>ENA-OXZV01000545-OXZV01000545.1-human-gut-metagenome-genome-assembly--contig:-NODE-545-length-7543-cov-3.963408_pt1 | contig 7543 bp, 5 predicted proteins | sample MGYA00244514_ERZ652813 | MGnify/ENA primary metagenome ERZ652813 (study PRJEB26926, sample SAMN06164426) | human gut metagenome | biome: ENVO:00009003; feature: ENVO:2100002; material: ENVO:00002003... | reverse complement strand
ACGAGATCCTGAGATGTCTCGTGGGCTCGGAGATGTGTATAAGAGACAGCTATGGTACAAGTCACCGCTGAGGGAGGAAACCGAGGCCTCGTTCAAGGTGAACACCGAACGTAATCTCTGGTACGACTTTGCCACCGGGAAAGGCGGCAACATCATCGCACTGGCGGCGGAACTCTACGCATCCGACCATGTGCCCTACCTTCTGGAAATGATAGCAAGGCAGGCACCGCACGTGCGCCCCGTCTCCTTCTCTTTTGGCGGGCAGACATTATCACAACCAAGCTTCCGGCAGTTGGAAGTAATGCCGCTTTCTTCCCCCGCCTTATTCTCCTATCTGCGGGAAAGGGGGATAAATACGGAACTGGCAAAAAGAGAATGCAGGGAGGTGCACTATCTGACCGACGGCAAACCCTACTTTGCCGTCGGTTTTCCCAACCGTTCGGGAGGCTACGAGATACGCAACAAGTTCTTCAAGGGCTGCATAGCCCCGAAAGACATCACCCACATACGGCAAACGGAACCGGGGGAAACCTGCTGCCTCTTCGAAGGTTTCATGAACTACCTCTCCTTCCTCACACTGCGGCAGGAGAGGCATCCCGACCGCCCCGCCCTTGGCGGACAGGACCATATCGTGCTGAACTCGGTTTCCAACCTTTCCAAAGCCCTGCGGCCGTTGGGGGATTATGAGCGGATACACTGCTTCCTTGACAACGACCGCGCCGGGCTGGAAGCCCTGCGCGAAATCCAAAGAGAGTACGGTTCGCGTGTCCGCGACGCATCATATGTGTACAGCGGATACAAGGACCTGAACGACTACCTGAACGGAAAAAAATTGTCACAGCAGGCGAACCCGGTACAGCAGACAAAGCAAGTACAGTGGGTGCAGCAGCCGGGCAAGAAAAAGGGGAAGGGCATCGGAATGTAACCGCACGTATCCCGCAGGCTTTTTGTACAGTGAAAAGCCATAGCTCAATAGGGCGTTTTCTTCACGCAGCGCAAGCGCAGCTAAAAACGCCCTATTGAGGCGAGGGGCCGGCCCCTCTGCACACCCCGTCCGCCGTGAGGCATATCCGCACGGCAGGCGGAATTGTCAAACCTAAAAAGACTTTACAATGGGATATTTCTCACTCGATTTCAGAAAAGCGAAGGGGGCATCCGACAGCCGGATGTCCGACCATATCGAGCGCAGGGTGATAGCACCGAACGTCGACCCCATGCGCACGCACCTGAACCGCGAGCTCGTCCGGATGCCCGAAGGCATCAGGGAGCGTGACGATGCGATTGCCGCCCGCATCAGCAGTGCGGGCATCAGAAGGAAAATCACCCACGACCAGGTACGCGCCATCCGTGTCATGCTCTCAGGAACACATGAGGACATGATGGAAATAGAGAAAGCCGGAAGACTGGACGACTGGTGCCGGGACAGCATGGACTGGCTGTACAGGACCTTCGGGCAGGAGAACGTGGTCTCGGCGGTGCTGCACATGGACGAGCACACGCCGCACATACACGCCACGCTCGTACCGATAGTGACGGGAGAGCGCAGGAAGGCGGGACAGAAGAAGCCGAAGGAGGGAGGACGAACCTACCGCAAGAAGGCGAACGTCGCCCGGCTATGCGCCGACGACGTGCTGAACCGCACCAAGCTGATTGCCTACCACGACGACTATGCCAAAGTCATGGCGAAATACGGCCTGCAACGCGGGGTAAGAGGCTCGGAAGCCCGGCATGTCTCCACCGCCCAGTATTACCGCGATTTGAGGCGGCAGACGGGCGAACTGGAAGAGAACGTGCGACAGCTCAGGGCCGAGCAGGAAGAGGCGGAGAAACGGCTGGAAACGACCAGAAAGGGAATCAACACGCAGAGGCTGGAGGCGGTCAAGGTGGAGGCCAAGACCGCCATCATAGCAAAAGTCGGTTCTCTTTTGGGCAGTGGAAAAATCAAGGAGCTGGAGGCGGACAACCGCAGCCTTCAGAACGAGATAGCGGCCCGTGAGGAGAGCATAGGGGACCTGCAGGCCAGCCTGCAACGGCAGCGGGCGCAGCACGGCAGGGAGCTTGCCACGGTGCAGACCGACTACATCCAAAAACTGGAAAGGGAAAGGGAGCGGACGGCATACCTGCAAAAATGGACGGACCGCGCATGTGGCTGGTTCCCACTTTTCGCCGACGCGATGCGCATGGAGAGGTACTGCCGTTCGGCAGGCTTCACGCCCGAACAGACGGACCGGCTTTTCACGTTCCAGCCGTTGGAGTACAGCGGGAACCTTTACTCCGAGGAGCACAAGAGGAGCCTCTCCGTGACGGGTGCCACCGCACAGATGGGGATAGAGCAGGGAGAGAAAGGGAAACGCTTTGTCCTGCGCATCAACGGGAAGAACATCCTCGACTGGTTCAGGGAGCAGTTCGAGAGACTGCTCCGACGGATACGGCCAACGATACAGCAACCGCAACGGAAAAACAGGGGATTCAAACTGTAATGATTATAAATACTTATGTGCCAACATAAAAAATGCAGGAAATGTTATTGCACTTCCTGCATTTTTCATATTTTTGCATTTGGAGAGAGGAAACTCCCTCCAATACATTTTAGAATTTGAAGAAGCGTTATGCTTATCTTGTGAATTGGAAACGTAGGAAATTTCACAATTACACACAAGGATGGCATAGTGGTTCTCACGCATATAGCGTGGGCTGCTATTACTGCATCCGTGTGTAAAGGTTATTCCTACGACCTCCAATTCAGAATGTGGCATAGGCATCCCACGTATTCTTAGATTTAAATTGTTGATTTCAAGGGATTGCGAAATCATGTAGTATCAATATGAAAGCAAAAATGATGTACATGTTCGGGCTATTGGCAGCCTTTACACTGACTGCATGCTCGGACGACGAGAGTGAACCGCCTATAGTAGCGGTGGAAAGTATCAGTATTTCACCTTCAAGTATCAGTTTGGAACGTGACAAGACCTATCAACTGCAAGCGGAAGTAACTCCCAAAGAAGCTACGGAGAAAAAGGTATCATGGAGTTCTTCGGACACACAAGTGGCAACTGTATCAGAAAATGGATTAGTGACAGGAGTGAACAGGGGCACCGCTACCGTCACAGCCACGGCAGGCGGTAAGAGTGCTACGTGTCAAGTGACGGTGACATGGGAGGTACAGTCCGTAACGGTATTGCCTGCTACCTTGACAATGACCAAAGTCGGCGAAACGACGCAACTCACGGCTACGGTTGCTCCCGAAGGTGCCGGCGAAGCGGTTTGGAGTTCATCAAACGAGGCTGTTGCCACTGTCTCACCGGAAGGTTTGGTGACAGCAGTTGGCGGAGGTGTAGCCACTGTCACCGCCACCGCCGGCAGCAAGACTGCCACCTGTGAAGTGACCGTAGAGATTTCGATAGCTGAAATCGAAGGAAACGAAGTAACCCTCTATGTAGACGGAGCTTCTGCTGAAGATGTGAAGAATGCCATTACCGGAGCATCCGCAAATGGCGTGACCGTCTTCACTATAAAGGGAGACTATGCCTCCACAGGATTGGCGTATGGCAGTAATCCTTTCGATGGTGTGGCGGTGGAACGACTCGATCTTACCAGCATCACCGGATGGCCTCAAGACGAAACGGGAGCTGCCACGCTTCCCGATTACGTGTTCTACACAGACAGCAAGAAAGGAATTGACCTTTCCAACATACAAGAAGTATTACTGCCCGAAGAAGTAAAGTCAATAGGGAAATCCACCTTCTATAAGTGTTCGTCCTTAACCCGAATATCGGCACCCGGAATAGAGAGAGTTTATTCAGGCGCCTTCACTTCTTGCAGTAAATTGGAAACTGTAGACATGCCCAAAATCACCTATATAGGTGCTACCGCTTTTATGCGCACAAGTTTGAAAACTGTCAATTTCCCCAAGCTGACTGAAATAGACGGTCAGGCGTTCTGGTTTTGCGAAGAACTGACCGAAGTCAATCTTCCCGAATTGCTAACGACCTCAGGTGCCTTTTCCGATTGCCCCAAACTCGAAAAAGTATCTCTACCCAAACTTATCGTTTTAGGAACCGGAACCTTTAGCACTTGCAAAGCACTGAAAGAAATAGAACTCCCGCAGGTCACCACCATCGGGATGGGCGCTTTCCAGAACTGCAGTTCGCTGACAACCGTCAATTTGCCTCAAGCCACCACGTTGGAAAACCATGTGTTCTACTTCTGCGACGCGCTGACCACCTTGAAGCTGACGGCCAAAGGCAACATTTCCGTGCAAAACGTAACTTTCGGCGCTGGCAACTCGGTATCCCAAAACGTAGACCTCACGCTGAACGCCGATAAAAAAGAGGAAACTTGGAATGAATTCTGGAAAAAGGAAGAATGGAAAGGCCATTTCTGGAAAAGCATTTCTTTCGTCGAGAACTAAAGTCATGATGTATAATAGTCAAGACCGAGCCTAAGTTTGCGGAAACACATACAATCTCTTATTGCTGAGATTTTATATTCTCAATAAGAAGGATGATGCTGGCAAAAAGCTATTTTATTTTCTTTTTGCCAGCATATTTTGTTACTTTTGCAATGTGGTGAATAGATGAAAATAAGACTAAAGAAGTTGCATTATTTTTATTTCTGAATTGGTATTTTTGCACTTCTGTTTTCTTAATCCTGCCTCATTTATATGCAAATTGTATGTTTTTAAATATAAATAATCGAGATTTTAAATCGTGTAATATGTTTATTATTAATGCGTTATACCAATATTTGCGATGTTCTAAATTTTAACTTATCGTTAATGTTGTGCGCAAATGTAAGAAAAAGATTACCTTTGCGACATATAGTTGGTTGATAAACTGAATAAAAACTAAAGAAACAATGAAAATAGCATTAATCGGTTACGGAAAAATGGGCAAGGAAATTGAGAAGATTGCCTTGAACCGCGGACACGAGATTGTCAGCATCATCGACATTAATAATCAGGAGGATTTTGAATCGGACGCATTCAAAAGCGCCGACGTCGCCATAGAGTTTACGAACCCAATGGTAGCCTACAACAATTATATGAAAGCTTTCAAAGCCGGCGTGAAATTGGTTTCAGGCAGTACAGGCTGGCTGGAAGAACATGGTGAAGAGGTCAAGAGACTCTGTACTGAAGGTGGCAAAACATTATTCTGGTCTTCCAACTTCAGTCTGGGAGTAGCCATATTCTCCGCCGTCAACAAATACCTGGCAAAGATTATGAACCGCTTCCCCGCTTACGACGTAACAATGAGCGAAACACACCATATACATAAGCTGGACGCTCCAAGCGGCACTGCCATCACCCTTGCCGAAGGTATTCTGGACAACCTCGACCGAAAAGAGCGTTGGGTAAAAGGTACGCTGCAAGCACCGGACGGAACAATATCGGGTTCTACCGACTGTGCCGCCAACGAACTGCCTGTCAGCTCCATCCGCGAAGGGGAAGTTCCGGGTATCCACAGCATCCGCTACGACTCCGAAGCAGACAGCATCACCATCACCCACGACGCCAAAAACCGCCGCGGGTTTGCCTTGGGAGCCGTATTGGCCGCAGAGTACACCGCCGGCAAACAAGGATTCTTAGGCATGAGCGATTTATTTCCATTTTTAAAAGACTAAAACATTATGAGAAAAGCAACACGCGCCCAATGGATTAAGTTCGGTATAATTACCCTGCTCTACCTCATTTTCCTTGTTTGGGTAAGAAGCTGGCTGGGGCTGATTGTCGTTCCTTTCATATTCGACATCTATATCAGTAAGAAGATACCCTGGAGTTTTTGGAAAAACTCCAAAAATCCGGCAGTACGCAGCATCATGAGTTGGGTGGATGCCATTGTATTTGCTCTGGTAGCCGTTTATTTTGTGAATATCTACATATTCCAAAACTATCAGATACCTTCGTCTTCGCTGGAGAAATCATTGCTGGTGGGCGATTTCCTCTACGTCAGTAAAATGAGCTACGGCCCGCGTGTTCCGAATACACCGCTTTCCATGCCGTTGGCACAACACACCTTGCCGGTATTCAACACTAAATCATACATTGAATGGCCGCAGTGGAAATACAAACGCGTACCGGGTTTCGGAAAAGTGAAACTGAATGATATTGTCGTGTTCAACTTCCCTGCGGGGGATACAGTGGCGCTCAACAGGCAGCAGGAGGACTTTTACAGTCTGGCTTATAGGGAAGGACAACGTATATATCCCAATAAAATCAATATGGACAGTCTGACACGCGACCAACAACGCACTGTTTATGACCTCTACTACAATGCCGGACGCAACCTGATCCGTACCAACCCGCAAATGTATGGCGATATTGTGGTACGTCCTGTGGACCGTCGCGAGAATTATGTAAAACGCTGTGTCGGTCTACCGGGAGATACGCTGGAAATCAAAGACACACAAGTCTATATCGACGGGAAAGCCATTGAGAATCCGGAAGACATGCAACTCAACTATTTCGTACAGACCACCGGACCGTACATCCCTGAAAATATGTTCCGCGAGCTCGGCATCAGCAATGACGACCAGATACTGATGACAGACGACTTCAACTATGAGGAGGGACTTATCCAAATGGGCTTGGACCGTCGTGATGCCCAAGGCAGGCTGACTCCTGTCTATCATCTGCCCCTCACCAAGAAAATGTACGATACGCTTACCGGCAATAAGAAATTAATCAGTCGCATCGTCATGGAACCGGAGGACCTTTCAGGACAAATGTACCCGCAAAACCTCTACACCAAATGGACGCGGGATAACTACGGCCCTATCTGGATACCGGAAAAGGGTGCCACCATTACTTTGACCAAAGACAACCTACCTATCTACGAACGTTGCATCGTAGCTTATGAAGGCAACACATTGGAACAAAAACCGGACGGCATCTACATCAACGGGCAAAAGACAGACACTTACACCTTCAATCTGGACTACTACTGGATGATGGGTGACAACCGTCACAACTCTCTCGATTCCCGCTATTGGGGTTTCGTTCCCGAGGACCATGTAGTAGGTAAGCCCATCGTTGTCTGGTTATCACTGGATAAAGACCGCGGCTGGTTTGACGGAAAAATCCGTTGGAACCGGATATTCAAATGGGTACATTAAGCAGCAGTTGGCTATTGATGTTCGATACACACTATGCAGAGAAGGAACCGGAAGATTGCAGCTACTATGATAGGAGTGATACTCGCGGTAGTATTACTTCGGGGTTGTGTTGCGACTTCCTATTCCATCCCTTCCTCAGGCATGGAAAACTCCTTGTACCGCGGCGAGCGTATTCTGGTAAATAAATGGAGCTATGGGTTGCGGCTTCCTTTCATGGGCTTATGGGGATATCACCGCTGGGCGGAAAGTCCCGTATACAAGGAAGATATTCTTGTATTCAACAACCCTGCCAATCTTCTCCAAGCTACAATCGACCGGAAGGAAGTATTTATCAGCCGTTGTTTAGGAGTACCGGGAGACACGCTGTTAGTCGATTCCCTTTTCTCCGTAATCCCCTCGGAGAAAAATGCCCCCTGTCTCTTATACACAT
>ENA-OXZV01000534-OXZV01000534.1-human-gut-metagenome-genome-assembly--contig:-NODE-534-length-7642-cov-3.497957_pt1 | contig 7642 bp, 5 predicted proteins | sample MGYA00244514_ERZ652813 | MGnify/ENA primary metagenome ERZ652813 (study PRJEB26926, sample SAMN06164426) | human gut metagenome | biome: ENVO:00009003; feature: ENVO:2100002; material: ENVO:00002003... | reverse complement strand
ACACTCAAATAGATAAGAAAATATTCATAGCTGGCAAGGTGTATGACCTTCTGGTAATGGACAAGGATACGGTTGAAGCTTCGGTGCAGGAGTATTGGGACAGTGCAATTGGTAAGGATAGAGTCAGATTCGAGCTGTACACAATCGGCAATGCGGTTGCCATGTCCTTCCACAGGGGATTTGATTACAGTTCCTATAATGCAGATCCGACGAAAGACATAATGGATGCGGATGCCTTCATGATGACCGCCCATGAATACGAGGGTTTTATGATGCCTGTCCCTTTCCCCACACTTCCAGTTCCCGGGTTCGGCTATCCCTATCATATAAGCCGGACCGACTTTCTGGATGCATACCGGAAGAGTGCTAAAATTCTTGGGGCAAGCAGGATAAAGAACGCTTCCCTGGATATAAGTCCGGTATCCGTCATCTTAAGAGTCCAAATAGGATAGTGAGAATACGGAATGAAGTAAATTCCGGACTATAGTGTGTATCGAAAACCGTTGTGTGAGAAACATGACGGTTTTCTTAATCCTTTTAACGGCGGTAACCATAAGAATATCCGCTGTGGCAATACCCCGGATGATGATACACTACAGTCCTGTCACCAAGTTAAATTATAATATACTTTATATAATGGCAGAATATTTCAGAATAGCGACAAAGGACTTTTGTAACACGTTGCTTCCCGGAGCCTTTACCGGAGACACTACAATGTGCCCCACAAGAAGCCAAATCGAAGCGGCCGGTCTGCATATAAAGAAGGGTTATACCTATGCGGCCGACCAGCTGGTTCCCGAAGACCATATAGAGCGTCTTGACTGGGAATATACTTTCTCTGTAACTCCTGCGACAGCTACCATATCCGCGGCGGGAGGATCACAGAAATTCACAGTGACCTCGTATAAGAGACAGTACAGTTACAGTAATGCGGGAAACCGTATCTATGTAGAAGGGTCACAGACAAACGTAGCCTATACCTCCAGTAACAATCAAACGGCAGGTTCCGGAACATGGACCGCCGCGAATGATACTATCAGTTATGGAGCAAATACCGGATCAACACAGCAAAGTGGTACCATTACATGGACTCAGTCTGAATCTTTCGGTTCTGATCCTAAGAAAACAGCTGCTGCAACTCACAAACAAAATGCAGATTCTATCAGTTCTTATGCAAATCCAACAGTTTCCTTGGTTTATAATTCAGATATTCCGGCGTCTGGAGCTTCAGCCACTATGCCTACTTATTCTTATAGTCAGGTTGTTCATTGGGTATCTGGAAAAACCACAACTGTTACTTCCGGCGGCTTACTGACTTTTACTAAGGCGCCTAATTCCGGGACGGGCACAACAGACCCTTCTAAAGGAGCTACTACAGCACCTTCTAAAGGAACAACCGCTTCAAGTCGGACCACTGTAGCCACTGTAACCTTATCAGTAACCTTAAACGGTAAGACTGGTACTTCTGGTAGGGCTGATGTTTATCAGGCTGCTAACTCTTATTCGGATTCTTGGGAGAATTGGACCGTCAACATATCGGCCGACCCTGTAAGAATAGGTGCAAGAGGCGGTACATCCTTATTGTCGGGAACAGCGGAAAGGAAAGGTATCAGGGAATGGGACTCAGGCAGTAAGGAAGACATAGACGGTTCCGGAACACCGTTTTTCAGTATACCCGCACATAGTAACGGCTGGTCGTTATCGGAAAACATACTGACAGCGGTAGAGAATACAGGAGAGGAAAGAAGCGTTGTCGTTACCGCATCCCATGGAGAAGGCAGGAATGAAGTGGCGGTGTCTCAGGAAGCAGGTGTAATCACATGGGAATATGTCTTCTTCATAGATACTGACTCTATGTCTGTTCCGGCCACAGGTGGAACACAAAGGGTCAACGTATCTTCCCTGAAAAGAAAGCTTGTCAACGGAAAAGATTCGGGAGAAACGGAAACAGTAGGATTTTCTATAGGATGGCATTCGGGAGATAACTTCAACTCCATAGACAGAAGCGGAATACCCGAATATGTGGTGTTTGATGTCGGTAGAAATACTGGGAATGAGAGAACGGAATACGATATGTTTACCCAGGAAGAATCCGGAAACACTATCCTTTTCACATGCAGCCAGGAAAGAGGACCGGCAGGGTTTATCGTCTGTGGAAGCAACGGTTATATTGAAAGGATAGAAATCTGATTTCATCTATTTAAACTTGTAGCTTATCACATATAATATGATTGGTATTTTACATCAAAGCTGTAGAAGTTAAAAGTAAAATCATGAAAATCAAACTGTTTTGTATCGTATTGTGCCTTTGCGTGTTTATGACCTGTGAGAAAAATGAACCGGTTATTTCGGATGAACCTGTTATTCCACCAACAGATCAACCCAAAGAACCACAAGAGTCAATATCGACAGATGGGATAATTAATTGGAACAATGAATTTATAATTGTAGGAGACAATAATATGGCAAATATAGGAAGTAATGATTGGAATGCAGTCACTTATGGAAACGGGAGATATGTAACAGTGGGAGACAGTAACAGTGCAGCCTGCTCTATTGATGGAATCAATTGGACAGCAACCTCAGGATTTAATGACTTATCGGGAATTTGTTATGGAAATGGAAATTTTATTGCAGTGGGAACGGGAGGAAATGTTCGTTATTCAGATGACGGGGCCGGCTGGTCAACAGTTACTATACCGGGAAAGAGAAATTTGAGGGCCGTCTGTTATGAAAATGGAAAGTTCGTTGCAGTGGGAGAAAATGGAGTGATTGCTTATTCCACTGACGGAAGCAACTGGACTGCCAAGAATGTGGGAAGCAATGATTGGAATAGCGTTTGCTACGGAAATGGAAAGTTCGTTGCAGTTGAGAACGATGGAGGCGTTGCTTATTCCACTGACGGGATCAACTGGACTGCCAAGAATGTGGGAAGTAATTGGTGGTATGGTGTTTGCTACGGAAATGAAAAGTTTGTTGTAGTGGGAACTGATGGGGATGTTGCTTATTCTACTGATGGAATCAGTTGGACTACAACAACTATATCAGACGCCCCCACTATAATGGCTGTTTGCTGCGGAAATGGGAAGTTCGTTGCGGTAGGAAGAATATGGAATGCCTCAGGATACTACATACGGGCTATTTATTATTCTACTGATGGGATCAACTGGACTTCCAAGACTATGGGTAGAGGTGAATTGTACGGAATATGCCCTGTTCAATAACTTCTCAGCACCTTATTAAACCTGTTTAAATCAGCCGGACTAAGTTCCGGCTTTTTTATTACTCCTTTATTAATTGGGAAATGCCTAAGGATGATAAACAATAAATGGATGCTGGTATCGGATATACAGAAATTACCATGGATGTATCATGAAAGCAGCGTACAATATATAACAGCCGGCTAACATAATTATCAGATAAAATAACCATGATACCCCTAATCCCAATTGCCGGAGAAACTGTGTCGTCGGGTTATACATATCATCAGGTTGTCCATTGGGTATCGGGAAGAACTACGACACTTACATCCAGCCATTCTCTACGGAAAACTTCCGTAATGCTCCCCTCGGAGAAGGAGCTATTGTAATTTCCAGGGGAGATGTCATCTTTGATTTCTCCGAATCTCATAACATTTTATCAATAACCGATGAGAAAACCGCTGCCAATGAATTGTTTAATGTACATATTTCCAACAAGAGGCTAACTTCCAGCATAGTCAATCTTGCAGGAAGTGCATCGACATATACAGTGCGAATTACCTTACATATGTCTGACGGGGCCATTTTATATCGTGATATAATTCACTACTCCTGATTAAGCCTGTTACCGGTGGCAATTATTTATACTTATTATATTTCTCATAGAGGATAAGGAAACCCCAACTGTCAACTAATATACGGATAACTGAATCGGTGTCGCATATAACTATAATATAACAGGTATACTTGAAGGACTTTCTGTTTCATTCAGAAAGCCCTTTTTTTATTTTTATAGCTTCCGGATGAGAAACATGGTCGTATGGTAGATTAACACAACATACCTTTATTAATTTTTCCTGCCGGATGTTAGCGGAGAACCTATCATAGGGATGAACAGTCACTGTATCCGGTCTGACAACGGGTTGTCTTGGATTGAGATTATAAAAATGTCCCCCCTTCTCTTTCTTATCGATTTTATAGTTCTATTAGACAGGAATGGAGCAGAGTTACAGGTATCTGGTTACAGGTGTTACGTATGTCCTGATCGGTTCGGTTGCTTTAAAGATTTAACTCCGAGTTTCCATTTGGTTGATATGTAAAAGTAACTTTTGATAAATTTTGTTATTTTTTTCTTCTCTAATTTTAACTTTTGCCTATATCTTGTATCATATATATTATTATGAGTCTTTTTCAAAGAGTGATTGTGGTTCTGTGCCTTTTCATGTCTTTTTCCGCTTATGGACAGGAAGGGAGTGTGGAGTTTTGCCTGTGTGATTCTGTCAATGGTGACACAGTCGAGGGTGCTGTGGTGGAATTGGTATATCTGTCCGATTCTACAAAATATCACGCTGTAAGCGATGGGAGTGGTAAGGCTAAATTTCAGAGGATCGCTTATGGTGATTACAGTGTGACTGCAACATTCCTGGGATACATTCCTTCATGCCGCCGCATACGTTTGAATGCGCATTTTCTCTCTCCCGACACAATACGGATGCAACCAGATGTGCAGTTGTTAGATGAGGTAGTAATCAGCACTCCTGCTCTACGTTCCACTCAAAACGGGGATACGCTCAGTTATCATGCTGACGCCTACAAGGTAGTACTGGGGGCCAATTCCGAATCGTTGCTCACCAAGATGCCCGGCATATCTGTTTCAGAGCGTGGCGTTGAAGCCCATGGGCGTACTGTGCAGAAAATAATGATTGACGGAGAGGAGTTTTTCGGTAATGATGTCCTTTCGGCCTTGAAAAATCTTCCAGCTGATATGATTGAGGATGTGGAAGTGTTTAATAAGCTGAGCGACGAGGCCGAGCTTACAGGTGTGGATGACGGCCGGGGGTATACAGCTATCAATATCCGCAGCAAACCAGATCGTCGTAAGGGAACTTTCGGACGCCTGTATGCGGGTTATGGCTTTTCGGATAAATACATAGCCGGTGGTAATATCAATAATTTTAATTCCAAATGCCGTCTTTCAGTTGTTGGGTTGGCCAATAATATCAGTCTTCATAATTTTGTCACTGAGGATATTGTGGGAGCGACGGATGAAGAGGGTAAGAACGGACATTCCAACTTCGTAGTCAAACCTATGCCTGGTATTTCTTCCGTACAGTCTTTGGGGACGAACTTTAATACCAGTTGGCTCTCAGGAAGTTATTTTTTCAACCGTACGGATAACAGTAACGTTCCGGTTTCCCAACGGGAAAACCTGAATAGCGGTAATAAGGTCCAGCTTACCGATGCGGAGAAAGATTTGACAGCCTTGAATTACAATCACCGATTCTCTGCAAAAATGAAATTTAACGTCGGTGAGCGCCATAGTTTTATCATCCGTCCTTCGCTGAATATCCAGGATTTTTCGGATTTCTCCGAACAGAGAAGTTTAGTACGGAATCGTTTTGGTTGTGATGATATCCGTTTTGTTCATAACCGGCTCTCGGATAACCGGAATGAACGTTTGGGTATTAATGTTTCCAATACTTTCAATTATCGTTATCGTTTCCATAAAAGGGGGCGTTCCCTTTCCATGTCGTTGTTGGGTAATTATTACGATAATGAGACTGATGCGCTAAATGAACAGTATACTTTCCGCAAACCGGATATGCCGCTTGACCCTCTTTTGGCAAGTTCGGTGTCCTCACAGCAGAACTTCCGTAAAACACGCAAGGTCATGGCTCGTACGGGGGTGGTTTATACGGAGCCTTTGTCTCGTCGGTTTCGTATGAGCTGGGAATACGCTTTTATTTACAGTCGTGACGAAGCCGCTAAAACGGTCTTTCTTCGTGATAATGAAACCGGAGAATTGAGTACAACTGCGGATGCTCGTCAATCCAGTGAGAATAGAGGAATATACCTGACCCATAAAATCGGACCTCGTTTCCAGTATGCTTTTCGTAAGACTTCCATTACGGTAGGGGGAGCTTTTCAACATATGAATTTTAAAGGGACAAATATCCTTCCTGCAACAGGGGAAGTGTACAAGCCTTACAGTAACCTGACCTATGAGGTAGTAGCCAACCTTGTTATAAACCGTCAGAATACGATCTGTATCGATGCGAAGGGTCGGACTGTGAACCCTTCCGCAAATCTGTTACAGGATGTGGTCAGTCTGGCTAATCTGAGTCGTGTTAGTGCGGGAAACCCTAATTTGTCTCCCTCATATCTTCATGGCTTTGGGATACGTTACATACATACCGATGCCCGAAGAGGCAGTACGGTGGCAGTTTCACTTAACTATAATGGCAGCGGCAACTATATCGGCGATTCATTGGTGGCTGACCAGCCTGATTTTATCGTGACGGAAGGTGTGAAGCTCGGTGAGGGAAATCTGTTCGTCCGTCCGGTCAATATCGGCGGTTATCACCGTTTGCATGGCAAGATAACCTACGGTTTTCCGGTCAATCCCCTGCGCAGTAACTTAAATATTCAGGCACAGGCGGTAATAAATGTCCTGCCTGGGATTATTAACGGAGAATACAGTCCCGTACACCGCAATAATTACTTAGTAGGAGCTTCTTTAGCGAGTAATATCAGTGAGGATGTGGATTTTCGTGTCAGTTATACGGGGGAGTATGTGCAGGGAGAGTTTACAACGAAGGCTGGGAAAAACAATAATGACTATTTTTCACATACGGTTTCCGGCCAGCTTAAATGGGCTTTCTGGAAAGGGGTTACTTTTACAGGCTCACTTTCATACAGACAGGACAAGGGTATCTCCGCTCCATTTAATGATAGGACGTTGTTGTGTAACCTTTATCTGGGTAAACGGATTTTCCGTAATCGTCTGGGAGAGATCAGTATCGGCATCAACGACCTCTTCGATGATAATTCCCGGCGTTATGCGCATACCATCAATTCTTCCGGGACCAACAATATTGTGAATCAGGGTATTGAACGTTATGTGGCTTTCCAGCTTGTCTGGCATCTGAGAAACTACCGAAAATAAAAATATGATGCAAAATGAATACCATTGGGAAATATTATATTACAATATATTGTAACTAAATGAATACTTTCTGCATTAAGTTTTATATAAGAATACCCCAAAAATATTATAAAATTAGCCAATAATTCATTGAAGTGTATTCCAAAAGTTTTGTGGCTAACCTTTTGGGGGCACTTTACTTTTGGGACAGTTCCTATAGTATATGTTTTTTGGGGGAGGGCATGGAAGTTTCGTGAGATATACCGGGGGAGGGCGCGTCGCCATTGATTACTATGGGAACAAAGCTGTCTTTAGCACCTAAGCGGGAGGCTTCTGCCAATAACTCCCGCTCCGTAATACCGTATTTTTAAACTTCTTTGAATAACCTGATTTTCTTTGTATTGAATGATTGAAGTAATCTGAAAAGGGGGAAAATACAAAGGTGCGAAATTATAATAATTAAATATTATTAAAAGTAACGTAATGCTTTACGTTGATAATTAAATAAAGTAATGAT
>ENA-OXZV01000519-OXZV01000519.1-human-gut-metagenome-genome-assembly--contig:-NODE-519-length-7722-cov-7.116473_pt1 | contig 7722 bp, 6 predicted proteins | sample MGYA00244514_ERZ652813 | MGnify/ENA primary metagenome ERZ652813 (study PRJEB26926, sample SAMN06164426) | human gut metagenome | biome: ENVO:00009003; feature: ENVO:2100002; material: ENVO:00002003... | reverse complement strand
AGATCCTGAGATGTCTCGTGGGCTCGGAGATGTGTATAAGAGACAGGCATTATATAGCGATATTTAAGGAGGAAATTAAATGTTTAAAGAGAGTGCATTTATAGATTGTTCAATGATTGGTGAATTATATGATAAAGATGGAAATTTGAAACAGACAGTAGAAAAGCATAATTTAATTCTTAACAATGGCTTTGATTTTATTTGTGATGCTATAGCTAAAACTACTGGTAGACCTAATGCATTATCTCACATTGCTGTTGGCACTAATAGTACAGCGGCTTCTGCATCTGATTCAGGATTAAAAGGTGAGCTTGTAAGAAGTGCTGCTACTTATACTCATACTGCTGGCACTAAATTCTTTACTATGGAGGCAACGTTTGCTACTGGAGTAGGAACTGGGGCATTAACTGAAACTGGTTTATGTAATGCTTCATCTGGTGGTGTGACAATGGATAGAGTAGTATTTCCTGTAGTTAATAAGCAAACTACAGATACTTTTAAAGTAACCTTCCGATTCGTATTATCAGAAAAGGCTTAAAATTATGCCAACCATAGAAATATATGATAAAGGAGCAGGGAAAGCCAAGATAAATGAATTACACCTAAAAACAAATACACTTCATAAAAAAATAAAAGATATAAAAATAAATATGAAAGGCGTAAACATCGGTTATTCTATGGATTTTGTTGAAAGTTTCTCAAGAGTTGTTGATTACAATAGAATAATAAAAGAAAATTTAGATATACAAAGAATATTATCATCAAAAGAGTTACAAAAAACATTTGATATAGCTTTAGATGTTGTAGAGAATTATTTAAGAGCGGCTGGAACAGTAATGAGTGATTTAACTTTATATAATGTAGCTTTAAACGAAACAAACTTTGATACAGCAATTACTCCTGCTGGATATGATAGATTTAAAACAATGTTGACAGGTGATTACGTTTACCAAAAAGCTTTATTTAGGTTTGTTTTAAACTCTACAACAACAAGTGGTGAAAGACCTAATTGTCGTGAATATTTACATAAAGTAGACGTTCCAGATACTTTTGAAACTGGAACCATTGAATTTGAGACGGACTGGAATCCAGCTACTTATGAATTTAAGCGCAAATTCCATATTGTTCCAGAAGTTACTTATACTATTATAAGAGTAGAAGGAATGGAAGAATTGAATCAAGCAACATTATTACCTCTAGAAGTTACTACTACATATATTAAAGCACAGCTTAAAGTTGGTAGTAAGTATGTTAATGGTGCTGTTTCATTTTCAGCAAGAGGATATTAAGGAGGGGTATAGTGCAAAAGTTAGTTGACATTAATGAAGTTTGGACACTTGCTAACTCTCTCGGATATATAAATGATAATTTTAGAAGTTTATTAACAAATAATTCTGGGATAGCATTTCCTTCTGTAGAATTAGAATTAGGTATGTCTTGTTTTAGGACAGACCAGTTAAAAATGTATAATTTAGTTAATGTAGAGAGAGAAATTTGGGTTTTAACAATGGATTTAACTCAAACATTCGTTACAAAAGAGTATGTAGATAATATAACAATTCCATTGGAAAGAGTAACAGGACTTATAGATTCTGTTACTAAAAAAGTAAAAGACAGTTTAATAAACTCAGGAACTAATAATGGTCAGGTAGTAGTAGTTGGATATAGAAATAAAATTAACACTAATTTAATAGACACAGGAACAAGTTCTGGACAAATACCAATTATTAATAAAAATAATTTAATAGAAACAGGGTTAATAGACGTTGGATTTAATGCTGGACAAATACCTATGTTACAGACAGGTGGAAAATTACCAGATAGTGTGATAGATGATAAGTACGCAAAATTTAATTCAACCAATACCTTAGTATTTCCTAATGGAACTGGAATAAGAATAGGTGGTGTATAATGACTGTAGATGCATCTAATAAAGCTTATGTATCAGTAAGTGGTACTACTACAGCTTGTTCATTATACACTACACCAGAGGAAACAAAGGGTAATTATCAAGAAATATTATTAAAAAATGGCAATACAAGATATTTAACAGTTTTAGAAACTAATGATTCTTTAACTGGTTCTGTTGTTTTTAACAATAGAGTAATTAGTGCTTCTGATTTTAAAGATGGCGATAATTTTGTTTTCGTTAGAGATATTGATTCATTTTCCATTCATAAAAGTTGTGATATAAGAGTATCTATTAATATAGATTTAAGTTCTGAAACTGTTGTTAGTGGAAAAGTTGGTTTGAGGTTAGAATTAGATAATAATTTATTTTATGAAAAAGAGATAGAAAATTCTAAGCTCGTAAATTTTAGTGATATTGTAATAGAAAATATTCCTGCTGGAACTCATACATTAAAACTTTATACACATAAATCTAGTGGGCAAATTTATAATGTAAAAGGCACTATTTTTATCTCTACAATTAATAAAAGAGCTGTTGATTTACCAAATGTTGTTGATGCTTCAATATATAGAGATGGGCGAGAATTTTTTATAATGTCAAGTGCTAATCAGCCACTTCAAACAGTAAATAAAAGAACTTGGAACATCTCATTAAAAAAAGGTGAAAGCTATAAAAAAACTCAAATATTTGAAGTTGAGTTCACAATAGTACAAGAAGGAACTTATAGAATATCATCAAGAATAAGTCTTTATAGTGCTATGAGTGGCAATAGCTGGCTTAAATTTTATCATACAATAGATGGTCAAGAAGTATATGATTCTGGAAATATAACAAATAGGAATACAACAGGTTGGGTATATTTATACTCCAAAGATGTTTATTTTAAAGCGGGAGTACATAATATTGTTTTATATGCAGAAGCTTATTGTGCTGATGGAGAATTAAAGGCAACAATAAATCCGTGGGAAGTTATTGTAGGAAGTAATGAATATGCTCCTTTAGGTGGTAGCTTTGACCAGAGAAGAACTTGGTGGAGTATTTGGAATTATGATTGGTATTCTCCACCTGGGGTTAAGGTAGTTAAGGTAGCTTTTTCTTGGCACTATGGTGGTGATGAAAGACCTAGACTTAGTAGGGGTAAATATTGGTGGAGTAGAAGATGGAAAGACCATAACGGTTGTTCTATTGGAGATAATCAAACAAATGTTTGTTGGATTTATTATAATGATAGACCAACATATGTTGCAGTAAGTCCTCAAACATATTATCAAGTATGTGTTTTTGTTGATGGATATAAAGACAGAGATTATGGTTTTGTAGTAGAATGGTCATCTAGTATTAATAACTCTGGATATCAAATTAACAGCAGAAAATAAGGGGTAAAATATAATGGCGTATAATAAATTTACTGGCTATGATACAACAAGTTTTGTAGCACCCTTTACAGGGAAGATTCATTTATTTAGCCAAGCCCATGCTCGACAATTTGGTTGGGGTTATTCAGATGATTCTTGGCAATGGGCAAGACTTTATTTGGATTTAGATGGTAATAATATAAATAACTTTTTAATTAGGCGTAGTCAAGGTTTACAATGGTTTACTCTGTATAATGGTGAAATAGAAGTTACAGGTGGTTCACATATTTTAAGATTCCGTATTCGTGGCAAATGTTCTTCCAAAGACGGTCATCGAACAACGTGTGATGGTTGGAAATCAGAAGTAAGTTTAATAGGTATAGATGTATAGGAGGTAAGTAAATGGCTTTAGGAGATTTACACATTTTTACAGGGGAAGAATATGTAGATACAGAACTTGCCCCGTTATTAAATGAAAATTTTAATTCTTTAAAAGGGTATGTAGATGATGCAGGAATTGGTAATATTACTTTTTACAGTTCATTAGAGCAAATAGGTATAACCCTCGGAGAAGAAACATTTGCTTCTATTCATAATGCTTTGCCAATAAATAGTGTATTGGAATACTATGCCTATTTAGATGGTAATTTTAATGATGATATGTACCCTGTTACAAATTATTATGGTGTTTTACAAGCTGTAAAATTAAATGGCTCAAAAACTGTTTTTAGTTTTTATGCCCATAATGTTATATCAGGCAATGAATTTTCAGAACTTTATTTAAGTGCTTATCATAGTAGTTTTACAGATACAACTGTATGGAAAAAAGTAGCATTAGATTCTGACTTAGCGTTATTGCCATTGATTAAAAATATAACAACAAATCAAGGTGTAATAACTTTTACTAAAAATGATGATACAACAACACAAGTCGATAACATTAAAAAATTATATCCAGCGACACTTGGTAAAGGTGTTGATTTAAATACACTGACAGAGAGTGGTGCGTATTTTGCCAGATCTAATGCTGAAGTTGCAAATTATTTAAATTGTCCAATTAAGAAAGCATTTTTCTTAGAAGTGCAAACGACTCCAGAAGGTAATTTTGTTTATCAATTTTTAACGCAGTATAATGATTCGACTGTAGATGCGGGAAATCAATATACAAGAACTTATTATAATAATAACTGGTCAGATTGGAGAATGGTAGGAATAAATAAGAATATTAACCGCAAATCTTACAACAGTTTAGCAAGTTTAGGTCTAAGTTACCAAACAGTTACATTTGCGGATATTATTAATACACTGCCTGTAAATAGCACGTTAACCTTTTATGTGGCTGTTGTGACATCTGAGTCGACTTATGCGCCTAACTTACAAATCCCAGCAAGTGGTTTGGTTATTGTTGTAAAAGGTTCATCAAATACGGTTCCGACGCTTTTTTATTTAACCCCGGTTGTTAAAGGTTATACATCTTATACTGGTCAGTATACTACTTATAATGACTATGGGTTTAGTGGTTGGCAGCCAATGGTACTTAGTGTTAACGCCATAAAACCAAATATTAACGGTAATGTAACTATTGACATACCCAAACCTGTTATTGCCAGTGAAGCGGAAGCCAAAGCCGGTACTAATAACACAAAGTTTATGACACCGTTAAGGGTGGCACAAGCATTAGCAGCAAATAACGGTGGTATAGTAAGTGCAAATCTTGCACAAAATGGTTATGTAAAATTCGCAAATGGCTTAATTCTACAGTGGGGATTTACGTTTTTTGATCCAGTTTATTACAAGAATATTAATTTCACTTTGCCGCTTGCAGTAAACGGTACTTTCTGTGCTTTTTCTACAGGATATGACGTAAACGGATCAACATTTTTATGGCATTCAATAAGCCACTTTAATAATATCAATGTTGGGGTTACAGGTTTCGTTTTTGATTCTCGATATACTTTCACTGGTTTAGGATACCTTGCCATTTGCTGGTAGAAACAGTGGGGATATTCAACGTCAACAGGAGTTACTTTCCCCATCGCTTTCAGAGAGTGTTATGCCGTTGTAAGTAATGCTCATAGCAACACCACTGGAAATGCCGATCATTATCATCTCTTAAGTTGGACAGCAACAGGAGCAGCTTTTGGTTATTGGAACATGAGTTTTTACGGCACACTTTATATCGCCCTCGGGGTCGAATAAACAGTGGGGATATGTAATCACAAGTATTTCAAAAATATATGTGGCCTTTCCCATTTCTTTTACTCAACCTTTTAGTATACTTTCAGGCACCGATCACAGTGGTTCCCCAAATGCCGCAAATACTTTTTATAGCGTATCAAGTGAAGGAATGTACATCGGATCAGCCATCGCTGTTGGAAAAAGTTGGATTGCGATAGGTGTTTGATACAGTGGGGAATAATCTCAAACAATAAAGCTGCATTTCCTATTGCATTTACAGCTTTTTGTAGCGCAGCAACGCTATTTAGCAGAGGAAGCGGAGCGGGTACATGGTATGGAGAAAATGCGTATGTAACGTTGACTGGAATATCTTGCGTAACGCCAGACTATGTATTAAACGGAAATTTTATCGCAATAGGGGCATGAGATTAGCTGCTGCCTATTGCTACCCAAAAAACTTTTGATCCAGCAGCATTTGCCCCAGTGTTATTTAGATAGAATACGACATAAAAATCAGTGTTGGAAAATTTTGTAACTGAGCTCGTTTCCGCAGAACTTGTTGGATCAGAATTGAAATGCGTAATGACACCAAAGCAAGTCTGAAAGCTGATAGGGAAGGTTACAAGTCCATATGGTTCAGTCTTAATTCCCCACTGTGGCTAACAACCAATTACAATCCAGTTGACATCATTAGGCTGGGCGACATCAGGTCTATTTGACTGATATGCACGAGTTGTAACAGTAGTATTCGTCGCAGAACATCCAGGGCAGCACCATTCGGTAGAAGTAGATGCAACTGCAAGGAATACGTTTGTAAATATTATTGGTAATGTAGAAGTTTGAACTGCCCCGCCAGTATTTATTCCCCACTGTTTAACAGTCGCCGATTGCAATCCATGCGGTGCCAGTCAAATTCATATTGGAGTAATAAAATCTGGCTCCAGTGGTAGAGAACTCACCCAGGAAATAATGATCATTGTTACTATTGTTAGAACCGTGAGCATTGCCAAGAACAGTCCATACAGAATTGAACGGTATAGGGAATGTTACATTGTTTTTGCCAACACAATATCCCCACTGTGGCTATGCAGAACCGATAGCAATCCATCTATTGCTGCCAGCACCAGTATCGCTAACATTGAAACCATTTTTATTAAGAGCAGTTATATAAAATCTGCCCCAATATGCATTGGATGTGCTAGCAGTTGTCTGAGGGATCGAAAGAACATTGTAAACAACGTTAAAAGCTATCGGGAAAGTAACTGCATATCCACTAGCTCCCCACTGTTCAATAGCCAAGTGAAATTGCAGTAGTGGTGGGCCTGATGTATGAAATCTGGTGCTGGGTTGGAAATATAACGACAACAGGTTTTAAAAATAACAACGACTCGAAATCCTCTTACATAATGGTCGGTAAAGCTTGAATACAATGGAGAACACTGCCGTCAGGCAACTATGTTAATTCAGCTATTACTATTACCTACCTCATTGTATTTAAAAATTTTGAAAGGATGATTAAAATGCCATTAAATGCAAAAGACGCTCGTATTTTTATTAAATTTAATTCTGACGGCACCAGAGATGATACGCGCATCGAAGGTGCAAATCTCGAGATTATTCCGACCAAAAATGGTGAAATATATGCCAGTGCTATATATGCTGACGGAACTTATGATGAATTAGATTTGACGAACTATATTGAAACAAGCTATGCAGATTATATGCTTTACTGTGGTAACAGTTCAGACAGCAAAGAATATGTTCGGAATATGGAATCCGGTGAACCTATGGAAAAGCCACCGTATGTACCAACACAAGATGAGTTAGATGAGCAAGAAGCAACAAAGGCAAAAAATGAATTACAAACTTTAGCAGTAAATGCTATGATGATGAATTTATCTGGTGATGATTTAGTAGAAACAAAGAATACTTATCAAACTAAACTTCGTTCTATTAGTGATGGAGCGGCATTAAAAATGCCCAAAGTATTCCCTCACTGGAGTGGAAATAGTAAAGAGTATGTAAAAGGCGATAAAGTATTATATAATGATGTACTTTATAAAGTATTACAAAACCATACATCTCAAGAAGGATGGACACCAACTTCTGCGCCCTCTTTATTTGCAAAAGTGCTGACAAGTGAGGGAGAAATATTAGAGTGGGAACAACCATCTTCAACCAATCCCTATATGAAAGGTGACAAAGTTAAATATAATGGGAAAGTATATGAACTGTCTCTTATACACATCTCCGAGCCCACGAGACATCTCAGGATCT
>ENA-OXZV01000514-OXZV01000514.1-human-gut-metagenome-genome-assembly--contig:-NODE-514-length-7778-cov-3.438690_pt1 | contig 7778 bp, 8 predicted proteins | sample MGYA00244514_ERZ652813 | MGnify/ENA primary metagenome ERZ652813 (study PRJEB26926, sample SAMN06164426) | human gut metagenome | biome: ENVO:00009003; feature: ENVO:2100002; material: ENVO:00002003... | reverse complement strand
ACTGTAATAAGTTGTTTAAAAAATTAACAGGCAAAGAAATGAGAAGTTTTAAAGACTTGAATGTCGCTTACAAGCCGGAAGACGGTAAAAAGCGATTCCCCGGAGTGGTGGTAAGCATCCGGGAACTGGTAAACTTACCCATTGTAGTGAAGGACTTTGAGACCGGTATCAAAACCGAGCAGGGAGAAGACCGCTGTATTGTGGCCATCGAAGTGAACGGCGAGGCAAAGAAGTTCTTCACCAACAGCGAGGAAATGAAGAATATTCTCGCACAAATAAAGGAAATGCCGGATGGTTTCCCGTTTGAAACGACCATCAAGACAGAGACATTCGGCAAAGGTAGAACCAAATACGTGTTTACATGAGAAGAGTTGAAGGAAGTTCCGGGGTTTCGCTGATGGAATGCACGAACCCGGTTAAAGACAAATGGCGCATCCGATGGGATGTGCAGGAAAAAGAGAACGGCTCTGCCTCCTACATGGAAGAGGAGTTCGGGCATAAGCCTACTGATGAGGAAATCCACACATTGGTTATGTCCTGGTATAACAGCCAGACTGATGCGGCTATCCTATCCGGATTCGCCTATAATGGTGCCCATGTATGGCTTTCTGTGGAGAACCAGTACAACTATAAGGCAGCATACGATTTGGCCGTTCAGACGGGCGGAGAAACCCTGCCAGTGACGTTTAAGTTTGGTTCGGATGAACAACCGGAATACCATACTTTTACTCAGTTAGAAGAACTGAAAGATTTCTATACAAAAGCAGTAGGATTCATTCAGACAGTTCTGGCTGAAGGCTGGGAAAAAAAGGACAAGTTCAATTTGGAATTATATCGGATTGAGTGATTGACAATCCCTTCGGGGGAGGGATAAAAAAAGCCCCCGGCCTGTTAATATAGACGCCAATCATTTATTAACACAAAACGCCACGAGAGTGCGCGACCGGGGGCAATGCCCTCTGCCGCACTCTCGTGGCGTTTTTACGCATTAAATAAATGATTGGCATTGCAAAAGTACAAAAATGATTGGATATGACATTGTTTGAAGCACTTAAATTTAACAGAGAACCGCTTGAAATGCTTATAAGTTTGGGCGGCAAGCAGGATGACCTTCGATTCATAGACTTATATACGGAGTATGAGGTCATGAAAAAACAAGGTGAAAAGACCACTTATGCAGTGGCGTTTTTGGCAAATAAATATTCGGTAAGCGAACGTAAGGTGTATGATGTTATCAAACGGTTTGGAAAGCACTGCACGCTCGGTGCAGTGTGATTGATGTGCCGGGGATGCCTTGTGTTGTCCGGTAGAGCTACCTTTGTACAACCAAAAATAAAGCTCATGAATAAGTATTACCAGACATTAGACAAGATACTCCAAACGGGCAAAATCCAGACCAATAGGAAAGGGCGTATCAAGTATCTATTAAACGAAAGGCTCATGCTAACCCCCGCTGATTTACTTGACATATTTGAAAGCCACGGGATAGCCAGGAAAAAGCTGAAAGAGGAATTGAAACTGTTTATGCAAGGAGTCCGGGATGTGGAAAAATACAAAGAGGCAGGGATTACCTGGTGGGATTATTGCGGCCATACCCTTGTAAACAGCTATCCAACTTACTTTGAAAAGCTTCCACCCCTCATAACCAGGATTAACCGGGAAAAGCGCAACAGCAAGAATTATGTCCTGTTTCTTGGAGAAACCGGGGTGGAAAGCAACCAGGCACCCTGCCTGAGTCTTGTGCAGTTCCAAATTGATGAGGGAGAATTGGTGCTATCTGCATATCAGCGTAGTTCTGATGCGAACCTTGGGCTTCCGGCTGATATTTATCATCTTTATCTGATGGCAAGGCAGGTGGAGCTTCCCCTGAAGTCCATAACCCTTGACCTTGGAAATGTGCATATATATGAAAATAACATTGACCGGACTCTGGAACTGTTATCCGGAGTTGAAAACATTAAATTTGACTTGAACGTATGAAGAATATGAATTTATCTGCACCACTGCCATTTGTAGGCCAAAAAAGAATGTTTGCTAAAGAGTTTATTAAAGTTTTGGAACAGTTCCCTGAAGATACCGTGTTTGTGGACTTGTTTGGCGGTTCCGGACTTCTTTCGCATATAGCCAAAAGAAGCAAGCCCGATGCTACTGTTGTCTACAATGACTTCGACAACTACCGGTTCAGACTGAAAAATATCCCACAGACAAATAAACTGCTTGCCGATATTAGGGAGCTGGTGGGTAATTCGATACCCAAACATAAACCAATTAAAGGGGAACTTAGAGAACGCATTTTTAAACGTATCGAGGAAGAAGAACTAAATGTTGGGTACGTGGATTTTATAACCTTATCATCCTCACTTATGTTCTCCATGAAGTATAAATTGTCTGTAGCCGAAATGCGCAAGGAAGTCCTTTATAACAACATTCGCAAGACCGGTTATCCGGAGTCTTCTGACTACTTAAAAGGGCTTGAAATTGTATCATGCGACTACAAAGCAGTATTCAACCAATATAAGGATGTTCCCGGAGTCGTCTTTTTAATTGATCCGCCTTATCTTTCCACTGATGTTGGTACGTACAATATGTATTGGCGCTTGTCTGATTATTTGGATGTTTTAAAGATACTCGAAAAGCATTCCTTCGTTTATTTCACATCCAATAAATCCTCCATACTTGAACTGTGTGAATGGATTGGAGCAAACAAAACCATTGGCAATCCTTTTGAGGGTTGTACAAAAAAGGAATTCAATGCCCACATGAATTATTCTGCCGAATATACAGACATGATGCTGTATAAGAAACAGGAAAAATTAGTTCATAAAACAGCTGCTTAGCACTGAACAAAGATACAATTTTTCAAGCAGAAGGCCAAACTTTTGAGCCTTATTTTAATGCCGTTATAAAGCCATTTTTTATGAAATTATAAAGCCGAAACAGAGGTCATTACAAAACTTTTGTTTCGGCTTTTTGAGTGTTGCGCGCTTTCCTTTTTTGAACGCTTCGTTTTGTCCTTTTCCCTGAAAATCGAACGCTTCGTTTCGGATTCTGCGGAAATTTGGATTTGCGGATTATAAATATCCTTTACTTTAATTCTTGTCTTTTGTTTTTCCCGTTCAGTGCTGTCCTTTCTCCATTCCCTGATTTGACGGGCTTTCATCGTTATCGATAACATTTATGCAAACGATTGTATATAGTCTTTTAATCAGTTTTTTCGATTAAAAGGCTATTTTTCAAAGAATAATGCGTACTTTTGCAGCCGTAATTATGATAAAGAGATTATAACATATATGGTTAAAGAGCTACTTACCCCCGATTACATCTTCGAAGCGAGTTGGGAAGTGTGTAATAAAGTGGGCGGTATCTATACAGTGTTGTCTACCAGAGCAAACACTTTGCAGACAAACTTTCACGATAGAGTATTTTTTGTGGGTCCGGATTTTTGGCAAGGGAAAGAGAATCCTTTATTTATCGAGTCCCAGAACCTTTGTGCCGCATGGAAAAAATATGCTATTGAAAAAGATAACCTCTCTGTCCGCGTAGGCCGCTGGAATATTCCGGGTGAGCCTATTGTCATACTGGTTGATTTCCAACCTTTCTTTGCACAAAAGAATGAAATTTATACGGAAATGTGGGAACACTATCAAGTGGACTCCCTGCATGCATACGGTGACTATGATGAAGCCTCCATGTTTGCATATGCCACCGGAAAGGTGGTGGAGAGTTTCTATCGGTATAATTTGACGGAAACGGATAAAGTGGTGTTTCAGGCGCATGAGTGGATGACAGGCATGGCTGCACTTTATTTGCAGACTGCCGTTCCTGAGATTGCTACAATATTTACCACCCACGCCACTTCGATAGGACGCTCTATTGCGGGTAACAACAAGCCGCTGTACGATTATCTTTTTGCTTACAATGGCGATCAAATGGCGCAGGAGCTGAACATGGAGTCCAAACATTCCATTGAGAAACAGACCGCCCATTATGTCGATTGCTTTACTACCGTAAGCGAAATTACCAATAATGAATGTAAGGAGTTGCTTGACAAGCCTGCCGATGTAATCCTTATGAACGGTTTCGAGGACGATTTCGTTCCTAAAGGTGCTACATTTACCGGTAAGCGCAAGCGCGCACGTGCCGTTATGCTGCGTGTGGCAAATAGTCTTTTGGGGCAGGAGTTCGATGATGATACACTCATTATAGGAACAAGCGGGCGCTACGAGTTCAAGAATAAAGGCATCGATGTGTTCTTGGAATCATTGAACCGTCTGAATCGCGATAAGAATCTGAAAAAGAAAGTGCTGGCTTTCGTCAACGTTCCCAGTTGGGTGGGTGATCCTCGTGAGGACCTGCAGCGACGTCTGAAAAAGAAGGACGAACATTATACCACTCCTTTGGAAGTGCCTTTCATTACACACTGGCTGCACAATATGACGCATGACCAAGTCTTGGATATGTTGAAGTACCTCGGTATGAACAACCGTCCCGAAGATAAGGTGAAAGTTATTTTTGTTCCTTGCTATCAGGACGGCAAAGATGGAATTCTCAACAAGCACTATTACGACTTGATATTGGGAGAGGATCTGAGCGTTTATCCTTCCTATTATGAGCCTTGGGGATACACTCCGTTGGAGAGCGTGGCTTTTCGCGTACCGACTATTACGACTGATCTTGCCGGTTTCGGACTTTGGGTGAATAGCCTCAAGAACCAGCATGGCATCGACGACGGAGTAGAAGTGCTGCACCGTTCGGACTATAACTATTCCGAAGTGGCAGACGGCATTAAGGATACGATAGCTATGTTCTCCACAAAGACAGATGCGGAAATCAAAGAAATCCGTAAGCGTGCAGCCCAAGTGGCGGAGCAGGCTTTATGGAAACATTTCATACAATATTATTATGAGGCCTACGATATTGCATTGCGCAATGCGATGAAGCGTCAGTTAGGCTGATGAAAAGAAATATTAATCAATCAAGTAATCATACAATGAAGATTAAAGTTAGTAATGTAAACACTCCGAACTGGAAAGATGTGAATGTAAAGTCTCACATCCCTGTTGAGTTGGAGAAATTGTCCGAACTTGCACGTAACATTTGGTGGTCATGGAATTATGAAGCTACTGAATTGTTCAAAGACCTTGACCCTGTACTTTGGAAAGAAGTGGGACAGAACCCTGTTCTGCTGCTGGAACGTATGAGCTATGCCAAGCTCGAAGCACTTGCTAAAGACAAAGTTATTTTGCGTAGAATGGAAGATGTATATTCCAAGTTCCGCAATTACATGGATGTGAAACCTGATAGCAATCGTCCTTCTGTTGCATATTTCAGCATGGAGTACGGTTTGAATCATGTATTGAAGATATATTCCGGTGGTCTGGGTGTACTTGCCGGTGACTATTTGAAAGAGGCTTCTGACAGCAATGTGGATTTGTGTGCTGTCGGTTTCCTGTACCGTTACGGCTATTTCACTCAAACCTTGGCTATGGATGGGCAGCAGATTGCCAATTACGAAGCTCAGAACTTCGGTCAGTTGCCTATCGACCGCGTATTGGATGAAAACGGCAATCAGATTGTGGTGGATGTTCCTTATTTGGATTATTACGTACACGCTTTCCTTTGGAGAGTAAACGTGGGCCGTATCTCTCTCTATCTGCTTGATACGGATAATGAGATGAACAGCGAGTTCGACCGCTCTATCACTCATCAGCTTTATGGCGGTGATTGGGAAAACCGTCTGAAGCAGGAAATCCTGCTCGGTATCGGCGGTATTCTTACTCTGAAGAAACTGGGTATCAAGAAAGATGTATATCATTGTAACGAAGGACATGCAGCGTTGATCAACGTACAGCGCATCTGCGACTACGTAGCCGAAGGGCTGACCTACGATCAGGCCATTGAATTGGTACGCGCTTCATCTCTCTACACCGTACACACTCCGGTTCCTGCTGGTCACGATTACTTCGACGAAGGTCTTTTCGGCAAGTACATGGGTGGTTATCCTTCCAAAATGGGCATCACTTGGGATGACCTTATGGATCTTGGCCGCAACAATCCGGGCGACAAGGGCGAACGCTTCTGTATGTCCGTATTTGCTTGCAACACTTCTCAGGAAGTGAATGGTGTAAGCTGGTTGCATGGAAAAGTCTCTCAGGAGATGTTTGCTCCTATCTGGAAAGGCTACTTCCCGGAAGAAATGCACGTGGGTTACGTTACGAACGGTGTACACTTCCCCACATGGAGTGCAACGGAATGGAAACAGCTTTATGCCGCACATTTCGATGAGAACTTCTGGTATGACCAGTCCAATCCTAAGATTTGGGAAGCTATTTACAATGTAGCTGATGAAGAAATCTGGAAGACGCGCATGGCTATGAAGAATAAGCTGATTGACTATGTTCGCAAGGAATATCGCAAGACATGGTTGAATAATCAGGGAGACCCTTCACGCGTTGTGTCTCTGTTGGACAAGATCAACCCGAATGCATTGCTGATTGGTTTCGGACGTCGTTTCGCCACTTATAAGCGTGCGCATTTGCTGTTCACCGATTTGGAACGTCTGTCCAAGATTGTGAACAATCCCGACTATCCGGTACAATTCCTGTTCACAGGTAAGGCCCACCCGCACGATGGTGCAGGACAGGGGCTGATTAAGAGAATTATTGAAATCTCACGCCGTCCTGAGTTCTTGGGTAAGATTATTTTCCTCGAAAACTACGATATGCAGTTGGCACGCCGTTTGGTATCGGGTGTAGACATCTGGTTGAACACTCCGACACGTCCGCTCGAAGCATCCGGTACTTCCGGTGAGAAGGCGCTGATGAACGGTGTGGTGAACTTCTCCGTACTCGACGGCTGGTGGCTGGAAGGCTATCGTGAAGGTGCTGGCTGGGCATTGACAGAAAAGCGCACCTATCAGAATCAGGAATATCAGGACCAGTTGGATGCCGCTACTATTTACAGCATCCTCGAACAGGAAATCCTGCCGTTGTATTATGCACGCAACAAGAAGGGATATTCTGAAGGCTGGATAAAGACTATTAAGAACTCCATCGCTCAGATTGCACCTCATTACACAATGAAGCGTCAGTTGGACGATTACTATAATAAGTTCTACATTAAGGAAGCCAAACGCTTTAAGTCACTGGCAGCCAATAGCTATGCTAAGGCTAAGGAACTTGCAGCATGGAAAGAGGAAGTTGTTTCCAAGTGGGATAGCATTGAGGTCGTATCTTGCGAAAAGACGGAAGAGCTGGTTAAAGGTTCTATCGAAAGCGGTAAGGAATACACCATTACCTACGTTATTGACGAGAAGGGATTGAACGATGCAATCGGCCTGGAACTGGTAACTACCTATACTGCGCAGGACGGCAAACAACACGTTTACTCCGTAGAGCCGTTCAATGTAGTGAAGAAAGAGGGCGACCTCTATACATTCCAGGTGAAGCATAAGTTGGAAAATGCGGGTAGCTTCAAAGTTGCTTACCGTATGTTCCCCAAGAATGCAGACTTGCCTCACCGTCAGGACTTCTGCTATGTTCGCTGGTTCATTTAAGATGATATGAAAAAACAGATGATGTGTTCATTGGAAATACATCATCTGTTTAGGGTAAACGCATCATGTGTTTGGTGCAAACAGACCATTCGTTTCGGGTAAACGGATGGTCTGTTTTTTTTCCGGTTTCCCTAATTCCTGAAAAAGGGTAATGCTTAAGAACAGTCCGATGACCTGTCTCTTATACACATCTCCGAGCCCACGAGACATCTCAGGATCTCGT
>ENA-OXZV01000510-OXZV01000510.1-human-gut-metagenome-genome-assembly--contig:-NODE-510-length-7825-cov-5.052638_pt1 | contig 7825 bp, 9 predicted proteins | sample MGYA00244514_ERZ652813 | MGnify/ENA primary metagenome ERZ652813 (study PRJEB26926, sample SAMN06164426) | human gut metagenome | biome: ENVO:00009003; feature: ENVO:2100002; material: ENVO:00002003... | reverse complement strand
AGCAAAAAAACGGAGGTGTATGTCTATGTCGAAAAAGCGTTTGTTGTCCATTGTTGTTTCAGCGGTGATTCTCTTGAGCTTTGCCTGCACCGCAATGGCCGCTGAAAAGTCTGAACGGTATGTAGGCGATAGTACGGTCAACGGATCTATTTACCAAACATACTATCAGGTTGATGCCCAGACTCGAACTGGAGTAAAGAAAATCAGCGTTTCAGGCGTTCTCTATGAAAAGGGGACAATTGGAACATGGCAAAAAGTAAGTAGCTGCTCAAACAGCAGCACGACCTCAACCTGCATGGTGAGCAGTAGCTTTAACACTAAGCCCGGAAAATCTTATAGGCTTGAGTATTCTGCGACCTTTAGCTATTCCGATGGACGGAGCGAAACCATTACCGGAAGTACCAGTAGATAAGTGGAGTTTGTTATATATTTCAGCAAGTTAGAAAGGTGTGAGGTAATTATAAAGGCGAGACCAACGCGAGTTATCCGATACCTAGCTATAGTCGCACTGTGCTTGCTTTTGGGCTTTATGCTTGGAAGAAAAAGCAAATATGAAAAACGAGATTATTTGAAACAATTCAAAATTGGAAAAGCAACATACTCTGAATCGTTGATATATGAGGCTTATGGCGGATTGCAAAATGATGGGATAATGTTAGCGGTATACTACGATGTGGATGCAGCCAAAATTATTCATCAACTCGATTCATGGGAGAAAATTAATGATTCTCCAACCATATCTTCTATATTAAAAAATGTGTCGTCATATTTTGGATTAGATTTTGTGATTCCTGAAATTGCAAGTGGAAATTTTTTTCTTTATGATAATAGTCAGCATAAGGAACTACGCTCGGAAGCCGAAATGAATACATTGCTTTTACATTCTGAAGATGTGAATTTTAGTCTCGTTGTCTGGGATGATGAGAAGCACACAATTTATATAGTAGAGTACAGAATTTAAGGAGGTTCGTTATGAAGAGGTTCGTATCATTAATTCTTTCAGTGTGTTTTTTGTTTTCGATAAATACTGTGTCTTATGCTGCTAACATAAGCAGCCGTAAAGCTAGCAATCCTGTTATTCAAAGCATGAATGATAAGTATCATGTTGATTTTTCGGGAATGTCGATAGATGAATTAAATAAGTTTATCGATAAGATGAAAGATGAAGATCAAACACGTGCATCTGGAAATTTGTTAAATAATACACAGCTTGCATGGTTGGCAGCTGCGCAAATTGCACGGGATAAGGGATATGAATGTGCGGCTCTTATGGTTGAATTCTCTGTATATAATATTGACTATTCTGAGAGTGTGACGGATTCTTCGACGCCATTGCTTGACAAGTTAAACACGACAACAGTTTTTAATAATTATAAAAACAAAGTACTTAATAGTGGCTTGAAAGATTTTAGTGGAGGAAGTTGGTCTTTTACAATTCAAAAGTCTGATAATGCAGATTTATTCTATGCATTGCATAGGGTAAGCACCTCTGGAACAGGCTTCATGATTGGTAATTCTATAATGTATTACTTGATTACCGTTCATGACACATTTGATTTTGCATATGACAACAACTATGACGACTTGTTTACTACTACAGTGAACAATTGGGCTTGGTTGTGCCAGCAGACGCATGTGTTGAATCCCATAGAGATAAATCTTAGCACGGCTATTGGATAAAAAATCAGTGGTATTTATTTTTTTGCGAAAGTAAAAGTTGAAATCTAAAATAAGGATGGCTCTAACGTATGAAAAATTTTACGGAGGTGTTTCCAATGCAGAGCAACTGATGTATAAGAAATCTTGTGTATACTCTAAAAGTAAAGAAGGAAAATTAAAATAGCTAGTGAAAAAATATCTCGTAGAATTTTTTTGAAAGCAAGTGGGATTGTGGCTCTTTCTTCAATGGAGCTTAACTCTGGGCTGACTGCTTTTGCAGATAATCAAAGTGATGGAAGCAAATCTCATATCGAGAGATACCATAGATACGATTTTGATACAAAAGAAGAATCTATAGAGGAAATTATAGTTGAAACCAATTCCTTCACGGATGGAGAGACAACTGCAGGCTATTTTCCAAATGGAAAGATTTCGGATATTGATCTATCCGATCTGTATGCGATTATCGGAAGCAATGATATCACTGTTGTTGATAATCCAACGGCAACACCATATTGTAGTACGGTATGCCTACAGATAACGACCAATAATGGAGGGACAAATTATGGTTCTGGATTTATGATTGGGCCTAATGCACTTGCAACAGCAGCACATAATCTATACAGTATAAAGGAAAAAGCCTACGTTAAGTCGGTAAATGTCGCACCTGCTCGATCTGATAATAGTAAACCTTTTGGAAGCGAAAATGTATCGGCAAGTTCGATGATTGTTAGTGATTCTTATCTTGCTGGAACAAGTTCGGAGGATTGGGCGATTATTACGCTCAAGAATAATTTAGGAACGAAAACGGGATGGCTTGGGTTACATTGGCAGTCTAGCAATTATTCATCATCACAGTTGGTGTATGCTTATGGCTATCCGAGCCAAATAAATGGTGCCGATGCGAGATATCGGATGTGTAAATCTTCTGGGTATATTAGAAGTCAGACTTCAAAATATCTCAAGGGCGATTGGGATTTGACAGGTGGCTTTAGTGGTGGTCCTCTTGTAGAATATATTTCTGGAGCTGGGTATGTAGCTATCGGAATCCATAAAGATGGAAGCACAATTGATGGTTCTTCATATCCAACTTCTTATACAGGGGCATTGAGAATAACACAATCGCTTTATACGCTGTTCCTTTCATACAGAGGTTGATAAAATGAAATGCAAACGGAAGATTATGGTTGGCATAGCATTTGTGGCAGTGGTTCTCTGCATTCTATTTCAATCGAATACATTCGGAAGAAAAAAATCGGAACTTATAATTGAAGAAGTTGACCTGAAGAACAATTGTATTTATGCGACTGCAAAAAATCAATTATATGATACGGATGACAATTATATAATTTATGGCGTATCAAACTACTTGAAAGGAAATCTTCAGTTGTCGTATCTTAAAGAAGGCGAAAGCATTCTTGTGATATCAAACGGTAAGGTGTTGCTATCAGATCCGTATCAATTTGATAAAATATACAGTATTCAACTGTTGCAATAGCGTTTCATTTTCTCAATAAATAATATAAGCTATTTACAGCTGCCTCCTCTGTTAAGTGGTGGTGCAGTGCTTATTCTCAATAACGATGCGATTGATGAAAATGATAGACCTTTTTGGAATTTAGAATTTTCTCAATAATCAAGCCCCCAAAATGGCAAACTTGAAATCATCGAGAGATACATAAAATATAGGGTTAAATCGACTTTCGTGTCGAAAAAACAAGTGCTAGAAATAGCAAAATCCATTGAATTTTAGAATGACATTTATAAGAAACCAGTAGATTTGCCTGATATTTGTGATTTCTTTGACCGTTGGGCCATTGATTTTGCACTACATTGATTTTGCACTACTATGAGCAAAGGAAAAACTTAAAATAAGCAAACAACCCGCCATTTGCAGCGACTGCAAGTAGCGGGTTGTTTGGCCTATTTAGAGGTTAGTCTTTCAGTTTGCCATGGTCACAGCCAAGTGAGAGATAATGCTCAATCTCACCACTCAGCACAAGCTGGACGCACTCCAAGGGCTTGTTGTATAGTAGCCAATCAAGTTCAGCTCGCTGTGCCGGGGTATTGCCGTATTCGTCCTCGATGGCAAGGCAGTCAATGGCAATGGCAGAGCCATCAGCGAACTGGGCTTCCGCTCGGTTGGTGTCCATATTATAGTGCCAAGAACGTGCTTTTTGAGAACTATTCTGGTCAAAAATTCGATTTTGTTTCATTTGAATGCCCTCTTTGATGCTTTTATGATTTAGTTTTTTGACGAGATGAGGTCTCTTTTTTCTTTCTCTTGAGTCACCCAACCGCACTATCCTGCATCCGTAGCGCAGATCACGCTCTCCACATCCGGGCGGTGCATCAGTTTTTGCAGGATGCCAAACTGCTTTTTGGTGGACGTAGACACCAGATACTGCCACTTTTGCGGCAGAATGGGCAAATCTGCGATACTCCACTTGACGTATTTGGCATCGTAGACATTGGGCGGTGCCAGTTCCACCAGATGACCAACGCACCAGCTTACCAGATAGCCGTTGCCCTCCAGATAACCGTCCTGACGGCTAGTCGCACCGAGGACTTTTGCGTAGGACATGGCCACCGAGGGCTTTTCTGCTACAACTAGAATTGAAATAAGCGTTCCCTCCAATCTGTTTCGGATTGTAATATGTACGGCGGCAAGCGCCGCCTTGAAATCAGATGGGTTCGGTATCCTCCTCGTCGGTCTCCTCCGGTTCATCCTCCACAGGAATTTCAAAATCGCCCTTGTCCTCGGTGTAGTTTGCATCGGGGTCAAGGGCTTCTTTTTCTGCCTGTTTTTTCTGCTTCTGCTTTGCGAAAACGTAGAAGCCACCGCCTGCCGCCAGCGCAATCAGCACCACCACACCCAGAAAGCCGGATGCGATCTTTGTGACCTTGTTTTCCTTGGGCTGTTCCTCGCCGGATGCTGCCGCTTCTTCCGCAGCTTTCTTGGCTTCTTCCTCGGCTTTCAGCCTATCCAGTTCCGCCTGCGCCGCCGCTTCTTTTTCAGCGGTATAGGCATCGGCAGCATCTTCTTCCATCAGCGCCAGAAGGTCGGCTTCGTCCACAAGATTCATAAAGTGAACGGTCTGCTGTCCTTTGGCGTTGCGGTCGATGACCAGATAGAAGGTAGCTCCCGACTTTGACACCAGCGTAATGAACTGCTGTCCGCTGCCATCGGAATAGTCGGTGTGGTAATCGTCCACCAGTGTCAGGTTGCCCTCCGGGGTCAGGGCACCGGTCTCCTCATCGGTCACGGTGACTACATCTTCTTCATCGGTGGTAGAAGTCAGGACGGGCTGTTCCACTTCCTCCACAGGCTCACCGCCATAGGCAAAAGCAGGAGCCGCCATGCCAGCGCACAGTGCCACCGACAGCATCAGGGCGCAGAACTTATTCATCATCTTCATTATCAGATTCCTCCTTGTTGAACGTAGCACCGACTGCGGACAACGCAGCCGGGGTCGGGGTGGAAGTTGCAGACTGGCGCAGCAGGGCGGCAAGCTGTTCCGGCGTGACCTTGGCGGTGCGCACCATCTCGTTGACCTCGGCAGCTTCTGCTTCCTGAATCCGCCGTTCAAGGCTTTCAATGCGAGTGTTGATCTTAATGCGACGCTCCCTTTCCTTTTCCAGAGAAGCGCGCAGCTTATCGAGTTTTTCGCTCATTTCTTCCTCCAATCATTTTGAGAGCCGCCCAAAACCGGACAAATATTTCTGCCAGTAGGACGAATGAATATTGGCATACTTTATGGGGTCGCCGGCGGACACCATCATGCCGTTTCCAAGGTAGATGCCCACATGACTTTTCCCCGGCGTATCATACGTTCCCTCGAAGAAAACAAGGTCTCCGGGCTTTGCTTCGGCTTCGGAAATATGCTGGCTCTTGTTCCACAGACCGTTGGCGGTCGTTCTGCCCACGTTATAACCGTTTTGGTTGTACACCCAACAGACATAGCCTGAACAGTCAAAGCCGGTTTCCGGGGTAGAGCCGCCCCAAACGTAGGGTGTACCAACGTATTTCTTGGCTTCCGCATAGATGGCGGCGAACTCCTCATCCGTCAAGGCTTCTGCCGGAACCTGATAGTCAATGCCCGGTGTGCCGGAGCCATCAGAGCCACCGGGCGGCAACCCACCGTTGAACAGATAAGGCCGACCACCCAGCGTGTCCTGAAAAATCTCGTACCGTTTCCATTGGTCGTTGTTCAGTTCCTCCCGGATGACCACTTCCAAGCCGCGATTGACCAGCTTGGTGTGGAAGATTCGATACTCGTAAGGCACCTGCGTGGGAACCGGGATTCCTGCTGGGCTGATGACCCACACGGTCTTATACCGTATCTGCACCTCTACCCATGTGGTCAGCTTATACTGCTTTTTGAAGGTCTCCTTCAATTTGCCCTGCACCTCCGACCGGGTGTAATCGTCGTAGAGAGTGGTCAAATACGAAGTCAGCTGCCATGGGTCATGCTCGATGGGGTCAAGGTGATACTGGTACTCGTTGTAGCCGGGATGGTCGGTGGGGGTGCGCCTGATCTTTTTGTCCAGTTCCTTTTCCAGCTTTTTGTAGTCCTGTTCTGCGCCCCGGATGTCCCTGTCCTCAGCGGAGTACATGGTCTGCCCGGACACCTGTGTGCCGCCGGAAAAGAGGATACCGCAAGAGGAAAATCCCGACATCACCATGAGGATGAGCAAAAGAAAAACGCCCATGATAGCAATAACATGAGCGTTGCTTTTTGCCGCAGTCATAAGGCCGTTTACCGCCGTGCTGACCACGGATTTGCCTTTCTCCACCGCTTGTTCCACGCCGGACCGTGCGGCAGATGCACCGTTGGATGCCGCCTTACCGCCTGCGGTCTGTGCCGCTGTGCCCGACCGGGCGGCGGCATAGTAGCTTTTGTGGATTTCTTGCCGCTGTTTCCAACGTGAAAGCCAGTTGGAGCCGCCCTCGCCAGTGCCGGATGCGCCTGCATCTTGTGCCGCAGTCGGCTTCGATGCGGAAGATTTAGCGGTTTTGGTATCTTTCTTTCCCTGTGCCTTGGCTTTCTTCTTGAGTTTGCGGGCATATCTGCTCTTGGAAATATCCCGGACATTTCCCGCCGCTTTTTCGCCCTCGCTCAACGCTTGCACGCCGACATTTTCATCCTCGTACTGGTCAACTTCCCGGTGCACCGCAGACCGGGCGGCATGGGCTGCGTACATTTCCCGTTTCTGCGCCTTACTCAACCGGCTCAGTTCGTCCGGGGTCAGTTCCGCCTTGCCAAAACGCAGGTGCTGGGCTTTTTCGGCAGTCTTTTCCGCATCGGTTTTCAGCTTTTTCTTTTTGGGCACCGACTGCTCCACCTTGGCTTTTTTCGGGGGAGAACGGGTCTTTTTTGCGGACGGCTCCTCTCTGAGATTCAGCTTCGGTTCGCTCATTTCTGTGCACCCTCCGAAACTTCACCCAACTTGGTGGTCATGATCCGATAGAGTTCCAGATTGGTGGGGAATCGGTCAACGAAGGGCAGAATGACATTGCCGAAAAACAGCAGTCCTTCGCCCTCACCGGAGTGGGTAACGTAGGAAAGCTGGTGGGGCGAGATGTTGAGCTGCTTTGCGAGAATTTGCCGGTCTCCTGCCGCCTGATTCAGCATGATGATCATGTCGCTGTTCTCGAAAATATTCTCAACCTCACGGGAAGAAAGAAGGTCTTTCACGTTCTGGGTCAGCCCTGTGGGAATGCCGCCCCACTTGCGGAAACGCTTCCAGATCTCCACGGAATAAGCGGCAGTCTGCTCCTCTTTTAAGAGAAGGTGCATCTCATCCATATAATACCGTGTGGACTTTCCGCTGCTGCGGTTTGCGGTGACACGCCCCCATACCTGATCCTGCACAATGAGCATACCGAGTTTCTTCATCTGTTTGCCCAGTTCCTTGATGTCGTAGCAGACGATGCGGTTGTTGACGTTCACGTTGGTGCGGTGGTTGAACAGATTCAGACTGCCCTTCACATAGATCTCCAGAGCCGTGGCAACATGATGGGCTTCCTTCTCGTCCTGTTGGAGCAGGGCGTTGTATAAGTCCTCAAGGATGGGCATATTCTCCGGGCATGGGTCGGCAAAATATTTGCGATAAATCAGATGCACACAGCGGTCAATCTGTCTCTTATACACATCTCCGAGCC
>ENA-OXZV01000502-OXZV01000502.1-human-gut-metagenome-genome-assembly--contig:-NODE-502-length-7871-cov-9.881653_pt1 | contig 7871 bp, 17 predicted proteins | sample MGYA00244514_ERZ652813 | MGnify/ENA primary metagenome ERZ652813 (study PRJEB26926, sample SAMN06164426) | human gut metagenome | biome: ENVO:00009003; feature: ENVO:2100002; material: ENVO:00002003... | reverse complement strand
AAAAAAATATAAAGGACATATAAATGAATTATTTAATAAAAATATTGAGGGAAAAAAGCGCAAACATGATAAAAAACAGAGGATTAACTCCTAAAGAATACTATAAAATAGAAGCATTCTTTAAAGAAGAAGAAAAGGTTTTTCATTATGACTATGATTTTAAAGCTTCAACAAGAATGACAACCATACTCAGGTATATATGGAAATATCGCTTAAAAAAATATGAAGCTTGGATAGAAGAAATGGCTAATAGATATACTCAGGAGATTAAATATTTATGGGAATAAGGAGAAAATAATGACTTATCGTGATATTTGTTTTTGCCATGCCAGCAATGAGTATTTTTGCAGAGAACATAACATCCCTATTTGCAAAAATACTCATTATATACGTCATGCAAGCACCATACCAGATAATCTGCCAGAATGGGAACTGTTTGCTTATTCGGATTTTAGAAATAAATGTAAAAATTATAAGGAGAAATAAAAATGATTGAAAATGAAAACGTCGGACAAATTGCATAAAAAGTGATAAACACTTTAGAACCAACTTGTAGGGTGGCATTAGAACAAGGAACGAGTTATTTGTCAATGTCAACTTTAATTTCTTGGTGCTCAGGGTTAATAGTAACATTAATATTTTTTATTATATTCTGTGTTGGGCTATACTTAGTGATTACAAAAGATGACAATGATAAATATAATATACTGACTATTGTATCTTTTGTGTCTATGTTTATGTTTGGCACAGTTACTTTTTATAATGCAGGAAATGCTATAGCGACCTATTATTACCCTATTGGTGCATTGGTAAATAAGGCGTTAGAAATGGGTGTGAAATAAAAATGATTAGAGCGTTCTTGCCTGCTATCATGCAAATACTGCTTTTTGTTGTATTAGGTAATACAGTTGATAGCACTATGAAATTATTGATTGTTATAGTACAATTCTTACTCGTATGTTATCAACTAAGTATAAAAGAGGTGGAGTAAAATGCCAATAGAACAAGCAATACGATTAGTAAATCCTTTTATCTGGCAAATGAGATTTGGAGTAATTAGAGATGCTTATATGACAATCCTTAGAGCCGCAAATAAAGAAGTAGCTAAACCATTAGAGCCTTTTATGAAAGATGATATTCAAATTGGCTGGGCTTGCCCTAGTTGCCATAAGCAAATAAAAAATGGTAGTTATTGCAAACACTGCGGACAGAAGGTGTGTGATGTATAAAATATTTATTGTACTTATTGCCATACTTTGCTTAGGATGCAATAGCAGTAAAGCAGTTAGTCAAGAAGCGGTAAAGCCTGATATACTTAAAGAAACTATGCACGATTCTGTTTATATACCACGTATGGGGTATATTAGAGTTAGTATATTTGTAGACCCTGAAACTAATATTGAATATTTTATAGTTGGTAATGAAAAAGGCGTTGCAATCACGCCTAGATTAAAGAGGTGAAGAAATGTATATTTATCGTGACCATTTATATGGAGAGCTTTATGTTACGGATGAAGAACATGATGAGATATGTGAACAATGCGGGGATAGTGATGACTTAGTAGCAGAAGGAGAAGCGGATGAAATTATGGAGTCTTTTTCTTATGGCTTAACTAGAGAAATAGGAGACTTCTTAGAGATAAAAGAAGTCTTAGAAGATAAATGTGAATATGCTTATAACAAAGAGTATAACATGATAGAAAAAATAAAAAGAGATGGTCTAACTATAAAAATACTCGAAGCCGCAGATGGTGTGTGCACTTATGAATCTTTAGATGACTTATTGAAAGAGTGGATTTTATTATGATTATTAAACTTACTTCTAAGCTGGAATACTATAAAATGATGCCTTTAGTTGATGCTAAAAAATTTAAAGAAAAAGAAATTCTCCTTCCAGATGGCGAAACCCTTCATATCGAAAGCTGTGAGATTATTTCCACTAGAGATGGTTTTGCAGAAGTAAAAATAACAGGAGATTGTTTATGTTATAAGTCAGTAACCCATATGACAATGGCTATGATAAGAGAAGCTATTAAATGTAGAGAGTTTACAGATATTGCCCTCCCTAATACTAAAATATTAGATATACAATTGGAATAAAAATAGCCCCTAATTATAGGGGCTTTTTATTTTGGGGAAAAGACGGCGCAAGAGAATGTGTAATATTAATACTATAAATAATAAGGATAATAATTTATACCATAATTTTTCAAAAGTTAATTTTTACAATCAACGTTATTATACCAGTTTTTTATGATTTGTAAAAATTGCTAAAAAAATTTGTAATGAAATTATACCAGTTTTTGTAAAACTTAAATTTTGGTAAAAAAATTTTGTAACTAGGCGACCCATTATAAAAATAGGATGCGTTATGAAAACGGTTGTGTTATCATGTGCATCCTAATTCTTAATAGTATTAATTATCAATAACTCTAACAAGTCTATTATTATCAATAATTATATAATCATCATAAACTTTTAGCTTATGCTTCTCTATGGTATGTGACTCTATAAACTTACCATTGATATATATAAACAGCATATAGTATAGTGTAGCCTGTATATCTATTAGGCTATGTATACATACCATAAGTTCATCTAATAAGTAATAATTATCAATTAAACTTATCTCTCTAATATTCCCCCCCCCCCTATTCTACATATACTAGAATTACTTCACCAGTGTTTATATCCTCTAACTGGTAAGCACCAAATCTTTCCTCTAATACAAGCACATTCTCATATGATAGTAGCCTTTCTGCTGTATCATAGCTGATACGTTCCTTGTCGAATGCTTTAAATTTTTTCGCTGTAATCTCCATTAAATTAAGCCTCCTAATTCTTCTACTAAATAAGGATATTTAGTATTATATTGTTGTGCATATTTGTATAAATCCTTTATGCCAGATTTATATACCTGTGTGTAGCTAGAACTGCCACAATACTCTAGCAAACAATCTACAAATTCTATATTTGATAATATCTTATTTGAGCATACTGTACTTGCGAATATCCTAAATTCTACCGTGTTATAATTCTGTGTATTTACTGCTACATATCTACATTCGCTGTAGTTGGCATCTATTTCAGCTTTTTTAACTTTAGACTTTACGCCGTCTATGGCTTTTAGGTTATCCTGTGCATATCTTTCTACTTGGTCTAGTTCACGCCCGCAAAAACCAACAACTAACTCTTGATAATTATTACTAATAAATAGTATTGCTTTTTCAATCTGTTCTGTATTTAGGCTATTTTTACTAACATGGATATGCATACCGCAAGAGTTGTTTACACTTGCGTTTTCTTGCAATTTATCTAAAAAGTAAGCTGACTCCTCGCCTTTATGCCAGTATTTTAGCGTAGCTGGATGGGTTACAAACTCCGCTGCTTTATGTCCATTCTCTAGGATTGAGCTATCATATTTAGCATAAACAAATTCTTCATCACTGACAACATTCCCTACACTATCACAAGTTGTTTCTATCTCACAACCAAAAAAGCGCATTTCTTTCGTCTCTTTTTTATAACGATAATAGTTATAGTTGGGGGAGTAATCATAATCATATACTAAAGCATCTTTACAGTCGTCATAGCAATCCGAACAATAAGATAACCCATGATAATAATATACATCATCAGGATTTAGCAAATTTCCGCAACATTCACAAACTGAATATTCTTCTGCGCAAGAACTGCATACATAGTCGCCATTGCAAGTATCATAAGGATTGACAACATAATGTCCACAGTTTTCACATCTACAAAAATGTCTTTCTGCGCAATCTTCACAAACAAGCTCTTCTGCCTCCTGAACCCATATTACATTATATTCGTAAAAATACTCTCCGCACTCGTCACAACTTGAAATATCTCCATTGTCTATTGCTTTTTCTAAGCACTCAGGGCAATATTTATCATCTTCAACTTTTACTATATTCTCTTTTAATTCTCCGCATTCTTCGCAAATGTCCCAATCTCCGAACATTTTTTTATTTAGTCCACATAACAAGTACGTTTGACCAGTTAAGGGCTCTATCCAGAACGCCCAAATAGATTTTGTATTTCTATTTGTATAAGGTCTTTTAAAAAGTCTTACAATACCCTTTTTTGCTAATTCTATGGGAGTTTCTCCAATGGCTTCTAATTTAAAACTCGAATTATAAAGTTTAACTTCAATTTCATGAACTTTAGTCGGATAAATATGAGCATAGCTTATCGGCAAATAAAAATAAGCATCGTTTAAACCTGTGCTAACTAAGCAAGCCTCCATCAACGAAAATTTAACAGTCATTACTTTATCCTGGATTTCATAAGCATTTACATATTCGTTATTTTTGTTATCCCAAATAGTCAATATACGATTACATTCTTTAAACATTTTGTAACGCCTCCATATATATCTTTGATATATTAAGTATAACAGTAATATATATACTTGTCAACACTTTTTTTTCAACAATTTATCGTTACATAAATAAATTTTATCAATAAAAAACTGTTACAATGCACATTTTATTAAAAATGTCAATATTATTTGTTTATACAAGTGTCTATTGCACAGCGAATTTCACCTGTGAGGAGATTTACAGTATATGTTCTTATACTTTATCATGAAAGCAAATAAAAACGCTCACAAGTCAATTATGTGCGTCTGAGAGGCATTTTATGTTTTGAATAGATAACTGTATCATCAAATTATTTTTATTTTACTACAATTCAGAAATTTGACAAATCATTCAATTTGTGGTATGGAAAAAGGGCAATAAAAAAGCTCCCCTAAGGGGAGCTAATTTTTAAATTCCATAATGATAACCATACGCACCCGCCAAAAGAAGTGCTAGCAGCGTCATTGCTCCAAAATGTTTATCAATTAAATAAAGAGAATAAAAGGCAGTTCCTTTGATATACTTCATATTTCAACCTCCTTTAAATACATACTACAGTTGTTCTTCCAGTCCCAAATAGCCAGTTGATTATGTTCTTTAGCAACCTGTAAGGCTTCCCGCAAATCGTCAATGTGCAATGATTTGTCAATATAATACATATTATCCTCTAGCCATATGCCAGTATAATCTATACCATTGCATAACCTTCTTAATAAAAAGTTGATTGTACTATAGTTGTTATCGCATACATTATTCGTATAGCTGACTTGATAGCCACTATCGAATTTAACAATCTTACCTTTTCCCGCCAGCGTTACGCCCCCATTATTACGGACGTAACGCATTATTTTATTGAAACTCATTCATTTCACCTCACAAAATGTTTTCTTCTGCATATTCAGCGAGGACTAATTTAATAAGCAAGATTTCTGCTTCACCAAAACCAGCGGTTTCAAGTGCTTCCGCTAATTTAGCGGTGCTGATTTTATGTTTTTCGGTGTCATCAGTTACTTTTAATACCTCGCCTGTGCCCTCTAAGATTTTAGTCAAGGCTTGGCGAGATTTTGCAGCATAAGGTGCTTTAACAATCTCTCCTGCTAAGTTTTCCAGTACAACATTAAATAATTTCATAATTCATACCTCCACGTATGCGCCCTCTGTTTCACTGAGCAGTTGTTTTTCGCTGTGATTACATTATACAATGCAATCTGATGTTTGTCAAGCATTTTTTTTTATGGGTCAACTTTCCGTTGACTGTAAGGAGCTTTGCTCCCCTTGACTGTCTATATTGTATCACGATAAAAATAGATTGTCAACACTTTTTCTAAAAATTTATCAAAAACTTTTCCTTCTATTATATAGGGGAAAATTTGGGCGGTTAAAAAAAGTGTTGACATTTATTAAAGGGCTTGCTATACTATATGTAAAGGAGGTAGTAAATATGACAAACTACACTAAACTAGAAAAACAAATGACAAATTTAAGAAAGCTAATAGGGTATGAGCTTGACCGCAATACTAATTTAACATCTAGTAACATCAATGATATTATCATGGGTGTATACTTGCACCAAGTAGATACGGCTGGTGCGATTATAACACGTGAAAACTATGGGTTTAAAATTAAAGGCATTAAATATGCTAACTCTATATGGTTACAAGTAATGATAGACGAGGATAATATATCAGTAGATATTGATTTAACAAATGGAGGTGTACAAGATGTTGACTGATAAGGATATGTTTGATTGCAGGGTAAATTATTTGGCTAAAGAAATGGAGTACGTTTTACAAGATATTGAAGTAACTAAGGATGCTGTACTTTATTCACTAATCGGTAAAAGTTTCTTCAATATTGACACTGGTAATATTCGTAAAAGTTATATCGAAGAGGAAGAAGGAGCAGTAGTAATAAGGGGTATTAGATATTACGCCGTCAATCCAATTTGGCTAAAGATAACAGTAGATAAGGCTGGACAAGTTGCGGTAGAAATTGACAATGAACTTAGCAGGGAGAAGTAAATGTAGAGATTGATAAGAATTAGAAGGGGGTATAAATAATGATAGATAGTATATACTATGTATTCTATAACTTAAGGTCAGAACTCGAAATTGCTATGCAGAGAAAGAAGCTATGTAAATCCAGCATTATTGCTGCATTAAATACCGTCAACATTCCCTTGCTGGATAAAAAGGGCGCAAGGGTGGAAGGAAGGGCGGGAGAATATTACATACAAGGACTCAATATCAACGGCATAGATATAAATGTAATGATAGATACATATGGCGTTCATATAAGCATTTAAGGAGCGGTTTATTACCGCTCTTTTTTTTATGCTTATTTTTGTTTGTCCACTCCATATGCACAAAAAGTGTAATGTTTTCTCAAAATATGTCATTTTTACTAAAAATTGTAATAAAAAGTTTATCTCCACCCCTAGGAAAATAGGATAAACTCTTAAATAGTGTATGCGTACAGTGGACATTATAGTATGCATCAGGCGGTAAATGAACAAATATTCACTGTGTACCCACCTATGCAAACAAATGTTCTATATTATCAAACACTCTATCATGTGTACCCTATTACAAACACTTGTTCGTTTGTTTGATAATAATTATTGATAGAAGTGTACCTACTAATGAGAACAATTACTAATAGGAATAAAAAATTATGTCATATTATGTATTATATAGGTGTTAATATGCTATTAAAACACTGTTTTCACTCTCTTTTAAAGGGCTTGTGTACCTAATTTTACAGAAATATTTCTCCCCTTTTAAAGAACTCTTTGCATTTTCTCTTTAAGGAGTGCTCTGCAATTTTTAAAAATTTAAGCACCGCTCTATCATTATGAACGTGTATTTAAGGAGAGATTTGCAATTTAAAGGAAATTAAAAAAGAAGATACTATTTAAAGTATCTCCTTACTATTCCCATCCATTATAAAACAACCCTTCCACAATACTTAACCCTATTCTATCCTTATCTATATCTCCTATTACCTTTAATGCAGAGTTATAAAGTACCTCTACTAACTCACTTTCCCGCTCTTTATCCCATACCCACTGCCTATTATAGATGCTTACAATAAATGCTGTATTCTTGCCTGTAATCATTAACTTCTCTGCTATTGTGTCTATTTGAGGCTTGTCTATATAAGAGATATAAAAGTCTTGAATATGCTGTTTATTTAGAGTATCTATACTCTCTAACTCCATAATAACAGAAAGGAGTTCAAAGAATTGAATCTTAGGTATGTAAGCCTGTACTGCATAAAAGAATTCCCCAAATCTCTCTGAAAATCTCTCAGCTATATCATATGTTTCTGTTGGCATATAATACTCTCTTAGATTAAATTCATATGTTTCAAAAGAATAATTCATTACTATACAATCATTTCTTGTAGCTGTTTGAATCAACATACTGCTTCCACCTTATTCCTGTCTCTTATACACATCTCCGAGCCCACGAGACATCTCAGGAT
>ENA-OXZV01000483-OXZV01000483.1-human-gut-metagenome-genome-assembly--contig:-NODE-483-length-8042-cov-3.573933_pt1 | contig 8042 bp, 4 predicted proteins | sample MGYA00244514_ERZ652813 | MGnify/ENA primary metagenome ERZ652813 (study PRJEB26926, sample SAMN06164426) | human gut metagenome | biome: ENVO:00009003; feature: ENVO:2100002; material: ENVO:00002003... | reverse complement strand
ACGAGATCCTGAGATGTCTCGTGGGCTCGGAGATGTGTATAAGAGACAGACTTATGGAAGATAAATTAGTAACATTAGCTATTCTGACGTATGCAAAGGCACAGATACTGAAGAATGTTCTTGAAAATGAGGGCATTGAAACTTATATTCATAATGTGAATCAAATACAGCCGGTCGTATCCTCCGGTGTGCGTGTTCGTATTAAAGAAAGTGATTTACCGCATGCTTTGAAAATTACTGAAAGTTCAGCATGGCTGTCTGAAGAGGTGGTAGGAGGAAAGGCTCCAAAAATAGAGAAGGGGAGTAATAAAGTTGTGATTCCTGTTGATTTTTCAAATTATTCATTGAAAGCGTGTGAGTTTGGCTTCAATTTTGCAAAAAACATAGATGCTGAAGTTGTTTTACTCCATGTTTATTTTACACCTATTTATGCTACGTCATTACCATATGGTGATGTTTTTAACTATCAGTTGAGCGATGAAGAAAATGTAAGAAGTATATTACAAAAAGTTCATGCAGATTTAAATGTTTTGTCTGATAAGGTAAAAGTCAAAGTCGCTTCTGGGGAGTTTCCTGATGTAAAATATGTTTGTGTGTTGAGAGAAGGTATTCCGGAAGAAGAAATATTACGTTATGCCAAAGAATATCGTCCGGTGATCATTATAATGGGAACACGTGGTAAAAATCAAAAGGATATTGATTTAATTGGCAGTGTGACAGCTGAGGTCATTGAACGTAGTCGTGTGCCCGTTCTGGCTATTCCTGAAAATACGCCATTCAAACAATTTAGTGAAGTGAAGCGTGTGGCGTTTATTACAAATTTTGATCAACGGGATTTAATCGCCTTTGATTCACTAATTAATAGTTTGAAACCATTCCATTTTTCTATATCTCTAATTCATCTTACTGATGTAAGCAACACTTGGAATGAGATTAAATTAGGTGGTATTAAAGAGTATTTCCAAAAACAATATCCACAATTAGAGATTTATTATGATGTAGTAAAGAATGATGATTTATTGAATAGCTTAGATAATTATATTAAAACCAATCATATAGGTATTATTGCATTGACATCATATAAGAGAAATATATTTTCTCGTTTATTCAATCCTGGAATTGCGAGAAAGATGATATTTCATTCTGATACACCATTACTGGTAATTTGTGGGCGTTCTAATTGATTTCTATTTGCTTTGATTATAGGAGGAATTATAATTCTACAATATCATGATTATGTTTAATATAAGATGCGTAATAATTATTTAATTAGCCTCTATCATAGAAAACATAATATTATAAAAATGGCTGTTTCATACAAGAACAGCCATTTTTATAATATTTGCGATTATTGCATTAACTTCTCTATCGCATCAAATTCAGGACCCATTTGCAGATTGTAGTAAACTCGATACAATCCATTTAACCACAAATCTTTTTGGTCAGGTTTCAATTCTTTTGCTTTTTCATAATTAGGTCTTGCCTTTTCATAAAAAGCTTTTAATGTAGCCTGATCATCTTTATATTTAGGATTATTGACATCAGTAGTTGCTTTTTCTGAGAAATCCTGTGCCTGTAAACAGTAAATCAGACCTAAGTTTGAATATGCTTCTGCATAGTTAGGATCAACTTCAATAGTCTTTTTATAGAATTCAATGGCCTTATCATAATCTTTCATATTATGATAGAGATACCCTTTCACATATAAATAGAATGTGTTGTTAGGATCCTTAGCCAGCATGTCGTCTGCAAATTGCATTGCTTCATCAAACTTATTGCTATTGCTATAATAATCAATCAGATGACCAAAAAAGAATGAATGTTCCGGATATTTTTGAATGCCATCTTTTAAAGAAGCAATCCATTTAATAGTATCGCCTTGAGCTTTTAATGCTGTAGAAATGAATTCCATGGCATACTTCCCTACCTCCTTGTCTTCTTTTGCATATGGAGCATATTTCAAGACATTAGGATAATCTTCCATTTTGGCAGCGGCTAAACTTGCATAATAAGCAATTTGAGGTAATACAGTATCTGTTTGAAGCAGATTTTCCTTTTCAAACATTGGATTGGCAGCAATATCTACATAAGTTGCAAAAAAATCAAGAGCTTCTTTATTCTTATCCAAATTGAAATATTGAATACCGCCATTAATCAAATTAGGACGTGCTGCTAATATAGCGGCGCTATTTGATTTTCTGTATTTATTCTTGATTTTACCTTTTTCATTGGGTATTTGTGCAAGTTCGTCACACTTAAAGTAATATTTACACATGTTCAGTGCGCTATTATATACTTTAAGAGTGTCATAAGGCTTTCTCAAATATGCATTTTCCATTTCTTTTTCATTGATTCTTTTTTGAATAAAGCCTGCTACGTCCCATGTTTCGGCATTGTCCTTCGTTTCAGTGTTGGTCAAAGCTCCGTTGATAAGTTTCTCTGCTTGGTCAAAGTCTGGTTTTACTTCGTTAGCAATGCTCTTAGCTTCTTTTACGCTTTTTTCTTGAGCGAAAGTGAAGCCTACTGCAAGTAGTAAGACCATTGAAAATAGTACTCTTTTCATGATTGTAGAAAATTTTAAATTAATATTATGTCTATTCTTCATTTTCATTATTTACTTCATTCTGAGGAGTTTCTGAAATATTTTCATCTTCTTCTGTGATGATATCCTCTTCGGTTTCTGAAGTCACTTTACATACAGAACCAATTTCATCATTACGTTTCTCAAGATTAATCAGTCGTACTCCTTGTGTGGCACGTCCCATAATACGAACATCGGCAACTTTCAGACGAATGGTAATTCCGGATTTATTGATGATCATTAAATCATTTTCATCTGTAACAGACTTGATGGTCACCAATTTGCCAGTTTTATCAGTTATATTCATGGTTTTTACACCTTTACCGCCTCGGTTTGTTTTGCGATAATCTTCAATGTCAGAACGTTTACCATATCCTTGTTCTGATACCACCATAATTGTTTCAGCTTCAGGATCTTTGATACAGATCATTCCAACTACTTCATCTTGTCCGTCTTCATCAAGTGTCATACCACGTACGCCGGTAGCTGTACGTCCCATTACACGTACGGCATTCTCGTGGAAACGAATAGCGCGTCCGTTGCGATTGGCGATGATAATTTCATTATTACCATTAGTCATACGTACTTCGATAACACGATCATCTTCACGAATAGTAATGGCATTGACACCATTTTGACGAGGACGAGAATATTGTTCAAGTAATGTTTTCTTAATAACGCCATTCTTGGTACAGAACAATACGTAATGACTATTGATGAAGTCTTGGTCATTCAAGTTTTTCACGCGTAGATATGCATTTACAGCATCGTCAGAATCAATATTCAATAGATTCTGAATGGCACGCCCTTTAGAATTCTTTGTACCTTCAGGTATCTCATACACTTTTAGCCAATAACACTTACCTTTCTGCGTGAAGAACATCATGGTATTGTGCATTGTTGCGGGATAGATATGTTCCACAAAGTCTTCATCGCGTGTTTCTGTTCCCTTAGAGCCTACTCCGCCTCGATTTTGAGCTCGGAACTCGCTTAATGGAGTACGTTTGATATATCCCATATGAGAAATGGTAATAATCATTTCGTCGTCTGCATAGAAATCTTCCGGATTGAATTCTTCAGATGAATAAACAATTTCAGAGCGACGCTCGTCACCATATTTATCTTTGATCTCGATTAATTCGTCTTTGATAACTTTACGGCAAAGTTCATCGTTGACAAGGATTTCTTCCAAATAGGCAATCTGTTTTTGGATTTCTTCATACTCGGCATGAAGTTGGTCTTGCATAAGGCCGGTCAATTGGCGCAGACGCATTTCTACAATGGCACGTGATTGAATTTCTGTCAGTTCGAAACGTTCCATCAAACCGCTGATCGCATCATTCGGAGTCTTTGCTGCACGAATAATTTTGATTACTTCATCAATATTGTCTGATGCGATAATCAAACCTTCTAAGATATGAGCACGCTCTTTAGCTTTACGTAAATCATATTGAGTGCGGCGAATAACCACGTCATGGCGATGTTCTACGAAGTATTTAATAAGCTCTTTCAGGTTCAATAAACGAGGACGACCATGTACTAGCGCCACATTGTTTACACCAAAAGAAGTCTGTAATAATGTCATCTTATAGAGCTTATTCAGCACTACACTGGCGTTGGCGTCCCGTTTCACATCGATGACAATACGCATACCTTCGCGGTCAGACTCATCATTAGCATTAGAAATGCCTTCTATCCTCTTTTCATTGGCTAAATCGGCAATAGATTTGATTAATTCGGCTTTATTGACTCCGTAAGGAATTTCAGTAACGATAATCTTGTCATGGGTAGAGGTTGTCTCTATTTCTGCTTTGGCGCGCATTACGACACGTCCACGACCAGTTAGATACGCCTCGCGTACGCCACTCATACCATAAATATATCCTCCTGTCGGGAAATCAGGAGCCTTGACATAAGTCATTAAGGACTCAATATCAATATCATTATTATCGATATATGCAATGCAGGCATCTATCACTTCAGATAGATTATGGGTTGGCATATTTGTGGCCATACCTACGGCAATACCAGAAGCTCCATTTACAAGGAGATTTGGGATACGGGTAGGCATCACAGTTGGCTCCAATAATGAGTCATCGAAGTTGGTTTGCATATCAACAGTTTCTTTATCAAGATCCTGCATCATTTCTTCCCCAATCTTCTGCAAACGACATTCTGTATAACGCATGGCGGCAGCACTGTCTCCGTCCACAGAGCCATAGTTACCCTGTCCGTCTACAAGCATGTAGCGCATAGCCCAAGGCTGAGCCATACGAACGAGAGCACCATATACGGAAGAGTCACCATGTGGGTGATATTTACCTAATACCTCACCAACAACTCTGGCAGATTTTTTATAGGGTTTATCCGACGTATTTCCCAGTCCCATCATACCGAAAAGGATTCTTCGGTGAACAGGTTTAAAACCATCTCTAACATCAGGAAGGGCACGCGAAACAATGACCGACATAGAGTAGTCAATGTACGAAGACTTCATTTCCTCCTCGATGTTAATCTTTATAATTCTGTCTTGTTCAAGCATTTAAAAAGATTATTAATTATACATTTTGGGGTTTGTGAAAAACCACGCTAAAGTACTGCTTTTTTACGATATACAAAAGTTTTCCTTCATAAACTTTGTTGCCGGCCACATTCTTACAGAGATTCCCTCTATATAGGATCATGATAGAGTTCACCTGTAAACAAGGGAGGATTGGAAATAGATGAATTGTGCGTTATTATATATAAGGTGTAGGAGAAAAACGGGAATAACATTATGATTTGTGGCACAGGATTTGTACATTATTAATTCAGTTTGTGATACGCAATATAAAGAAATGCGTATCTTTGTAATAGAAAAACCTTTAATTGAGGAGATTAAAATTATATGAACAATCAATTTTCACAAAGAGTTTCTGATATAATAACTTATAGCAAGGAAGAAGCTAATAGGTTGAGAAATAGATATATCGGTCCTGAACATCTCCTACTTGGTATGTTGCGTGACGGCGGTGGAAAGGCTATCGAAATATTGATGAGACTCGATATAGACTTGAAAAAGGTGAAGAAGCGTATCGAAAGTTTTTTGAGAGAGGCTGAAGATGACACCCTATTACCGGATGCAGATGTTCCATTGTCTCCAATGGCTGCTAAGATATTGAAAATGTGTATTTTGGAAGCACGTATCTTGAAAAGTGCAACTGCCGATACTGAGCATGTATTATTGGCTATATTGAAAGATGGAGATAATTTGGCTGCTACTGTCCTGGAAGAAAATCGTGTAAACTATCAGTTTGTATTCGAGCAGCTTACAATGCAATCTACTAATCCGAATGCAGGAATGGGATTTCAGGAAGAAGATGAAGAGGATGAAGAAGACATGAATATGTCTCATTCTTCCCGTAGCGCAGGAATGGGAACGGCTTCTTCTGCACAAACAGCATCAAAGCAACCCTCTAATGATACTCCGGTATTGGATAATTTCGGTATGGATATGACTCGTGCAGCTGAGGAAGGTAAACTTGATCCTGTGGTTGGGCGTGAACGTGAAATAGAGCGCTTGGCGCAGATTTTGAGCCGTCGTAAGAAAAACAATCCAGTGCTGATTGGCGAACCGGGAGTTGGCAAATCGGCTATTGTAGAGGGACTGGCATTGCGTATTGTCCAAAAGAAGGTATCTCGTATCCTATTTGATAAACGGGTTGTTATGCTTGACATGGCTTCTGTTGTGGCTGGAACTAAATATCGCGGGCAATTTGAAGAGCGTATACGTTCTATTATTAATGAATTGCAGAAGAACCCGAATATAATTCTGTTTATAGATGAAATTCATACTATTGTAGGTGCTGGTGCCGCTGCAGGTTCTATGGATGCGGCTAATATGCTGAAACCGGCCTTGGCTCGTGGTGAAATACAATGCATCGGTGCTACAACTCTTGATGAATACAGAAAGAATATAGAGAAAGATGGAGCTTTGGAACGTCGTTTTCAAAAAGTGATTGTAGAGCCCACAACTCCGGAGGAAACCCTCCAAATATTAAAAAATATAAAAGAAAAGTATGAAGAGCATCATAATGTTGATTATACAGATGAAGCGTTGGAGGCATGTGTCAAGTTGTCAGACCGTTATGTAACTGATCGCAACTTTCCTGATAAAGCTATTGACGCTTTGGATGAAGCCGGTTCACGCGTGCATCTAATGAACATAAATGTTCCTAAAGAAATTGAGGAACAGGAAAAGCTAATAGAAGACGCACGTGTTTTGAAGGCTGAAGCGGTGAAATCTCAGAACTTTGAATTGGCTGCTAGTTATCGGGATAGAGAGAAAGAACTTTCTGTTCATTTGGATGAAATGAAAGCTGAATGGGAAGCGCGTCTCAAAGATGATCGCCAAACTGTTGGTGAGGAAGAAATAGCCAATGTAATTTCAATGATGTCTGGGGTACCGGTGCAGCGTATGGCTCAAGCGGAAGGTATCAAACTGGCTGGCATGAAAGAAGATTTGCAAGCCAAGGTTGTGGCACAAGACACTGCTATTGAAAAGCTTACCAAAGCAATATTGCGCAGTCGTGTAGGATTGAAAGACCCTAATCGTCCCATTGGTACATTTATGTTTCTTGGCCCTACCGGTGTAGGCAAAACACACTTGGCAAAACAGTTGGCTAAATACATGTTCGGTTCCAGCGATGCGTTGATACGTATCGATATGAGCGAGTATATGGAAAAATATACGGTGTCTCGTATGATTGGTGCGGCTCCGGGATATGTCGGTTATGAAGAAGGCGGACAGTTGACGGAGAAAGTACGCCGCAAACCTTATTCCATAGTGTTGCTTGATGAAATTGAGAAGGCGCATCCGGATGTTTTCAACATCTTGTTGCAGGTATTGGATGAAGGGCGTCTTACTGACAATTATGGCAGAACCATTGATTTCAAGAATACTGTGATTATTATGACCTCCAATATTGGAACCCGCCAATTGAAAGAATTCGGTCGTGGTGTGGGATTTGCGGCGCAAGCTCGTACGGATGATAACGAACATTCGCGTAGTGTGATTCAAAAGGCGTTGAATAAGACTTTTGCTCCTGAGTTCTTGAACCGTTTGGATGAAATCATAACGTTTGACCAGCTTTCACTGGATGCTATTACAAAAATTGTAGATATAGAGTTGAAAGGCTTGTATGGGCGTGTTGAAGCTATTGGCTATAAGATGGTTGTGGATGATGAAGCCAAAAGATTCCTTGCAACGAAAGGTTATGATGTACAGTTTGGTGCACGTCCGTTGAAACGGGCCATTCAGAATTATTTGGAAGATGGACTTTCGGAACTTATTATTTCGGCTGGGGTACAACCGGGTGATACGATTAACGTTTCTGTAAACAAGGAAAAAAATGAGTTGGATATAAATAAAGTGCTGTCTCTTATACACATCTGACGCTGCCGACGAATAGCCTTGTGTAGA
>ENA-OXZV01000481-OXZV01000481.1-human-gut-metagenome-genome-assembly--contig:-NODE-481-length-8049-cov-4.356893_pt1 | contig 8049 bp, 8 predicted proteins | sample MGYA00244514_ERZ652813 | MGnify/ENA primary metagenome ERZ652813 (study PRJEB26926, sample SAMN06164426) | human gut metagenome | biome: ENVO:00009003; feature: ENVO:2100002; material: ENVO:00002003... | reverse complement strand
TTCGTCGGCAGCGTCAGATGTGTATAAGAGACAGGGCCAATGCCTTGCAGGGACCGCACCAGGTCGCGAAAAAATCGATCACGGCGGGACGCTCACCCAGGAATTTCCATTCGCCCTTCGATTTTTCGATATCGGCGACCTTGGTCGTGAACTCCTGTTTATTCAGTTGTTTTACAGTTTCCATAGTATTGCTTGTTTAATGTTTTATAACCCAGCGCAAACATAGTGCCGCAAGCGATAAAAAAAGTGTCCGGCCTTCGCAAGCCGGACACTCAGAAAAAATCATCGGACGATTAACGCACCTTGCGAATAATCTCCGCACCGTGATTGATAGCCTTCTCATTCTCAGGCAGCATCTTCCAGGCACGCTCCGGAAGGGACTTCTTCAGTCCGATCATCACGTTCTCCAGTTTGACAACGGGGCAAACTTTCAGATAACCGCCCAAAATCATCGTATTGAACAGCTTAGCCTGACCCAAACGGGCCGACTCCGCCGTAGCGTCGATCGTATAGATGTTGATATCCGTGCGGCTCGGGTGACGCGTGATACCGTTGGTATCGTAGATCAGCGTACCGCCCGGACGAACCATCGACTCAAACTTATCCATCGACTGTTGGTTCAGTACGATAGCCGTATCGAATTCGTGAGCGATCGGCGACGAGATACGTTTGTCCGAAAGAATCACCGTAACGTTAGCCGTACCGCCACGCATCTCAGGGCCGTAAGAGGGCATCCAGGTAACCTCGTAATCCTGCATAACGCCCGAGTAAGCCAGAATCTTACCCATCGAGAGGACACCCTGTCCACCGAAGCCTGCAATAATTAAAGTCTCTTTCATATTCTTGTCCTCTTACTTCTTGGTTAAGTCCTTGATATCACCCAACTGATAGAAGGGCAGCATGTTCTCTTCGAGCCACTTGTTAGCAGCTACCGGCGACATCTTCCAACCGCTGTTGCAGGTCGAAACGACCTCCACGAGCGAGAAGCCGTTACCGGCCATTGCATTCTCGAATGCCTTGCGAATCGCTTTCTTGGTCTGGCGGACATGAGCCGGATTATATACGCTCTGACGCGTAATATAGGTCACACCGTCCAGATGAGCCATCATCTCGGCGATCTTATAAGGATAACCGTTCAACCGGGGATCACGGCCGTAAGGAGTCGTCGCGGTCTTCATACCCAGCAGGGTAGTCGGAGCCATCTGACCGCCGGTCATACCGTAAATCGCATTGTTAATATAAATCGCTACGATGTTCTCGCCTCGAGCAGCCGCATGAATCGTCTCACCCGTACCGATAGCCGACATATCGCCGTCACCCTGATAGGTGAAGACCAAACTGTCCGGATGCAGGCGCTTTGCCGCAGTAGCTACGGCACAAGCACGGCCGTGAGCCGCCTGAATCCAATCCACATCGATATAATTATACGCGAAAACCGAACAACCGACAGGCGAAACAGCAATCGTTTTTCCTTCCATGCCCATCTCATCGATCACCTCGGCAACCAATTTATGAATCGTACCGTGACTGCAACCCGGGCAGTAGTGCATCACGTTCTCCGTGATCAACTTAGGCTTGGCATACACCAGGTTCTCCTGTTTGATTTCTACTACTTCTGCCATATTCTTACTTTTTATTAATCAGTTTTTCTTTGAGTGCAACCAGCACCTCGTCCGGTGAGAACATCATACCGCCCTGACGACCGTAGTGCTCTACGGGAGCTGCACCGTTTACAGCAAGTTTCACGTCCTGCACCATCTGACCGGCATTGAGTTCAGCGCTCAAGAAGCCCTTCACACCGCGCTTAGCCAGGTCGGCGATCGCTTTGGTCGGGAAAGGATAGAGCGTGATGGGACGCAGCAAGCCGACTTTGATACCTTCGGCACGCGCCATCTCCACCGTCGCCGAGCAGATACGCGCCGACGAACCGAACGCTACGATCACGTAATCCGCATCGTCGCAGTCGATAGCCTCGTAACGCACCTCATTCTCCTCCATCGCCTTGTATTTGGCCTGCAAGCGCTGGTTGATCTTCTCCATCACCTCCGACTTCAACTCCAGCGAAGTGATGATGTTGCGATCCTTGCGGGCACCTTTGCCGCAAGTAGCCCAATCCTTGCACTCTTCGGCGATCTCTGCGTCGGTTTTGCGGGGACGCTGCGGAGCCAGCACGACTTTCTCCATCATCTGACCGATCGCACCGTCGGCGAGGATCATCGCCGGGTTGCGGTATTTGAATGCCAGGTCGAAAGCCAGACCCACGAAATCGTGCATTTCCTGAACCGAGTTCGGAGCAAGTACGATCAAGTGGAAGTCACCGTGCGCACCGCCCTTGCAAGCCTGGAAATAGTCGCCCTGCGAAGGCTGGATCGTACCCAGACCCGGGCCGCCGCGCTGACAGTTCACAACCACGCAAGGCAGTTCGGCACCTGCCAGATAGCTCAGACCCTCGCTCATTAGACTGACACCGGGGCTTGAAGACGAAGTCATCACCCGCTTACCGGTCGATGCACCGCCGTAAACCATGTTTATGGACGAAACCTCCGACTCGGCCTGCAGTACGACCATACCGGTCGTTTCCCAGGGTTTCTCCTCCATAAGCGTCTCCATAACCTCCGACTGCGGAGTGATAGGGTAGCCGAAGTAGCCGTCGCAACCGTAGCGAATCGCAGCATGAGCGATCACTTCGTTGCCTTTCATCAATTTTACTTCTTTCTCTGCCATAGTTTATTCAAATTTTTGACGATAAACCGTGATGCAACTGTCCGGACAGATAATCGCGCAGGACGCACATCCTGTGCAGGCATCCGGATTAGCCATCTGAGCCACGGGGTAACCTTTGCTGTTTACCTCGGCCGATAAATGCAGCACATCGCAGGGACACGAAGCCACGCAGACTCCGCAACCCTTGCAGCGCTCCTTATCGACGAGGATTGTTCCTTTAATTTTTGCCATAAGACATCCATTTATTATAAGTTGCTTACAAATGTACGCATTTTTTACGGTTTAAGATAACATTTCGTAATAAAATTTCACCTAACGCTTAAAATATATTCAAAAACATTCTGTTTCGGACAGATAACACACCGCCACGCAGCAAACAAACCGGGCGGAAAATTTCTTTTTCAAGGAATTTATACCTAAATTTATTGTGAAGTATTAACCTTAAAATCTTCAATGCGTATGAAAGACAACAAATTTTTCTCGTTTTTCGAACCGGTACTCAAGTATATCGACACCGGTAAGTTTTTCCGCGAACCCTTCCGCTGGCTGTATGCGATCCTGGCGATCCTCAACCTGCTGACACCCATCGTACTGCTGGTAATGGCCATTAACAACGACCTGTTTCGGTACGGCGGAGGCCGGATGATCGCCGCGTTTATTCTGGTCTGGCTCGTGATCGCCTTCGTTTCCTGGCTCGGTTTTCAAATCTGGTGGAACCGCCGCGAAAAAGTATATGCAGCTGCGACAGCGCATGACGATTTCGTCGCCATTCCCGTATTCTCGCACTTCATCCAGACTTTCGGGGAATGGGCGGGTATGTTCGTCGGTATCGGCGGAGCACTGCTCACCCTGATCGCCGCAATATTTCTGAATGGCGACGCCTCCATGCTTCGCATGATGGGTACGGGAGCATTCTTCGGCAGCGGTTCGCTCATTTACATCGTCCTCAATCCGATCTACGGCTTCATAATCGTCGTGGTGACTCGCGCAGCAGCCGAAACGTTCCGTGCATTGGCAGCTATCGCCAACAACACAAAAAAAAGCTGATCGCGCTCTGCTGCGAGGGCGGTACTTTCCACCGCCCGCACCATTTTCGACGGTCGCAACACCAAATCCGACGGTCGCATATTCGTAGCTCGCAGTTGCATCTGCAATTCCGAACTGACCCTAAAGAACTAGGGACGCGACGCTCCCGGTGAAATACAGGAAAGCATATAATTACAAAAGAGAAAGGAGAATCTGTTCAAGATTCTCCTTTCTCTTTTGAATCCCTTACGGGACACTATTTCTCCTCGAAAGTATGGATCACCACACCCGAACGGAGTTTCGGCTCGAACCAGGTGGTCTTCGGAGGCATGATGTTGCCCGTATCGGCAATGTCGATGAGCTGCTGCATGGAAACAGGGTAGAGTGCGAAAGCCGCCTTCATCTCGCCGCTATCGACACGCTTCTTCAACTCTTCCAGGCCGCGAATACCGCCGACGAAATCGATCCGTTTCGACGTCCGCAGATCCTTGATGTCGAGCAACTGGTCGAGTACCAGGTTCGACAGCACGGTTACGTCCAGCACTCCGATCGGATCGTTGTCATCGTACGTACCCGGCTTCGCCGTGAGGCTATACCACTGACCGTCGAGGTAGAGCGAAAAGTTGTGCAACTTCGAAGGGTGGTAGATCTCCTTGCCCTTGGGTTCCACGGTGAAATTCTTCTCCAGCGCCTTGAGGAACTGCTCGGTAGTCATCCCGTTCAGGTCTTTCACCACGCGGTTGTAGTCGATGATGCGAAGCTGGCTCGCAGGGAACGTAACGGCCAGGAAATAGCAGTATTCCTCGTTGCCGGTATGGTTGGGGTTGCTCTCCTGACGCTTCTTGCCCACACGGGCAGCGGCAGCGGTACGATGGTGTCCGTCAGCCACGTACAGAGCGGGAATACCTGCGAAAATCTCGGTGATACGGTCGTTGATCTTCTTGTCGCGGATCACCCAGAAATGGTGGCCGAAGCCTTCGGGAGCGGCCGTGAAATCGTAATCGGCCTTGTTGTTCTTCACGTAGTCGGCAACGATCTTGTTGATCTCGTCGTTGTCGGGATACGCGAAGAATACCGGCTCGAGGTTGGCCTGCTGAAGCTCGACGTGCTTCATGCGGTCCTCCTCTTTCTCGATGCGGGTCAGCTCGTGTTTCTTGATCTTGCCCGACCAGTAGTCCTCATAGTAGCAGCACATGGCCAGACCGTACTGGGTACGGCCATTCATCGTCTGGGCATAAATATAATAGTGCTCTTCGCCATCCTGCACCAGCCACTTGTTGTCGCGCCACTTCTTGAAGTTCTCGACCGCTTTCTTATACACCTTTTCGTCATGCTCGTCGGCAATCGGATCGAAGTCGATTTCCGGCTTGATGATGTGGAGCAGCGAGCGCTCGGTAGCCTCAGCCTTGGCCTCCTGCGAGTTCAGCACGTCGTAAGGACGCGACGAAACCTCGGCAGCCAGCTCCTTCGGAGGACGGATACCTGCGAACGGTTTGATTTTTACCATAATATTCTCTCTTTATCGTTTGAAAATAAGGGGATATTTTTATTATTTGTTCACCTGGAAGCGGGTATTGCCGGTCTTGAAGAAATCGACGATCTGGTTTGCAGCGGCCAAACCTGCGTTGATGTTCGCCTCCGCAGTTTCAGCACCCATCTTCTTGGGAGTAGCGAAGAAGCGCTTACCGAATTTCTCACTCATCTCGGCGGCAGCCTCGGGAGCGATGTCGGTGATATATTTCAGATCTTCGCGCTCGGTCATCGCCTGGATCACCCCTGCCTCGTCGATCACCTCCTTGCGGGCGGTATTCACCAAGGTAGCGCCTTTGGGCATCGAAGTCATCAGCTTGTGGCCGATTGATTTCTTGGTTTGCTCGGTAGCGGGAATATGCAGCGACAGGTAGTCGGCCTGTGCATAAAGCTCCTCGATGCTGTCCACCTTCTTCACGCCGTCAGCCTCGAATACCTTTGCATCGGTGATGAAAGGATCGAAAGCGATCACATTCATACCCAGCGCCTTGCCCTTACGACCGACGAGCTTGCCGACGTTGCCGTAAGCATGGATCGCCAGCGTCTTGCCTTTCAGCTCGCTGCCGGTACCCGGTGTGAACTGGTTGCGGGCCATGAAGACCATCATACCGAGCGCCAGTTCAGCCACGGCGTTCGAATTCTGACCCGGAGTATTCATCACCACGATACCTTTAGCCGTTGCGGCAGCCAAGTCCACATTGTCGTAACCGGCACCCGCACGAACGACGATCTTGAGATTCTTGGCAGCTTCGATCACCTCGGCAGTCACTTTATCGCTGCGGATAATCAGGGCGTTGGCATCGGCAACGGCTGCGAGCAGCTGGGCCTTGTCCGTATATTTCTCCAGAAGGGCTACTTCGTAACCGGCATCCGTAATGATCTTCTTAATTCCATCAACAGCCTTCTTTGCGAAAGGCTTCTCGGTTGCAATTAAAACTTTCATATCGTTGAATTTTATTTTTCGCTCCCCATGCCCGGCAGGGGAGGTAGTCCCATCCTCTTTCCGTTCATCGAAAACGTCCATTAATGTATAAAAATCTATGGCGCCGTCCTCCTTACGTTTCGGCGTAAAAGTAAAGAACTGCGCCATAGATCAAATCCGGTTAATTATTTCTTGTGGTTCTTCTCGAACTCCTGCATGCAGGCAACCAGCGCATCCACGCTCTCCTGCGGACATGCGTTGTAGATCGAAGCGCGGAAACCGCCCACCGAACGGTGACCCTTGATGCCGACCATGCCCTTCTCCTTGGCGAAAGCCATGAATTCAGCCTCCAGATCCTCGTGGCCCGGAGCCATCACGAAGCAGACGTTCATCATGGAACGGTCTTCCTTCACGGCCGTGCCGACGAACATCGAGTTGCGGTCGATCTCGTTGTACAGCGTCTCGGCCTTCTTCTTGTTGATCTTATACATGGCCTCGACACCGCCCTGTGCCTTCACCCACTTCAGGGTTTCGTGCATTACGAAAATCGGGAGTACGGGAGGCGTGTTGAACATCGAGTGGTTGCGAGCCTCTTCGGGATAGTGCGTAGCGTAATTGACCATCGTCTGCAACGGACGCTCCGAGCTGCCGATCAGATCCTTGCGGATGATGACGAACGTCACGCCGGCAGGACCTACGTTCTTCTGCGCACCGCCGTAGATCATACCGTACTTCTTCACATCGACCGGACGGCTCATGATATCCGACGACATATCGGCAACGAGCGTGATAGGAGAATCGATATCCTCGTGGATCTCCGTACCGTAGATGGTGTTGTTGGTCGTAATGTGGAAATAATCCGCATCGGTCGGGATTTTGTAACCTTTCGGAATATAGGTATAGTTCTTATCCTCGGAAGAAGCGACGATCTCCACTTCGCCGTAGAACTTAGCCTCCTTAGCAGCCTTCTTCGCCCAAACACCGGTCTGGAGGTAGGCAGCTTTCTTTTTCAGCAGGTTCGCCGGAACCTCGAAGAACTGAGTCGAAGCACCGCCGCCCAGGAACATTACGGCATAGTCGTCGGGAATGTTCAGCAGGTCGCGCCACAACTGCTCGGTTTCGGCCATGATACGCTCCCAACCCGGAGTACGGTGAGAAATCTCCAGCAGGCCGATGCCTGTGTTGTCGAAATCACGGATAGCCTCAATGGCAGATTCTACCGCCTCTCTGGGCAATACGCAGGGTCCTGCGTTGAAATTGTGCTTTTTCATAAAACTTTAACAGTGATTAAATTATAGCTATTATTTCAGGTATTCTTCAAAATTGCACACAAATATAGGAATTATTTCACCAATCCGCCAAGGAAACCCGATAAATTTTCCCTGCACCGGAAAAGGGAGCGCAACAAGGCCGGAATTAAATTGTTTTTACTAAATTTGCACGAATTTAACCTTCGACGAAACCGACATGATAAAATCCATGACGGGCTTCGGCAAAGCCGAAGTCGCAATCCCCGATAAAAAAATAACGGTCGAGATACGCACGCTGAACTCCAAGCAGTTGGACCTCGCCGTCAAACTGCCTTCGGCCTACCGGCCCCTGGAATACGAAATCCGGGCTCTGGCGGCGAAAGCTCTCCAGCGCGGTAAAGCCGATCTTTACATATCCGTAGAATCGACCGCCCGGCAGACGCGTGCCTGCATCGACGAAGAGCTGTTCCACTTATATTATAACCAACTGCTGAAAATCTGCCGGGAACAACCGGAAATCGGCACTCCGGGCAGCGCGGAGAACAATGCTCTCATCCAGTCGATCCTGCGCCTGCCGGACGTGGTATGCTCGCAGGA
>ENA-OXZV01000480-OXZV01000480.1-human-gut-metagenome-genome-assembly--contig:-NODE-480-length-8052-cov-4.062774_pt1 | contig 8052 bp, 8 predicted proteins | sample MGYA00244514_ERZ652813 | MGnify/ENA primary metagenome ERZ652813 (study PRJEB26926, sample SAMN06164426) | human gut metagenome | biome: ENVO:00009003; feature: ENVO:2100002; material: ENVO:00002003... | reverse complement strand
GCCTATTACTAGTTATCTTATATATTTTAATCTTTTGTTCTTTTGCGTGAAAAAAAAGTCAGTGTTTTCAAGTACATGCAGAATTTAACCGATAGAAAAATCGATGTATACCGATAGAAAAATCGATGTATACCGATAGAAAAATCGATGTATACCGATAGAATTTATTGGAATACTATCGGTATTTTGATATAATAAAAGCATAGAGAAAATTCACGACTAAATGACTTCTCTATGCTCACTATAAAACACTCACAAAGGAGTATTCACTATGTCCATTATACCAAATAACAACGATTTTAACGAGAAAAAGGTGGTATGTACCTTGAATGACCTTGAAAAAAGAAAAGTGGTGGAGCATAACGCTTTAATTCAAAGCGTAGCGAAAATGCAAAAGACCGCTCTCAAAATGTTTGAGTTAGCGGTATCTTGCATTGATACGGATAAAATACCTGAAAATAATACGGTATATCTTTCAAAAAAAGAATTATTCTCTTTCTTTGAAGTATCCTCTAGTAGCAAGCATAGTCAATTCAAAGAAGCGATTGAGTTTATGCAGAAGCAAGCCTACTTTAAAATCAAGTCCAATAAAGCATTAGGTATTGAGTATGAAAGTATTGTGCCTATTCCTTATGTAAAATGGAACGATTATAATGATGAAGTGCTTATTCGTTTCAGTCCTGAAATTATGCCTTATCTGATTAACTTAAAAGCAGAATTTACGCAATATAAAATTTCAGAACTACAAAAGCTTAATAGCAAGTATTCCATTATTCTTTATCGTTGGTTATCCATGCAATACAACCAATACGAGCATTACAGTGCCAAAGGCGGACGGAGAGCGGAACAAGTGGAAAGCTACCAAAACCCCTCAATCACAGTGAAAGAATTGCGAGTAATAACGGATACCTTGAATGAGTATAAAGAAATGAGTAATTTCACAAGAGAAGTCTTAAATAAACCATTGGAAGAAATCAACGCTCACACGTCCTTTAATGTGACCTATGAGAAAGTCAAAAAAGGGCGTTCAATTGATTCTATTGTCTTTCATATTGAGAAGAAACGCATGGCAGACGATAACAGTTACAAGTTGGACGATAGGGCTTATCAAGAAGATAAAGCACGTAAAGCAGAAACAGAAAAAGACCTTGTTTTCCAAGCTATGCAAAGCCCTTATACACGGCTGTTGATTGAAAATATGTTTTTAAATGTTTATGAAACAACGGACAGTCAAATAATGGCAGGCTTACAGAAAAACGTTTATCCACTTTATGACGAGTTAAAGGAATTAAGAGGGCTAAATGGTGTCAAAGACCACTTGTCTTATGTATCTAGCAAACAAGAAGCCTATTCTAAACGCAATGTAGCGAAGTATTTGAAGAAAGCCATTGAACAATACCTACCAACCGTTAAAAGGCAGGACTTAAACCATGAGTGAAGACTTAAAAACCATAAAAGAGTTGGCGGACGAGTTAGGGGTAAGTAAATCATATGTTGATAAGATAATACGCATACTCAAATTGCATACTAAATTAGATAAAGTAGGTAATAAGTATGTAATTTCTAAAAAGCAAGAAAAATCTATAATAACAAGGATTGAAAATTCTAAATCAACAACTGAAACGCATACTGAATCGACAACTCAATCGCACACTAAAGTTGATGCAGAAGTTGATTTTTTGAAAGAAGAAATCGCATATCTTAAAAGTAATCACGATAAACAATTGACCAACAAAGACAAACAGATAGAAACCTTAAGCAATCTATTAGACCAGCAACAGCGATTAGCTTTGCAAGATAAAAAGTTGCTAGAAGAATACAAGGCAGAAATAAACGACTTAAAAGCCCTAAAAATGCCCTCAGAGGACACGAAAGAGGAACAATCAAATTATCGTTCACTAGAAAAAGAAAAGGACTTTGTACAAACCATACAAGAATCTTATGAATCTGAAATCAAAGTCTTAAATCAAAAACTAGCTGAACAAGAAGAACAAATACAGGAGATACAAAAAGAAAAAGAAACCAAAGAAAAAAAATGGTTTCAGTTTTGGAAGTGAGGTAATTTATGGCACAAACCTTTGATAGAAAAATTTTAAGAGCCTTACAAGATAATGGTGTAAGAGAAATCAGAGCTTATGAAGTCGTTTCAAAACGTTTGACAATCTTTCAAACAGACAGAGGAACGTTTAAATATAGCGATAGTTTATATCGGCTAGTTGCCCCAAGACAAGAATTATGGAGGAATTGCACGACTGGTTTTATTTCAGAAGAAAAATACCATTTCTACAAAAAATAAAATATCTAAGTTTGAAAGAATAAATAAAAGCCCTTAAAAATGATTTTAGGGCTTTTTATTATTCAAGTGGCATAATTCTACTCAAAACCATTTAAAAGGGCTTAAAAGGCAAAATATGAGCTTATAGGACGATTCAAGCATTAAAGGGAGTGAAAAATTTATTTTTCAATTTCTTTAGTGCTTTTTCGTTGGTTTGCTCAACGACAGGAGCATTATTTTTTACTTTGTAAAAAATAGAGTTTTTTCAAAACTCAAATAAAAAAGTCCGGTCTTAAATTTTAAAGCCCAAAAATTTCAGATCCGACTTTTTTTATTGTTTACTCATCAGATTTTTCAACGGACTAAATTTCAAAATCATCATCACGTGCTTTATGTTTTGGACTTTGATTTTTTTGATAGGCTTCTAATCGCTGTTCTGATTTTTGATAGTATTGAATGTTTTTATCGACTTTATATAAAGTATCTCTTAAATCATCACGTTCAAGTTTTAGATTTTTTATTGTATCTCTGATAGTGGTATCTACATAATCTAAACTTTTGTTTTGTTCGACATACTCTATAATCTTTGTATCTAATTTATCTAATTGCTTTTCTGTTTCTTGATAGGTGGCTTTTAAGTCCTTTCCTATGGTTTCAAAACTTCTATCAAAACCAAGTCCTTGACTAATCAAGAAATCGAACTCATGAAAAACTTGTTTGAGTTTGATATTGACATTGTCAGAATAAAGAGGGATATTTCCACTTTGTCTCTGTAAATTTTTAGCAACGGTTGCCCCAACCATGATTTTATGGTTTGCCGGACTTCTTTTATCAAGATACGAAAAGCGGTCGCCCTTTTTAATAAATATTTTATATTGTCCGTTTTCTAATTTATCAACACAGCGTGCAGGTATCTTAATCGTTGCTTCATTATCGAATGCAGTATCAATGGTTACAACTAAATCTTTTTCAGTTTCTTTTGTTACTTGCCAATGTTCAAGTAAAATTTCAATTTCTTTTTCTCGTCCTTTTTCTTGAATGCTTTCTTTGTCATTCCAAAGTTTCACGACTTCCTCAACGGAATAACCAATGGTGTTTCTTTCTATCCGTTCTTTGAGATTTTCCTTTAAAAATTTATCATTTTTTAAACTTCTATCTCTAATTTTTTTGGTTTGTTCGCTTCCCTCTAAAAGATAAGTGGTATATTTTTTTGTGTCGTCCACTTTTAAATTTAAGGCGCTTGCTTTTGTTTTAAAATCTTCCCACGTATGAGAATGGTTCATCAAAAATTCAAGTTTGTTTTTAATCTCTTTCCGGTAAGAAATTTGAGCAAGATAGACCAAATAATTTTTGTGAGAATTCCCTAGTTTTTGTTCAGGACGGACAATAATTTTACAACCATATTCTTTAGAAATTCTATCAGAAATTTCTTTCAATCGTTCTAAATCATTTTTGTTTTGTTGAAATTTGTTTAAGGTCAAGGGGTTGGTTGCATTAAGCACAATATGGTGAAGTAGGGAGGTACCGCCTTGTTCACATTACTGTGACTGGTTTGCACCACCCTCTTCGGGAACCGTACGTACCCCTCTCGGAGTATACGGCTCTGTTATTGTTCGTTCGTAAAAATTCACTTGTGTTTATGAATCACGTGACGATGACAATGAAAGCATACAACAAGAGTTTTACGTTGTTTCGCTATCATTGCCATTTCCCATTTTTCTTTGCCTTTAAGATTTTTGACCTTATTGACATGGTGAATTTCATAGGAAGTATTTTCATCAGATGTTCCACATAATTCACAACATCTAGCTTTTAACCTGTTTTCAAGAGTATTCCGGGCATAGCCATACAATACAGGAGCTTGACTTATCTTATCCGTAAATTGATAAGGGGATTTACATTCACTAAAATTTGCAAAATAACGGCGCTGCTTACCTTGCTTTATCTCATACGGGATGCCCCACGAACCACTTCCATCTTTAAACATGGAAATGGTTTTTGAAAGTGTTCCCTTATGTTTGGAGGCTATCGTTTTTAGACAGCTGTATTCCATAAGATAAGCAAAATAATTGAGCTGGTTAAAATTACTTGCTAGACCGTAGTAATTACAAATCCCTCTTAATTCAGAATTATAAATTGTGATGATTTCTAAGTCTGTTGAACGAATAAGATATTTCCTGTGAACTGGAAACCATGAGCTATCTTTCTTTTGGATAGCTATTTTCTTGTCAAAAATAAATTGACGAATTTTGTCTTGAAGAGGAATAAGGAGTTCTACACTCCCATTGAGTGTTCTCTTTTTGACTTTACCAGATCGTTTTATCGTTCCACTTCTCCTTACTCGTATATCATATCCCAGAAAACGAGCGGGTTGACTGCTATGTGTGATGAGTGTTTTTTCTTCACTCAATTCCATTTTTAGCTTGTTATGAATAAAAAGTTTTAATTGTTCTTTTATCCATTGACAGTCCTCTTTGCTTCCTTTAACAGAGATAATGAAGTCGTCCGCATACCGGACGTATTTCAATACTTTATTTGTCTGTGAGGTACAGGGGAGTGTGGTTAATCTTTTACGTTTTTCTTGATATTCTAAAAGAACTTTAGCTTTTTCTTCACCCTCCAACTTCTTGAGACGGTGAGAAATTCTTTTTATCTCATTGTGAAGTTCCCGATATTCAGGTGTTATTCTTTCTGGACTTTCTCGGTCAAACTTCATTTTGAGTTGTAAAACAAACTTATCCAATTCATGAAGATAGATGTTGGCCAAAAGAGGAGATAGAATTCCACCTTGAGGTGTTCCGCTGTAAGTTTTGTGATACTGCCAGTTTTCCAGATAACCTGCTTTTAGAAATTTATAAATCAATTGGCTCATTTTCATATCTTTGATTTTAAGATTTATGAGTCCAATGAGTGTAACGTGGTCTATATTATCGAAGCAGCCTTTTATATCTCCCTCCACAAACCATCTTGCGCCGCCAAACTCTCTTTTGATTGTTTTCAAAGCCGTGTGACAGCTTCGTTGAGGTCTAAAACCGTGAGACACATCTTCGAATACCGGTTCATAGATAGATTCAAGAATTATTCTCACAGCTTCTTGGATCAATTTATCTGTGAAAGTTGGAATTCCTAAAGGTCTCATCTTTTTAGAATTCTTTTTTGCAATATACATTCTTCGTACAGGTTGAGGATAGTAAGTTCCGTCTTTTAAAGATTGAATAATCTTTTTTATTTTTTCTTCACTAAAGCCATCCGCTGTATCATCTAATATTCCTTTTGTGGAAGCTCCTTTATTGGAATATAAATTTTGATACGCCACGTAATAAATATCTGGACGTAAAAGATAACGATAAAGTCTTGTAAAAACTTCGTCTATATTTTCTTGTGAATTTTTACTGATTCTTTCTAAAATTGCCATTGTTGGTTTCATTTTGAGGTTTTCCTCCCTAATCAATTTTTAATTTTAGTACACAATAACTGTACCCCTTCGCCATGTAAAGGGCGTTACCCTTCTCAGACTACTACGAGTACTCCGTACCCTTGCAAGATTTTCAAGCTCTAGTGCTATAGCCTTTTTCCTCCTTTCTATTAGGCATTCTTGTTTAGGGTATCCCCAGTTAGTGTTAAGTCTTGGTAAATTCAGATTCTCGGCATCGCTTTCGTTTCGTTCCCATAGGTTCTCCTACAGATTGTACAAATGTGGTGATAACAGATAAGTCCACAACCATAACTTACCTTTCTTTGTACTAGAGGTTTCAGACACTTTCCTCTATCGACACATAACCGAAATTAGAAACTTGCGTTCAGTAAACACAACTTATACCTTATATCTGATTAACATTGCGACTCAGTCGTACCCGATTGTCTTTAGGTAACTCATCGCTTTCCAACCGTGCTCTGTTCCCGTATCAGCTTTCGCTTTTCGGTTAGGTTGGCTGTTTTCTGTGTTATCTTACAGAGTAGTACCTTAAACTACTTGACTTAACACCCTATCTGGGCGCACATTATGGAGGTGTGGTTTATCGGTATGAGTAGCAATAATAAATTCCGCAGAATTTCCGAGATATTCTTTCATGGTTTTTAAACCAATTTCATGAGCTTGTTCAGGCGTTAAATGGTCATCAGGAGAAAAAGATTGTACAAAATGATAACCAAACCTTTCGTTTTTTCGTGGCTTGTTTTTTAAAGCATTTGCCATTGTTCGTGTCGCTAACATTTCATCACAGGTTGAGTGAATATCTAAAATATTTTGACCGGAAACATATTCAAAGTCATTTGTTTTTTCAGGGTTCATCACATAATCAATGAGTTGGTTTAAATCTTTTGAAGAATGAACCGTTCCGTTCGACTGTTTTGGCATTTTAATGACTGTCATTTTTACTCCCCCTCCGAAATATAATGAACCACTTTTTGAATTTTATCTTCCAAATTTTCTAATTGATTTTGATAATTAGACATCAATTCTTTTGTCTGATTATTTTTATTTTCGTTTAAATGTTTAGCAATTTGATTGATATTATTTCCGATACGTTTTAGTTCAGATTTTGTCGCAGAAATTTCAGAAATAATATTTTTATATTCTGAAAAATCAATAGAAAAAATCTCTTTATTGCAACAGGCTCGTCTTGCAAAAATAGAAAAATTAGTGATCCCAGTTTTCCTCGTCATCAATTTAATTCTTTCGTTCTCTTTTTCATTTACACGAAATTTTTTCTGTATACTTCTCTCACGATTTTCAATTATTTTCATCTTGTCAACCTCACAGATATCTGTCAACTCTAAAAGCTCAAAATAGGGGGTTAGTGTCTTTAGTGAACTTAGCAAGTGTGTACACACTTACAGTAAAAATAATTCATCTTTCACTCACAAAACCTAAAATTTCCAATTTTATTTTTGTTCGTTTCAGATGACTATTTTTATTTTTGGTGGTGTCCCCCAATCCCCCTTTTTGAAAAAAATTAGAGCTTAATTTCAAATTCTTTTAAGACATCTTCGTATAAATCTTTGACTTCGCAACAGAACCCTTTTTACCGTAAGTGTATATCCACTTACTAAGCTCGCTATAATACTTTATAACGTTTTTATTTACATGAGCAAAGCGAGTTTTTCCAACACGTTTAATCTAAAATATTGGCAATTTATACCATGATTTTCATGGTATATAAGTGCGCCCTTAGGAAAATAATTTGAATATATTTCAGATTTTAAATCTGACTGCTCCTGTCATCGAGCAGATCAATGATAAAAAAATACTAGCAAAATTTATTTTTGTTAGTATTTTTGTTTTGGATAGTCTTAAAATTGGGATTCTTTATTTGTTAATCCCTCGAATTCTATGAGTTCGTCTCTAATTCTCTTGTCCATAGAATTGAATTCTGATTTTAATTTATCTTTTATGACAATGATTTTTTCAAAATCATCGTCGCTATAGCTAGGAGCCTGCCTCCCTTTAATATAACCATTTCCTACCATTTGGACTTTGAAAACTGCATTTGGATTTTCAAGTTCGTATCCATAAGAAATCTTAAATTCAACGCTTGAGTCATGATTAACCCCATCTGTTGTAAGAAATGTAGAGATGACTGGTTCAAATATTCTTTTGGTCATTAATAAGTTTCTCCTCTTTTTATATTTACAAATACAATTTTACCACTTTATCGTAATATTGTCAATCATACATAATCCATAACTTCCGTATAGGGTTTTATTGATGTTTCAGATATTTAATCTGTCTCTTATACACATCTCCGAGCCCACGAGACATCTCAGGATATCGTATG
>ENA-OXZV01000436-OXZV01000436.1-human-gut-metagenome-genome-assembly--contig:-NODE-436-length-8419-cov-6.053443_pt1 | contig 8419 bp, 10 predicted proteins | sample MGYA00244514_ERZ652813 | MGnify/ENA primary metagenome ERZ652813 (study PRJEB26926, sample SAMN06164426) | human gut metagenome | biome: ENVO:00009003; feature: ENVO:2100002; material: ENVO:00002003... | reverse complement strand
CATACGAGATCCTGAGATGTCTCGTGGGCTCGGAGATGTGTATAAGAGACAGTAGATGAATAATACTGGTGGCTACACAAACTACGATGACTATCTGCGCGCGGTGCTTGGTGCCGATGCTGATAAATTCTGCGAAAAGATAGATCATACCGAAAAGGTAATTAACACAGATGCTGCTATTTGTTCTTTCTATGACGGGACTTCTTCACATACCGGCCGTGGATTCTGCGTCGGACCCCAAGACGCTTTCTTTACTTCGGGACTTAATACGGTTAATGTAGATTATGTAGAGGATAAGATGATTCATCTTGCGTTGGTTTATTCATATAGTAATAAACTATTATCAATCTATATTAATGGTATTTTAACCGGTGTTGTAAGGAATACTATTGATGGCACAGGTGGAAGTTTTACTATTAGGCAAAATGCTATCAAATTTAATAGTAACAGCTGCGATTTCAATTTATATAAGATGCGTATTTATAATACTAATCTACCTATTAACTATATAGATTTGAATCTTGCGGCTGACCAAAAGGATATAGATATTTACGACCAAACTAATTTGGCCAAATGGAATTCTAATTTAAATGAATACCAGTTTGATTATGAAGCCATGCTAGAGTATAATAAGACTCATCCTGATAATGAGCTTATGCCTTATGTTGTTTGGACTACTACGGGTTCGGATGAAAAGACTAATTTGCTACCATATAGTAAAGCTAATGTAATAAAAGCGAATATGGAGTTCCACAATGTAGCTCTCGATCGTGCTTATATGACTGGTAAATTAAGTGATTATGCTGCTAAAGATGGGCTAACAGATGAGGCGTGCCAAGAGCAGTATGGAATGAGTGCAGTAGAATATTACTATTTACATCATTGCCCAAGTTGGCATGGTGAAAATGTAGAAATGAAAGTCCAAGGTACTTCTTCTGAATTTTATCCTCGTAGAAATTATAAGGTTAAAACTAAGGTTGCTGATGCCAGCGGTGAAAAGAAATATGTTCATATGTATATGAATGGAGGACCATTTACTGGAAAAGAAAAGTAGCTAGATTGGTTTTATTTTGATAACTACACTGTGGGTACGACAAAATTCACAATGAAAATTGACTTCATGGAATCTTCTGGCAGTTATAATGTTGGTTTTGCGAATCTTGTAGCTAACGCTTATACTAAACATCCTTTAGATGACTATGTGGCCGCAGGCGCGATTTAGGATGCTGATAGTTAGACGACTGAAGCTAGTGAGTATCAAGAAGGGGTTTAGTATTATTATAAAAATAGTAAAGGTAATTATAAAGAGGCAACTTTATCTGGTCCTGAAGATTTTATTAAATCATCGAAGGAATTAGGATTAAAGAATGGTACAGATGAAGTTAAATGGTATACGATGGTGACTACCTATAAGCCAGGCATAATTGAAAATATACAAGATTATCGTACTTCGGTTTAGGGATTCCCTGTATTAGCTTTCCATAAACGTTCGGATACTGGTGCTATTAAATATATCGGTCGTTATAATATGATCCTTGATAAAGGCTCAGATGAAGCATACGGATTTTCTATTGATAATAAATATCAGAAATTCCTTGATTATAAAGAGCTTCCTGATATCGCAGAATGCTGGGAATTCAGTGATAACCAAGGTGCTTATTGTTCTTTCCGCGATTTGGAGGGACGTAGAAAATTAAGCTTTACTACTGATGCGCGCGGCACAGGTGGTGGCCCTCGTGTAGCAGATAGTTTTGAATATAGATATAATAAATATGGCGATTACTTAGATATAGTTTATAATCTTAATCAATCGAGTGCTGAATTGGATGAGATGGCTAAAGATTTAAATATTCCTGAATTATCATCTAGTAATAAAGAACCGGCCATTAAATGGGCTATTGATGTAATGTAGCACTGGGAAAAAGCTTGCGCTTGGGTTTATAGTACTTGCACAGACCTCGTCCCGAGCGATGCAGAGGTGACCGCCGCAGACTGGTCGGCCATTGAAAGTAAGTACAAAGTAAAATAGGCCGAGTTAAAACTCATACCGCCGGAGACTTATGGCGGAAAAACTTATGAGTATGATACGAAAGAGTACCGTCTTGGGAAGTTCATGGAAGAGCTTCCTCTACATTTCGATATTGATTATGTCGCCACCTACTTTGTAATGACAGAAGTCTTTGAATGTTATGACTCACGTGGCAAAAACTGTATGATGGCTTCTTGGGGGCCGCTAAAAGAAAATGGAGATTATATCTGGTATCCCATCTTCTATGATATTGATACTCAATTGGGCATTAATAATACGGGTATTCCATCTTTTACTTATGACATAGATGCCACTGAAGACGGTCACTTTTCTACCAATGCGAGTGTTTTGTGGAATAACTTCTTTACTTGCTATAAAGACAGTTATATAAGAAACAAATACCGTTAGCTGCGTGGATATACTAGTGGCATTGGTACTTTTACACGATTGACAAATCCTCCCTTATCTTCTATAGAACATATAGAAAAATGGTATTTGGCCGATTATGAGGAATGTGGCCGGGCTAGAACCCGTGGGGGAGAAAAACGTCCATTCCTTGCGATGAAAGGTTAGCGTCCTTTAATAGCAATCAATTTAGATGAATATTATAAATATATTACTATTACCAATAATAACATTTCCGCAGGCGGCGGTTACTTGGGTCAAGGAGGAAATACAGTTGTTGATAATGGAAGTTACTTTTATGCCCTTTAGGGTGATAGAGGTTTGTCGCGCTAGTAGTTTTTAACTGATAGAATTAATTTCATTGATAGTTGGTTGTATACTGGAGCCTTCTAGCGTGCGGAAGGTACTGATATTGTTAAAGCACGTATTGAGGCTAACAGCGGCACTACCAAGAATGATAATACTTCTGACCATTGGGTTGAATCTTCCGAGGCGGCAGCAGATGCAGGATTGGTTTATTCGGAGTATTGGACTGATTTAGCTGAAACTAAAAAGAAAAATGAATTTGATACTGAATACTGGCTGACTTTAACTCCTTCAAAAACAATATATACTTCTATTGGTTTTGATAATAATGCTGAAAATTTCTTGTCACAGAAAGCAAAGAATACCGCAGTCAAAGCCCTATTTCCGCAAAGTAAAATTAGTGAGATCCGTACTGTCCCTAATTCAAAATAGGCTTTATTCTATATTTATGGCGGTACTCAATATGCTGATTTAGGTGATTTAAGTAAATTGTATTTAATGGAATTAAACTTCTAGAATAAGTGTCCAAAATTAACACGCCTTTTAATTGGTAATGATAACTTTGATGCCCCCAATGCTGAGGGAGTTGCTACGGGCTACTATCGTAAGGCTGCAGGAGTAATGAGTCTTAATAGTATGCCTTTGCTCGAGGAATTTTGTTTGTCTGGCGTTATGGCAACATCTAATGGTAACGGTGTTAGTTATGATTTAAGTGCTAGCGAAAAGCTTCGTAGTTTCAGAGCTTTGCGAACTGATTTAACAGGCGTTCACTTTGCTGCGGGTGTGGCTCTGCACACTTTATATTTGCCTTATAGTATGAAGGCTTTAATTCTTACGGAAGCAAAAAATTTGACAAAATTATTAACTACCACATATCCTGTCACTAGGGATGAGAAAACAGGAGAATATATATGCGCCGAGGGTCTGTATATAGAATCCCTCTTTGGCGATTCTCAGACCACCCAAATTGACATTTTGTCTCTTGATAATGTGGCTTTGGGTTATGATAGCTATAGATTAGCCAAATAGATTATTGATTTAAATACGGCCGCTCAAATTACTTTAAGAGGCATTAATTGGTGTCCATATCAGCTTTTAGATGAGGGATCTGAGTACCTCGAAGCGGAGGCCGCACATTACTTTGTTCCTGATGGTCATTATGGATTTGCTCCTTATTCTTACGTAGATGAAAATGCGTGGAAGTTAGGTATCAAGAATAAAGAAATATATAAATATGATGCAGATTATTTAACGAAATATGATGCGGAGAATTTAATCACCAATTTGGCCGATTTCTTTGAAAAACTTCGTAATTCTACTTATCAAGTAACCGATTTACAAGGTATTGTTTATATCAATAATGCCACAGAAGTGGATGAAGGATATGTAAGAAATACTTTATTAGGCGTTTATCCTAATATGGAGTTTTATTTTGCCAAAGTTAATAAAGCATATTCAGGCGTTTTTAAACAAGTTGAAGATGATGGTACTTATAAGCAATGGGGTACGCAAAAAATTGCCCCAATAGATATTGATACTAAGTGGTTTAAAAATCCATATGATGAATATAAGCCGAAGAAATTGGATTACGATTTTGTTGGTTGGTGTTTATCCGCAGATGGGGCCACTAAAAATATGTTAGGTACGGCCGATGATCATGGATTCTACACTATGGATGATAAAGCGTGGAATGATGTAAAAGCTAAAATCCTGAATAAAGAAGAGTTTGATTATACTTTCTATGCTATTTTCAAAGTCCATACTTACAATGTTAAGTTCTGTACTTATAATGGTCTTAATAGTACAACTGAGGTCGCTGCTGCTACGGTGAAGGCTGGAGATTATCTCTCTGCCCCTAACATTACGCCTCTATCTCCGATAGAGAGTAGTTTGGAATTGACAATGCGTCATAGATTCCTTGGGTGGGTAAAAGATAAAGCTAATTGCTATCCCGCTACTGAGGCGGCCGCCGCACGTTATTTGCTAGATTTAACTAAAATACGCTCAGAAAAAGAAGATAAAGTGTTTTATGCTTGTTTCTTAAAAGAGAGTGTTTATGATAAGCCAGATACTGACTTATTTAAATTTGAATATAATGACAGCTTAACTTTCCCGGAATATCCGGAGCTAGAAAAAGAATAGTATGCTGGTTATGAAGCTTATCCCGCTGAGGGAAAAACTTTGACAGGTAAGGTTACTTTGCCTACTACATACAATGGAAAACCTGTTATTATGATTAGGAATATGCACAAAACAAAAATTACTCATTTCTTCTTAGAGGGTGAAAATCATCCATTGATTGCTGTGGGTCAAGGTTCTTCAGCGGTATCAGATCGTTGGACGACTTTATAGTGGTTTGACTTTAATCATGCCACAAATTTAAAAGTTGTCGGCGCTTCTGCTTTCCAAGGGGCGAAATTAGAAAACACAACTTTACCACCAAATATCTTAGCTGTAGATAATCTCGGATTTAATAATGCTTTCCGTGTGAAACCTAATAGCGTATTTATTATACCATATACGTTAAAATATGCTGGTTATCTCAGCTGTAGTTTCTTTAAAGGTGATAACAACGAAACTTGTAGCTTTTAGATTGGCGAGCAAGAAAAAGGCACTCACTTAGATATAGTTAATTCAATTAAGCTATTCTGGGGAAACAATACTGGATATAAGGAAGGCTATAACAGCACAAATAAGAACCTTTGTTCTCCATTTAACTAGAATGCGGGAGAATTTTTCGGACAGTATTATGTATATGTTGATGATGCCAAGACTCTTGCTTCTTGGAACAATAATACCCCAGTTGAAATTGTAATAGATGAGAATACTACTGTAACCTTACCTCCAAGGACATTCTTTGGTGATGAATATCGTATTGCTAACGGTGGCGATTCTTCGAAGGTGCGAGTACAATTTGTATTGTCAACAATTTGATATATAAAGGGGGAAATAAAAAGTGCGTAAACAATATATATATCAATATGTGGGTAATAATGGAATTTTAATTTCTCCTATATGTATAGAAGGAGCTTATTCAGCTCGTTTAGTTTAGCTAATAGCTGAAGATGGAAAAGTTCTTACAAAAGATGGTAATTCTACGATTCAAAGTATTACCGTACCAGAAAATGCTGTAAACAATTGGTATGAAATTAATTTGTAAGGACAAGAAAGATTAAAACAACTATTTAATTTCATATATTAATTGGGCGATAAAATTTTTTATCGCCCAAAATCCTAAATGAAAGGAATGGAAAGGCAATATGATAACAAAGATTACTCCTGAAAATACTACTAAGTATAAAGCCTTGTTTGAAAAAGTTAATGAAATTTTGGGCTTACCTAAAACGGACAAACAAGGCACCGTAATAACGCCTGCTATTTCTACACTTGATGAGTATTTTTAGCATCTTAATGAGATATCGCTAAAAGATCCAAGTCTTATTATATTGCCCTTAGATGAAGAAAAATTCTTCATTGATGGCAATAGCCGTAAGATTGCGGTTCCGCAAGCCTTTACTAAAAATGGCGTAGGTGTTCAAGGTGACCACTATGCTGAATATATTTATTTTGAAATAGATAGATATTTTGAAAATATTGATTTTGGTTCTCCCAGTATTACTGCGGTTGTAGAATTTATTGATGCAAATTAGCAAAAACATTTTACTAAAGCATGGATTAAATATACTGACGAAAAAAGTTCTAAAATCATTATTGGTTGGCCTATCACATAGGACGTTACCTCGAAGGCCGGTTCTATAAAATTCTCAGTTCGTCTATTTGAGCTAGAGGGCAATTCATATAAACGCAGCTTTGGTACTCTAATTGGTCAGCTAGTCGTTAATCCTAGTCTTGATTTTGCTATTTCTAAGGCTGAAATTGATAATATTCAAGGTGATCTTACAAAAGATGTTGAAGATGAAGTATTACGTCGTATGATTAATTCTCCAGCTGCTGATTATAGCGCTGAGAAGGTTGTGTCTCCTGTATTCTTATTTAGATATAAGGAAGGGATAGGAGCAACCGATACATGTACCGCAGACGCGGGCGATGTGCTGAATGTTCAGGCAATTGCTCCTGGTTCTGTAACTTATTCTTGGTATAAAGATAAAGATAAAATAACGACTACCCTAGAAGCTAAACCAGTATATAAAAAGTTGGAAACTTTTAAAGAAAATGTCCTTATCTATGAAAACAAAGGCACTGACGAGGCTCCGGCTTATCGTTTAGCAGATGTATCTGAGGAAACCTTTACAAATGGCGGTCCTTACTATGAAAGTTATTCTGAATACACTTTACCCAGCAGTAAAGATGGTGAAACTATGAGTGATATAACTGGTACATACCGTTGTGTTGCACAAAACAATATGTACGGTTTCTCTCGTTCTAGTGATCAAGCTCATAATATCCCCGAAGGATGGACTGACGATGATTGTAAGATTGGCAGCGTTGTAGTGCCCGGCCCCACAGCTTTTGGCGATGATTCAACAATGCTCTCAGGAAAAATAGAAATTGTTGATGGTGGTTCCCTTACTGTGGGTGTAACTGGCGCCACCGAAAAAGATAGAGATACATATACCTGGAATTTTGCTGGTGATGACGGTAATAATAAAGATATTGCAACAACAGGAAATACTTGCGGTCTTTTAGATATTGAGGGTATATACACAGCCTCTGTTATTCGAACTCGTAATGGCGCGATTTCTGAGCCTAAAGTGTTGGGTTCTTGCCATGCTTATAAAAAACCACAACCAGTTAAGTTTATTACGATTGATGGCGTAAGTATAGATGATTCTCGAAGCAATCAAAATTTTCTTGTTTCTAAAGCAGCTACTTCTTGTACAATTACCGTAAAGGCTAACGGCAAATTTGAAAATTATGCGATTGAATGGCGTAAAGAAGAGAAGGAAGCTGAAGATGCTATTGTAACTATTCTTAATACTAGCATAAGTAAGCCTAATGAAAACGGGGTATTTACTATCAGCTTTAATCCTAGTGAAATTGCTCTTGGTTATTATTATCCTGTAGTTAAAGTATCTAAAAATAATGTTGAAGGCGTTGACGAAGAAATTTGTAGTTTTGAAAAAATTGGATATTTAAATATTGCTCCCGGAACTTCGGGTTAATAAGTAAGGGAGGCTTACATCATGGAAGATAAAGCCTTATATGCCGCTTTAAATAAAATTTCTACGGAGTATTAGTCCCAAGGACACTTTACTAATTAGGAATTGCAAATTTATAATCAGGATGGCGCTATCCGTAAAGTAGCTGTCGCCGAGGGGGAGAAACAAGATCCGCCCATTTATGTGGTGGATTTAGAATCTCGTTTAATTGAGACTCCCCAATGGTTAAGTGTTGAAAAAGATCACCGAGCAGAAAATATTTATTTTAAAATTCCCCGCTATTTTGGTGCTACAGATCTGGGATTAGCAAATTGCTTGGTGCTATATGAAAATGCGGCTGGAAAAAGCGGTATTTATCCTGTAAGCGGTTATGATAATAAAAGTTTTGCAAAAGAAAATGAACTTTTATTTTATTGGCCTATTAGTGGTACTGTTTCATAGGTTGCCGGTAAGGTTAAATATGCTTTAATGTTCTATCAATTAGATAACGCAAATGAAACGGTGCTGTATCTGTCTCTTATACACATCTCCGAGCCCACGAGACATCTCAGGATCTCGT
>ENA-OXZV01000431-OXZV01000431.1-human-gut-metagenome-genome-assembly--contig:-NODE-431-length-8470-cov-4.116459_pt1 | contig 8470 bp, 3 predicted proteins | sample MGYA00244514_ERZ652813 | MGnify/ENA primary metagenome ERZ652813 (study PRJEB26926, sample SAMN06164426) | human gut metagenome | biome: ENVO:00009003; feature: ENVO:2100002; material: ENVO:00002003... | reverse complement strand
GGCCACTACATCGAGATCGAGGCATGGAGCACGGAGACCCAGCGGCCCGTGCAGCCGGAGCCCTTCCAGTTGGGCGGAATTCTCAATATCCCGACCTATACCGCCAATGGTAAGAACGGAGAAGGTGTCACCCACCCGGATGTCCTTGACTTTACCCAGATCAAGGGCACTGGCGGCGCAGCTCTGGGCACCTGGGGCGGCTATCGCTACTGGATGGCGGTGACACCCAACCAGACTGGCAACTCACAGTTTGAAAACCCCTGTCTCGCCGCCTCCAGCGACGGTATCACTTGGGTGGTGCCCACAGGCATCACCAATCCGCTGACCAATGTCCCAAGGGAACCTGACAACACCCACAACTGTGATACCGATATGATCTACGACCAGAACTCGGATCAGCTTTGGGTCTACTATATCTGGGAGCAAGATAGCCCCAGGGGCACCCCCTCCGAGCTGCGCAGGATCAAGGTGGGGTATTCTGAGGGCAACTTCACCGTCGGTCAGTATGAGGTATGCACAAAGAGCAGTTACCAGTACGACATGCAGTCTCCCGCCGTGGTGCGGAGGGAGGCTGGTCAATGGTTGATGTGGTCCAATAACTCCGACCAGAATGACGGCGTTGCCGGCTGGCAGAATCAGAATGCCTTTGTGGAACTGCGCCAGTCACAGGACGGGAAGACCTGGGGGGCTGCCAAGAGCCTGAAGCAATCCCTGATCCTGAAAGGCGAAGGCAGTGTGGAGTACTATATCCCGTGGCATTTGGATGTGCAGTGGATGGAGAGCGAGAACGAGTATTGGGGCCTGTTCTGCGCCTATCCGAAGGGCGGGAATACCCAAAGAACCTATCTCCTCTTCGCCACCTCCGCCGACGGTGAGACGTGGACCAGCTATCCCAAGCCGCTCATCTCTCCCACTGATGGTGGGTGGTACAACAATTTTGTCTACCGTTCCACCTTTACTTATGAAAACGGCAAACTCCGCGTCTGGTTCTCCGGCGGCGAATCCCAAGGCTGGCGCATCGGCTACACGGAGTTCGACAGCTTCAAGACAACGGTCCTTCCCACTCTTGGAACAGCCTATACGCCGGACGCCCCCACTCCGCCGCAGCCCGGCGACTGGTTGGATGTCACGCCCGGAAGCGGAGACATCCTCTTCGACCCCTATACGGCGGCCAACGACGGCTGGAAGGTGGAAAACGATACGGATGCCGCCTCCTACCGCAAGGGAAGCAAGGCTACCTTCTGCTTCTACGGCACGGCGGTACAGTGGATCGGCCAGCAGGAGGACTGCTTCGGCCCTGCCGTCCTCTATCTGGACGGAAATCCAGTGGCCGAGGGTGACATTAAAAACCAGTACATTTCCAGCGGGAACAATCATGATGTGATTCTGTTCACTGCGGAAAGCTTGGAGAACAAGGCTCATGTGCTGACCATTGAGCCTAAAAACGATGGACTGCGTACGCCTACAGGAGGAGGACCACGGCCCCACGACGGCGCACAGATCACAAAGCTGCAATATAAGGGTCCGGAGAAAGGGCAAGCCCCCGATGGCCTGTATTCCGCTGAGATCAATCAGACGGACATCCCCGTGGGAGGAACCGCCCGGATCACCGCCCTGGCACCCTTCAACTCCGCCAGCTCCGTCAGCTATGAGTCCGACGACAAGAACATCGCCACGGTCAGCGCCGACGGCGTTGTCACCGGCGTGGGAGCGGGGCAGACGACAATCACCGTGAAGCACGGAAGTGACCGCAAAGAGGTCGCTGTCACCGTTACGGACGGTCAGCTCAACACATGGGTGCGGGTGGACAGCCATGACGGGCGCATCTCCTACACTGGCAGCTGGATCGATGAGGACAGCAGCGGGCATTATCAGGGCAAGGCGAAGGAGGCCAAGGACGCTCCCGGAGCGGCAGCCAGCTTCACCTTCACTGGCACCGGCTTCCGCTGAATCGGTCAAATGGATAGCAACTACGGTCTTGGCCGAGTATATGTGGACGGCAAGCTGGTGGCCATCGGCGATGCAAACGCCCCCAGCGGTAATCCCCTTCAGGCCACGATCCTGGAATTGCGGGGTCTGTCTGAAGGACAGCACACCGTCAAAGTGGAGGCAGAAAGCGGTGCTCCCATCCAGGTGGATGCCTTTGAGTATTACAACGGTACGCTGGATACCACCGTCAGTTCCGTGGTCATCCATCCCTCCGCGCCCATCCTCCTGGAGGTGAACGAGCGCATCGGCGTCCTTGCCACTGCCATGCACGGCGACCGGGTGGCCGTCCTCACCGACCAGCTGGAGTACGCCGTGGAAGCGGATACTCTGGCAAAGGTGGATACCTCCGGTGCGCAGCCGATGCTGATTGGTTTGGCGGCGGGGCAGGGCAAGCTCATCGCAAGGCTCAAAAATGACGGTGCGAAGTCCGCGGAACGGGCTGTCACCGTACTGAGCGGGAGCATGCAGGAAACACCGCGTATGCCGGTGGACAAGGAGCATCCCCTTCTGCTTGTCAGCATCTACGCACAGACCAAGAAGCAGGACTGGTGGGAGGCTGGCAAGCCCGCTGGCATTCCCTCCCAGGGCAATTTGAGTGTCACTGGCATCTGGAACAATATCCCGGATGATCTCAAGCCTTACACCGCCATCCAGCTCCACGCCGATGACTTTGTCGGTCACGGCTACGGCGGGTACGGCGACCACGACAGGCTTTGGGCATGGTACAGCTATTTCGTTGATCAGGCAGAAGAATATAATCGGAACGAGCCGGATTCGAAAAAGCACATCAACATCTACCTCACGCTGATGACTGGAGGAACTCCTCTCAGCTATCTCTCTCGTACCATCCCCGATGATGAGTTGGTCGCATTCATCAATGCCCATGAATGTGTCAAAGGCGTCGTCCTCTCGGAAAACTACAACAATGGCGACACGGTAGGCGTGGCGAAGGTGACGGCTAAGTACCTGAAGCTGATGGCACAGCAAGGCTGCTATCTGGTACTGACTGATATTGATAAGCCGGGCTCGAATATGATGGAGAAGTGGTTCAACGATACGGATGAACTGCACAATGCCGCCAAGAAGTACCACAAGTACCTTATCATCAACTCCAAGAGCACCTCCAGCTCCGGCTTTAATACCGTGCGCAGCTTCGCGGTGGGCGCATGGCTGGCTGGCCTGGCAGATAACTGGGGCGCACTGACCGATGCTTGGGCTTGGTATGAGTCTGGCTATGGACAGCTCTTTAAGCCAAACAGCAAGCCAAGCTATGAGGATGTGCGCAGGGTCTATACCTTCCCGGAAACTCTCTTTGCCATGAACATGCTCCAGTGCTATGCCAACGGCGCAGTGGTGTTTAACGCCGAGCATCCGTTCTACTGCACCGGCGTGGACGACAAACCCTCCTGGGTTCTCAAGGAGTCCATTCTGCCGGCCTTCCGCTATATCGTCCAACATCCCGCAGCGGACAAAGACACCGTAGCCGCCCAGATCAAAGCGGGCATTTTCACCAATGGCGGGTATCTGCCCCAGAACTACGCAGCAGGTCTTTACGGAAACCACACCGACACCAATATTCTTCAGTCCACTGGGCGCTATCGGGTGCTTCCTCTCTTCACGAAATATGTGCAGAGTGCCGACATTGCTACGATCAGCCAGACCCTGTCCGTCAGTGATTTCAGAGGAAAGACGGATCAGCAGAAACAGGATATGCTGGCCGCCAACTACCCGGCCCGCTACCAGGGCACGGCCTTTGCCGAGGAACTCCTGGGCGGCGGTCATCGCTGGCTGGTGATGAACAGTTCCTTCAACGAGAATACGAATCAGTCCGCTGAGATTACCCCCATGCAGGGCAGCTTTGCCACCAAACTGGAGTTCACCCTGACGCCCCACACCTACCTGATCTCCAGCGAGACGACGGATGCTCTCGAAATCGAACTTAACAACTTCCGTGCTGACAAGGACGAGCTTTGGGTATCCGGAAAGAGCCTGAACAATGTTGACTGGGCAACCGTATCCCCGGACGGCTCCTGGAACGGAGACAATCAGCGCCATGTAACGGAGTATATGGCCTACCACATCGAAAATCCCCAGCTTAATAAGCGGGACGGGGAGCGGCATGATCTCCGGGACACCGTTATCAAGGTGACCTCTGACAATCCGCTGACTGCCTCCGTGGAGCGGTTGGGCGAGGGCAGCAAAAAGCAGGATGCCTTCTATACGGAAAAGTACGAGGCTGGAGTCTACACCCTGACCATCACGCACAACGGTCAGGTTCATGTTGCCATCCGAGCCAAGGCCACCGCTCCCACGCTGCCGGATATCACCGTCAGCCAGAAGTACAACGTGACCACCGAACAGATCAAGAATATCGGCAATGGCGGTATGCCCGCTGACGCAGGCACACTGACCTATACCAAGGGCACCGAGAGCAAGACCGGCTCTGTGACAGTCACGAGCTGGGCTGTGGATGCCACCGGTAAGGTAACCTATACCCTGTCCGGCGGTGCGGCCGGCGATACTGTCACCCTGCCCGTGACCATCGGCTCCGATAACTATGCGGACGCCACCGTCAATGTGGTCATCACCCTCACAGAAAAAGACGACCAGGCGGCTCTGACCCTCACCGGTGGGACCACCGTGGTCTATGGTCAGACCCTGCAGCTGGGTACCAGCGGCGGCTCCGGCACCGGTGCTGTGACCTACGCTGTGACCAACGGCACCGGCGAGGCGACTATTGACGCCGCCACCGGCAAACTGACTCCCGTCAAGGTCGGTACCGTAAAGGTAAAGGCCACCAAGGCAGAGGATGCGAACTACAATGCCATCACCAGCGCAGAGGCGGAGATCACCATCACCAGAGCGACCCCCACCGGCGCACCCAAGTACACGGCTATCACCACCAGCGGCAAGACGCTGGCGGATGCTGGCTTGACCACTGCCGGCAGCACGCTGAACCCCAACGCCGGTACGCTGGTGTGGGTGGATAACGCAGGCAATGTCCTGCCCGACACCACTACGGTGGCGGCCAATACCACCTACAAGTGGATCTTCACTCCCACCGACGCCAACTACACGACGCAGACCGGCTCCATTGAGCTGTATCACAAGTCCAGCAGCAGTGGTAGCGGTTGGTACTACACCTACTACACCATTAAGGCAACGGCCGGCACGAACGGCTCCATCTCTCCCTCCGGCTGGACCTCCGTCCGTGACGGCAGAGACCAGACCTTCACCATCACCCCGGACAAGGGCTACGCCGTAGCCAAGGTGCTGGTGGATGGTAAGAGCGTGGGCTCTGTGAAGTCCTACACCTTCAAGAATGTCACGAAGGATCACACCATCGAGGTAGTCTTTATGAAGGCAAACGGCAACCCCCAGACCGGAGTATTCGTCGATGTAGCGGAGGGCAGCTACTATGAGGAAGCGGTCGACTGGGCGGTTAAAAATGGAATCACCACCGGCACGGGTAATAATTACTTCACGCCGGATGGCATTTGTACCCGTGCGCAGGCTGTGACGTTCCTGTGGAGAGTTGCCGGAAGCCCCACACCCAAAACAGAAGCAATGCCCTTTGAGGATGTGCTGAATGGCAGCTACTATTACGAGGCCGTCCTGTGGGCTGTGGAGAACGGTATTACCGTTGGCACGAGCGCAACGACCTTCAGCCCCGAGCTTACCTGCTCCCGCGCACATATTGTGACCTTCTTGTGGAGAGCAGCCAATTCTCCCTCTGCAAAAACGGCCAATCCCTTTACCGATGTAGCCGCGGACGCCTACTATATCGACGCTGTGCTGTGGGCGGTCAAACTTAAGATCACGGTTGGGACAACGCTATCCACCTTTAGTCCTGATGAGGGCTGCACCCGCGCACAAATCGTGACTTTTCTGTACCGTGCTCACAGCAAGTAATTAGGGATGACGTATGCACCCGCTGAAATGCTATCACCTCGCGGCAAGCGAGATGGATCTGCATAAGCTATTTCATGGAAAACCTTCAGAGCGGGCTAAGAAAGGAGATCGGGTCCTACTTATCAGAACGATCCAATTGACAGCAGACCTAACGGTGACTTGCCCCGTAACCTTTCTAATGCTGCCAGACATTCAGTTTATCACGAAGCCTTTTGCGCTGCGCACGGCTTGGGAAGATGACAGAAGTTCTGCGGTGCTGTGCTTTCGATCATGCTCGAAAGCAGAAAGCGTTCTCTCCCTTCTGTATTCTCACGAATGATTCTATTGGCAGCAGATATCTCTTTACCCGCAACGAGCAGATGCCGGATATACTCCTACACTGTCATCTGCTCCCCCAAAAAGCAAAGGACAGCGCGGCGGACGGTCAATAGCACCGGCCTCCGCGCTGTTTCCTTTTCGCCACAGGAAACTCTGTACGCCATTCACAACCCATGAGCCATGCCGCCATCCCACGCGGCAGGAGAAAACACTATGAAAAAGATCACTCGATTTCTGTTTTGCACCTTCGTCGCCATTATGCTGATGGGGACGGCGATCAGTGCCACCGCTTGCCATCAGAAAGAGGAATATCCCAGCGTACCCGAAGTGACCGAGCCACAGCCCACCGGCGAGATCATCCCCACCGTGGACCGGCAAAAGGAGCTGAAGGCCGCCAAGAAGAATAACTCCGATACCGTGGCGTGGCTGTATATGCCCGGTGCCGAGGTGGACGACTCCGTGGTGCAGGCGAAGGACAACGCTTACTACCTGCAAAAGGACGAGAACGGGAACTACAGCGAATGGGGCTGCTACTACGCCCACTGTGACAACCGTTTGAGCAGCCGGAGCAAGCTGGACAGGAATACCGTCATCTTTGGTCACTCCGCCAGCAACTGTGACCCGGACGGGCCAAAGCTCACGAAGCTCCATCGGTATATGGATGCGGACTATGTGAAGGAGAACCCGTATGTCTACCTCTCGGTGAAGGGAGAGGACATGGTCTTCCAGATCACGGCCTGCTTCATCACGGATATTGACTTTGATTACATCGCTCCCGACCCCACAGGTGAGGAACTGACAAACTTCTTTGAGCAGGTGGCAAAGAAGAACTGGCTGGAATTTGACGGTGTAACCTTCGGCGAGGAGGACACCGTGCTGACCCTTTCCACCTGCTGCCGGAAGTACGATGAGTACAATACCGGAAACCAGCGGCTCGTCCTCATGGCGAAGCTGCTGCCGGAGGGTGCTATAGCGCAGGACTTCACCGTGCGCCTTGCTCCAGAACCGGAGATGCCTTAAAAAGACCAAAACGGAATACGATAACCCCCTGAAAAAGATCCGGCAGGCGTTCGACTGCAGGCGGTGCGGCGGTCATAAGGGCTGACACACCCCCTGTCCAAGCTAACGGAACAACCATCATGTCGAAAGCGGGAGAGATTGCTGTATCGCAATCTCTCCTTTTTTCTGCCGTGATCTCCCGGCTTATCCGCAGGCGCCTCACTTGCACGGCAATGAAAAAACATTGGCTCAATGCCAGGACAGGCGGTTTTTATGGGGTATCCTCACATCCGCGGTACTGTCGTCGCTGCCGAATGGCAGCCTTCCTTCATTCACCTATGGCCGGGCATCGGATGCCCTGACTTTTTGCGTCCTTTTGAGGATACCCCGCCTCCGTCCGCCATTATTACCCTCGAATATCCTTATGCCCACAGCGGTGTCGCTGTGGGCTTTTTTGCGCCCTGTGCGCGACCCCGCTGCCGCGTCCCGCCACCCGTTCTGAGATTTGCAGCCAACCAAATTTCAGAATACGGAGGAACCATATATGGGCTTTAATTACGCGGCAGAAAAGAAGAAGTTTGAAACGCTGTGGGCAAGACTCCGGCGTGAGTATAGGGCGGCCGGGATGTCCGATACCGCCATCCAGAAGATGCACGACTTCGATTGGGAGGTATTCAAACAGGAGAGGATCTATCGCCTTCATACGCAGGGCTTGGGCATCGGTATCTTTGACGAGCCTTCCGCCAAGCAGGAGGACAAGTCCGCATTGATGAAAAAGTTCCTGGAATCAGTCAGCCGCTGGGATGATTACACAACGGCGTCAAGGTACGGCTGGATCGAAGAAGTCGATGATCCGTCGATCTACAAGCAGCTTCAAGCATTGAGGAAGGCAGACCTTGAGCTCTTGACCCTCATTGTAGTGGATGGACTTTCTCAAACGGAGATTGCAGCCGTTTTGGGGTGCTCCCCACAGAACATTTTTGGCCGTCTTAAAAAAATACGAAAAATTTTCCAAAAGTGATTGAAAAAATCGCGTTCTCGCTGCCTACCACATGAGGGGATCTTTTTCATGATCCCTCTGAACCTTGAAAAACACCGCCCAGGCGGTCATATCCGGTGACTGGAATACCTTTGCTGACGGCGCGAGCGTCAGACCGGGTGCGCGAAGACCACCTGTGCGGAGCATTCTCCGCATATTAGGACCTGTCTCTTATACACATCTCCGAGCCCACGAGACATCTCAGGATCTCGT
>ENA-OXZV01000423-OXZV01000423.1-human-gut-metagenome-genome-assembly--contig:-NODE-423-length-8541-cov-3.371317_pt1 | contig 8541 bp, 5 predicted proteins | sample MGYA00244514_ERZ652813 | MGnify/ENA primary metagenome ERZ652813 (study PRJEB26926, sample SAMN06164426) | human gut metagenome | biome: ENVO:00009003; feature: ENVO:2100002; material: ENVO:00002003... | reverse complement strand
AGATCTACACAAGGCTATTCGTCGGCAGCGTCAGATGTGTATAAGAGACAGACCTTGATGCCCTTATAGAACAACTGGCGCTCACGCTGAATGTGAGAGAGGATGGTTTCACGAATCTGAATGCGGCGAAGCTGGTTTTCATCCACCTTGCCGATGACATCCCCTGCGTACAGCTTGATGCCGTTGAGGAATTCAAGGGAGTCATCTCTGCCGTCAATGGACTTGACTACAAAGTTGTTCTTGTATTCCTCCATGTGGCCGGAGTTATCATAGAGATTAAATCCGATGCCCACGGTACGGCTGACTTTGCGGATACCTCTCGCGCCTTTCATATCAAACTGAATGGTGGCAGTAGGGTCTTTCCTGGAAAGGTTGATGCTCTCCAAATAGACATAGCTGTCGGTAGCAGTGCTGCCCGTTTCGGTAATACCCTTAACGGCGATTTTCTTAACCAAACGCTTATTATACGCCTCCATCGCGTCCAAACGGTAAATCATATTGTAGATGCTGTCCGACTTATGAGTTGCGGAGTAGCGGAGGGTAAACAGCGGGCAGAATTCCTTCAAACGCTCCCTGGTCTGCTTGCCTTCAACGGACTGCGGTTCGTCAATAATCAGAATCGGGTTAGTCTTGGCAATCATATCAATCGGACGACGGGAACGGAACTCGTCCAGTTTCATGTAAATTCTTCTGACATCCTTGCCCCTGGCGTTGAATGCTTGGGAATTGATAATCATGACATTAATGGAACTGTCGGAGGCGAAGCGGTCAATCTCCGTCAGCAGGGCGGAGTTATAAACGAAAAATCGTACTTTCTTGCCGTATTCCTCGGCAAAATGCTCTTGTGTCATCTGGAAGGTTTTATATACACCCTCGCGGATAGCCACGCTGGGGACAACCACAATGAATTTGCTCCAGCCGTAGTGCTTGTTCAGTTCGTACATGGTCTTGATATAGGTGTAGGTCTTACCGACACCTGTTTCCATCTCTATTGTCAGATTGAATCTGCCTTCCAATTTTGGAGAGGGCGCAATCTGATTTGCTCTTTGAATTTTCTGTATATGTTCCAGAATAACCGGGTCGGAAAGTTCCGGTACCAGTTTCTGATTACTCCAGCCTGTGAAATCAGCATCGTCGGTCAAGAACTGCTGATAGGTCACCCCTCTGTCCATCATATAGGTAGGAGTCAGATACGGCTGACCTGCAAAAACATCAACTACAGCCTTTGCAGCATCCGCCTGGAATTTTTGATGCTTAAATTGTAGCTTCATAAAGCCAACTCCTTCCTTAGATTACTTTTACTCTTGTGTCCGGTGCTAACAGTTTGAATACCTCAGTTATATTGATTTTGGCAGGGCTGCCGTCAAAGCTGGCATCGCGGAATACAGCACGGAGAGGCTGGCGCTTTGCAATGGTCCAAACAACCTCATCCGGGATATTCTCATCAAAGCAGGCAATCAAGTCGCCCTCATTATAAGTGTGAACGGTACAGCCACTGATAACTTCGGAAGTGTAAGGCATGGAGAGAGGCAGACCCCACTCAAGCAGGCAACCAAACAGCAGGTCAAGGTCGGTACGGTCTTCTTTGATGTTGGATTCGAGCATGGAAAGTAGGCTCTGGTCATAATCAGCAGGAGCATAGAATACGTCTTTCATGTTGCTGTCATCCAGCTTGAATACACGAAAACCGTTGTCAAAAGTAGAAGAAGGATTTTCATCTTTGATTTTCTCTGCTGCACGACGAATGCGCTCTTTTCCGATTTCAACAAGCCTATGCGGTCTGTTGATACTATCAAGAAACTTAATTTGTTGTTTTAGGGCAGCCTTATTTTCAGTCGTAGCGTGTGACAAACTTTCATCCAAATCATCATCAATCTGAACCATGATAAAGCTACGCTTTTTACCATCTTCTGCACAAAGCTCCATTACCGCATGAGCGGTTGTTGAGGAACCGGCGAAGAAATCCATAACAATATCGCCGTCTGTTGTGCAAAACTCTATGAGTTGTCTAATGAGCCTTACAGGTTTTTTCCCGTTATCGTAGTTCACATCGCCCTCTTTACTCACATTACCCATATCGAGGTAAAATCCAGACCACCAATCACCACGCATAGTAGTAGGTCCATAAGTTTTGTAGAAATCATCCGCAACAGTCAGTTTCTCTCCAAGAGAAATGCGTTGAGTCACAGCACCGCTTGCGTTTTTGCAAACATAATAACTCCGCTTGTCTGCGGTGTATTCGTAAATCCTGTCTACAATCATCTGCTGGGTGAAATCGGCTGGAATATCTATAGAATCATGAACACGGATTATATTTTCGGCGTGAGAATTAATAAATTCCTTAACAGCAGGAGAATAGGCATAGTAGTCCTGTAAAGAGGTAGAAGCAATCTTGCATCCCGCTTGAGGTATAAGACCAAGGTTTTTTAACTCATTAACAATTTTTGAATCATCTGCCAAAACATCCACAAGATTTTCCTCTTTATATGAACCATCGGATAAACGAACAATATATTTATTATAATGGTTATCGTACTTTACAGGGTCAAGAAGCGGTCTAAGACCAATGGTCTTATTTCCGCTTTTTGAATAGACGAAAACAAACTCACCGTTTTTAACTATGTTTCCAGCTTTTGCTGCACGAACTTTCTGCCCCTGTACAGTTGACATTTGAACATGAAGGACGGTGACAAAGCTATTTTCTCCAAACACATTATCACAAATCATTTTCATGGTCGCAAATTCATTATTATCGATGCTTATGAAAATTATGCCATCGTCAGATAACAGTCCTCTGGCAATCAAGAGTCTGGAATAAATCATTGAACACCAGTCAGAATGGAAACGTCCATTAGAATCAGTATTCTTAAACATTTTGTTTCCGTCATCATCGAAAACGCCCAGCTCATCATAGTATTCATCGGTAGATAGTGCATAATTATCACGATATATAAAGTCACTTCCTGTGTTGTACGGAGGGTCGATATAAATCATCTTAACCTTACCAAGGTAGCTTTCCTGTAACAGCTTGAGAACTTTCAAGTTGTCACCTTCGATGTAGAGGTTTTCAGTAGTATCCCAATTCACACTGTCCTCTTTACAAGGACGCAAGGTCTTGCGGATAGGCTTGTTGGCTTCCACGATGGCAGTCTTCTTGCCAACCCAGGTAAATTCGTAGGCTTCGTCGCCCTCGATAACATCGCCGGACAGCATCTGACGGAGCAGGTCAAAGTTGATGGCTTTCTTTACTTTGCCATCTTCACCTTTGGTTTCGGTGATGCAGTTGGGGAACAACGCACCTATTCTCTCAATGTTTTGAGTCGTAATATCAACGGACTCCATTCTCATTTTTTCCATTAGTTTGTTCCTACTTTTTTAATTCGGTCTTTGTATGCCTTGCGAATCCTATCAAACTCATCTGGCTTATCTTCCAATTCCTTGAGTTTTCCCCTCAAGAATTGCAAGGCAAATTCGGAGAATTTATGTGTTTTACTACTCCTCGAAACCGTAATCTCAAGATGATATTTCTTTGCTTCTTTCATTTTGTAATACCAGATTAAAGCATAGAGATCTTGCTTATTTATATTCAGATTTTCAGAAAGTTGCTTCTGGATATAAGGATGAGTCTCATCGGGGTTGCCTTCTGGAACGGGGACTTCTTCTGCCAAATCAATATTACCAGTAACCTTGATAACAGGGATTCCTTCTGTTTCGTGAAAACTTCCTTCTTTGATGAACTTTGCTTTCTTTAAAACTTTGGTTACAATTTTTCGGTCAAAGGCTACATCTATACCATGAGGTGTTGTGATTGTTCCGTTTGTATAATTAACAATGCCCAGATTTGCAGTTTTACTTTCCCGGATAACCTCAAACAGCTTCAAAAGTCCCTCACGTACTTTTGCTGTTCGTTCCTCAATTATGCGATTCATTTCTGCAAATTTAATTTTTTCGCTTCTTGCTCGATAACGATAGAATACATCACCGCTGACGATTTTCCCACCATCGTTTGATTTCTGAGCAATGATAGGTTTATACTCTGCTTCTGCTGTGTAAATCCATCCGATTTTGTGATTTGCGATCTCACCGTCAGCAGATGTCATTTCAATAGAAAGTGTTCCACAGTCCCATTCTATAGCAGGAGCAAAAAGCGAATTGATTCCTTCTAAAAACTGCTCTTGGTTAAGATTATCAAAATTACTGTTCTTCAATCCAACAATAGAGCGAGGGTTATCTTTTACTCCAAAGATGATATAACCGCCACGATTGTTGGAGTATGCTGCCATTATTTTCGCATACTTGGGGGTATTGCCTTTGTTGAAGGACTCCTTGAACTCAACCGTGTTGCTTTCTCTGCTTCTCAGCGTGCCATTCAGATTTCTGCTGGATAACACCTTTCGCACATATTCTTCATGGTTCATTAATATGACACCTCCAATTCCTTTTTGAGTTTCTTTAATTCCACATTCATCTCCATCTGCTTGTTAAGCTGCTTTTCTCTTTTGATTTTCTTTTGTAGTTTTTCAATCTGCGTCTGAAGAGCCTGGCGTTTCTCATCCCTCGCTATGGACTCCTTGAGGCTTTCCCCGGCTTCGGAGGCAGCGAGGGCGTCTCCGGCAATCTGACGGACAAAGTTTTCATACACGCTGTCAACGGACAAACCTTCCAATTTCAACGGAAGTGCGTCCTCGTCCATCCATTCAGTGGAATAGTAGCGGTTAACCTTGAAGGCAGTGTTGCCGTAGGATTCCTCCTTATAGCCGATAACGGCTTTATACTTGCCTTCGTATTCCAGGATGAAGAGAATGTGGTAGGGTATTTCTTTGTCCATCTGCCGCAAGAAGCTGTCATCCAGTATCTGACTGTTCAGCTTGACCTCAAAGACCTCCAGCTCCGTTACGGCGGTGCCGGAAGCGAGGTTGGTGGTGGAGTCTGCGATTTTATTGCGCCAGCAGATTGTTTTTATTTGGTCTGTGAATACCTTTTTCAGAGCCGGGGTTACGGCAAGGTTGTCATAGAATTTCTGTTTCGGGATTCGTTTATTGAACTCCGTTGTTTTTGGTAATCCGAGCATCGCCTGATCTCCTTTACTTCACCGCCAGAAAGCATATCAGTTCAAAGTCGTCCAGTCCAGACACGGCAGACATCAGGGCGGAAGTGCCGCCTGCGGAGAACAGGCTGTCGATATCGCTTTCTTCCTTGGTGTCAATAATGGAGCGGATGGCTTCGCTTAACAGTTCGGAGAGTTCTGCCATGTTCCTGCCGTCATCGGTTTCCGCGTTGAATTGACGGCAGAGGTCATGGACGGGTTCGTTCTTGCCACGGCAAAGGAGGCGCACATCGTCCAGCAGTTTTTTGGGGTTCAGATAATCACCGATGATTTCACCGTCCATACCGATATAAACCATGTAGAACGGATGGATGCGGTTCTGATTGTCGATATTGACGCTCTTATTGATATTCTTCAGTACGAAGATGACGCCTTTCGGCAATTCCTCAGCAGCAGGAACAACAGCGTGAAGACCACGAGGCTTGTTATCCATATTGCCGTGGGTCTTCACATACTCAAGCAGGTCAAGGCGGAATTCATTCAATCCCAAGTCCATAATGGAGATGCCCTCGGACATGTCCTCAATATCGACCACTTCCTCCTGGAGTCGTTTAAGCTGCTGTTTTCTGTATTCCAGGTCGCCCTTTTCCTCCTCGTTGATGAGGTCATCGTCACCTGTGGAGGTCATCACCGTAATTTTCATGCGGGTTTCGACTCTCGATCTCAGATTGATGTAATCATCAAGCGTGAGGTCGGGCCAGAAGTTTACAAGCTGAATGTAATTGTTGCGGCTGCCGATACGGTCGATACGCCCGAAACGCTGGATGATGCGTACAGGGTTCCAGTGAATGTCGTAGTTTATCAGATAATCGCAGTCCTGCAGGTTCTGACCTTCGGAGATACAGTCGGTAGCAATCAGGATATCGATTTCCGCCTTGCTGCCGGGCATCAGAACATTCCGTCCCTTGGAAACCGGGGAGAAGCAGGTCAAAACATTGTTGAGGGTTGCCTTAAAGCCTTTGATGGTTGTCTTGCCATCAATGCTGCCCGTGATAACGGCAGTATTCAGTCCGTATTTCTTCTTTACATAGGCGCTGACATTCTCATAGAGGTATTCTGCCGTGTCGGAGAATGCGGAGAAAATGATCACCTTCTTATTATCGGGGTTAATCGGATTCTCAATCTTGTGGGACAGCAGAGATAGGAGATCCTGCAGCTTGCCGTCATGCTCCGGCGTAATGTCTGCCACCATAAGGGTCAGCAGTTCCAACACTTCTGCGTCCTGCTGAAGTTCGGTGCGCCAGGTTTTGTAGTCCATATCGGCAAGGTCGATTTTTACCTTCCTGCCCACGGAGAAGTAATCGGTGTTGCCATCGTCCATGTCGAACTCAGACTCCTGAGCTTCGTACATGGCGATGTCGGCCGAGCCGTATGTTTCAAAACGGTTGATAGCCTCGATTGTACTGTCGATGAGTCCCCTAATACGAGTAAGTGTCAGTTGGAAAGAATAAACGGAACTTTCCAGCCGTTTCAAAAGGTTGATGCTCATCAAACGGCGAATACCTTGTTCACGTCCGTCCTGGGTGAGGTTTTCCCCCTTGTTGTGAGTCAATTCCGCATATTTTTGAATCTTACTTGGAAAGATGTAATGGGATGGAGTGTAGATGGACAGACACAACAGCATCAGTTGGGCATAAATTTCATCATAGTTGATAGCACGCTTCAAATCGGTGAGGCATGGCCGCCTGGAAACTGGCGGCAGCCTTTCCGGGAACTTTCCGATTTCTGCGGAGTTGTAATATTTTTCAATGTGCTTTCTGGATCTGGCGATGGTAACGCTGTCCAGAACTTCAAAGAAGTCAAAATCAAGGGTGCGGAGCAGCGCGTCTGTGGAGCGTTCCTCTGCGGGGAGTTTACCCCAGGCATTGAACGCCTTTTGCGCCTGCTTGAAAATATCCTCAATAGATTTCCTGGTGTTCAGCTTGGAATTGATATTCTCGGAGTCGCCCTCATAGGCAATGGCAAGCTGATTTTTTAAGTCCACAAAGCGGTTGTTGACCGGAGTAGCGGAAAGCATCAGTACTTTGGTTTTTACGCCGGAGCGGATAACCTTGTCCATCAACTTTACATAGCGGTTCTCCACAGTGTTGCTGTGTGTGCCGATGCCGTTTCGGAAGTTGTGGCTTTCATCAATAACAACCAGGTCATAGTTACCCCAATTCAGGCGGTCCAGGTCAAGACCGTTGGAAGTGCCGTGACTACGAGAAAGGTCTGTGTGGAACAGAACATCGTAATTCAAGCGGTCAGAGGCAATGGGGTTATTCACATAGTTATCTTTATATGTATTCCAGTTCTCGGCCAGTTTTTTCGGGCAAAGAACAAGAACGGACCTGTTTCTATTTTCATAGTATTTCACAACAGCCAACGCTGTGAATGTTTTGCCAAGACCAACGCTGTCTGCCAAAATGCAGCCGTTGTATTTTTCCAGTTTGTTGATGATGGCGAGAACGGCATCACGCTGGAAGTCATACAGCATGGACCAAATCTTGCTCTCCTTGAATCCGGTAGCCTCATTCGGCAGTTCATCCTCGGAAATATCATCCAGGAATTCACTGAATACATGGTACAGAGTCATGAAGTAGATGAATTCCGGAGCGTTCTCGTTATAGGCGCTGCTGATGTTTTCGATGATTTCCTCGGTAACATCCTGCATTTTGGACTTGTCGTTCCACAAGGACTCAAACAACTGCATATACTGTGTGGAGAACGGCGCCTCCATGCGGTTTACCATGTTGTAGCTGTTGTTACCACGCTCACAGCCAATGTCAACGGTAGTGAAACCGCCCAACGGCATATAGGCAACCTGCTCCGCAGGAGCGTTAATCGTCATAAAGCCACCCATGTTTTCGCCTGTGATATTGGATTTGAAGGTTGCCTTCTTACGAATCCAATCAGCACATTCTCTTGCGATGGCTTTCTGTATCATTTCGTTGCGGAGCTTGATTTCAAATTCCGTACCGTACAAACTGGTCTCACGGGAGAGTCTTGGGATATAGAATTCACGCTTTGCCCTGGAAGCCTTCTCCGTAGTAAAAGTCGGAGAGGTAAAAATGAAGCGGAACTCATCAACAGAATCAAGCTGCTTTTTCAGTTCTTTATAGGCATACATAGAGAAGCAGGCAGCCGCTACAGAAACCCTGCTGCCCCTGGAAATGGTAGTGAGCATATCATCTCTTACAATCTCCCGTATATTGTCATAAATTTTCATTGATTGACTTTCTTTCTGGGATGATATCATCCTTGACGTTCACATCAATACTCCAGAACTGGAGATGAAGGCAGATGTTCTCCACCTCCGCCCTTTTCTTCCAGACGGCACAGAGCCTCCGCACGGCGGAGGCAGGAATCCCACAGGGAAGACTTTTCCGGAAACGGGAAACACAGGGAGTCGCTCAGCTTTTCCACCCGTTTGAAAGAATCCCACCGGTCATAGG
>ENA-OXZV01000420-OXZV01000420.1-human-gut-metagenome-genome-assembly--contig:-NODE-420-length-8550-cov-5.432254_pt1 | contig 8550 bp, 7 predicted proteins | sample MGYA00244514_ERZ652813 | MGnify/ENA primary metagenome ERZ652813 (study PRJEB26926, sample SAMN06164426) | human gut metagenome | biome: ENVO:00009003; feature: ENVO:2100002; material: ENVO:00002003... | reverse complement strand
GGGCTCGGAGATGTGTATAAGAGACAGTATGAGTAGAGGAAGTACTCAGAATTTAATTTAGAAATGAAGGTGTCGTATTAAAAAAATGTCGTATGTAATTTATGTAGACGGAAGTGCTCACCCCAATCCAGGCCCCGGTGGTTATGGAATTGTTATCTTTAATGAAACTGGTTAGCTGTTATCAGTTTATAATCGCCAGTACACAGATGCGGTGACAAATAATGAAATGGAATTAAAAGGAATCCTTTATACGATGCTTCATTTTGGCAAAGAACAAAACGTTATTGTATATTCAGATTCTAGTTATGCAGTATAGACTCTTAATAATTGGATGTTTTCATGGCAGAAAAAGGGCTGGATTAAATCTGATAAAAAGCCCCCTGAGAATTTAGAAATTATTAAAGCCTATTACGACCTATATATGCAAGGATATCGTATTCAATTATCACACATTAAAGGACATGTGGGTACAAAAGGCAATGAAATTGCCGATCAGTTAGCAACAGGAAAAATAAGCAACGAGGAGGCAATGCATAAATATGGATGCTTATAATGCAAAAAGCATTAAAACATTAGAGGGCATTGAAGCGATTCGACTACGCAGCGGTATGTATATTGGTAGCGTGGGGCCAGAAGGCGTCCGCCATATTACCCTTGAAATTATCTCTAACGTAGTTGATGAATATTTAAATGGACATTGTAATAGATGTGAAATTACAGTAAAAAATAATAATGAAGTAACTGTTATTGACAATGGACGTGGTGTACCTTTTGGCAAACAGCCCGATGGTTCTGAAACTTTAGTCAATGTATATACAAAGTTGCATACAGGCGCCAAATTTGATACTTCTGGAGCTTCCGGTTATAATACTTCTGGAGGCTTAAATGGTGTCGGTGCTAAGGCGACAAATGCCCTGAGCGAATACTTTAGAGTTACCTCTTATCGAGATGGTAAACGTGCGGCGGCCTCTTTCAAACGCGGCAAACTTGTAAACTTTAATGTCATCGCAGAGGCGACCGGCCGCACAGGTACGGAAATTACTTTTCTGCCGGATAAAGAAATTTTTAAAGAGACAATTGAGCTTGATTACGCAACGCTCAAAAAGCAGCTTCAGGAGTTAGCCTTTCTTTCTCCGGGTTTAACCTTTTCATTGACCTATAAAGATAAGCCAGAAGAAATTATTATCTCTGAGAATGGCATTAAAGATTATATTGAATATATTAATCAGGGTAAGAAAAAAATTACATCCGTTTTCTATGCAGAAACAGTAGAAAATCGCGTGGGTGTAAAGCTGGCTTTTCTGTATAATGATGGATATACAGATAATTATAAGCTGTATACCAATTCCATTCCTAATAGTGGCGGAACTCATTTAACAGGTTTCCGCACAGCTTTAACTCAAACAATTAATGAGTATGCGCGAGAAAAGAAGTTACTGAAGGAGAAAGATAGTAATCTCACTGGCGAAGAATTAAAGGAAGGACTCAGCCTAGTTCTTTCATTTATTATGCCTGATCCTGTTTTCTCTGGGCAAACTAAAGATAATTTGACTAGTAGTGAAGCACGTTTAATTGTTCAGCGTCTAGTTTCCCAAGAACTAAAGACTTGGTTTGAGACACATCCCAAAGACGCGAAAGCCATTGTTGAAAAAGCATTACTGGCGAGAACGGCTCGTGAAAAAGCAAAAAAGGCAAAAGAAGCTGTTCGTAATGTTGAGTCCGGAAAGAAGAAAACGGCTTTCTTGAATCTCCCTACCAAATTGGTGGATTGTTGGGGAAAGAAGCGTAATGAGTGTGAACTTTTCATTGCCGAAGGCGATAGCGCTGCATCTGGCCTCGTAGAAGCGAGAAATGCAGAAATTCAAGCAGCTTTTCCCATTCGTGGTAAAATATTAAGTGCCCGCAAATCTACAAGTGAAAAGTTACTAGCGAATCAAGAGGTTGTCAATATTATTAAAGCTTTGGGGCTGGATTTTGACACCAAAACAGCTAAACTAATTTATGACCCTAAGAAACTCAGATATGGCAAGATCATGATGGCAGTTGATGCAGATCCAGATGGCGCAGCTATCGCAAATTTACTAATCACACTTTTTTGGGAGCTGTGTCCTGAACTGATTATTAATGGGCATCTTTATGCTCCTAAGCCGCCACTTTTTAGAGTCACCACTAAGAAAAATGAGTATATTTATTTACGCGACGCGGCCGCTTTGGAAGCCTATAAGGCGGCTCATGCGAAAGAAAAGTTCTCGGTCAACAGAAATAAAGGCTTAGGTGAAATGGATCCAGATGAACTAGCCCAATGCCTATTGAACCCAGAGACAAGATATATAGAACAAATTACTGTCGCGGATATAAAACAAGCGGATACTTTACTCGAGATTTTAATGGGTACTTCAGTACCGCCACGAAAAGAGTACATTCTACAGCATAGTGAGGAGGCAAATGATGTCTATTGATATTTGTCAAGAGCTTCATCAAAATTTTATAGATTTTGCGTATGAGGCTAATAGCCAGCGCGCTTTTCCAGATGCTAGAGATGGCTTAAAGCCCGGACAGCGTGCGGCTTTATGGTTAATGTATAATAAGGGTTATACATCTAATAAACCTCATGTTAAAAGCGCCAAGATAAGCGGCGCGATAATTGGCGAGTTGTGGCCGCACGGTGAACAGGCCATGTACGAAACATTCGCCAGGATGAGTCAACCTTGGATCAATAATATTCCTGAAGTAGATTGGCATGGATCAAATGGCAACCAGATTGTCAGCGCAGAAGCCGCGTCTCAGAGATACACAGAAGCGCGACTTTCGAAAGCCGCAGAAGAAGGGTTATTTAAGGGCATTAAGAAAAATAACGTACCAATGATTCCCAACTTTTCGGAAGATCAAATGTGGCCAGAGGTATTACCAGCCGTTTTTCCGCGACTTTTGGTGAATGGCAGTCAGGGTATCGGCGTTACAGTTGCAAATCATTGGACACTTTTTAATCTACGAGAGACCGCTGACTTAATTATTAAATACATTGAAACTGGCAATCTTGATTATGATAATTTCTATCCAGATTTCCCATCTGGCGGTATTATCATTAATAAAAAGGATATTAAAACTATCCATGCCACCGGTAAGGGAAAAGTCATACTCCGCGGTAAGGCAGAAATTAAAGGAAATAATATTTATATCACAGAATTGCCCTATCAAGTATATGTAGAGCCTTTAATTGATAAAATTAAGACTCTCGTTGTGCAAGAGCAAATTAAAGGCATTCAAAATATCTATAATAAGAGCGATAAAAAGAGTCTTTCAATTGAGATTGAGTGCTCAGAAGCGCCCAAAGGCATTCTAAATGGACTATATAAACTGACTGATTTGCAAAAAAGTTACAGTCCTAATCAGTATGCCCTAGTGGGCAAAACGCCTAAACTACTGACACTTAAAGATTATATTGATATTTATATCAAACATAATGAATCTTGTATTCGTAAAGAATATGATTTTGATTTAAAGAAATCTGAAGCTAGAAAGGAAATCGTCGACGGACTCCTCAAAGCATTAGAAGATATTGACAATATTATTAATCTGATTAAGCAGTCGGCTAGTAGCGCCGATGCAAAGCAGAATCTCATTAAGAAATACGGATTTTCTGACCCGCAGGCATCAGCTATTATTAGTATGCGGCTGGGCACTCTCGCGCACCTCGAGTCGGTCGAATTGGAGAAAGAAAGAGCCGAACTAGTTAAGACCATTGAAAATTGCAAAATGATTGTCAATTCTGTGGAGAAACAATCTGAAATTTTGGTAGCTCGTCTATCAGATATCGCACAGAAATATGGCAACCCACGCCGCACAGAGGTTATTCAAATTGATACAAGCAAGAAAGAAGAGGAAGCCGCCTATGTGGCGCCAGAAGAATGTGTGGTTATACTCACTGAGGGCGGAACTATCAAGCGCGTCCCATCTAAATCTTATCATGTCCAAAAGCGCGGAGGAAAAGGGGTAAAGACTCAAGAAGATATTATTTCCTCTGTCATCCGCACTAATACAGTTGACCAGTTAATGGTCTTTACAAATGCGGGTACGATGTATCGTTTATCCGTAAATGATGTGCCCGAAGGTACTAATGCTTCTAAGGGTGTCAGTGTTAAATCTTTGGTGCAGATGGAAACTACTGAGGAACCGGTTCTTATTTATTCTATTTATAAGGATACTACGGCTAAATACGTCGTATTCCTCACAAAGAATGGGACAATTAAAAAGACGCCTTTGGAAGATTATGTCAATACTAAGAAGAAAACAGGTCTATCCGCAATTAAATTGCGCGAAGGTGACAGTATAGCTAGTGTTACTTTAGCGTCTGACGAAGAAATTTTTGTGATTTCTAAACTCGGAATGGTTATTCGATATTCTCTAACTGAAGTATCGGCCTCCTCTCGCGCCACAATCGGAATTAAAGGCATTAATCTTGCAAAAGACGATGAAGCTCTTACACTACTCCCCATTAGAGATACTCAGGACGAACTTGTAATCATTACAGGCTCTGGACTTGGAAAGCGAGTCAAATTTACAGAAATCCCAAAGACCTCTCGTGGAGGAAAAGGAGTTTCTATCTCAAAAGAATCATCGGGCGTTGCCGCGGCCCTTTTAGCTAACGATAAGGATAAACTTTTAGTCGTCGGCCTTACAAATTCAATTTGTATAGAGGGAAAAGACTTACCTGTATGCAGTCGTGCCGCCGGGGGTAATGTCGTTATTAAAAGCAAAGTAAAAAGTGCTAGTAAAGTTTGAAATATATAAAAAAATATGATATAATAAATATAACGAAAGGATAAAAAATCCAATGGATATGCGTGAATTAATTGACACTTTAAATGACGCTACAAAAGCATATGATTTGGGAAAGCCCATCATGGAAGATAAGCAATGGGATGATTTATACTTTTCGCTGGAGAAAAAGGAGCAGGAGTCTGGAGTATACTACCCAGACTCTCCAACCCAAAGAGTAAATTATGAAATTGTATCAAAATTAAATAAAGTAACTCATTCTCATTCGATGCTCTCCCTCTCTAAGACAAAAGAGATTAATTCAATTATTTCAATTTTCAAAGATAAGTGGACACTTATTATGAGTAAGTTAGACGGTTTAACCTGTTCACTTTATTATGAAGATGGAGAATTAAAGCGGGCAGAGACTCGTGGCAACGGGGAAATCGGTGAAGATATTACACATAATGCAAAAATCATTAAAAATATCCCACAGACCATTAGTTATAAAAAGCCGGTTACTATAGACGGAGAGGTTTTATGTACTTGGAATAATTTTCAACCTTTTTCTGATGAATATAAGAATCCTCGAAATTTTGCGGCAGGCAGCATACGGCTTCTCGATTCGAGAGAATGTGCAGAACGTAATTTAAGCTTTGTGGCATGGGATGTTATTACTGATTTAGCATCTACCCTAGATTCAAAGCTCGCTTGGGCTACAGAGCAGGGTTTTGAGGTTGTACCTCATATTCTTGTTAGTGACATAGAAACTGAAGGTCAAAATGCCATTGAATGGATTCAGTCCAATAAAACCTATCCGATTGACGGAGTGGTATTTAAAATCAATGATTGCGCGGAATATGCCGCAGCCGGACGTACAGCGCATCATTTTAATGGCGGTATTGCCTATAAGTTCTACGATGAGATATACGAAACGTCGCTTTTGGATATTGAATGGTCGCCCGGCCGCACGGGTGTCTTAACGCCAGTTGCTTGTTTTGAAACAGTAGACATTGAAGGTTCAAGCGTTGAGCGCGCGAGTTTGCATAATATTAGTGTGCTCGTTGATACTTTACATGGCTACGGTTACAAGGGACAAAAAGTCGGCGTTAGCAAGATGAACCTTATTATACCTCAAATTATGTGGGCTGAAGATACAAAGGACGATGAAGAAGAATTTACCGTACCTAATTACTGCCCTATATGTGGCGGCCGCACGGAAATTATTACTTCTGATTCTAATGTACAACAGCTTTATTGTGTAAATCTTGATTGCCAAGGGAAAATTATAAATAAACTCGAGCATCTTTTTGGGAAAAAGGGATTGGACATTAAAGGACTGTCTAAAAAGACATTTGAGAAACTCCTCGACTGGGGTTGGATTAATAGCCTTTCAGATGTATTTATCCTAAATACCCAACGGGAAGAGTGGATTAAAAAAGCCGGGTTCGGAATAAAGTCAGTAGATACAATTTTAAATTCTATTAACGCTGGGAAAACCACCGAATTGGTTCAATTTATCTCAGGGATTGGTATACCTCTTGTAGGAACCACTTATGCTAAAGTGATTGCGAAAAAGTGTCCAACGTGGGAAGACTTTCGTTTAATGGTTAAGAATAAAGAGCCTTTTTATAATTGGGAAGGATTTGGCGGAGAAATTCATAAAGCTATTATGAATTTCGATTACTCCGAGGCTGACTATATTTATGAAAATTATCTTAAAGACACAATGAGTAATTCATTATTTGGAAAAACTTCTAACAACAATTTACAAGATTTTAATATAGTTATTACGGGTAAATTGAAAGTCTATAAGAATAGAGATAGTCTACAAAAAGATATTGAAGCTAACGGCGGAAAAGTAGTTAGCAGCGTGTCAAGTAAGACTAGTTATCTTATTAATAATGACTCTGAAAGCACTTCATCTAAAAACACTACCGCCAAGAAGCTCGGTATTCCGATTATTACAGAGGAAAATTTTATAAAAAAATTCTTGACTTAATAAAAAAATATATTATAATAAACTTGTAAATAAAGGAAGAAAAATTTTCTTATGAAGCGTAAAGAACTAAAGAGTTTCGCAGAGAAGATTGCCGAATTGGAATACAAGAGGCAATAGTCACAAGACAAAGACGAGCAAGAGCATTTTGAAAATCAAATTATGGCACTCACTAATCAGATGGTAACTAGGGGACTACGTGTACCAAATGAGCTTTTGGAAGTTGACTGTCTTATCCAAGAAATTCTTACTACAAAATATTAGATTTAAAGTTAAAAAATAACTTGACTTCTTAAAAAATTTTTTGTATAATATTTACATAAGCTAAAGGCTTAAAACAAAATTAAAATTTTATTAAAAGAAACAAAGGAGATTATTTATTATGGCTATGAGTAGCAATTCTATCGCAGTTCTTAATTTTCTAAAGGAGCACAATGGTGAGAACCTCATCGCGGCTGATGTTGCCGACGCTCTCGGTCTGGAGAAGCGCCAGGTGGATGGCATCTTTACTTCCGCGATCCAGCGCAAGGGCTACGGCGTCCGTATTCCTGCCGAGATCGAGCTTGAGGACGGTACCCACAAGGCTATTAAGCTTCTTCGCCTGACTGACGAGGGCATGGCTTTCAATCCTGAGCTTACTGACGCTGAGTAAGAAAACCAATTGATATAAATTTCGGGGGCAATTAATTGATTGCCCCCGTGTTTACTATCTATGAGCTGGTCTTATTGCGTAGCTTGTTTTGTTATAGGATTTATTGTCGCTTGGGTTGTTGCTTTTGTTATTCCCAGAGGCAAGATACGTAAAGCCAATGATGCTTTAGACAAGCAAGAGGCTGCTATAAAACAATAGATTAATAATTTAGAAATCTTACAACAAAAGCTACAAGAAGAAAATGAAAAACAAAAGCACGAAAATAATTATCTAATTGAACAAAATTAGAAAATTTTAATATCCTCTCAAGAATTATCTGAATAGGCCCACAGTAAAGCAGAAGAACAATATAACAAATAGATGAAATTGTTCTCTGATAAATTAGATATGGCACTCGAGAAGAAAAGTAGCGAATATCAGGCCGCTGAAGATGATTATCGTAATGAGTATGCGGCCACGTTAGCCGAATATGCAAAAGAATTTGAGCAATTAGTGGCGCAAAAAACCCAAAGCTTAGAAAGTATATAGGAGCAGATAAAGGGCGCGGCCGGGCGTCTTGCGGATTTACAATCCGTCGTTAATGCAGCCGTAGAAGCTAATATACGTGCGGAAGAAGAGCGGACCGCCGCGGACTTTTATCGAATTCAAATTTCAGAGTCCGATCTTGCGGAAATCGCAAAATTACGCGAAGTTGAACCCTATCTACGGGATAAAGAAGCTTTGAATAAAGTTATCTGGAAAGTGTATTATGAGAAACCAACTGCTGATTTAATTGGTCGTATCATAGGCGCTAATGTAAAAACAGGTATTTATAAAATTACAGAAATTTCAACAGGAAAATGTTATGTAGGGCAAGCCCGCGATATCGCTAGCCGTTGGCGGCAACATATCAAGAGAGGTATCGGCGCAGAGTTGTCCACTCGTAACAAACTCTATCCGGCGATGCGTCAAGCCGGAGTTGAAAATTTCTCTTTTGAATTAGTCGAGGAATGTTCAATAAAAGACCTCGATGAAAAAGAAGATATGTGGCAAGATTACTTTCAAGCTAAGACCTATGGGTTTAGCATTAAATGATAAAAAAAGTAGAATAAATTCCGCCATATGGGTTGTAATTTTAAATAAAATATGATATAATATATAT
>ENA-OXZV01000414-OXZV01000414.1-human-gut-metagenome-genome-assembly--contig:-NODE-414-length-8658-cov-3.698012_pt1 | contig 8658 bp, 10 predicted proteins | sample MGYA00244514_ERZ652813 | MGnify/ENA primary metagenome ERZ652813 (study PRJEB26926, sample SAMN06164426) | human gut metagenome | biome: ENVO:00009003; feature: ENVO:2100002; material: ENVO:00002003... | reverse complement strand
GGCTCGGAGATGTGTATAAGAGACAGTGGCGGCAGCGCTGATCGTGAAGGCTCTGGGCCGCAAGACCTACAGCTATGTGGTGGGCGGACTTGCCGGCGAGGCCATCATGGTGGCGGGCTACTTCGTCTATGAGGCGCTGGCCCTGCAGCTGGGCATGGGCGCGGCAGCCGGTGTGCTGGCCAATGTGGGCCAGGGCGCCGTGGGACTGGTCATTGCGCTGGTGCTGATGGCGCTGCTGAAGGGCAGCAAGGCTCTGGACAAGCTGGCCGTACAGTGGTAAACTATATACGGTGAAAGAAACGGCTGCGGCGGGGCTTTTGCCCTGCCGCAGCTGCGCACAGAAAGGAAGGATATACTATGGCAGGTATCGTGCATGAGGTAGAGAACAGAGATCTGCTGGCGCAGGTGCGGCAGCAGGCCGCAGCGGCGGCACAGGAGCTGGCGGAGGCCGCCCATCTGCATAGGGGCCAGATCGTGGTGGTGGGATGCAGCACCAGCGAGGTGGTGGGCAAGAAGGTGGGCAGCTGGTCCACGCCGGAGGTGGCAGACGCCATTTTCGCGGGGCTACACAGTGTATTCGGCCCCATGGGCGTGTACATCGCCGCCCAGTGCTGTGAGCACCTGAACCGGGCCATCATCGTGGAGCATGAGGCCGTACCCACGCTGGATATCGTGAATGTGGTGCCCCAGCCCAAGGCGGGCAGTTCCTTCGCCACGGCCACCTATAAGGCCTGCGCCCACCCGGTGGCGGTAGAGGAGATCAAAGCCGACGCGGGACTGGACATCGGCGGGACGCTGATCGGTATGCACCTGAAGAAGGTGGCGGTGCCGGTGCGTCTGGCGCAGAACCACATCGGCGACGCCATTCTGCTGGCGGCACGGACGCGGCCCAAGTTTATCGGCGGCGACCGGGCGCACTATGACGAGGCGCTGAAGGAAGGCTATCCGGAATTCTGAAAATTCTGCAGCAGCAAATAAAAAGCAGCGCTTTGCGCTGCTTTTTATTTGTTATGTGATCGGGAACGCGAGCTTCAGCGCCAGGAACACGGCGATCGCCACCGGTACGGCGATGAGGAAGCGCTTACAGTTTTTGCGGGCACGCTGGGACAGCGCCTCGTCCTCCTCGTTTTTCCAGCGGACATAGCTCCAGCCGGCACCCAGAAGGCACAGAACGGGGACGAAATACAGGCCGATCGACGCGACGTAAGGCATAGGTCATCCTCCCTTTTTTTGTGCTTACAGTATACAGGAAACGGGAGGAAAGGTCAAGGAAAAGACTTGCGGGGACAAAAAAGAGACGCCCGAGGGCGTCTCTTTTTTATATTGTGCTGGGTCCGATCACTTGGCGGCCTTGGCAGCCTTGATGGACTCGATCAGCTCGGGAACGACCTTGAACAGATCGCCGACGATACCGTAGTCAGCCACCTCGAAGATGGGGGCGGTGTCGTTCTTGTTCACGGCGATGATGCACTCGGAGTCCTGCATACCAGCCTTGTGCTGGATGGCGCCGGAGATACCCAGGGCAACATAGACCTTGGGATGGACGGTCTTGCCGGTCTGGCCGACCTGATGGTCAGCGGAGATCCAGCCGGCATCCACGCAGGCGCGGGAGGAACCCACGACGCCGCCCAGGACCTCAGCCAGCTCCTCGGCCAGCTTGATGCCGCCCTCCACGTCCTTGGAGATACCACGGCCAACGGACACGATGAAGTCAGCGCCGATCAGGTCAACCAGCTTCTTGGCGGCCTTGACGGTATCCACGACCTCGGTCTTGATGTCAGCGGCTTCCAGAGCGAACGCGGGATGCAGGATCTCCACGTTCTTCTTGCACTCGCGCTTCTTCATAACGCCGGGGCGAACGGTCGCCATAGCGGGGCGGAAGCGGGGGCAAATGATGGACGCCATCAGGTGACCGCCGAAAGCGGGACGGGTCATCTTCAGGTCGCGGGACACATCGTGGGGCTCACGGTTGATCATCACGGTGCCCAGTTTCTCGATGCGCTCCTCGGGCAGAGTGGAAGCTTCGCGCAGGAAGCCCTTGTAGTTGGGCATGTCGATGTCCAGGTGGGTGCAGTCCGCGCACAGACCGGTGTGCAGGCGAGCCGCGCAGCGGGGGGCCAGGTCACGGCCGATGTTGGAGGCGCCGAACAGCAGCACCTCGGGCTTCAGCTCCTCAACGGCCTCCACGATCACCTTGGTGTAGGCATCGGTGGTGAAGTCCTTCAGCAGGGGGGAGTTGTACACGTACACCTTGTCGGCGCCGTACTCGCCCAGCTCGGCGGCGATGCCGTCAACGTTGTCGCCCAGCAGGATGCCGCACAGCTCGACACCCAGCTCATTGGCCAGCTTCCGGCCCTCGGAGATCAGTTCGAAGGTGGTGGGCATCATCACGCCCTGGCGCTGCTCGCAGAACACCCATACGTTCTTGAAGGCAGCGGTATCAGCACTATTAAAAGCCATTTTCTTTTCTCCTTCCTTAGATGATGTGCTTGGCGGCCAGGATGCCGGCCAGCTTGTCGGTGGTAGCCTTGTCAGCGCCCTCGAGCATCATGCCCGCGCCCTTCTGAGGAGGCGTGAAGGAGGTCAGAATATTGGTGGGAGAACCGGCCAGACCGATGGTGCTCTTGTCGATCAGGGGGTGATCCTTCAGGGTCTCGTAGGTCATAGTGACCAGAGGCTTGCTGTAGCACTCGAACGCGCCGCCCACGGACAGGTAACGCGGGGTGTTCAGCTCCTTGATGCAGGTGATCATGCAGGGAGTCTTGACCTTGATGGTCATGTAGCCGTCCTCCAGCATGCGCTTGACGGTCAGGGTGTCGCCGTCCTTGGTGATCTCGCCGGCATAGGTGACCTGGGGCAGATGCAGCTTCTCAGCGATCTGGGGACCCACCTGTGCGGTATCACCGTCGATGGCCTGACGGCCAGCCAGGATGATGTCGTCCTTCTCGATGCCGTAGGTATCGATAGCGGCAGCGATGATCTGGGAGGTAGCGTAGGTATCGGAACCGCCGAACTCACGGGCGGTGACCAGAACACCCTCGTCCACGCCCATGGCCATCAGCTCACGCAGCATACCCTCTGCGGGAGGAGGACCCATGGTGAACGCCACGACCTTGCAGCCCAGCTCGTCCTTCAGGGACAGGGCGGCCTCGACGGCGTTCAGATCGTCGGGGTTGATGATGGTCTGCATGGACGCACGGTCCAGAGTGCCATCGGGATTGACGGCCACCTTACCGGAGGTATCGGGGACCTGCTTAACAGTTACGAGAATTTTCATTTTCCTTTTACCTCCTACCTTACTTCACGCCCAGATTGCTGGCGATGACCATGCGCTGGACCTCGCTGGTGCCCTCGTAGATCTCGGTGATCTTGGCATCACGCATCATGCGCTCCACGGGATACTCACGGGTGTAGCCGTAACCGCCGAACAGCTGGACGGCGCGGCGGGTCACATCGGAAGCGGCCTCGGCGGCGAACAGCTTGGCCATGGCGGCGTCCATGGAGTAAGGCTCGTGGTTCTGCTTCTTCATAGCGGCGGAGTAGACCAGGAACTGCGCGGCCTGCATACGGGTGTGCATCTCAGCCAGCTGGAACTGGGTGTTCTGGAACTGGGAGATGCGCTTGCCGAACTGAACGCGCTCCTTGGTGTACTTGATGGCTTCCTCGACAGCGCCCTCGCCCAGGCCCAGGGCCTGAGAGGCGATACCGATACGGCCGCCGTCCAGGGTCTTCATGGCGATCTTGAAGCCCTCGCCCTTCTTACCCAGCATACGGTCCTTGGGAATGACGCAATCCTCGAAGATCAGGTCGCAGGTAGAGCTGCCGCGAATACCCATCTTCTTCTCGTGCTTGCCCTGAGAGAAGCCCTTGTCGTCCTTCTCCACGATGAACGCGGAGATCTCCTTCATGCTGCGGCCGCGCTTGTCAACGGTCTTGCCGGTGACGGCGATGACCACGAAGGTGTCAGCTACGTTGCCGTTGGTGATGAAGCACTTGGAGCCGTTCAGAATGTAGTTCTCGCCGGACTCGTCCAGCACGGCGGTGGTCTGCTGGCCCTGGGCATCGGTGCCGGCGCCGGGCTCGGTCAGGCCGAAAGCGCCGATCTTCTTGCCGGAGCACAGGTCGGGCAGATACTTCATCTTCTGCTCCTCGGTGCCGTTCTCGAAGATGGGGGCGGCGCACAGGGAGGTGTGGGCGGAAACGATAACAGCAGTGGTACCGCAGACCTTGGCCAGCTCCTCGACGCACATGGCGTAGGAGAGCACATCAGCGCCAGCGCCGCCGTACTCCTTGGGGAAGTAAATGCCCATCATGCCCAGCTTGGCCATCTTCTCGACGGTCTCCATGGGGAAGCGCTCTTCCTCGTCGATCTCAGCGGCCAGGGGCTTGACCTCGTTCTCCGCGAAATCGCGGTACATCTTGCGAACGAGCAGCTGTTCCTTCGTCAGATGGAAATCCATACTTTTTTCTCCTTTTTCTGATTTTACTTGTTGTAGTTGAAGAAGCCTTCGCCGGACTTAATACCCAATTTGCCCGCACGAACCATCTTCCGGATCAGCACGTTTGCGCGATACTTGCTATCGTGAGTCTCGTTGAACAGCACGTCCATAATGTTCAGCACCACGTCCCAGCCGATGAGGTCGCCCAGATGCAGGGGGCCCATGGGATGGTTGCAGCCCAGCTGCATAGCAATATCGATATCTTCCGCGGAGGCAACGCCTTCCTGCAGAACGCAAACGCCCTCGTTGCAGTAGGGGATCAGGATCTTATTGACCACAAAGCCGGGGGCCTCGTTGACCACCACGGGGGTCTTGCCGATCTCCACAGACAGGTTCTTGATATAGTCCACCAGGTCGGCGGGGGTGTTGCCGCCGGCGATGACCTCCACCAGCTTCATGGCGGGCACGGGGTTGAAGAAGTGCATACCGATCAGGTGATGCTTCAGGCCCTGGCCCATCTCGGTGATGGACAGAGAGGAGGTGTTGGAGGCGAAGATGGTCTCGTCCTTGCAGATGGCGTCCAGCTTGCCCAGCAGTTCCTTCTTGACGGCCATGTTCTCGGCCACGCACTCGATGACCAGATCGGCATCGGCGGCAGCGTCAACCTCCTCGACCAGAACGCGGCTCATGATATCGTCCGCGGCTTCCTGGGTCATCTTGCCCTTGGCGACCTTCTTGTTCAGGGAGGCGGCCAGCTTGTCCTTATGACGCTGTGCGCTGGCGGTGCTGGAAGCATACATCAGGGCGGTGTGGCCCTTCGCTGCGAAAACCTGGGCAATGCCGCTGCCCATCGTACCGGCGCCGAATACTGCTACTTTCATGATAGTTCCTCCTACTTAAATTTTTACATGAATTGCTTAATTATCAGGCGGTGTGCCTGTCAATTAACTTACTTGTTCTGATAGGGCTCGTGCTTGCGCTTCTCCAGGAAGGCGGACATACCCTCGATCTGGTCGGCAGACTGGAAGCAGCTGCCGAAGAGCTTTTCCTCGATGACGACGGCCTTGTCCATGTCCACCTGAAGGCCCTCGTTGATGGCCTGCTTGCAGGCGCGGACGGCGATAGGCGCGTTCTTGGCGATGGTCTCGGCCAGCTTCTCGGCGGCGGGCAGCAGCTCGTCCAGGGGATAGACGGCGTTGACCAGGCCGATGCGGTAGGCCTCGTCAGCCTTGATATTCTTGGCGGTATAGATCAGCTGCTTGGCCATGCCGGGGCTGACCAGGCGGGCCAGACGCTGGGTGCCGCCGAAGCCGGGGGTGATGCCCAGGCCGGTCTCGGGCTGGCCGAAGACCGCGGTGTCGGCGCAGATGCGGATATCGCAGGCCATGCTCAGCTCGCAGCCGCCGCCCAGGGCGAAGCCGTTGACCGCGGCGATGGTGGGGATGGGCAGCGTCTCGATGGCGCGGAAAACATCGTTGCCGTGCTTGCCGAAGGCCTCGCCGCCCTCTTTGGTCAGGGTGCTCATCTCGCCGATGTCGGCGCCGGCCACGAAGGCCTTTTCACCGCTGCCGGTGATGACCAGAGCGCGGATATCCGCGTCCGCCTTTACGGCGGACACCAGCTCGTCCAGGTCGGTCAGGACCTCGGAATTCAGCGCGTTCAGCGCCTTGGGACGGTTGATGGTCGCCACGGCGATGAGGCCCTTCTTTTCCAGCAGAATGTTGGTCATGTCAAGTTCCTCCTTATGGTTCCTTTCCGTGGGCGCAGCGCCCGGAAACGGCACGGGGCCGGCAGGTGGGCATACGCCTCCTCATACATATCACATTATAGTGGCCCGTTAGAAATTTATCAAGTCCAACCCACCGGCTTTTTACTTTTTTAGCGGTTTCCACAAAAGTGGGCACCGGAATTTGCACACTTTTTCGGGCAGGAGCGCAGCAAACAGGGATATCAGAGAAAAACGTGCTTGTATCCCGGCGCAAGATGGGGTATGATGGGAGAAAATCGTAAAATGGCGAGGACATGAATATGCGGATGCGGAAGAAAAAAAATCTGGCGCCCCGGATGGAAGCCTGCGGCGCGTACCTGATCCGGGACCCGTTCGCCCTGCGGGGGCGCTGGCGGGAGCTGATGCCGGAGGCACGGGAGCTGCGGGTGGAGCTGGGCTGCGGCAAAGGCGGCTTCACCGTGGGGACCGCGGCGGCAGAGCCGGAGGTGCTGCTGATCGCCGTGGAGAAGGTGCCGGACGCCATGGTGGTGGCCATGGAGAAGGCGCGGGATGCGGGGCTGCGGAACGTATGGTTCGTAGACGGGGACGCTGCGCTGCTGCCGGATATGTTCGCCGACGGGGAGATCGACCGGCTGTACATCAACTTCTGCGACCCGTGGCCCAAGAGCAACCAGAAAAAGCGGCGGCTGACCCACGGGAACTTTCTTAAAAAGTATCGGCAGGTGCTGGCCGAGGGAGGACAGATCCACTTCAAGACCGACAACGACAAGCTGTTTGAGTGGTCGCTGGAGGAAATCCCACAGTTCGGGTTCGCGCTGTCGGAGGTGACGCGGGATCTGCACGCGGACGGGCCGGTGGGCGTGATGACTGACTATGAGCGCAAGTTCTACGGCGAGGGCAAGAGCATCAACCGATGCGTGGCCACCATGGTGGAATGGACGGAGCCGGAGATAGAGGACGTCCCCTCCCCTGCTGAGTAAACAGAAAAGGCACCCCTGACGGGGTGCCTTTTTTATTTCGCGCGGCGCCGGGGTAAGACACCGCAGGAAATACGGGTCAGTTTCCGCGCTTTTTAGCGGTCCAGGCCATGCCGGTAACGCTGAGAACAGCTGTCACGGCGTAGATACCCACGCCCGCGTCGAAGGTCTTGGGGCTGCCCTTGGTGCCGTCGGCCTTGGTGTCGGTGGTAGTAGTGGTGGAGTTGTAGTAGTAGTAGCGGGCGGGGACAGTGTAAGGGTTCCCCTCAGTAATCGCACCACTGCCGTTAACTGTCACTGTACCAGCACCATTGTTGGCCACAGTCACACCAACCGGCACATCGGTCAATATAACAGTTCCCTTCATGATCTCCAGCTGGTCACCAGCAGACAGGTTTTTTGCCGCATTCTGGATCGTTCCTGCGCCCACATAGTATGTACCTTCGTTGACCGCAACGGGGGTGTCGCCCGCAGTGTAGTTGCTCACATAACTGGAGAAAGCACCGCCGGTGACGGCAACCACGGCCTTGTCCGCTTTTTGACCTTTCATTACCTCACCTGTAACAACGGTGCTGTCGCCGCCGATAGTCAAGTCACCCTTATGGGTATCGTTCGCATCGGTATAAATCGCCGGCACACCATTCTCAGCCGTCAGCTTTGTGTTGGTCACGGTGACCTTTGCCTCAGCAAGATATGCACTTGCCGGACCATTCTGATAGTTACCAACGGTCAGGGCAGCTGCGGGAACTTCGTTGCCGGATTTCCAAGCGCCACTATGATACTTCGTTGCAGCATCAGTAAACTTACCCGTGGTCTTAATATCGCTGTTGGTGATCACAGCAGTACCCGCACGAACGAGCACAGCCTGACGGTCGCCTGTGATCGTGCAGTTGTCAATATTCAACGTACCAGGCACATTGATCATGACCGCACAGTTATCTCCATCAGCAGTATTTGAAACAAATGTAGAGTTCTTGAGTGTGATCACCACATTGTAATTATTCGTACTGCCTGCGTTTGTACCAACACAGTAAATCGGGGCTGTCACGTCACACGCAGTAACATCCACTTTTGCCGCATCGCCTTGAGGGAAAAATGCGGAACCAGTGCACGTCACCTTTATGTTACTGACCTTAAGCGTTGCACCCCTCTGCGGGTTGATTGCAGCCGTTGTCCCAGTAACTCCCGACAATTCCAAAGTGCCGCCACGAGCATTACCGGTAACGGAAGAATCCATAAAGGTCAAGGTCTTGCCTTCCGCGACCTCATGAGTCGTTCCGCTGTAAGTCAGCGTATGACTGTTGAGATCATAAGTTATGCCATCCTGCAGGGTATCGGTGGTCGCATTACCCGTCAGCTTAATGACACCGTTTTCTGCCGCGGGCAACCCCGACTCTGTGGCCCAGCTAATGCTGCACAGCCCTATGGCCATGACCAGGGCCAGAATGGTTGCTAATACTTTTTTCATTGTTCATTCCCCTTATGGTAGTAGATTTCCGCAGGTGCGCTCGTT
>ENA-OXZV01000399-OXZV01000399.1-human-gut-metagenome-genome-assembly--contig:-NODE-399-length-8807-cov-7.685672_pt1 | contig 8807 bp, 6 predicted proteins | sample MGYA00244514_ERZ652813 | MGnify/ENA primary metagenome ERZ652813 (study PRJEB26926, sample SAMN06164426) | human gut metagenome | biome: ENVO:00009003; feature: ENVO:2100002; material: ENVO:00002003... | reverse complement strand
CAAACGATGACAGTGTTTGACAAAGATTTAGTCCTTCCGAGACAGGATAGGTCTTTCACCACAATAACCACTGCACAGGCATAGACAGGAGTGACCCTCATTACTGCTGAGGGTCAAGGTAGAAAAACCCTCATTTGAAATGAGGATAACACGATTATGGAGGAAATCAGCCATGCCAACACTTGAATGGATTGGAAAGAGCAAGGTTATCAATCATCATCAGGAAGTTCCGTTCCGGGTGTTGGAGCGCAAGTATAGCTTTGACGAAAACGGGGAGCATAGCGAGGACAACGGCAGCGACAACATGATTATCCGGGGTGACAACCTTGAAGCCCTGAAAGCCCTGCTGCCCCGGTACGAGGGGCGCGTCAAGTGCATCTACATCGATCCGCCCTACAACACTGGCAACGAGGGCTGGGTTTATAACGACAACGTCAACGATCCGAAAATCAAAAAGTGGCTGGGTGAGGTTGTCGGCAAAGAGGGCGAGGACTTGACCCGCCATGACAAGTGGCTGTGCATGATGTACCCGCGCTTGAAGCTGCTGCAAAAGCTGCTGGCGGACGATGGTGTTATTTTCATCAGCATTGATGACAGAGAGCAAGTATTACTACGGATGATATGTAACGAAATTTTTGGTGAAAATAATTTCTTGGCACAATTTGTTTGGCAAAAACGCACCTCTCCCGATATGCGTAAATTGGTAAGTACCGCCCACGAATATGTATGCGCGTATTGTAAAGACATCTCTTATCTCCCTAACGCAATAAGCAAAGTTGCATTAAGCGAAGAAGATGCCGAGAATTATAAAAATCCAGATAATGACCCCCGTGGTCCGTGGGCATCGAGCGATTTTACAGCGCAGGGTTTTCGTCCGAACCAGATGTATGAAATTATTACACCAGGCGGAGCGAGATATACTCCCCCAGAAGGTCGTTGTTGGAAAAACGTGGAGAGTGAGTTTATCAAGCAACGTGATGAAGGACGAATGTGGTTTGGAGCTGACGGAAAGGGCATACCGCGTCGAAAGACCTACTTATCTGAACGGGAGGGTAAAAACGTTTGGACTTGGTGGGATAACAAGGGCGTCGGGCATTCGCAGGAAGCTACAAAAGAGATTGGAAAAATCTTCGGTACGCCAACAGCTTTTGACTATCCAAAACCTGTTCGATTGATACAGCGTATAATTCAAATTGCTACAAGAAAAGACTCGATTGTACTTGATTCTTTCGCTGGGTCTGGTACAACAGCGCAAGCGGTTCTTAACATGAATAAGCATGATGGTGGATGCAGAAGAATCATCCTTGTTGAAATGGGAGACTATGCTGACAGCATCACCGCCGAACGCGTCAAGCGTGTTATCAATGGCTACGGCGAGGGCAAGAATGCCGTGGCGGGTACGGGCGGCAATTTCAGCTTTTATGACTTGGGCGAACCGCTGCTTGTGGGCGATTGCCTGAATGAAGCGGTTGCCCCAGAGAAAATCCGGGAATACATCTGGTTCATGGAAACCAAGCAGCCCTACGCCCCACCTATCGGCGACAATCCGTATTACCTCGGCAAGCACAACAGCACAGGCTATTACTTCTACTACGAGCCGCAGCGCGTGACGGTACTGGATTATGCGTTTCTCTCCACCATTACGGAAAAAGCTGATGGGACGGTGATCTACGCCGACCGCTGCTCTATCAGCGAGGATAAGCTGGCAAAAATGGGCATCACATTTAAGAAAATTCCGCGCGATATTAGCAGACTGTAAGGGGGTGTTCGCTGTATGGAACTGAAATCATATCAGAAAAAGGTTATAGCGGACCTGACCCGCTATCTGGAACTGCTGAACGAAACAAAGAGTGACGCAGCGGCGTTTCGCCTGTTTTGGCAGGAAAAATCAGCCCCGACTTTAGGGCTATACCAAAACGTTATACCCGGTGTTCCAAACCTCTGCTTCAAGGTGCCGACAGGCGGCGGCAAGACCTTTATTGCCTGCAACGCCGTTCGCCCCATCTTTGACGCGCTCCCCGCTACCAAGACAAAGGCGGTCGTGTGGCTTGTTCCGTCGGACGCGATTTTGACGCAAACGGCAAAATCACTGAAGAACCCGCAGCACCCCTACCGTCAAAAAATCGACGTGGATTTCGGCGGGCGTGTGGAGGTCTACACCAAGCAGGAGCTTTTGAACGGTCAGAACTTCAACCCCACCGCCGTAACGGAGCAGTTGTCGGTTATGGTGCTGTCCTACGATTCGTTCCGTGGGCGCGGCAAGGAGGTCTTGAAAGCCTATCAGGAGAACAGCAACCTTGCCGAGTTTGCAAAGGTGCTGGGTAAGCCCGACAGCCCCATTGAAAAAGCGGATGAAACCGCACTGTTCCAGATCATCAACCAACTTAACCCGCTTGTCATCGTGGACGAGAGCCACCATGCCCGGTCGGAATTGAGCCTTGAAATGCTGGAAAACTTCAATCCCTGCTTTGTGCTGGATTTGACCGCCACGCCGAAAAAGGAGAGCAATATCATCTCCTATGTGGACGCGGTGCAGCTGAAAAACGAACACATGGTAAAGCTGCCCGTGATCGTCTATAACCGGGACAGCCAATCCGAGGTACTGATTGACGCGATCGACCTGCGGAACAAACTGGAAGAAATCGCAAGCGCGGAGTACGCCAAGACGGGGAAATATATCCGCCCTATCGCGCTGTTTCAGGCACAGCCGAAAGGCAAGGAGGACGCGACCACCTTTGAAAAACTGCGGGACAAACTGGTGGACGCCGGGATTCCCGCCGAGCAAATTGCCATTCGTACCGCTGATGTGAACGAACTGAAAAATGTGGAGTTGATGTCCCTAAGCTGTCCGATTCGATACATTATCACGGTCAATGCGCTGAAAGAGGGCTGGGATTGCCCCTTTGCCTATATCCTTGCGTCTCTTGCCAATAAGACAAGTCAGGTTGACGTGGAGCAGATTTTAGGACGGATTCTCCGTCTGCCCCATACGAGCCAGCACACACAGAGCGCACTCAATATGTCCTATGTGCTGACTTCTTCCAACGACTTCAACAATACTGTGGCGCATATAGTCAAGGGCTTGAACAGCGCAGGATTCAGCGATAAGGACTATCGGATCGGTGAGTCCGCAAAACCGCAGGTTCCCGAACAGCCAGCAGAACAAATCACGCTGCCTGATCAACAAGGGTGTCCTGAAATGGAACCCCCTTTGGAAACCGCCGAGGACGATTTTTCGGGGCTGGATGGGAAATCTATCGGGGCAGAGTTGGAGCGGCGCAGAGAACAGGCACAAACGCCTGAAACTGCCCCGAAAGCCGACACCATGCTGGACGCTGCCGCAGAGGTCGAAAAGGCATATACAGACGCTATCCAACAGACAGACAATGACCCGATGATGGACAATCTTCCGTGGGAGGTGCGGGATAAAGTGAAATCATTCCAAGTAAACCCGCAGTTCCGGGAGGATATTGAAACGCTGCAAATCCCGCAGTTTTTCCTGAAAGTTGAGCAATCTTTGTTTACGGACGGTTCTTTTGAACTGCTGGACAAGGAAATGCTGGCAGAGGGCTTTACCCTCAAGGGCAAGGCATACGATATTGACTTTGCCGCCGCAGACGATGAAATCCGCGAAATCGACGTGCGGGAGCAGGACGGCGGTTTGCCAAAGGTGTTCAAGATGGAGAGCGCCGAACAGCGGTACTTCAAAGAGTGGTTCAACAATCTGCCGCCGGAAAGCCGGGTACGTCAATGCAAGGAAATGATGTTCAATCAGCTTAACAAGCTGAACATGGTGGACGCCGCCGAACTGAAAGCCTACATAGACCGCATTGTGAGCGATATGGATAAGGCGCAGCTTGCCGCTATGGAGAAAGCCCCGCTGGGCTATGCGGCAAAGATCCGCGCCAAAATTGAAACGCTACTGGAATCCCATTATCGAGAAAACTTTGAAAGGTGGCTGGAAACGGAGCGCATCGTCTGCAAGCCCTATTTCCGTCTGCGCCCCTCTATCCATCCTGCCACATATACCGACATATATGCCCGTTCTCTGTATGCAGCAGAGGACGGTGACATGAACAAACTGGAACAGAAGTTGATTGTAGAGTTGACCGCCCTGCCGAATGTCCGCTGGTGGCACAGAAATATTGCACGTCAAGACTTTGCAATTAACGGCTTTATCAAGCACTACCCCGATATTCTGATTATGACCCAGAGCGGCAAGCTCATCTGTGCGGAAACTAAGGGCGAACATCTGAAAAATGATGACAGCCGGGAGAAAATCGCACTCGGTCAAGCGTGGCGCACAGCAGCGGGCAAGAATTTCCGCTATTACATGGTGTTTGAGAATGAGGAAAACCTCTTGCCGGGTGCGGTGAGCATGAGCCAGTTTATCGACACGGTTAAGGCATTGTAAATCAAATAACCATATATCCGTCACTTGCAGGGGGCGATAAAATCTACCCCCGATAAGAAGCAGTGCCGATTCGGGCAGCAGGAGCAATTCTGCTGCTCGTTTTCTTTTGTGTGACCCCCTGGCTCATGCGCCGCAGGGTAGTCATAAATAACAATCAGCAAGGAGGTTAATTGTCCAATGAAAAACAGTAAGCGAGGAGGTGCGCCGCCTATGAACCACATCGGGAATATCCGTATATCTGCAAGGGAGGGCTTATATGGCAAAGAAACTTGACCCTCAAGAGATAGAGCAGTCCCGCCGAAAAAAGACTCGCGCCGATAATCGGGAGGAACGCAAGGAGCGCATACATGACGGAATCCGCAAGAATCGGGAAAGCGGCGGTGTAATTATAATACCGCCACCCCCAGCCGTACAAGCGCAAGGGCAGACTCCCCGAAAAATGCGTGTTGCAGCTTATGTCCGTGTCAGCACACAGGAAGAACAGCAAGTAGGCAGTTTTGAGATGCAAATTGTCTATTTCAAATCCAAAATTGAGAGCAATCCCGATTGGGAGTTAGTAAAAATCTATCAAGATTACGGCGTAAGCGGCACTTCCACGAACAAGCGGCAGGGATTTAAGGACATGATTGATGACGCAAAAGCAGGCAAGATTGACCTAATTTTGACAAAGGGCATAAATCGCTTTGGTAGAAATACGGTTGATATTTTGAACAATTTGCGTACTCTGAACGCCTTGACTCCACCTGTCCCGGTGCGATTTGAAAGCGAAGGGCTGTCCTCTATCGGGGATGGCAGCAACAATCTACTGATAGCGGTCTTGTCAGCACTTGCAGAATTGGAATCACAGCAAAAGAGCGAAGCCATCAAAAACGGTATTCGCTGGCGCATGGCAGAGGGTATCTACCAATTCTCGGTGATAAACACGCTTGGCTACTATTGGGACCACTTCGGACGATTGCTGATCGAGCCAACAGAAGCAAAGATTGTTGAGTACATCTACGAAAGCTGTTTGGAAGGTGCAACCCCCGCAGAAATTGCCGCCGCGCTGACCGAGCAAGGCATCAAATCGCCTAAAGGGAAAGATTTTTGGCGGGCTGCTACTATTCGCGGTATTCTCCGGAACGAGAAATATTGCGGGGACGCACTCATGCAGAAAACTTGTACGATTGATTTTCGGGAGCATAAGTCAGTGAAAAACACTATGCTCAACAAGTATTTCAAAGAGGAACACCACACAGCAATCATAAAAAAATCCGATTGGCAGAAGGTGCAACAGATTTTAGATGAAAAGCCACTACCCGGCAAATCGGCAAGGCTACACGCTATGCCAAAGCGGTTCACGGTCACACGTTCTAAAGACAAGTATTTCAGAGGGTACATCATTTTAGACCCGCGCTGGACAGCTTCGGAACGCCGCGAACTGCTGAAAGAGCTGAAAAATCTCTAATACCGAAAGGAAAATCCATTATGAAATTTGATTTTAACGCACTGAACTTTGAGATCCTTGATGCGAACACCAACGCATACCCCGACATTTTCATTAACCAGAACGGTGTCACCTTTACGAAAAAGGTACTTGATGACCTGAACTATCCTGCTTTTGTCCTGTGCCAGCTTGACGCAAAAAACAAGGTTTTTGCGGTTCGTATGTGTAAGAGTAGTGAGCAGAGGGGCTACAAGTTCTCCAAGCCGAAGGGTGAGCAGAAGGCCACGGTCAGCATCACCAACAAGAATCTGGTTGACCCCATTCGTGCCGCTATGGAGGGCGTTTGGCAAAGCGATAAACGCTATCGTGTGCGTGGCTTTTGGGTCGCAGACGCAAAAACGATGTGTTTTGACCTCTCCGAGGGCGTGCAGGAGGATTATAGAAATGCCGCCAGCGATAATGAAAGCGAGGAATAAATCGGTGAACGGATTGTTCACCGTCTGAACTTCCGAATGACAGTGGGGCAAGCTCATTATGGGCTTGCCCCTTGCTTAAATAAAGGCGGGTATTTGCAGATTGTAACGCACAAGGGGCAGATAAGTGAAATGTAGTGTGGTAATATGGCAGAGAAAAATAAACGGCGCACAAGCGATAATATCCCCGATATTTGCCCCGAAGGACAACAAAAAAACAGGCGTGGGAGTTGTTAGCGTCCCACACCTGTTGGAAAACTGATTTGTAGCAGCGGCGTACCTATATCCCTCGTGTAAGTTTTCTCTACGCCATTTTTACGCCATTTTCGTATAGAGTAGCATAGGAAAACATGAAGTTATATATGGTTGGTTTGTTCCAAAATCCGCTTCAAATCAAGTAATATTCGTATTTATTGAGGATTATTGAGATATAAAATCAGGTAGCGGTCCTCCGATACCCAGCTTCATAAGGTGAGCCTCCTTTGTATTTCTGTCCGGCGCAGGGGGCCGGGGAAGTTGTTTCTCAACTTGATATAATACCATTTTATGCGTGGAAACGCAAGGGCGGGCGCAAAAAAGTGCGCCGCCTTTCGCACGAAAGGCGGCGCAGCCATATGTGTTATGCCAGGAAGCCCTTGAGGATCGTCTCCTCCGCCTCCTCCGGCGTCAGGCCCAGCGTCTCCAGCTTCAGCAGCTGGTCGCCGGCGATCTTGCCGATGGCGGCCTCGTGGATCAGTTGGGCGTCGGGACAGTTGGCGGTGATGGCCGGGACGGACTCGATGCGGGCGTCGCCCATGATGATGCTGTCGCACTGAACGTGGCCGAAGCACTGGGCGTTGCCCACCATCACCGGGTGGAAGATCTGGTGGGAACGGTCCTGGGCCACGCTGCGGGAGATGACGCGGCCGCGGGCGTCGTGGCCGTTGAGCTCGATACGCATATCGCTCTCGGCCTCCTGAGCGCCGTGGGTCAGCAGGCGCTCGGTGACCACCACCTCGCTGCCGGCTTCGCAGAAGAAGTCCGTCTCGCGCTTGGTGGAGTCGATGCCGCGGATCTGGATCGTCTCCATCTGCATGGTGGCGTTCTCGCCCAGGTAGACCACGGTCTTGGGGTTCATGATGTTGCCGCCGGTCTGGCCGGGGTCTTTCTCGCCGAAGTGCTTTTCCACATAGCGGACCTTGGAATTTTTGCCGATGTGGAAGGTGTGGATGCCGTCGTGGCGGCTTTCGTCACAGCCGGAGTTGTGGATGCCGCAGCCGGCGATGATGTCCACGTCGCAGTCGTCGCCCACGTAGAAGTCGTTATAGACCAGCTCACTGAGGCCGCTGTGGCTGATGATGACGGGGATGTAGCATTTCTCACCCTTGGTGCCGGGCTTGATGCGGATGTCAATGCCGGACTTTCCGTCGCTGCGGGGATCGATAGCAATATGCTCGGTGGACTGGCGGGCCTCGCAGCCGGAGTCCTTGCGGATATTGAAGGCGCCCACGGGCTTGCCGGTCAGATCGGCGATCTTTTCCAGCAAAGCGGCGTCGATATCGGTGATCATTGCGCGCCCTCCTTTCTCTCCAGTACGGGACAGCTGCCCAGCGTGTCGGCCAGGATCAGGGGGAAGATCTCCTCCGTGGTGCCGCGGTGTGCGATCTGACCGCCGGCGATGACGACGATCTCGTCGGCCAGCTTGATGATGCGCTCCTGATGGGAGATGATGACCATGGTGGCCGCGCCCTCCCGGTGGATCTGCTCGAAGGTCTCGGTCAGCCGGGCGAAGGACCACAGGTCGATGCCGGCCTCCGGCTCATCGAAGATCATCAGCTGGCCGCGGCGGGCCAGGATGGTGGCGATCTCGATGCGCTTGACCTCGCCGCCGGACAGAGACACGTCCACCTCGCGGTCCAGGTAGTCGTTGGCGCAGAGGCCAACCTTGGTAAGATAGGCGCAGCACTTGTCCTTGCTGAGCTTGTCCTCGCCCGCCGCCAGAAGCAGCAGGTCATGGACGGTGATGCCCTTGAAGCGGGGCGGCTGCTGGAAGCCGTAGCTGATGCCGCGCTTGGCGCGCTCGGTGATGGACAGGTCCGTCACGTCCTCGCCGTTGTACAGCACGCGGCCGGAGGTGGGCTGCACCAGGCCCATGATGACCTTGGCCAGGGTGGTCTTGCCGCCGCCGTTGGGGCCGGTGAAGACGACCAGCTTATGGTCGGGGATGGTGATGGATACGTTTTTCAGGATGTCCTGCTCCCCCTCGGGGGTGGACACCCGGTAGCAGATATTCTGCAATTCCAGCATGGGATGGTTCTCCCTTCTCTGAACGTTTGTATTGTGGCTGTTCACACCATCAAAGTGGTGGGCAGGTTCCGTAACCATATCAGTGTAACAGATTTCGGCAGGAAATGCAATATGTTTCCGCCCATGGCGCACATCGGGCCGCGGCACCACATAGTATAGACCTGTCTCTTATACACATCTCCGAGCCCACGAGACATCTCAGGATCTC
>ENA-OXZV01000396-OXZV01000396.1-human-gut-metagenome-genome-assembly--contig:-NODE-396-length-8822-cov-3.376640_pt1 | contig 8822 bp, 4 predicted proteins | sample MGYA00244514_ERZ652813 | MGnify/ENA primary metagenome ERZ652813 (study PRJEB26926, sample SAMN06164426) | human gut metagenome | biome: ENVO:00009003; feature: ENVO:2100002; material: ENVO:00002003... | reverse complement strand
ATATTACTTATTCCTAATTAGAAATTTACTTGTAAACCAAAGGTGATAGTACGTGCCATCGGATAACGACCGTCATCACAACCACGGGTCATTACACCCGAACCACCTGATGTACCGGCACCATCGGCATCTACCATACCCAAGTCAGGAGTATATCCTTTATAATCGGTTATAGTGAAAAGGTTTTCCATAGCCGTATAAACACGCACATTCTGCAAACCGGCTTTAGATACCCATACTTTGGGCAACGTATAACCTAATTCCAAAGTCTTCAAGCGCAAGAATGAACCATTTTCCAACCAACGGTCCGTATAGCCCCAGTTTGTACCATTAGGATCGCTAGTACCAAACAAACAGCGAGGAATGTCAGAATGATTGTTTTCAGTCCAGCTGTTCATGCGTTCTGCATATTGGTTTCCTGTTGATTCATTATAAACCGTAGTATAATACTGGGCATTGTAAATCTTGTTGCCAAAGTTTCCGTCAAAGAACATATTCAAATCCAAACCTTTCCATTCAGCACCCAGACTTACACCCAAGTTAACTTTCGGGAAAGCAGAGCCTACATCCTGACGGTCATTATTGTCAATCTTACCATCTCCGTTATAATCCACGAAACGCAAGTCACCCGGTTGTGCATTAGGCTGGATCTTATTACCGTTCTTATCCACATACGCATCAATTTCTTGTTGGCTTTGGAATACACCATCCGTCTTTATCAAATTGAAATAACCTATGGAATGACCGGTCTTGGCATAAGTGATCGTTCCTTTGGCATGAGGATTGAATCCCTGCCATTCATCACGACTTCCGTTTACTTCCGTCAGTTCATTCTTGATAAAGGTGGCATTGACACCTACATGATAATACAAATCGCCTACATTATTACGGTGATTCAATGAAATTTCAAATCCTTTGTTTTCTACTGTACCTGCATTTACTGTAGGATTCCCACTCAAGCCAAAACTCAAAGACTGCGGCATAGACAACAACATATCTTCTGTTTTCTGAATAAAATAATCAGCACTGACACTGAACTTATTGTTCAAGAAAGCAAAATCCAAACCCAAGTTCAAAGTCTTCGTCTTTTCCCAAGTCACATTCATGGGTGAAGTCCATTCCTTACCGGTAATGGCACCTTCCCAAAGTTCTGTGCCCATCATGTTATTCATACCTTTATAAACAACAGACTGGGTAGCATAATTGCCAATGCCGCTCAAATTACCCAGTACACCATAACTGGCACGAATTTTCAATTCATTCATGGTTTCCTTGATATTTTCAAAGAAATCTTCATTCATCACATTCCAACCCAAAGATACAGACGGGAATGTGCCCCAGCGGTTTCCATCTGCAAATTTGGAAGAACCGTCAGCTCGGAATGTTGCACTTATCAGATATTTACCTTCATAATCATAGTTGGCACGAGCAAAGTATGAAAGTAATATATCATCTGCATTTGTGTATTTGTCAGTAGAAAAAGCTGTGCCCTGACTTGATAAATTGAATGCTTGATGAGAGTTGAAAGAAGCCGGATAGAAGCGGACTTCATCTGTATCTACATTACTTTTTACTTTGATTAATTCTTGGCCTACTAATGCAGAGAGATGATGCTTGTCGTTCTTTAATAATTTCTTGAAATCATAATTCAGTGTGTTGGTATTACGAAATGATTTTCTGTCTTTGCCAGTAAAGATAACAATCGGTTGTTCGTTACCGTTTTCACGTGATTTATAAGTGGTAACACCATAAAAACGGTTGTCCTTGCTGTAATATTGATCTAAACCGAATTCAGTTTTAACTTTTAAATTTTCAATAATTTCCCAAGTAAAACTTCCGTTATAATTGAATGTTTGCCGTTTCTGTATGCGGTCATTGTCTGCAACAGAAATGAGTGGATTGGTTAATTGTAATTCGGGGTCATAACCGTCACTCAAATCTTTAAAATTGAATGGAGTGTAAATCATTACGTCTTTCATGCGAGAGTCTGCACTGGATACTTCATTTTTTGATTCATTAGCCCCACCACCATTTATGGTTGTATTAGAATAACGGACAGAGAAATCCAAACTGATACGTTTATTCGGTTTATGGTTTAATTTTAAACTAAGGTTATCGCGTTTGAAGTTAGAACCTATCATAATTGCTTTATCATCCATGTGTGCGTAGCTGAAAGCATATTTCGTTTTATCGCTACCACCGGTAATGCTTAAATTATGGTTGAATGTATGTCCGGTACGTCCAAAGATCTGATCTTGCCAATTGTTGGCAGGTACATCGTTATACAAGTCCATATCTTCGTAGTTTCCAAAAATCTTAGTGTATTCTTCTGGATTGATAGTGTCGAAATTGCCACTGTTCAATGCAGCTAATTCATATTGCCATTTTGTATAGTCGGCTGAAGACAGTGTATTCAGTTGTTTTGCCATTTTCTTCCATGAATAATATGCGTTGTAATTTACTGAAATTTTGCCTTCTTTACCGCTTTTAGTAGTTACAATAATTACACCGTTTGCACCACGAGATCCATAAATGGCTGTTGAAGATGCATCTTTCAGTACGGTCATGTCTTCAATGTCTGATGCCGGAATATCAGAAATGGATTCGACAGGAAAACCGTCGACAATAAATAGTGGAGTATTGTCGCCTGTAATAGAGCCTCCGCCACGTACGCGTATTTTCATTTCGGCATCGGGAGACCCCTCTGTGGTAGTGATTTGTACACCTGCCATTTTACCGGTTAATGCTTCAGTGGCTGATGCTACGGGTACAACCGTTAATGCCTCAGAATTTACTGTTGCAACAGAACCTGTTAAATCTTTCTTTTTGGCTGTACCGTATCCGATAACCACAACTTCTTCCAGCGCTTGTGCATCGTCTGCCAAAATTACATCGATAGTTTTTTGTCCTTTGACAGCAATTTCTTGTGTAGTCATACCTACGTAAGAAAATATTAAAGTCGAATTGGACGGAACGTTTAGAGAGTAATTACCGTCAATGTCGGTGATTGTACCATTGCCGGTATTTCCTTTTTGTACTACGGAGGCTCCGATAACGGTTTCTCCTGCTTTGTCTTTCACTGTACCTTTTACGGTTACGTTTTGCGCTGATACGCCAAGCGATATCATGGTTACCAATAAGAATAGTAACATTGTGCGCGTGTTCTTCATTTTAGACATTCTTTGCATATTTATGATTTAAAAAGTGTTTCTCATTCAGATGAGTTTCTCTACACATTGTTAACTCCTTTTTGCAAATGTAAATTGATACGAAAAAGTAGATGTGTAATTTTTGTTTTTAGGTTGGTACTTTTTGTTATCTGTGTAGCATAAGGGAGTTAAAACCCTTCAGGAGTATGTTGTAAAGCAGAAATGCAGAAAGAAGTTGCCGGTTTGAACGAAGTCTGGAAAAGAGGACAGGCAGGTGTGAGAATTATTTGCGGCCAGAGATGTGGACTGATAACAGGAAAGGTCTTGTGGAAAAATTGTTTTTGATGATGTGTATTTTTAAGTAAGCATGGAGACAGCCCCTTTGTAATGCTGTTATTCCATTATTATATCAATGATTTCTTCTGCTTTGTCCACAACGTAATCAGGATGGAACTCCTCTAATTCGGTTCGTGGGCGGAATCCCCAAGTCACCCCGCAAGAAGTTACACCGGCGTTGATGGCTGTCTGCATGTCTACTCCGGAGTCGCCGACGTAGAGCACATCTCTTTTATCTGTTTTGGCAATGGTAAGAATGTCTTCCACAATGGTGGGATCGGGCTTTACATTGACCCCTTCCCGCTGTCCGAATACTGCAACGAAATGTATTTTTGGAAAATAGTGTGCTATCAGTTTCTGTGTTGCTGCCTGATATTTGTTGGATGCAACAGCAATCTGTAATCCTTGTGACTGTATTTGTTCCAATAGTTCGGGAATACCGGGATAGGGGTGGCTTTTATCTGCATTGTGTGCGTCGTAATAAGGAATGAATTCTTTGCGGACGCGGAGTACATTCTCTTCATTCTTTGCAGTCTCGGGAAGAGCCCGTTCAAACAGCTTGTTAATGCCGTTACCTACCATGAAGTTATAGGCTGATTCCTCGTGTGTAGGGTAGCCAAGTACATTCAGGGCATGATTGGTGCTTTGTGCCAGATCGGCGATTGTGTTCAACAGTGTACCATCTAAGTCGAATATAACAAGTTTCTTCATTACTCTTCTTTTTAATTTGAGGTGCAAAGATATAATAATCCACCGGGTTGTATAGAAACTTACGGTGGATTTCTATATGAATCTGTTATTTTGTGATTCTGAACCAGTCCACGTCTGTCCAACCGCCATCGTTGGTTACAATGGCCGGACGGGTACAGAACATCCCCACTTTAGCACCGATCCATTTACCTTCTTTTACCTGAAACGGATTACCTAACGACTGGTATTTCTTTCCATCGAGGCTATAACTGAAGTTGCATATTACTAACAGGTCGTGCCCGCCTTCACTTTGGGAAATCCGCTTTCCGTCAGAGGAAAAATTGGCACGAAGGTAAATAGTGTTATCTTTTAAATCGGTTGTGCCGTTCACTGTTTCGGGAGTGCCTTTGTCGGCTTTACGACAGGACACTTGGGACAATACCAGGCCTTTGTCCGTATTCTCCAGAATCAGTCCGGCGTAGTCAAGTCCCATGACGACCAGACCGGTGCGCTCCCCTTTGTATTTTCCCGTAGGTCTGAAGGTCAGCTTCATGGTAGCGGTGAAGTTGGCCGCAGGAGTCTTTTGCAATAATAAGTTGGCTACATCCCATAGATTTTTGTACTCTTTGACAACGGGATAAGAATAAAGCCGCATTATGCTTTGATCCCCTGCATAGTAAGCCCATTTTTCATTGATATTGGCATGCCATTGCCATTGCGGGGAAAGGGTGTAGCCATCAAATTCGTCACTTTCCTGTGGAGTGCAGATAGGGTATGTTTTGCCTACGTCCGGCTTTTTATAAACTGATACCGGTTCACCACAGCCGTCACCGTCTTTGTCTATGCCGATAACAGGCCAATCATTTATCCATTTCATAGGTTGCAGATGTACCAATCGCCCGTAAGCGCCTACATCCTGAAAATGAAGAAACCAGTCCTCGCCCGTAGGGGTGTCTACCCATGCTCCTTGGTGAGGACCGTTGACGGGGCTGTTGCCTTGTGCCAATACTTTCTTCCATTCGTAAGGGCCATATATGTTTTGGGAACGGAGCACAACCTGCCACCCGGTAGGCACGCCGCCTGCAGGATGGAATATATAGTAATAGTCTCCTCTTTTGTAGAGTTTCGGCCCTTCGCATGTCTGATGCGCTTCATGCCCGTCGAAGACGATGCGCGACTGTGTGATGGCTTTGGTGGCATCTGTATTCAGTTCGCAAATGGAAATGATGCTTTTCAATCCGGCACGACTTCCTGCATAGGCGTGTACCATATATACTTTTCCGTCTTCATCCCAAAAAGGGCAAGTGTCTATAATTCCCTTACCCGGCTTAACGAGTACGGGTTCTGTCCATGGGCCTTTCGGATCTTTGGCTTTTACCATGAAGGCGCCCTGGTCGGGATCCCCCCAGAATATGTAGAATTCACCGTTATGATAACGGATAGCAGGGGCCCATACGCGGTTACCATGTTCCGGACGTTCGGGCGTTTCGATAGGAGTCAGGGTATAAGGGATGGCAGCACCGATAATGCTCCAGTTTACGAGGTCCTTGGAATGTAGAATCTGTAAGCCCGGCAGGCAGTTGAAACTGGAGGAGGTCATATAGAAATCATCTCCTACACGACAGGCGTCCGGGTCGGAATAGTCTGCATAGAGTATCGGGTTCTTATATTTACCGTTGCCTTGGTCGGCTACCCATGCTTCGGAAACATAATTCTTCTCTTGCGCAGCCAGCGGTGATGCAAGCAGCAGGCAAATGCCTAAAAGTGTCTTTCTTGTTTTCATGTGGCTTGGTTTTTTAGTTTTTAATTTTCACCTGAACCGGATGCTGCAATTCTTCTTTCCATTCGTGCATGTAGGCAAACCATGCTTCGGGTGTGGGATAACCGAAGGTTTCCTTGCAAGAAGTGAACATTGTATAGTAATGGAATCGGTTGCTTCCCGGTGCTGAAACTGTATAAAGGAAATTGTCTTTGTCTTTTACTTCCTTGCGGATGTATTTCTGTGGAATATAAGTGGCGATGCCTACTGTTTCCTTTGCATATTTCACAGTGTCGTTCACAGGCCAGTGTCTTCCCCAACTGCCTATTAAACCTTTATGGTCGGAATCCGAGAGTGTCTCGTTGCCCATGATGTTTTGTACACCGGTGCAAAAGAGTTCATCTTTCAGCGGTTCGTCAAAGAAAGTCTCTACCAGCAGATCACGATGTCCCGCATAAAGTATATAACGGTTGGTCATGTTCAACTCTTTTCCTTGATAGTTCCAACCTTTTACAGCTACGTCAACGATAGTGCGTATAGGACCGTAAGCAAGAATACTTTCAGTGCGGAAGGCTACCGGTTCTATATGGGTGGCTTTTGTTCCGTCCCAGCCTTTCAAGGTTCCGACACCGCAACTGTTCCCAACCATTAATACATCATCTCCAAACCCGCGTGCAAGTTGTTCGTCATTAGGATAAAAGCTGCTTTCTTGTATCTCAAGTCCTTTGTTGAATTTACCGTAAGGGTCTATTGTTTGCTTTTGGTTGAAGTAGACGCGATAAGCGACTAATTCAGATTCGAACATTGGGCCATGGCCATGTACCATATTGTAGAAATTAGTGGTGCCCGGTACGGTAACCGACTGTATGGGAGTACGCTTTTGTTTTGGAATATCCCGTATTCTCATTCCGGCAAAGACACGTGCCGGGTAGGTCTTATTTGTTTTGGCAGATGACAAGGTGATTGTTAGCGTACTCGTTTCGTTGGCAGGAATATTCATGACAAAAGCCAACTCGTCAGCTTGCAAGTCTCCGTTCAGGTCATCCAATTGTGAGGGTATTTCTTCCTCACCGTTCAATACGACAGCTGAGCGTACATGGAAACCGGGTTGTAAATCTTCAATCTTTAGAACTACCGGAGCATCGATTTTATCTTTTGTCCATGAATTACTTATTTCAATTGAGATCGTTTTGAAACTTGTCTGTGGTTGCGCACTAAGAATGGATGTCCACAACAACAGGAAACCGGCTAAAAAGGCTGTTCTCATAACAGAGTGTATTTTAATTACAGTTACAAAATTAAACTAAAAGAACAGACAGCTCTCTTTTGGATTAAAAAAGCTGTCTGCTTTGATTTGTTATTTATGCAACTCGCATTGAACGGTTTGCATTGCTTATCGGAATTTACTTGAAATTCATAACTTTTCCTTCTGCACCAATGGCAGAATATGTCTTTCCGTCAATATTTAAGTTTTTGGCATTCTTGACATTCAGTGTATGTCCTTTAGTCTCTATGTGTATGTTTTCCAGTACAACACCTTCTGCCTGGCTGATGACAACCCCTTCTTTGGCATCACTGATGATCACATTCTTTACTGTTACATTCCTGATGGGCATTTCAGGCAATCCATTGAAGAACATGGCACGCCCGGAACTTTTACAGATAATGTTGGAGATGTGGATATCGCGGAAAGAAGGTGTTTCGACAGTCACTTCAGGTATGGATGCTTTCATGCGGCTTTTCAGGTCTTCTTCCGTCTCTTCGCCGGCTGCTTTACCGCCATAGAATAAATCGAACAGCAATGGTTCGTGAGGTATGTCAATCATGTGGATGTTGTGAATGTAGATTCCTTCTACAACACCGCCACGTCCTCTGGTACTTTTGAATCGTAAACCGACATCTGTACCGAGGAAAGTACAGTCTGCCACATAGATGTTTTTCACACCTCCGGACATTTCACTGCCCACTACAAAGCCGCCATGGCCATGTAGTACTGTGTTGTTTTTTACGATGACGTTTTGACAAGGTTCGCCGCGTTCGCGTCCGTCTTTGTCTTTACCGGATTTAATGCAAATAGCGTCATCACCGGCGTCAAAAATGTTATTGATTATCAGAGCATTCTTGCAGGATTCCAAATCTAAGGCGTCACCGTTCTGAGAATACCAGGGGTTGAATACCTTAACCTGGTTGATGGTGATGTGCTCGCAAGATAGCGGATGCAGACACCAACTCGGTGAGTTTTTAAACGTAACCCCTTCTAATAAGACTTTTTTGCTCTTGACGATATTCAGTAATACCGGGCGCAACCATGGGCGGATTTCATTCCATTCTTCCTCGGTCTCAATACCTTCGGGATTATTGAACTCTTTACAGGCCAATGCTCCTTTTAATGAGCCGGCTGTGGGATACCATATGGATTTGTCTACAACACCACCTGACTTCACGAGAGCATCCCATTGTCCGGCGGTAAGTTTGCCTTTCTTTACAGGACGCCAACTGTCACCCGAACCGTCGAATACGCCGTAGCCTGTAATTGCTATGTTTTCTGCGTTGCGTGCTGAGATAGGCGATTGGCAACGGCGGGTATTTAAGCCTTCAAATGATGTTTCGAGAATAGGATAGGCATTGAAGTCATCCGAAAAGACAATCAATGCATTCTTTTCCGTATATAGATTGACATTACTTAACAGTTCGATAGGACCTGTCAACCACAATCCTTCCGGTATAACCACTTTGCCGCCACCTTTTGCATTGACTGCTTTAATGGCATCATTAATTGCTTTTGTGTTTAAGGTAATTCCATCGCCTTTCGCCCCGAATTGCAGAATATTGACTGTATAATCCGGAAATGAAGGCTGTTCTACTTTTGGCATATTAAAAGGAAGCTC
>ENA-OXZV01000393-OXZV01000393.1-human-gut-metagenome-genome-assembly--contig:-NODE-393-length-8863-cov-4.979223_pt1 | contig 8863 bp, 10 predicted proteins | sample MGYA00244514_ERZ652813 | MGnify/ENA primary metagenome ERZ652813 (study PRJEB26926, sample SAMN06164426) | human gut metagenome | biome: ENVO:00009003; feature: ENVO:2100002; material: ENVO:00002003... | reverse complement strand
CCTATTCCCCGCAGAATGGTGTGATTTTGCTGGTTATGGCATTTTTGATTAGCCCGATGGGGCTGCCGCTGGCTGCAATCTGGCTGCTGGGAAAGGTGCAGAGTTTGAAATTTGCGATACAGGATTGGGTGTATGGGTAAATGATGTGAATATAATTTGGAATGAAAAAGAAGCAGGACAATGGGAGATGAGACCCAATGCCCTGCTTCTTGGTTATTTGGAATGAACGGTAGTGTATTTCTGATTTTTGCTTTTGGGTTTGTCTGGAAACATCATTTCAAGTTTACCAGAAGATAATAAAGGCTTGAGGTAATATTTGCTGAAGTGAGAACGGCTGGAAACATCAATATATGCTTGCATTTCATCTCGACTTTTAGGGTCTGCACAAAATTCCAATAGCAAGTTTTGCTTGCTGATCACAGATGTATCATGTGCGGCATCATGTGCTGTATCATGTGCGGCATCATGTACGGAAGCACCGCACATGTTGTAGTTTACATTTTTCAAGATGACTCTGAAATCTGTCGCTGTTGAGGAAAATTCGGGCTTATATGCCTCTGTGTATCCAGGCAGCTTTTCGGTTTCACTGACGATTTTGCGTAGGCCACTTCCACGGCGTTCCATATACTTCATGCGGTGGAACAGGTCAGCAATCACAGGGTTTCGTCGCATGGAACGGATACTGTAAATATCGTATTCCTGAATTGAGCCGCCGCCAAACATACCGCCCGGAGATGTGATTTCCACCCGATCATCAAACATATCAATATGGATTTCACTGCCAAGCACAATATAATCACGATGGATAAGCGCATTAACAAGAGCCTCTGTCACAGCTCGTTCAGCATAATCCGGCTTGTCTACACGATACTGTGCCTTTTTGACAAAACGGACTTTGGAATTATTGCGAATAAATTCACTGCCGCTGTTCAGTAGATAAATCAGATTCCCTTCATATTCTTTATCGTCCAGCGCATCATCAAAGATAGAGCCTTTTTCCAAGCCATTCCACCGGGTACAGAACATACGGGAGTTATAAACCGTGTGCTGATCGGTCATGAGTTTTCCGGCATTGGTCAGGAGTCCATTTTTATCAGTCAAACCAAAGGAAACATAATCGGATGGCTCAAAGCGGAGACCGGTTCGTTCCAGATAGGTTGCTTCCAGAAGTGTAAAGCTGTAATCCTTTTTTACCGCGTCTGTTGTTAGGGTATCAAAGGACTGATTGGTTCCCTTTAAGATCAATTCATTCACAATGTAATCCGGGGCAATTACGCTTTCATTTCCAACACGGATATATGCTTCCATCACGCCGTCTGCCTTGTAATAATATGGGGTGCTGCGGCCAGGAGAAACCTCCAGAGCCAACAGGTTTTTACCATCTTCCTGCAATGGCTTTAAGATAAACTGCGGTAATGGTGTGATACGTTCTTTGATTAAGCGGCTGATCGCTTCAGCATCCTTTTGAACATCGGACAAGCCGATAGGCTCCCGGTCATCGGAGACTCCGAAAAACAGAGTGCCGCCGATTCCATTGGAAAAGGCACTGACACTTTTTAACCAGCTTTTTGGCTTTTTTGTTTCGAGAGCAACTTTGAAATCACATTCGGTTGCTTCAGCAATGAGCTGTTCTATCATAGAAATCCCTCCTTTGAGGTTGTAGAATATTCTTTTTTATTATACCCAGCGGAGAAAGTTATTGCAACGATAGAAGCAAAGAGTTCAGCGAAAACAAAAATATTTATGAGAGGAGGACCTTCTATTATGGCAACTACAAGAATCATGCCGCTTCATGTCGGCAAAGGCCGCACAGAGAGTCGGGCGATCAGTGACATCATCGACTATGTGGCCAATCCAAAGAAAACAGATAACGGCAGGCTCATTACCGGCTATGCGTGTGACAGCCGGACTGCGGATGCGGAGTTCCTTCTGGCAAAGCGGCAGTACATTGCCGCTACCGGACGAGTGCGTGGTACAGATGATGTGATTGCCTATCATGTGCGTCAGTCCTTCTGCCCTGGTGAGATTACCCAGGAAGAAGCAAACCGGCTGGGCGTAGAATTTGCAAAGCGTTTTACTAAAGGCAATCATGCCTTTGTGGTCTGCACTCACATAGACAAGTCGCACATTCATAATCACATTATCTGGTCATCGGTCAGCTTAGAATATGACCGGAAGTTCCGAAACTTTTGGGGCAGCACCAAGGCGGTTCGTCGGCTAAGTGACACCATCTGTATTGAGAATGGACTGTCCATTGTAGAGAATCCGAAACTTCACGGAAAGAGCTATAACAAATGGCTGGGCGATCAGGCCAAGCCCTCCCATCGGGAACAGCTGCGTGTGATGATTGACAACGCATTATCACAAAGTCCTGCTGACTTTGAAGAACTGCTGAAGCTGTTGCAAGAGTATGGTTGTGAAGTCTCAAAGCGCGGAAAATCGTATCGACTGAAGCTCTCTGGTTGGGAGAAAGCCGCCCGCATGGACAGTCTGGGCGAAGGATATGGATTGGAAGATTTGCGGGCAGTTCTCTTAGGGAAGAAAGCACATACCCCGCGAAAGAAAACCGTCACACAGGCAGAGCCGCCGAAGGTCAATCTGCTGGTGGACATTCAGGCAAAATTGCAGGCTGGAAAAGGTGCTGGCTATGCTCGATGGGCTAAAGTTTTTAATCTGAAACAAATGGCGCAGACCATGAATTACCTGTCAGAGAACAATCTGCTGGAGTATGCGGTTTTGGAAGAAAAGGCTGCGGCTGCCACGGCACATCACAATGATCTTTCGGCGCAGATCAAAGCGGCTGAAAAGCGCATGGCAGAGATCGCTGTTCTGCGTACTCACATCGTAAATTATGCCAAGACCCGTGAGGTCTATGTGGCATACCGCAAGGCGGGTTACTCTAAGAAATTCCGGGAAGAACATGAGGAAGAAATTCTGCTCCACCAGGCTGCTAAGAATGCCTTTGATGAGATGGGAGTCAAGAAGCTTCCCAAGGTCAAAGAGTTGCAGACGGAGTACGCGAAATTGCTGGAAGAAAAGAAAAAGACCTATGCCGAGTACCGGCGTTCCCGTGAGGAAATGCGGGAGCTTTTAACGGCAAAGGCAAATGTAGATCGAGTGCTGAAAATGGAGGTAGAACAGGATGTTGAAAAAGAAAAAGACCACGGCCAGCGGTAAGCTGGTCCTGGTCAAAAGCGTTCGCAGAACGCGCAGCCACAGAATGAAATTCTGTGTTCAAAGGGGCTTGGGGGCGCTGCCCTCAACAAGCAAGCGGAGAGGAAAATCACGGAGGGATTTTCTTCTCTGCGGGCCTGTGTGTATTAACACAGGCATTGCTTGCCTCTTTTCTCCGAAAATGAAAAGAACCAGTGAGAGAATCGTTAAATTTCACTCACTGGCTCAATTTGTTTCAAATTTCTCGGACAACTCTGTCAGTTCCTTCACTGTTTCCTGTGTGTGATGTAACAGGGTGTCACGCATTTCTGGCGGACAGCTGGAATAAAGCATTTTCATCTGATTGACACCTTCATCTTCCAGAGAAATATCTGGATTTATAAGCGTATCTAAAGAGATGTGCAGGACCTTTGCCAATGCTCTTAAAATCAAATAAGAAGGATTCATTTTCCCCTTTTCGATATTGGCGATTTGCTTTACAGAAACATGGCTCAGATCAGAAAGCTCCTGCTGCGTCAGATCTTTATTCTTTCGGGCTTCCCGCGTTTTCTGCCCTAAAGCAGTTAAATCATCAATCGGCATAATCATTCACCTCAAATATATTTTATCGTTCCGGTTTATATGATGGAATGACCTTATTATGCCTGACAATCAGTATGATTATGCCGATTTTATAGAGCTGCGATTGGTGATAAACTTGTATTGTTCGAGACAAAGAACTATAATGTACTCTGTGGAGGTGCAGAATGGATTATATGACACTAAAAGAGGCCGCCGAAAAATGGGGCGTGACACCTCGTAGAGTAAATTACTATTGTGCCGCCGGGCGCATATCTGGAGCTGTAAAGATGGCAACTATCTGGCTAATTCCAAAGGATGCGGAAAAGCCGATTGATGGTCGAACAAAACAAGGAAAGGCAGAAAAGTATGAGTAATATATTACTTCTTGAAGATGATCTAAGCCTGATTAACGGGCTTTCTTTTGCTTTCAAAAAGCAGGGATTTGAATTAAATATCGCCAGAACGCTCAAAGAAGCGGAGGAATTGTGGACAGACGGAAAATATGATTTGTTGGTGTTGGACGTATCTCTGCCAGATGGGTCTGGCTTTGAATTTTGCAAAAGAGTTCGACTTACATCAAAGGTGCCAATTATTTTTCTGACGGCTTCGGATGAGGAAACAAGTATTATTATGGGGCTGGATATTGGAGGTGATGACTATATCACAAAACCGTTCAAACTGGGGGTTCTCGTTTCAAGGATTAACGCCTTACTTCGACGTGCAAATTCTTTTCAAGCAGCAGACACAGAATTGCAGTCGAATGGCATCAAAGTTCTTTTGCTGCAAGGACAGGTTTTCAAAAATGGGGAGCTGTTGGATTTGACTGCCGCGGAATACAAGCTACTGTGCTTGTTTATGAGAAACCCAAGCATGGTGCTGACAAAGGGACAAATTTTAGATAAGCTATGGGATTGCGACGGGAATTATATCGACAGTAGTACCCTTACGGTCTATATGCGTCGGCTTCGTATGAAGATCGAGGATAATCCAAGCGAACCACAAATGCTCCTGACTGTTCGAGGTATGGGATATAAATGGAATATTATCGGGTGAGGTGCAGAATGAAGATACTGGCAAATAAAGAAATCAAAAATCTATTTCATTCGCTTTCACTGGTTTTTGGGGTTACATTTCTCTTAGCCGAGGTTTTTCTATGGCTGTCATATCGCCGGCTTTCTCTGTTATTGCTAATCCTTTTTCTATTGGCTGGCGGTGCTGTATGGGCAGTCTGCTTTGTATATTTTAATCGGCAAAATCAGATCATGGAGCAGGCGATATTACAAATCAATGCGTATCTTGATGGTGATCGCAATGCCCGTATTGAATGTGACAATGAGGGCGAATTGTACCGACTGCTTCATTCCATCAATTCTTTAGCGGCAGTGTTAAATGCCCATGCAGATAACGAGTTACGAGAGAAAGAGTTTTTGAAAAATACAATCTCCGACATTTCACACCAACTGAAAACACCGCTGGCAGCACTCAATATTTATAACGGACTCCTTCAAGACGAGGATATAGAAGTGTCCTCCGTGAAAGAATTTGCGGGTTTGTCTGAGCAGGAACTTGACCGTATCGAAACACTGGTGCAAAGTCTGCTCAAGATTACAAGATTGGATGCCGGAGCCATTGTCTTGGAAAAGAACGCAGAAAATGTTGCAGATATGATGCGGGATATTGAACTGCATTTTGCATATAGAGCCAGACAGGAAAAGAAAGAAATCATTCTGTCTGGCTCGGATCATCTTTCTCTTTTTTGTGATCGTGATTGGTTGAATGAGGCAATCGACAATATTGTGAAAAATGCGTTTGACCATACAGAAAGTGGTGCAACAATTCGTGTTGCGTGGAAGGAGTTGCCGTCTGGTGTCCAAATTGTGATAACGGATAATGGATGCGGCATCCACCCAGAGGATATACATCACATCTTCAAGCGGTTTTATCGCAGTCGTTTTTCTAAGGACAAGCAAGGGATTGGACTGGGATTACCTTTGGCAAAGGCAATCGTTGAAGCACATAACGGCACCATTGAGGTTGACAGCGAATTAGGTATCGGGACAACTTTCACAATGAATTTTCTGATTCCTACAAAATTGTAGGCTGGCTGTAGGCTTACAGTAAGATTCAGGTGCTATTCTCTCACACATAGGCAGGACAAACAAAGACAGCCTGCCTATATCGCAAAATCATTCAGAAAGAGGTGTTTACACTATGAACTTATTAGAAGTCAAAAATATCAGTAAGACCTATGGCAACGGAGAAACCGCTGTCAAGGCATTAAAGGATGTCAGCTTTTCTGTTCCAAAGGGCGAGTATGTGGCAATCGTCGGGGAATCCGGTTCTGGTAAAAGTACACTGCTGAATATGATCGGTGCTTTGGACACGCCAACATCTGGCAAGGTTCTGATTGACGGCAAGGACATTTTTGCCATGAACGATCGAAAGCTGACCGTTTTCCGCCGGAGGAATATCGGCTTTATCTTTCAGGCGTTTAACCTTATCCCGGAGTTGACGGTGGAACAAAATATTATTTTTCCGCTGTTGTTGGATTATCAAAAGCCGGATAAGAGATATTTGGAGGAACTGCTGACGGTTTTGAATTTGAAAGATCGTCGTAATCATTTACCCAGTCAGCTTTCCGGCGGTCAACAGCAGAGAGTGGCGATTGGCCGCGCATTGATTACCCGTCCTTCTCTGATTCTGGCAGACGAGCCAACAGGAAATTTGGACTCACAAAACAGCAGTGAGGTCATAGCATTGCTCAAAGAAACATCGAAAAAATACGAGCAGACCATCATTATGATTACCCATAACCGCAGTATTGCGCAAACGGCAGACCGGGTATTACAGGTATCGGATGGTACTTTGACTGATTTTGGGAGGTGCCGTGAATGAAAAGCTATCTTAGTCTTATTCCCATCTCCGCTAAAGTTCATCGCCGACAAAATCGTATGACGCTGCTTTGCATTGTATTTGCTGTGTTTATGGTAACAGCAGTATTCAGTATGGCAGAAATGGGTTTTCGGATGGAACAGGCCCGATTGGTTGGTAAGCATGGAAGTTTCTCTATTGGAGACTTGCTCGGCAGTTCCATGGGGCAAACCCTTCTTTCTGTTGCGGTTGTTCTGTTCCTGCTGATTTTGATTGCAGGCGTTTTGATGATTTCCAGCAGTATGAACAGTAGCGTTGCCCAGAGAACCAAATTTTTTGGAATGATGCGTTGCATTGGTATGAGTAAGCAGCAGATTATTCGGTTTGTTCGTCTGGAGGCATTGAACTGGTGCAAAACGGCTGTACCCATCGGTCTTATTTTAGGGGTTGTTACAACATGGGGGCTGTGTGCGGTACTGCGCTTTGTAGTCAGAGAAGAATTTTCTGATATTCCCCTCTTTGGTATCAGTATTTTTGGCATTGCCTGCGGTATCTTTGTTGGACTGATTACTGTACTGATCGCCGCAAATGCTCCGGCGAAACATGCCGCGAAGGTATCTCCTATCACAGCGGTGTCTGGAAATGCAGACCACGGAAAAACAATGCGTCATTCCCAGTATACAGGATTCGGAAAGATTGAAGCCCTTCTCGGTATCGGCCATGCGGTCTCCGGGAAGAAAAATTTATTCCTGATGACAGGTTCTTTTGCACTTAGCATCATCCTGTTTTTGAGCTTTTCTATTATGGTCGATTTTGTGGATTACCTGATTCCTCAGTCGGCTGCCACATCAGATATAGATATTGCAAGTGCTGACGGTAATACGATTCCTTGGGAACTGCTTACAACCATCCGCGAAATGGATGGAGTGAAGGAAGTTTACGGGCGTCGTAGTGTATTTGATGTTTCTGCCAAACTAAACGACGACACCAACTTTTCTGGCACAGTCGATTTGATTTCTTATGACGATTTTGATTTACAATGTCTGAAAAAAGACAGTGCTTTGAAAAGGGGGAGTGATCTGTCCAAAGTTTTTAGGGACAGCAATTTTGTTTTGGCAACATCCGATCAGGACAGCACATGGAAAATCGGTGACACTGTTCAGATTGGGGATGAAACCCTTACCATAGCCGGACTGTTAAAAAACGACCCATTTAGTGAGAATGGATTGACAAATGGAAAGCTCACATTGATTACCTCTGATGAAACATTTGTCCGTTTGACAGGAGAGGAAGGTTATTCTCTTGTGCTGATACAAACAACGGGAGATGTTACGGACGAAAATGTTCAGGCAATCCAGAATTCCGTAGATCAAACATATAGCTTTCGAGATAAACGCGACGAGCGCACTACGGGAACTTATATGGCTTTTGTTTTCTGTGTTTATGCGTTTTTGGCAATTATTGCACTGGTAACGGTAATGAACATTGTCAATAGCATTTCCATGAGTGTGTCTGCCAGAATGAAGCAATATGGAGCTATGCGGGCAGTAGGAATGGATGAACGGCAAATGACGAAAATGATTGCCTGTGAAGCATTCACCTATGCTGTTTTGGGGTGCGTTGTTGGTTGTGCTATTGGCTTGCCGCTTAGCAAATCGCTGTATGATTTCCTTATTGCAGGGCATTTTCCATCTGCTGTGTGGCAGTTCCCAATTATCTCTTTGGGCGTTATTCTTCTGTTTGTCTCGATTGCGGCAATCGCAGCTGTATATGCTCCGGCAAAACGAATTCGCAATATGTCGATTACTGCAACCATCAATGAATTATAGTTTCATATGTTAATCTGCCGGACGACGGCAAAAGAAAAAAAGCCGTCGTACAGCAGACACATTTTCACGCGCCTATGAAGCGGCGGCTTTGATTTTCAGAGCCGCCGTTTCTTTTCGTCTATCCTAAACCAACGACGACCTAACACCGTGTAAATCCACGGCGGCATATAGGAGGATTGCCGCCGTGTCTAGTTTTGCCTTTTTTCACAGTGCCCATGACCTGCACCAGTTAAAAAAAGTCTGTTCCCAGCAGCGGAGCAATGCGTCCAGCGGTATGTACTATACCATGTAACAAAACAGCAAAATAGATTCCATTGCGCTCGTATGGCTTTATGCCGTCCGGGCGCTTTTTTGTCCCTATGGAGCCGTAACATCGGGCCAGCATGGCCCGAACTTTATCCCCGGAGCCGCGCCCCGCCGCCCCATTC
>ENA-OXZV01000371-OXZV01000371.1-human-gut-metagenome-genome-assembly--contig:-NODE-371-length-9213-cov-3.524459_pt1 | contig 9213 bp, 8 predicted proteins | sample MGYA00244514_ERZ652813 | MGnify/ENA primary metagenome ERZ652813 (study PRJEB26926, sample SAMN06164426) | human gut metagenome | biome: ENVO:00009003; feature: ENVO:2100002; material: ENVO:00002003... | reverse complement strand
CTGCAGGGGCCCGCCATAACGGCGATCTTTTCCTTGCTGCCGATCTTCACGCCGCCGCAGTCGATGACCGAGTCTGCGGGGTGGAACAGGCGGTTTGCGCGCTTATAGGGCGCAGACACGCGGGTGACGTTGTCGATCCACGGGTTTGCCAGCACGTCCCGCTCGTCGATCTTGGTGGTGTCGCCCACCAGACCGAACACGTTGTAGTCCTTGCCGGTGATCAGGGTCACGTCCAGACCCTGATTTTCGAATTTGTCAACGATCTTTTCCAGCTCCTCTTTGGGAGTGCCTTTTTTGGTGGAGATGATCATGGGAGGTCGTTCCTTTCCTGTTTGTTCTTTACATCACGATATGCGCCTTAGTGGAGCCGTCGGTGCGCAGCAGCTGCGCCAGCCAGATGCAGGCGTGCAGGTAGCCCTGCGGGCCTTCCCCGATAAAATGTCCCTGACAGCCAAAGGATACCACGTCCGTCTTGCGGAAGGGCTCGCGCTCGTCCGGGGCGTCCAGCATCACCTCTACGGCGGGCACGCTGCACAGCCGCAGCGCGTCCAGAATGGCCACGCTGTAATGGGCGTAGCCGCCGGGGTTCAGCACGATGCCGTCCACCCGCCCCGGGGCGGACTGGATCTCGTCGATGAGATCGCCCTCGTGGTTAGACTGGCAGATATCCGTTTCAATGCCAAGCTGGTCGCAGCCCGCCTGCACATAGTCCATCAGGCCGGTGTAGTCCACTTCGCCGGGCACGCCTGGCTCAGACCAGCGCGCCAGATTGATGTTTGGCCCGTTAAGAATCAAAAATTTCATCCAGTGCCTCCTGTGCAGCTGCCAGCGTCTGGGCCAGCGTGCCGGTGTTAGAAATCACCGCATCTGCGGCGGCAAGGTACAGCGGGCGGCGCTGGGCTTCCATGGTGCGCAGCGCTTCAGCGCTGGAAGAAAGCGGGCGGTCGCCGCCCACAGCCAGCGCTTCCACCGGCCGGTCGATGAACAGCACCACGCCGTTCTGGCGCAGGGCGCGGACATTCTCTGCCCGCTTCACCGCGCCGCCGCCGCAGGAGAGCACAAGCCCCTTTTCCTTGCCGAAACGGGCGATCTGCGCGGCTTCCTTTGCGCGGAAGCCCTCTTCGCCCTCGGCGGCAAAGATATCCGGGATGCTGCGTCCGTCTGCCTTGACGATCTCCTCGTCCAGATCCACAAGGGGTCTGCCCAGCTGCTTTGCCAGCAGGCGGCCAAGGGTGGATTTGCCGCAGGAGGGCATTCCCACAAGGGCGATGTTCAGCGTCTCGCGGCGCAGCGCGGCGGTGATGCGCCGCACCTCAGCCGGGGCGTCCTCGAACTTGCGGCCAAGGAAGTATTCGGCGGCATACACCGCCTGTGCCACCAGCATCTCCAGCCCGCCTACGGCCACCGGCACACCGGCGTCCTCGGCGCGGAGGATGAGCTCCGTCTTGTTGGGGTTATAGACCACGTCCACCACGGCTTCCAGCCCGGGCATGGCGGCAACGTCCAGACTGCACACGCCCACGTTGGGGTACATCCCGGCGGGGGTGGTGTTGAACACCACCTGTGCGCCGCTGTGCACGGCTTCGGCGTAGCTCAGCTCGCCCTTTTCCGGGTCGGGGGTGCGGCTGACCGTCAGCACCTTGGCAGCGCCCTTATCCAGTGCCACCGCGCGGGTGGTGTTGTGGGTGCCGCCGGTGCCCAAGATGAGCACGGTCTTGCCCGCAAGTTCCACGCCGTGGGCTTCGCACAGGTGGGCAAAGCCCAGATAATCGGTGTTGTAGCCGTAGAGCAGGCCGTTTTTATTCACCACCGTGTTCACCGCGCCGATGGCGCGGGCGCGGGGGTCGATGAAGGAGCAGTACTCCATCACCAGCTTTTTGTAGGGGATGGTCACGTTGATGGCCTTGAACTGCCGCCGCTGCAAAAAGGCGCGGGCGTCTGCCTCGGTGGGCAGGGGGCACAGCTCGTAGCTGTACCCGCAGAGCAGTTCATGGATGGTCTTGGAGTAGGAGTGTCCCAGCTTGCCGCCGATCAGTCCGTATTCCATCTCAGTCCTCCTTCCGGTAGCCGGTGGGGTCGGTCATCCACCGGGCACCGTACCGGGCGGTGAGCAGATCGCCCACCGCAAGGGCGGCGGCGCAGGTCTGCACGATAGCAGCCCGGGGCACGATGCAGGGGTCGTGCCGCCCCTGAATGGACAGCTGTGCGTCCTTTTTTGCGATGTAGTCCACCGTATCCTGCTGCTTGTAGATGCTGGGAGTGGGCTTGACGGCGGTGCGGAACACCACCGGCATACCGTTGGCGATGCCGCCGTTGATGCCCGCGTTGTGGTTGGTGGCGGTGACCACCGCACCCTCTGCCGTCATGCGGAAGGCGTCGTTTGCTTCCGAGCCGCGCAGCCCGGCAAAGCCGAAGCCGGTGCCGAACTCGATGCCCTTGACCGCCGGGATGGAAAAGGCCAAGTGGGCAATTTCGCTCTCCACGCTGTCAAAGTAGGGCTCGCCGATGCCGGCGGGCAGGCCGAGGATGGCGGTTTCCAGCACGCCGCCTACGCTGTCGCCCTCGGCACCGGCGGCGCGGATGGCGGCTTTCATGGGTTCTTCCACGGCGGCGTCCAGCACCGCAAAGCCCTCGGTCTTACTGGCAAGCGTCTCCGCCTGTGCCGCAAGGGCGGCGGGGTCGTCCAGTGCAAAGGGCGTATCTGCAAGACCAGCGCACCGGGCGATGTGGGTGGTGATATCAATGCCCGCCCGCTGCAATGCGGCCAGCACGATGCTGCCGCCCGCCACCAAAGCAGCGGTCACCCGGCCGGAAAAATGCCCGCCGCCCCGGGCGTCCTGAAAGCCGTGATACTTGGCGTAGGCGGTAAAGTCCGCGTGGCCGGGGCGCAGAAGGTCGGCGGTCTTGGCGTAGTCGCCGCTGCGGGTGTTCTGGTTTTCGATCATCAGGGCAATGGCGGTGCCGGTGGTGTGGCCGTTCACCACACCGGAAAGCAGCTGCACCGCATCTGCCTCCACCCGGGGGGTGGAAAGGCCGTCGCCCCGGGCACGGCGCTTATCCATGCAGGCGGCGAGGAAGCTCTCGTCTACCGGCACACCGGCGGCCATGCCGTCCAGCACAGCGCCCACGGCACGGCCGTGACTCTCGCCGAAGATAGTCAGCGAAAGGTCGCTGCCAAAGGTATTTTTCATGGGTCAGTCCTCCATGCCCAGCAGCGGGCGCAGCCCCTCCACAGGGATGGTCTCGGCGCGCCAGCAGCCAAGGCCGGGCACCTTGATGATGGTGATCTGTCCGTCCTGTGCTTTTTTGTCGTGCAGCATCTCGGCCAGCACCTTTTCCTTATCGTAGGCGGTGCGGGTGGGCAACCCTAAGCGGCGGTACACGCCGCGCACCCGCTTTTGCAGCGCCTTGGATTCGATCATGGGCAGCATACCCAGTGCCACGCACTCGCCGTGGAACAGGCCGGTGGTGCGGCGTCCCTTGATGCCCTTCACGGCCTCGATGCCGTGGCCGATGGTGTGGCCGAAGTTCAGCGCTTTGCGCATCCCCTGCTCGGTCTCGTCCTGCTCCACGATGCTCTTTTTAAAGCGCAGGCTGCGGCAGATGATGTCGCCGATGCGGTCGTCCACGTCCTCTTTTTCAAAGATGGAGAACAGCTCCGGGTCGGCCAGAAGCCCGGCCTTGATGGCCTCGGCCAGACCGTTGATGAAGTGGCGGCGGGGCAGGGTGGACAGGGTGTCCGGGTCCACGATGACCAGCTTTGGCTGCCAGAAGGCACCCACGATGTTCTTGGTGTCGCCCAGATCCACGGCGGTCTTGCCGCCGATGGAGGAATCGATCATGGAAAGGGTGGTGGTGGGGCAGTTGATAAAGTCGATGCCGCGCATATAGATGGAAGCGGCAAACCCGGCAAGGTCGCCCACCACGCCGCCGCCTACGGCCACCACAAGGTCGCCCCGGCCCATGCCGAAGTCCAGCATCTGCCGCAGCACGGTCTCCAGAATTTTAAAACTCTTGCTGGCCTCGCCCTGCGGCACGGTGATGATGGTGGCATCCTTGCACTGGTCGGCTACCATCTGGGCGTACTGTGCAGGCACACCGCTGTCGGTGACCACCGCCACCCGGCGGTCCAGCCGGGCGAACTGATACAGGTTTTCCAGCGAGCCGCGCTTGACGATGATGTCGTAGCTGCGCTCGCCCAGATTCATGGTCAGCTTGGTTCCGATAAAATCACTCATTTTGTATACACTCCTAACAGCCGCACCGTCCGGCAGGTGCGGTCAAGCTCGCGCAGCAGCGCGGCGGTCTCGCCGGCGGCGGCATCGCCCACCAGCTCTACATAAAAATAATATTCAAAGGGAACGTGCGGCATGGGGCGGCTCTTGATGGACTCCATATTGAAGCCGCTGGCACCGATGACCTGAATGACCTCGGCCAGCTTGCCGGGCTTGTTGTCCAGCGTGAACAGCAGGGAGAACCGGTTGCCCGCCGTGGGCTTTTCGCGGCTGAGCACGATGAACCGGGTGGTGTTGTCGCCGTCGGTGTTGATGTTGGGCACCAGAATCTCCAGCCCGTACAGGGCGGCAGTCTCAGCGCTGGCAATGGCGGCCTTTGTCGGGTCTTTGCTTTCCGCCACGAACTTTGCAGCCATGGCGGTGTTGGCCATAGCGGTGGCGGGCAGACGGAACTGCTTTAAAAAGGTCTCGCTCTGAGCAATGGCCTGCTGGTGGCTGTACACCGTGCGCAGCTGGGAAAGCTGGGTGCCCGGCAGCACCAGCAGGTTCTGGGAGATGGGCAGGTCGTACACGTCCACCACCCACAGCTCCGGGTGGTTATAACACAGGTCCAGCACGGCGGAAACATCCCCAGCGTGGCTGTTTTCAAAGGGCACTACGCCGTGGGCGGCTTCGCCGGAGGCCACGGCCTCGAATACCTCGTCCCATGTGGAGTAGCTCACGGCCTCGGCGTGGGGGAACAGCGCCTTGAGGGCGATGTGGGCAAACGCCCCCTCCACCCCCTGATAGGCAGCGCGGTTACGTCCCAGCACAGCGGCTTCATACTGCTTGGCAAGATCCATCATGTGCTGGACGTGGTCTTTATAGTAAAGGCGCAGCGCAGGCTGCTGGATGCGGGCTGCGGCCTTTTCCAGCACGGCGGCCTCCCGGGCGGCATCGTAGATGGGCAGGCCGTGCGCCCGCTTATATTCGGCCACCTGCAAAACAGCAGCCATCCGGCGCTCGAACAGCGCAGCCAGCTGCGCATCCACCGTGTCGATCTCGGCACGGGCTTGTTCCAGTGCGTCCATGGGGGTCACATCCTTTTTGGTCGGTTTTTGCGGGGATACCTAGTAAGTATACCATAACCGGGACAGAGAAACAACAAACCGCCCTCCATTTGAGGGTGGAGAAAATTTCAAATCAGCCATGGGTAAAAAGACAAAAATAGAAAACAGAGGCTCTCCGGTCATCGCCTGCGGCGACGACCAGAGAGCCTCTCAATCGCTGTTTTTATTTTTTAAAATATCCTCCCAGCTGCGGGCTTTGCCGTAATAGCGCCCGTAGGGGTTATCAAGGTCTGCGGCGCGGAGGACAGGCGGCGCGGGCGGCTGGGGCTTTGGGGTGCGGTCAAAGGTGAAGCGTGCGGCGGGGCCGCCGGCTTTGATGCGGAAGCGCATCTTTAATGCCCCTCCCCGGCGGTGGAGACAGCTCCGGCGGTCAGGTTTGCCCAAAGGGGCTCGCTGTTTTCCAGCAGGGAAGCGGATTCCTTCAGCCATGCGCCCCGGATGCCGATATAGTAATCTGCCAGCAGCTGCTGGCTGTCGCCGCTGGCGCTCTGCACTGCGTCCGAGGTGTAGCTGCCCAGCTCCATCCCGGTCAGCACCGGGCAGTCCGTCCAGCGGTAGACCATGTTCCACCAGTCGCTGTCGGCATCGGACTTGGGCAGATGGCCGTCCAGATACCGCAGCGTGCCGGTGGTCTGCTGGAAGCCTGCGGGGTCGTAGAGGATAAAGATGGAACTGAGGGAACTTTGGATATCGGTGGAAAGCTTGGTGGTGCCTGCCATATCCAGATAGGCGTCCGAGTCTTCACTGTTGAAGGCCATGGTGTACTGGTTCAGCTTTACCACCACCTTGCCGTCGCCGTTGCAGTCCTCGCCGTAGGCGGCAAGCTGCTCTTGCAGGGCGGTGACGGTGGCCTCGGGCAGGTAGTAGGGGCTGACCACCGCCACGTTATAATCCGGGTGGGTGGTCAGGAAGTACTGCCCGATAAAGCAGTACGCCACGAACGCACCCGCAATGCCGAAGATGAGCACCCATTTCAGGTTGTAGTCCCACCAGTTTGCCCAGCGCTCCCTGCGGCTGTATTGCCGCTGTTTGCGGGGCTTGAGGTCCTTGGGGTCGATGTCGCGTTCGTAACGGTAGCTTGCCATAAAATAGTTCTCCTGTGTGATGAAACGGGCGGGAAAGGCTGTTACTTCAGGGCAGCCAGAATGCTTTGGCGCACGGCGTCGGGCAGCTGTTTCTGCTCGGCCTTGCTCATGCCGGCGGTCTGGATGGGCGACATGATCTTGATGCGCACACTGCCCGGGCGGCAGCGGTTGCCGTTTGTCTCGAACAGGGCGCGGGCACCGGTCACAGCCACAGGCACCACCGGGGCACCGGTCTTGACCGCAATGCGGAAGGCACCGGCCTTGAACTCGCCCGCGCCGCCCTCTTCACCCTTGTAGCGGGTGCCCTCGGGGAAGATGACGAAGCTGCGGCCGCCCTCCACGATGGCGGTGGCATCGTTCAGCGCCCGCACCGAGGCGCGCACATCATCACGCTGCACGAACACGCAGCCCAGCAGCTTCATCCAGCGGTTGAGCAGGGGAATCTTTTCCAGCTCCTCCTTGGCAAGGATGCCGTGGGGCTTTTCCAGCCCTGCCAGCAGCAAGGGGATGTCGTAGTAGCTGCGGTGGTTCGCCACGAACACGCAGGGGCGGTCTTTGGGGATGTTCTCCAGCCCTTCTACCGACAGGGAAACACCGGTCACCTTCAGGATGCCCCGGCTCCAGCGGGGGATATGCTGGTTCACGATCTGCTCCACGGTGGCGGTATCTCCGGCGGCTGCGGCGCGCTCGGCGCGGCGCAGAATGCCGTAATGCAGAATCATGTACCCGAACAGATAAATAAACATCGCAATGGTGCGAAGAATGCTCATAATAGTTTCCTCCTATTGCAAAAAATGCCATTGTCATTGTAGCACATTTTGCGTAAAAAAGGGAGAGATAAATATTTTTTTACAATTAGCCCCGGTTGTATCTTGCAAAGTTGACAAAATACAGGTATATTTATATCTGTAAAGTTAGCACAATGGCACTTTCCAGACAAAACGCCTGCGGTGCCGGTTAAAAACACAAGAGAGGTACCGCAGTTACTATGGGTCTTTTTCCTTCTGCCAATGATTTCAAGGCCGGTAAGGGTGTCGAAAAGGACGCCCCCCGCAAGACCGGCATCGGCCGCTTTTTTGAGCTTGTAGGCCGTGATATGAACGGGATGTTCCTTGCAAACCTGCTGACCTGCATCGGGTTTGCACCGGTCATCTGTCTGGTGTATATCGGCTTTTTGCAGAACAGCCTGCCGGTGATGCTGGGCAGCGCCGCCGTGGGCGGCCTGCTGGCCGGGCCCGCACTGGCCGGAATGTACGATACCGTCCTGCGCGCGCTGCGCGATGAGGCGGGCTACTGGTGGGTGACCTACCGCAAGGCCTTCAAGCGCAACTTCAAGGCCAGCCTTGTGCCCGGTGTGCTGTACACCGTGGTGGTCACGCTGCAAATTTTCCTCGTCTATTTCTGCTTCAATATGCTGTACCACGGCACCAACGTGGGCGTTCCGCTGTGGGTGGCTACGGTGCTCAATCTGGTGCTGTTCCAGATGCTGTTTGCCTATATGTGGCCGCAGGTGGTGCTGCTGGACCAGCCCTTGAGCCTGACTTTGAAAAACAGCATCAACTGCATGATCGCCTTTCTGCCCCACGCACTGGCTGCCGCCATCGTGCAGGTGCTGTTCTGGGGCGTGGTGATCTTGTGTATGCCGCTGGGTCTTTTCCTGATGCTGATCTTCGGCTTCTGGTTCGTCACCGAGGTGTCCTGCCAGATCGTGTATGGCGATATCGACCGGGTGTTCCACATCGAAGAGAACATCCGCAAGATGAAGGATGCCGAGCTGGAAGCAGCCCTGAAAGAAGACTACGCCGACGACGACACCCCGGAGGAATAAGCGATAAAACTGCGGAAAGGAGCGATGTCCCATGGAACAACGGAATAATCTTGTGCTGCAGGGGACAGAGACCTTTTCCCGCGGGCAGCTGGACAACCTTGCGCTGGAAAACGGCGCACTGGTGCTGGACAGCGTGGCCGGGCGCAGCCTTTTGTACGGCAGCTACACCACCCCGGAGTTTGCCATGCCGGCGTTCTGCAACCTGAACGTCAGCTGGAACGCCCATGCACCCCGGGACACCATGGTGGAGGTGCGCTGCCGGGTGTACGCAGCAGGGGCGTGGACAGCCTGGATGAGCTTTGGCAAGTGGGCGCCGGATTACCCCCGGTGCAGCGTGTCCAGCCAGAGCGAGGACGGCATGATCTTTTTGATGGGCGATACCGTCACGGTAGCCGCCCCGGGCGGCGGCACCGGCGTGCAATTGCAGGTGAACCTTTCCACCAACAACGATAAAGTCACCCCGGCGGTGCGTCTGCTGGCGGCGGCGGTGCGTCCTCTTGCGTGGGAAAAGCGCAACGGCCATGCGCTGAACCGGCGGCTCTATCTGCCGGAATACTGCCTTTCCGCCCACGACCCCAGCTTTGGGCGGGAGATGGATCTGCCGCTGGTCATGGCGGCGCTGATGAACCGCTGGGGCCGCAAGGCCACGGCGCTTCTGGGCTACGGCTTTACCGTCGCGGGGCTGATGACGCCCTATGCCGCCGGCGCAGACTGCGCCCTGGGGTGGTATTTCGCGGGCTTCGGCCTGCTGGGCGTCGGCAACACGGCGATCCAGGTGGCCGTCAACCCCCTGCTGGCGACCATCGTTCCCGGCGAGCGGATGACCAGCTACCTCACCGTGGGTCAGATATTCCGCAACACTTCGCTCCTGCTGCTGGCTCCGATCGTCACGGGGCTGGTCGCCGCGACGGGTTCGTGGCGGCTCCTGCTGCCGATCTATGCGGGCCTTACGGTGG
>ENA-OXZV01000323-OXZV01000323.1-human-gut-metagenome-genome-assembly--contig:-NODE-323-length-9891-cov-3.573404_pt1 | contig 9891 bp, 7 predicted proteins | sample MGYA00244514_ERZ652813 | MGnify/ENA primary metagenome ERZ652813 (study PRJEB26926, sample SAMN06164426) | human gut metagenome | biome: ENVO:00009003; feature: ENVO:2100002; material: ENVO:00002003... | reverse complement strand
CGCCCCCGGTGCAGCAGCAGGTATTCCAGGATGCCCGTTTCCTTGCGGGTCAGCGTCAGCGTCTGCCCGTTGACGGCGGCGGTGCGGGAGCGGGTGTCAAAGGTCAGGCCTCCGCAGCTTAGCAGCACATCCTGCTGGGTGAACTGCCGCAATGTCAGGCTGCGGATGCGGGCCTCCAGCTCCGCCAAGTGAAAGGGCTTTGCCAGATAGTCGTTGGCCCCGGCGTCCAGCCCCTGCACCTTGTCCTCCACCTCGCTGCGGGCGGAGAGGATCAGCACCCGCGTCTCCCGGTCGGTCTGCCGCAGGGTGCGCAGCACCGTCATTCCGTCCTTTTTCGGCAGGTTCAGATCCAGCAGCACCAGATCGTACCGCTCCGTTTCCAGCAGCTCCAGCGCCTTCTCGCCGTCGTAGCAGCAATCCACGCTGTAGGCCGACCGCCGCAGGCTGCGGGCGACGGTGTCGCACAGGGTGCGCTCGTCCTCTACAATTAAAAGGTGCATAGTCGCCTCCTTAATGAACAGGTTGTCTCCTATTATAGCAGAGCCGGATAAGATTTGTGTTAAATTTCTGTTCTTAACAAAGATTTTAACCCGCCTGCGCTATGATAGGCCGCAGAAACAGGAAAGGGTGATCAAAATGAGTCACAGGAAGAAGGCAGCAGCGCAGGTCACGCTGCTGCTGGCGGGAGCCGCCATGCTGTGCTTCGGCGTCTGGCGGGGCGAGGCGGCGACGGTGCTGAGCAAAGCAATCAAATTATGTCTGGAGTGTGTGGGCATTGGGTAAAAAGTTTTCAGGCGTTTCACAGACCATGTCCCGCTTCCGGGGCTGGATTCAGGCGGGGGCGACGCTGCTGACCAACCTGCATCTGCCGAACTTTCTCAAGGGCGGCTTGTATCAGGGCGCGGGCAAGACCGTCTGCGTGCCGGGGCTGAACTGCTACTCCTGCCCGGCAGCCTCCGGCGCCTGTCCCATCGGGGCGTTTCAGGCGGTGGTGGGGTCCTCCAAGTTCAGCTTCTCCTATTATATCACAGGCTTTCTCATTCTGCTGGGCGTACTGCTGGGGCGCTTCATCTGCGGCTTCCTGTGTCCCTTCGGCTGGTTTCAGGAGCTGCTGCATAAGATCCCCACGAAGAAGCTCTCAACAAAAAAGCTCAAGCCCCTGACGTACCTCAAGTACGCCGTGCTGCTGGTGATGGTCTTCCTGCTGCCGGCGTTTCTCGTCAACGACGTAGGCATGGGTGACCCCTTCTTCTGTAAGTATCTCTGCCCCCAGGGCGTGCTGGAAGGCGCCATCCCACTGTCCCTTGCCAATTCCGGCATCCGGGCGGCGCTGGGCAGCCTGTTTACCTGGAAATTCAGCATCCTGCTGGCAGTGATCGTGCTGAGTATCGTATTTTACCGGCCCTTCTGCAAGTGGCTGTGCCCGCTGGGTGCGTTTTACGCGCTGTTTAACCGGGTGTCCCTGTTCCAGATGAAGGTGGATAGGAACAAATGCGTCTCCTGCGGAAAATGCGCCAAGGCCTGCAAAATGGATGTGGACGTGACAAAAACGCCCAACCATACTGAGTGCATCCGCTGTGGGATGTGCATCCGCGCCTGTCCCACCAACGCCGTCAGTTTCCGCTACGGCTTTGGAGACGGCAAAAAAGAACCTGTAGAACCTGCAAATACATTAAAAACGGAGGAAACAAAATGAACGTAAAGAAAATCATCACACTGCTGCTGGCGCTGGTGCTGGCCGCCGGTATGGTCGCCTGTGGCACAAAGCCCGCAGAGGACACGGACGGCAAGGATGGCAGTGAAGAGGCAAAAGCGCTGTACGAGCAGCTGATGGCGCAGGAAAATGCCATCCTGTCGGAAAACACAGCTCTTTGGGAAAAGGTCTTTATGGCAGCCGATAAGGGCATGGCCATGATAGAGGACGGCGGCAACTACGGCGATTTTCTGCTCAAGACCATCGAGAACGCCAAGGATCAGTTCACCGAGGAGGAGCTGACGCTGCTCACCGGCGAGGCCACCAAGATCAAGGATATTGAGAACCAGCGGGCGGAGCTGGAGACGAAGTATCCCTGGCTGTCAGAGACGCCTGATAGTGATGACAATACGAGCGTCCCGGCGGGCAGCGATATGACCACGCCGCCTGACGATGGCAGTATGCAGAAGTTTCCCGCCTTTGAGGGCAAGGATCTGGACGGTAACACGGTGAAGAGCAGCGAGCTGTTCGCCAAAAACGCCGTCACCGTTGTGAATTTTTGGTTTACCACCTGCAACCCCTGCGTGGGAGAGCTTGCCGAGCTGGACGCGCTGAACAAGGAGCTTGCGGAGAAGGGCGGCGCCCTCATCGGCGTCAACACCTTCACGCTGGACGGCAACGAGACGGCCATTTCCGAGGCCAAGGATGTGCTTGCCAAGAAGGGCGCGACCTATCAGAATGTGTATTTCGCTTCCGACGGTGAGGCGGGAAAGTTCACCACCAATATCTTTGCCTATCCCACCACCTATGTGGTTGACCGCAACGGCAATATCGTGGGTGACCCCATCGTGGGTGCTATTACGGAAAAGAAGCAGGCGGAGGCACTGCAAGCCCAAATCAGCAAGGCTCTATCCGCCGATATGGGCTGACAAACAGACTTGTAGATATCTCCTGTACCTGTTTGTGGTCTGATTTCAGATACATATCAGCAGAAAAAACGGGACGGCTGTTCTTTTGAGGAACAGCCGTCTTTTTCTGGGAAGACAGCGGATGGGGCGCGGGGCTATTTGCCCGCGCCCCTAAAGGTGAACCTGTTTACTTTTCGATGATTTGCAGCGCTTCTTCCTCACGCCGCCGCCTGATCTGCCATGTGGTCAGCGCAAGGCATCCGGCAAGAGATGTGCAGAGGGATATCCCCCACAAGCCTAACACGCTGCTGTCGTCGGTCTGCGGGGCTGTGGTCACGCGCCAGCCTGCATACACGGTCATATCCTTCGTCAGATAAACGCCGGAAACCTTGTTTGTCAGGCTGCGTTCGCTGTACCAGCCCGTAAAGGCATAGCCGCTTCTTTTCGGCGCATACTTCGACAGGTCAATGAGGGCGTTGTAGCTGCCGCTGACGGGAGAAAGCTTATCCCCGCCGTTCGTTTCAAAGGTCAGCGTGTAATAGACAGGTGAGTAATAGCCGCCGGTATACGTCCAGTGGGCGTAGACGGTGGTATTTGCAGAGAATACGGTATCCGTCGTGACCTTCGTACCGCCGTTCTTTTCGGTGTACCAGCCGTTGAAGGAGTAGCTGCTGCGGGTGGGCGTGGGAAGGCTTGCCAGCTTGCCGTCCGCGCCTGTAGTCACGGAAGCGGGTGACACCGAACCGCCGTTTGCGTGCAGTGTTACGGCATAGGTCGGAGCCGTCCACTGCACTGTCAGTGCCGTCACATCAGCCGGAACATTATCGCCGGGTGCGTAGAGCTTTCCATCGCTGCCAAGCCACATAAAGTAGCGGCCTGTATTTCCATCCGGACGGGTCAGGCCGTCGGACGCAGGCGCGGTAAACTCGCTGCCGGTTTTCACGATGATTTGAATATCCTCGGAGCTGTCACCCAGCTTGCCGCCGCCAAGGGCAAGGGTAACGGCCTTCAGGCTGTCGGCGGCAAGATCTGTCGGCAGCTCAAGGACGGGGCGGAAGCCGAGGGTGGCGTCCGCGCGCGTTGCAGATTCAGTGTACCAGTGACGAGAAGATTTGTAACCACGGAGTGAACGACCGGATGGCGGGCTAGCGCTGCTTTTATCTTGCCCCCAGGAATATATATCCTGCCAATTTTTGACATAGCCATTTGTATTGTCATTGTTACCTTGTTTTGCTTTGTCCAAAATCACATCCCACTCATTATTTCTCGGGGTACCTCCGACATTTTGATCGTAGGAATAGTGCAAACCCGCAGATGGGGCACGCAGCGTATAGTTTACGCCGCCGCCAGCATAGTCCTTGCCGAAAAGCAGACCCGCGGTATTCAGGTCATTCCAGCTTACCGTATGCGTTACATTGTAATTCGCAATGAACAGGCTGTGTTCGTAGGAGGTGGTATCTTTGTCGGCTTCACTTTTCAATGAATATGCATTCACCGTGCCCACATAGGTAAACGGCACATAGTGCAGGGTGCTGTCCGGCAGATTGCTGTTTGCCGTGCCGGGAATATTCATCGCTGACAGGTCAAAATAGTATCTGCCGCCGGGGGTAAGGGTGAACTGCTCGTCAATCTCGTCCGTCAGCTTCACTTCCCGAAGTGCGCCGGCATAATCGGTCTTATGATCGCCGTTAAACTGCTCGTTGAACACGCAGAGCGTCTTGCCGGTCATGTCTATGCCGGTCAGGTCAATCGCTGCCCTGCCGCGTGTACCGTTTGTCGTGCCGTCCAGCTGCACAACGCGTGCATAGCGGGAAATGCTCCCGTCCGCATCCTTAATAACGGCAGATATATATTCATTATCGCCCACTTTTGCGTTCTTGTATTCGACATCCAGCACACTACCGTTGACCAGCACCGTCTTTGCCGTAAAATCGTCGCGGTCGCTGTCATGCAAGGTCAGCTTCCATTCATCTCCGGCGTATTCGGCGATCGGGGTCGTTAAATCTGCAACTTTTCCGTGCTCGGCAGCAGATATAAAGAGAATGGAGGACAGATCCAGCTCCATGGCAGGCCGCACGGCAGCATCGTAGTCCACGTTGAGGGCGCTGCCGCTTCTGCCATCGGGATGAATCGTCCACGATCCGTAGCCGTAAACCTCATTGGAAGAACGCGTCCACCACTGTGCAGCGTACTTGCACGAATTTCTGTACAAATAAATACTATCCTCTTGCGAGAAGGCCCAGAGCTTCTGCGCTTTGACCTCCTGCCCGGTGATTCCCTCGGTGATGTCCTTGGGGCGGATGACCGCCTGCTCCTTTTCGGGGATCGCCTCGGCCAGGGAAACCATTTTCTGCTGCAAGGTGCTTCCCGCATACTCATTGGGCTTTCTCCATTGCGACATATCGGACGGGTTGTTGGCATAATAACCGTTGTCCTCGCTGTAGCGTCTTGCATTTTCAAACGGCACGGCGCTCCCCGTGCGGAACGGGACATCTCCGAAATCATTGTTTACCGCAAGCAGGGTAATGATGGGCGCATTATTGCTTTTGTCGGTCTTTTGGCCGATCACCCACCATTCATGCCCCGCAAAGGACAGCCTGCTTTGGTCGATCTTTAATATGCTTTGGGCGCTCGTACCGGGCAGAATGTCTTTTGCACCGCCTGCGGCAAAAACCGTTATCGGCACAAGGCATAGCACCATACAAAGGGTAAGTAGGATACTGAGTATTCGTTTCTTCATTTCTTGCTACCTCCGTTTTCGTGTATGTCGGCTCAGTCAAGAGCGGTTATGGTAATGGTGCCGATGAACCCCTCAAGGAGTGTATTGTATTCCGATTGCTCAAATAAAAATTTCAATGTTATATCTCGGGCTGATGCGTCATACATTCTGTTGAAGTTAAAGGAATGATAGTCGTTACTATACGGAAGTTTTGTTCCATCTCTTTTTATGCGTGTGATATTCCTGCAAAAATCTGCATCCTCACTGCTGTCTGTCATTTGGATGCCATAATAACCGGTGCTCCCGGGAGCGTTTGAGCCGACTCCCAGAGAGCCGCTTATGATGATATTGTATATATGCCCCTTTTTCAGCGTAATTTCATTTCCGGAAGCTGAAATCAGACCGCCTCTGTTTATTTTTTCAGTAAATTCAATTCTTGCGGGATAGTTTTGAAGAAGAGCCTTCCCTACTGACGCTTTTGCATGAAAATACCCGGAGCTTCCGCCGTTCTGACCGGGGTCGCCCTTGTCGCCTTTATCTCCCTTATCGCCTTTGTCGCCTTTTTCGCCGGGGTCACCCTTGTCGCCTTTTTCACCGTCAACACCTGCGGCTTTCACCCCGGTGTCGGTTTCTCCGATCCACCAGTTGCCGTTCTCGCCGATAAAAGGTGTTTTACCGTCCTTACCGGTGGCACCGTCGGTTCCGTCCTTGCCGTCAAGACCTTTCAGAACCGAAAGGTCGTACAGGTTCAGCCATATTTCATCGCCGGTGTAGCGCCACTGCAGGGTGTTTTCGTTCACGCGGATTTCCGGTGTTTTTCCGTTTGCTCCGCCCTTACCGCTCTGTCCGGCAGGGCCTGTGATGTCGACTATCGCCACAAGGTTCTGCCACTCGTCACCCGCGTAACGCCACTGTATGTGGGTTGCGGCTCGCTGCACCTCGATGCTTTTGGCGTTAATTCCGTCTTTACCGTTGGCTCCGTCCTTACCGGCTTCTCCGGCAGCGCCCCGCAGCTCGGTAAGCGCCACAAGGTCATGCCAATCGGCTTCATCGCTGTATTTCCACTGGATCGCCGTGCCGTTGTTCCGCACCTCCGGCAGTGCAGGGTCGGTTTTTGCCGCCTTGCTCCATCCTGCGGCAAGCACGATGCAAAGCACCAAAAGAGCGGCGCAAAGCGCCAAAAGTGATCCTGTGAGTAGTTTTTTTCCTGTTTTCATCTTCTTTCCTCCGTTCAGAATTGTTTATCACGGCGAAGCTCACCCGCAGCAAAGGGCGGAGGACAGCCTGTTGATGACAACTGAGATTGCGGAGCATATCAGTAGCATGTGCAGTCTATCCAAGGTGCTTTTTGTTGAGGTGAGGTCACACTTCGTCCTTTTTCCTCTGCTCCAAAAGCCAGGCTGTCATGTCCTGCAAAGTATCCTCCACCGGGCGCGGCTGATACGCAAAGCATTCCGATGCTGCAGCATGACTGAATTGCCCGTTTGAGGCAAGAACAGCAACGGAATAAGGGGTGAAAAACAGCGGCTTTCGCTCCTTCGTGCTTCGACGTTCATAGTATGGAGCCGCCAGCTTTGCAAGCCCCAGTGGCAGGCAGATGGGGCGATACTTCAGCTTTGCAGTCTTTCCCACGAGCTGAAGCATCTTGCGAATGGTGACATAGTGGCCGGACAAAATGTATCCTTTGCCGGGCTCTCCGTTTTCGGAACAGGCGAGAATGCCTTTTGCCACATCTCGCACATCCACGAAGTCATATCCGCCGCAAACGGCAAAGGGCAGCTTTCTGGAAAGAAACGATTTCGCCATTGAGGTGAAGCTCCCTCCCTGTATATCGCCCGGCCCGATGATGCCGGAGGGGAAGACAATGCTGGCATTCAGCCCGCGCTCTGCCGCATTGAAGACAAGCTCTGTTGCGGTTGCCTTGCTCTTGGCGTAATCTCCGTCCACAAGCCCCGGAGAGAATTCGCAATCCTCCGTAATGATGCAGCCCTTTGGCTTTTCCGGTATGGCATGGACGGAACTAACATAGACCATTTTGCCCACATTACGCTCCATACATTGCCGGAGAACGCTCCATGTCCCACCTACATTGACCTGATAGAGCTTCGAACCGGGTCTGGACGCGACAGAGACGACACCGGCGCAGTGAATCACACAGGTACGGCTGTCCGCATCCGCGAAGAAGTCTGTCAGCGAGTTTTCCGCACACACATCACCGATGACGGTATGGACTTCTTTGGGGAGCAAATTGATATAGGGGTCATCATGCAGCACAAGCGCATGCACCTGCGCCTTGCGGCGTACTAGCTCCTCCGCAACAGCCCTGCCGAGGAAGCCGGTGGCACCTGTAACAAGATATTTATCATACATGTAAAAAGCCTCCTCAAATAAGCATACAAGTGTTGATTATCTTTCACGAGTACAGTATACTTGAGAAGAAAGGCAGAAACAATCAGCACTTGCCATACGGCTGAAAGAAAAGCAACACTTTCTGTCGAAGCGTTGCTTTTCTTTGTAAACTTTTTTGGAGGGGCTCTATATGGAGAAGATGGATGCAAGGAAACGCTATACGCAAATGGTGCTCAAGCAGTCTTTTCTGAAGCTGCTGAAGGAAAAACCTGTAAACAGAATTACGGTGAAGGAGGTTTGCGCGCTGGCGCAGCTTAACCGTGCCACCTTCTATGCCCATTACAGCGATTGCTTTGCCCTGATGGAGAGCATTGAGAATGAGCTCATCGATACATTTGAGAACTCCCTTCGCTATGTCAATTCGCTTGATGTGACGGCTCTGATCGAAGCCATCTACGATATGGTCGATCAGAATCAGGCGGCGTGTCGAATTCTAATTCTGGGGAATACAAACGCAACCGTCCTTATGCGGATGATTGCCCTGGCCAAGGCGGACAGCATTGCTTACTGGCGGAAAGAACTGCCCGGAGCCAGTGAGACAGAGCTGGAAATGATGTATACCCATCTGTCAAACGGTTTGATGCATGTCGTTGTGGAGGGCTATGACAAGTACAGCAAAGAGGAAATGGTCCGTTTTGTCAACCGGGTAGTAAAAGCCAGTCTTTCGCTGTTCCAATCACCCCAAAGACCTCTTGCTTAACATAGGCCTTATGCTTGCGTGGTATAATAAGCTTTGCAAAACGGTCGATGGTCAAAGGATAGGATGGAGAAAATCAGTCATATTTTATGAAAAAATGAGCATAAGAAAACCCCGGAAAATGCGGATTTTCCGGGGTTTTTGAGCTTTTGAGCTGTGAATTTGCGTCCGATTATCGCTTGGAGAACTGAGGTGCGCGACGAGCGGCCTTCAGACCGTACTTCTTGCGCTCCCACGATAGAAACCATTGTATTTGCAAGGGATTTGGGGATTATAAGGGAAAAATTGTCCCCTCAATTGTCCCATCTTTTCGCAATCGCCTGTTTTTATATTACAGGTTAGGAATGTTGAATGCGTAATTGACACGCGCTGCCAGAGCGTCCGGCTTGTTGTACTTGGCTTCAGCGTAGATATCCATGGTGATCTTCGAGTTTTCGTGCCCCGCTAAGTACTGCACCGTCTTGGGATCGACACCAGCATAAATCAGATTGGTGATATACGTGTGCCGCAGCATGTGCGGTGTAACGCGAAAGTCAATAGAATAAATCACATGACTGTTGTGTGCAGCCCTTTCGCCCAAAGTGGGAACAACCCGATGTTTCGTCTTGGTTCCGTCTGGCGCAATGCGCGTATATTCGCGCGGCTTCGTACTGCGCGTGGTAACATATTTCCACAGGCGGCTATATTGCGAGCCCGACAACAGGCCGCCATTGCGGTTGCAAACCACGTACTCGGAATTGGCCGTATTCTCTTTCTCTTTCAAGTATTGCGCCAATTCCGAGGGGATAGGTACAGTTCGATAAGCCGCCCTACTCTTCAATCTTTCGGTGATATAAGGGCGATTCTTATGGACGTGCCACGCCTCGCGCACAGTAAGTGAGGGCGTTTTTGAGTCAAGATCCACGCTATCCCACCGCAAGGCAAGGATTTCCTCCCGCCTGAGTCCAGTGTACAGCGCAAGCAAAATGAAAGTGTACGGCGGCAATCCCTTAACAGCGTTCAAAAGGATCTGCACTTCCTCGTCTGTCAGCGACTTTCTAGCCTTTGTCGGTGCTTTCCCACCCTTTGCAGGAAGGACAAGTGCGGGATTTTCCGAAATAATTCCGTTTTTGACAGCCTCGCCAAAAATACTTTTGTAGAACATCTGAACCGCACCATAAGTAGACTCTGACAATACGGCAGAGCGTCGCACTGCGGCGAGTATGTCATCGCGCGTTACGTCACACATGAGTTTGTCGCCCAGCGGCTCTACGATATGTTTTTTGATAGTTTGTGCATAATTGTCAAATGTGCTGAGTGCGATAAACGGGGATCTGTTCTCTAGACACAGCTGTGCATATTGCGCAACAGTGGGGCAGTCCCGTTCAAGAGCTTCTCGCGCGACTTTTGCCCGCAATTCTGCGACCTTTTGATCTACTTCACTCTCGGTGCGGCCGTAGAGCGTAACTCGTGTCCCGTCCTGAAT
>ENA-OXZV01000304-OXZV01000304.1-human-gut-metagenome-genome-assembly--contig:-NODE-304-length-10189-cov-4.345767_pt1 | contig 10189 bp, 9 predicted proteins | sample MGYA00244514_ERZ652813 | MGnify/ENA primary metagenome ERZ652813 (study PRJEB26926, sample SAMN06164426) | human gut metagenome | biome: ENVO:00009003; feature: ENVO:2100002; material: ENVO:00002003... | reverse complement strand
CAAGGCTATTCGTCGGCAGCGTCAGATGTGTATAAGAGACAGATTCAGTATCGCCTATGCAAGTTCACTATTATTACTAATGCTACTTTGGGAATCGGAAACAACTTTGGATGATGTCTTCTTTATGCATTTCGAAACGAACAAACTTCTTAATCTATTCTAAAATATGAAGCACGTAGGAAACCTGCAATACATCACATTCCTAAAAGGCTTGGCCATATTGGGGGTTATTTTAGTACATGCACCCCAACTAATTAAAGAAATAAATCCCTTAATTAGGGAATTTTTACATGCAGGTGCTTTCGGATGCCAGTTATTCTTCGTCATTTCAGGTTTTCTCGCAGTCAAATCCTGGGAACGATTATTGGCTAAATACGAAAACTCTACAGAAAAAAATAGAACCACTTATAAAACGTTTCTCAAAAAAAGATATTTGAGCATAGCACCAATTTATATTTTATTCATTCTGTTCTATCAAATTATCTCTTACTACATAGCTACATTCAATGTAGAGCCATTCTACAAAATATCGCATAATCCATTAAGTATTCTTGCAAATATCTTCTTACTGAATGGATTGGACTACCAAGCTTTCAACAACATCGTCCCGGGCGGATGGTTTATCGGAACCATATTTTTATTTTATCTTTTGTTCCCGTTAATTTATAAATTATATCGATACATCAAAACATATAATCCCCGACTACTCTTCCTGCTGCCATTAGGTGGAGTCATCGTTTCTGCTATTTTTCAAACCGGTATTTTCTTCATTATCGGCGACTGGACTCTATCTAAACCAGGTAGTTTCACTTACTACAGCATCATAAATCAACTTCCCTGTATGCTGATCGGTGTAACGCTAAACTATTATCTGAAAAATACAAAACTGTCTAAAAATAACCTGCTGCTCTGCTTTATCTGCCTTGGACTTATCGGGAACTTACTATGGTATGCATTGAGATTACATTATTGGATCTATGCGCTTATACCATCTATCATCGGCTGGTCTTTCTTTTATTTATTCCTATACGTACAACGAAAATCTGAAGAAATAAGGGGGGGGGAAACTGTAAACAACCAAACGCGCAATTATATTACAAAAAAAATAGAACAGATTGGGAAAGTTTCTTTTTCCGTATATTTCACAAATTTTATCGGAACATTCATTTTTCCGTGGGGCATTCAGCTTCTATTGGTGCACTACGGATATACAATCAACGGGACTCTGTTGTTTTTCCTGCTTTTGATACCTATATTTCTTATTACCTTCCTCTTTGTACCTCCGGTAGATTATATCATATCCCGCATAAAAAGCCTGCTATAAATATATAATTTTATTGACAATAATTTTTTATCAATGATGCAATCCCCGAATTTTCCCCCCCCCACCGTCCGTTCAAGTAATTTCGAGTTGCTCCGCATATTCTGCATGCTGTCCATAGTCGCTGTTCATTATGTTTGGCATGGAGGATCAGCAGCAAGTGGTAGCAATATAGCAGCAGCTTATTTCCTCGGAAATTTCGCCCAAATTGGAGTAGCATGTTTTGTACTAATAGGCGCATGGTTTCTAATAGACAAAGAATTCAGCATTACCCGAATATTCAATTTATCCAAACAAATCACATTTTATTCATTAAGCATTGCTTTATTACTTTTCATTATTGGCATGGCATCATATACCGACATCATCAAAAATGCAATGCCTATCATCTTTAAACGATATTGGTTTCTGACCCCTTATGTATTTTTACTATTTTTACACCCATTTCTCAACTACGTATTGAATGCCTGCTCGAAAAAACAGATACGTTTTCTATGCATAAGTCTATTCATAGCCGTATCCGTTATTCCAACGATATTTATCGTAACAGATCCATTCGGATTTAATATTTTCAGATTTATCCTATTGTATTTGATAGCCTATGCAATTAAAAAAGAATGCATTCGAATCGAATTCAAAAACAACCTATTGAATTTTATAACATCGATAACGGTTGCCTTTGGTATGTACAGCCTCTCTTTATTGGCCCTTCGATGGAATTATACTGATTTTGCATCGCTATACCCCAAACAGATGTCGAGTGTACCAGTTATGATAAGTTCCGTTTATCTATTCTTAGGAATAAAACATCTAACTTTCAAATCAAACTTCATAAATAAATTATCGGCACATACCCTAGCTGTCTATCTTATAAGCGAACATACTTGCTTATTCAAATGGTTTTGGACAGACATTCTAAGAACAGATAAATTATGGAATGCGGGAATATTCGAATATTTGGGATACTCCTCTCTTATTATATTAAGTGTATTCGTTTCCTGTATATTGATAGACTATATAATTAAAAATACAATATATAAAATACTTCCAAACACCCCTAAGTTCCTTATAAATATCGAACACTATTTCAAGATCAAAACATAATAACAAGCGCCCCAGTATGTATGTATCATTAGGTATTTTCACTCAATACCGCAGAGAGTTAATGGGAGTAGCCACCGTACTCATCCTATTATGCCACTCCTTATTACCTCCCGCCATACATTGTCCGAACGACATACTGCGATGGATCATAATCACCGGCAACCGAGGAGTCGATATCTTCCTGTTTCTATCCGGATTGGGCATGTACCACTCCCTACGCAAAATGACCAAATGGAATCGGGGGGGGGTAATTCGGTGGTATGCAAAAAGATACAGGCACATTTTACTACCTTATCTACTCATTTGCTTCCCCTACTACCTGGTATTGGGTTGTGTAAACGACGGACATTTTTCCATTTCTATATTTTTATACCGCCTTTCCACATTGAACTATTGGTTGGAGCACAAAGGTTTTTGGTATATCGCCATGTTGATTCCGCTATATTTCTTAACTCCCTTTTATGCCCGAATAATAGATAAAACAAAATATCAAACTCTGCTAACCGTGACTTTATGCATCATCTTACTGTTAATCAGTACCATCAAAATCGAAAACAACAATTTGTTTTCGCATGTATGGAATAATACTGCTTTCGTACTGCAACGAATTCCTTCCTATCTCATAGGATATTATATGGCTCCCAGTATTCTAAAAGGCAAGAAAGTCAATCTTTTGAAATTGACAGGAATAATAGCAGGCTGTTTTCTCGTCATAAAAATTATCTTTCCGGCAAATACGTTCTGGGAATGGTTGGAGATATATCCGATTATGCTCGTATCGTACTTCTTCATCAAAAAAAGCGTATGGATCAAACGGATATGTACTTTTATGGGGCAAATCTCGTTAGAATCCTATTTGACCAATGGTTGTATGATATTATTGATCGGTTTATTACCCTGGGAAACCACACTTGACCATTTGAATTACGGTAATTACCTGCGCTATACATTGATTATTGTAACAGGTATAACGACAGCATATTGTGCCAATAGAATAATCAACAAAATAACAGCTCGCTTATGAATGTTCTGATAGCAGGCGATTTTTGCGATAGATACCGAATATCAGATCTTATCGCCCGTGGCAACTACGCTTCGTTGTTCGACGACATTAAATACCTCACGGAGCAGGCAGATGTCAGTATCATAAATTTCGAATTCCCAATCGTTTTGCACGCAGGAGTTCCAATTACCAAAAGCGGTCCCACATTACAAGGGCAGCCCGCCGCAGTCGATGCCGTCAAGTATGCCGGTTTCAATGTTTGCACACTCGCCAACAACCACATCCTCGACCAAGGTACAAAATGCTGTATTGAAACCCGCGAACTGCTTGAAAACGCCGGAATAAAGACAGTCGGCATCGGTAAGAATTCGGCTGAAGCAGCAACTGTTCTGTACATAAATCAAAAAGAGAAGGGAACATTAGCGATCGTGAATTGTTGTGAACATGAGTTCTCTATAGCAACGGACACAACCGCCGGCGCCAATCCATTAAATCCGATACAACAATATTACAATATACAAGAGGCACGGACAAAAGCCGATTATGTTTTGGTCATCGTGCATGGAGGACACGAACATTACGCGTTGCCATCTCCCCGCATGAAAGAAACTTATCGTTTTTTTATAGATGCCGGCGCCGACGCAATAATCAACCACCACCAGCATTGTTATTCGGGATATGAAATATACCACGGAAAACCTATTTTCTATGGCTTGGGAAATCTGCTTTTCGATCATAAAAGCGAACGTCACGGTCCCTGGAACGAAGGTTTCATGGTATCGCTTCGACTCGACAAACAGACATTACCTCAATTCGAATTATACCCGTATACACAATGCAACGAACGACCTTCCGTTATACCGATGAACGAAGCCGAACGTAAAATTTTCGCAGAACGCATCGACAAGTTGAACCAAATAATCTCGAACGAAGACCAGCTGAACACAACATTCGAAACGTGGGCACAAAAAACAAGTCGCAATTTTCTGGTTCCATTCCAGCCCTATTGCACCCGCACAGCCAAACGACTTTTCGTACACGGCCTACTGCCGTCGTTCATTACCCGAAAAAAGAGATATCAAATACTCAACTATCTCAACTGCGAAGCCCATCTCGATAAATTGAGGACAGTCGTATCGAAATTGAAATAAAATTATTTCTTATGTATCATCAAGATCCTATACCATCTGAAAAAGCCCGTTTCGAATATCTTCACTCCTTTTATTCGAAAATAAACCGGGGTATCTCCCGTCCATCCCTGTTGGTACATAAACTACTCAACTTTCTATACGGATGTAATCTACTATCTGACAAGCTATTTCTGTCGTTAAAGTTTCGACTAAAAATGGGGGGGGGAATCAATTGGAAATCCCCCCACACATTCAACGAAAAATTGCAATGGCTCAAACTATACAATCGCCGCCCGGAATATACTATTATGGCAGACAAAATAGAGGCAAAAAAGTGGGTAGCCGAACGTATCGGAGAAAAATACATCATCCCGACCTTGGGAGTATGGACAAAAGCGGAAGAAGTGGATTTCGATACTCTGCCCGACAAATTCGTCATCAAATGCAATCACAACAGCGGAACGGGAATGTACATTTGCAAAGACAAACAGCAAATGGATGTGCAGAAAGTCCGTAACGGATTACGCACCGGATTGCAGGAAGACTACTTCCATCATAATGGAGAGTGGCCGTACAAAAACATAAAACCCCGCATCATCGCAGAACAATACATAGAAGATAAAAAAATCCCATGAATTATACGACTATAAATTCTTCTGTTTCAACGGAAAAGTAAAATTATTCAAAATAGATTTTGATCGTTTTACGGAACATCATGCTAATTATTATACCCCAACGGGAGAAATCCTTCCGTTGGTCGAAACAGCATACCCACCACAATTCGATCGCATTATTTCTATGCCTTCAACTCTACCTCAAATGATATCGTTGGCAGAAACACTTAGTTGTGGAATCCCATTCCTCCGAGTCGATTTTTATACGATCGGAATGGATATTTTCTTCGGAGAACTGACTTTCTTTCCCACTAGCGGTATGACTCCGTTCGAACCGAAAGATTGGGATAAAAAACTGGGCGACATGCTAATCCTGCCTACAAAAAACAAATGACAAAATAATCAACATCCGCCGACTAATATGTCCCATTCGATAACAGATATTATAAAAAATCCAGCCTTATTGCTGCTTACATTGGGCCACCGAGAATATTTCAACTGGGTAAGTGATAAATCATATCTGAAGATTGCTTTTTGGGCGCGTATGCATAAAAAACTCGATCTGGAACACCCGAAATCGTTCAGCGAAAAACTGCAATGGCTCAAACTCTACGACCGGAATCCACGATACACACAGTTGTGCGACAAATACGAAGTAAAGGCCATCGTCGGCGATATCATCGGGCACGAATACCTCATCCCCACACTCGGTGTATGGGAGAAATTCGAGGATATAGATTTTTCGAAACTACCCGAACGTTTCGTGCTGAAATGTACGCACGACAGCGGCGGTGTGATCGTTTGCAAGGACAAATCAAAACTGAACTATAAAAAAGTCCATCGCAAAATCAACGCTTGCCTGCGGCATAATTTTTTCTGGGGAATGCGCGAATGGCCATACAAAGACATAAAACCCCGGATCATTGCCGAGCAATATATGGAAGACAATGCTTCCGGAGAGCTGCGTGACTATAAATTCTTCTGTTTTGACGGAAAAGTGAAAGCACTCTTCATTGCCTCCGATCGAATGACACAGGGAGAAGAAACAAAATTCGACTTCTTCGATGCCGATTACAACCACCTTCCATTCCGTAACGGCCATCCCAACGCCTCCGTATTACCGAATAAACCTCTGAATTTCGACAAAATGAAAGAATTGGCAGCCCAGTTATCCGCAGGTTATCCGCAGGTACGTGTGGATCTGTACGAAGTCAATGGTAAAGTATATTTCGGCGAATTGACTTTTTTCCACTGGAGCGGTATGACTCCGTTCGAACCGGAAGACTGGGATTACAAATTCGGAGAATGGCTTACATTACCACCTAAAACAAGATAAAATGGGCACTGTACATACGATAGAAAATCATCTGACGGCAATCAGCCGAACGATCCGGCGAGTACTCGTATCCTATTCGGAAAGGCAGAACATCCAAAAAAAACGAAAATTGATCGATAAAGTTTCCCTGACTGAAACCCAGAAGCAGGAGATAAAAGAATTCTTCCGAAAAAACTACGGAAAATCGTTATCTACGGCCTGGCACAGACTGTACCAAAGCTACACCGGCATATACTGCAAAGATTATTTCCCCGAAATTCTATTTTCGACACGATTGGAGCCGAAACTCAATCCATACAGAGAAGCAGAAATATTGGGCGACAAAAGTTTTTTGCCGCTATTGTTCTCCGGAATAGAAGGCCTTCACATCCCCCAAACCTATCTATCCTGCGTAAAAGGCATATACAGAAACGGGAACAATGCTCTGTTATCCCCAGCCGAAGCCTATATGTCATTATTCGACCGAGGCAAATGCGTGGTGAAAAAGACGATAGACACCAGTAGCGGACGCGATGTGCAGATATGCAACTTTGTCGGAGGACAAGACATCGGCAGCTCTTTGGCCGTTCGGGAAGTACTGGAAAAATTCGGAAATAATTTCGTTGTACAGGAATTAATCCATCAAGCGGACGTTCTTGCCACATTGAATCCATCGTCTGTAAATACGTTTCGGGTCATAACCTATATCCTCGACGACCGAATCCATATTTGCCCCATCGCATTGAGGCTGGGCCGATCTTCATCCGATCGTGATAACATCCATTACGGAGGAGTATGTATCGGAATAAACGCAGACGGTACACTAAAAAAAGAAGCATTTTCGGAACAAGGAGAACATTTTGTTTTTCACCCGGATACAAAGGTCAAATTCTCAGGCTACAACATAGGGGGGGGGAATTTGACTCGAATAAAAGAAACTGTACTAAAAATGCATGCGAATCTACCGTACTTAGGGATTCTGTCCTGGGATCTGTCTCTCGATACAGAAGGAGCCGTTGTTCTTATAGAAGTCAATACGACAGGGCAAAGTGCTTGGTTTTGCCAAATGGTCAACGGCGAATCCTTGTTCGGAGAGAACACCGGCAAAATGTTGCAATTGATTCGTAAATAATAACATGAAGATCGTTTTCTTTACAAGCGGACTTTCGGGCGGAGGAGCCGAACGAGTTTGTTGCAACCTCGCCAATTTTCTCTGCCAACGTGAACACGATATCGAATTTATCACCATATCCGATGACGAGGCGACGTATCCGCTTTCGACAAAAATAAGTCGCCAAGCACTCTTGCACCAGCAAGAACGGAGCAACTTCCTGCACGACAATCTGCTTCGTTTCTACAGAGTATGCAAGCTCATCCGCAAAACCCGATGCGACTGTTATATAGTTATGTTGCCGATACCGACAATCCTGCTATTATCACTTCGATTCCTCACCAAAGCCAAAATTATCGCTTCGGAGCGTGTCGATCCCTCCACGTACCCTCCTTCGAAACAAAAGCGATTGAAGAAAGTTGCCCATAAAGCCGATGGCTGGGTGTTCCAAACCGAAATTCAAAAAAACTGGTACGGGAATTCCATCGGCAGCGCAGCCGTAAAAATCATTCCGAATGCGATCAACAAGGAGTTCATCACCGCAGAATACTCAGGTCCGAGAAACAAGCAGATCGTTTCCTCCGGCAGGCTGACCGAACAGAAAAATCATGCTCTCCTGATAAAAGCATTCGCGGGTATAACAGCCAAATATCCAGCCTACAAACTGGTCATTTACGGCGACGGTCCGCTGCGGAAAGACCTCGAATTATTGGCCTCAAACTTGGGAATTGCCGACAAAGTCAGCTTTCCCGGTTACACGACAGAAATCCGGAAGAAAATCGAACGTTCTTCACTGTTCGTGCTTTCATCCGACTTCGAAGGTATGCCCAACGCACTGATGGAAGCGATGGCTTTAGGAGTACCCTGCATATCGACCGACTGCAAAGGTGGGGGCGCGAGATTTCTGATAAAAAACGGGACAAATGGATTGCTAACCCCCATTGGCGACGTGGAAGCATTACAGACCGCAATGGAGAAAATACTATCAGACCAATTTTTCGCAGACAATCTTAGCCATAATGCGCATAAACTCTGCGAAACACACTCTCCCGAAAAAATATACGCAGAATGGGAAAACCTCATAAAAAAGGTTGTATGCCTTCAACCATCCGATAAAAAGTAATCCTTTTGATGAAAATAGTATTCGTAACGGACACCCTATCCTCCGGTGGATCAGAACGTGTCCTCTCTACCCTTGCTAATTCTCTTTGTAAAACCTACGAAGTAAGCATCGTATGTTTAAGAAAACGGATGATTGCATACGACATAAATCCGGCAATAAAACTCGCATTTGCAGATGATCATCACCGGGACATCACGGCTAAATTATTGTGGCTACGCAAATATTTACGGCAATATGACCTTGTTATCGCCTTCATGTTACCTGTGTTTGTAGCAACATTGGCTTGTATGCTGTTTACCCGGACACCTATTATTGTTTCCGAACGAAATGACCCAGGAAAAGCCAGCCTATTCCGAAAAATAATACGGAGAATGCTCTTATTCAGAATGCAACATATGGTTGTACAAACCCCGGAGATTAAGAAATATTTTCCAGCAAAATACCATAAGCGCATATCCGTAATCGCCAATCCCATATCAGAACAATTCGAATGGCAATCAGCATTAAGCAGCCACAAAGAAAAGAAAATAATCTCCGTCGGACGACTCGATCCTCAAAAAAACCAGAAAATGATGATCGATGCTTTTGCACTTTTCAGTAAAACCCATCCTGATCACTGCTTAGATATTTATGGAGAAGGCCCTATGCGACAGGAACTCGAAGAATATATAGAACGAAAAGGATGTCGTGTCAGGTTACAAGGCAGGTCTGCTAACATAGCTTCACAAATGAAATCGGCACAAGTATTCGTCCTATCTTCCGACTATGAAGGAATGTCGAATGCAATGATAGAAGCAATGTACCTCGGATTGCCTGTAATCAGTACAAAAGTATCTGGTGCAAAAGAACTAATTATAGATCACATAAACGGATGCTTCGCCGACGATGCAAACTCGATCGCACAAGCATTTTCATATCTATCGGAAAATGAAACGGCTGCACGCGAGATCGGACTTCGCGCATCCAATACAATCAAACACTTAGTCGACAAAAATACCGTTTTGCAGCAGTGGATGGACATAATAGAAAAATATACAAAACTCTAATCACGATGAATTATCCTGTTGCCGTCATTATCCCCGTTTATAAAAACGATACGCCCCAATACGTCCGCCCCGCTATTGACAGCATCATAAAACAGACTTATTCCTGTCGAATATATATAGGAGTAGATGGTCCCATAGGAAATTCCTTAAATTCATGTCTGGAAGCGTATGAAAATAACAAAAACGTATCGATTGTACGTTTTGCAGAGAATCGGGGACTCGCCTGCGTCTTAAACGATCTGCTCCAAATATGTTTCGACAACGGTTACGAATACATCGCCCGTATGGATGCAGACGATATCTCGTTGCCGGATCGCATCGAAAAACAGATCTGTTTTCTGAATGAACACCCCGAAATAGATGTCGTCGGAGGCTGTCTCTTATACACATCTCCGAGCCCACGAGACATCTCAGGATCTCGT
>ENA-OXZV01000299-OXZV01000299.1-human-gut-metagenome-genome-assembly--contig:-NODE-299-length-10246-cov-4.650868_pt1 | contig 10246 bp, 7 predicted proteins | sample MGYA00244514_ERZ652813 | MGnify/ENA primary metagenome ERZ652813 (study PRJEB26926, sample SAMN06164426) | human gut metagenome | biome: ENVO:00009003; feature: ENVO:2100002; material: ENVO:00002003... | reverse complement strand
ATGTGTATAAGAGACAGCTATATGTTTGTCATGGACTGGGACAAAGAGCAGGGATGGCATGATGCAGCAATCGTACCGTACGGCGGAATCCCGATGGATCCTGCAACCATGGTACTTCACTATGCACAGGAAACGTTCGAGGGACTGAAAGCCTACAGAACAGCAGAAGGAAAGATCCAGCTGTTCCGTCCGGAAATGAACGCACGCCGTATGATTAAATCCAACGAGAGACTCTGCATGCCGGGCGTACCGGAGGAGATGTTTGTAGAGGCTGTCAAAGCACTGGTTAAAGCACAGGAAGACTGGGTACCGTCTGAGCCAGGTACATCTCTTTACATCCGTCCGTTCATGTTCGCTACTGAGGCAAGCCTTGGCGTACATATGGCAAAATCCTACAAATTCGTTATCATCACCACTCCGGTTGGAGCATACTATGCAGAGGGCATCAACCCGGTTAAGATCCTGGTTGAGGATGAATATGTTCGTGCAGTCAAAGGTGGCACAGGATTTACAAAATGCGGCGGTAACTATGCAAGTTCCATCGCAGGCCAGGTAAAAGCAGAGAAGATGGGATGCACCCAGGTTCTGTGGCTGGACGGCGTACATCGTAAATATGTAGAGGAAGTTGGAACCATGAACATCATGTTCAAGATTGCCGGCGAAATCTACACCGCACCGCTGGAAGGAACTGTTCTTCCGGGCGTAACCCGTGATTCCCTGATCCATATCTTAAGAGACTGGGGATATAAAGTAAACGAAACACATCTGTCGGTTGACGATCTGATGAAAGCAGGTCATGACGGCACACTGGAAGAAGCATTTGGTACTGGTACAGCAGCAGTTGTATCTCCGGTTGGTGAATTTGTATACAAGGACGATTCTGTTGTTGTAAATGACTTCAAGATCGGTGAGCTGACCCAGAAACTGTACGATACCCTGACCGGTATCCAGTGGGGTAAGCTGCCTGATACCAAGGGCTGGACCGTCAAGGTTGAACCGAAGGTCTGATTCGGCCCGGAAGCTATGCTTTTTAGCTAAGGCAACACCGCACAATTCCCGCCTTGCGGCTTAAGCACCGCTCCGGCAGCTGCGGCACGGCATCTGCGTTGCCAAAATGCTCGATAATGTCGGGTTGCGGTACCCGCATCGTGCTTCGGGGGCAAAAGCCCCTCGCACTCTGCGACCGCTGCCCCTGCTTCGGTTCGCTGTTTCCGCCACTGGCGGCGCTCACCTTTGCAGCATCCAGTATTATCTGCGCTTTTGGCTTAGCATCTGCCGCACCTCGCTCGCCGTATCGGCACTTGGAATCATGCGGTACTGCCTGAACAAAAGAGAGACCGCGCGGCAGACGCCGCCGGAAGGATATGGGAGGAAAAACACCATGGAAGCATCCAAAGTTTACTATACGGATTTCCGCTGTCCGGTGGGCACCAGCCTGCTGGAAAAGCTGCGCCGGGTGTGCATTGCCGCCGGCATCAAGGACATCGACATGGACGGCCGGTTCGTGGCCATCAAGATGCACTTCGGCGAGCTGGGCAATCTGGCTTTTCTGCGTCCCAACTACGCCAAGGTGGTGGCAGACCTGTGCAAGGAGCAGGGCGGTATGCCCTTCCTGACCGACTGCAACACCCTGTACCCGGGCAGCCGCAAGAACGCGCTGGAGCACCTGAGCTGCGCCCAGCTGAACGGTTTCTGGCCCATGACCACCGGCTGTCAGGTGATCATTGGTGACGGTCTGCGCGGCACGGATGAGGTGGAAGTGCCGGTGCCGAACGGCGAATACTGCAAGACCGCCAAGATCGGCCGCGCCATCATGGATGCGGACGTGTTCATCAGCCTGACCCACTTCAAGGGCCACGAGTCCACCGGCTTTGGCGGTGCGCTCAAGAATATCGGCATGGGCTGCGGCTCCCGCGCGGGCAAGATGGAGCAGCACGCTGCCGGCAAGCCCGCCGTGCAGGAGGGGCTGTGCCGCGGCTGCCACCGCTGCGCCAAGGAGTGCGGCTCGGACGCCATTACTTACAATGCCGAAAACAAGGCGGTCATCGACTACGACAAGTGCAAGGGCTGCGGCCGCTGCATCGGCGCGTGCAGCTTTGACGCCATCTATTCTCCCAACGACTGCGCCAACGAGCTGCTGGACCGCAAAATGGCGGAGTATGCCGCCGCAGTCTGCCACGACCGTCCCTGCTTCCACGTTTCTCTGGTGCAGGACATCAGCCCCAACTGCGACTGCCACTGCGAGAACGATGCACCCATCCTGCCGGATATCGGCATCTTTGCGTCCTTCGACCCTGTGGCGCTGGACCAGGCCTGCGTGGACGCCTGCCTGAACGCCGCCCCGCTGCCCAACAGCCAGCTGGGCACGAACCTTGCAAAGCCGGGCTGGAACTGCTACCACGACAACTTCAAGGACTCCAACCCCAACATCGAGTGGAAGGCCACCCTTGAACAGGCCGAGAAGGTGGGTATGGGCACCCGCCAGTATGTGCTGAAAAAGGTATAACGACAAAATGGGGCGCTGACCACACGGTCAGCGCCCCATTGCGCTTTAAAATTTAAGGTTGCGTTTAAGCCTCGCCGTTCGTCTCCGGCACGATATCGTCCAGCACAGTTTGCAGCGCCTGCCAGTTTTTCAGGGTGCAGCCGGGCAGGGTATCAGCGTCCAGTCCTGCGTCCGCGATGCGGCCGGTCATGCTGTCCTTATCGCTGAGCAGGTCCAGCGCGGCGTCCTTGACCAGCGGCCAAGCCTCGGCAAAGCCCTCCTGCTGGTTGTCGGTCAGGCCGTCGTACCAGCTGTAAAAGGCCTCCTGAATGGCCTCCGGGGAGCGGCTGGACATCCGTGCGCCCTCGGCCCATTGCAGCAGAGATGCCGCCGCGATGACCGATTTCAAGGAGCAGCCGGATACCCCGGGCCCCCAGCCCAGACAGGGCGCAAAGGCGTTTTCCGTGCCGGTGATGGAGAACACCGAGTTCTCGTCAAAGTTGCCGGGGTTCAGCTCTCCGGTGTTGGCTTCTGTGGTGGAGGAGGGCAGCTCACTGCTGCCGGAAGCGGATGCGCTGTCCGAGGCGGGCGCAGCGCTGGATGCAGGGCTGCTTGCAGAGCCGCCGCAGGCTGCCAGCAGACAGCCCAGTAAAGCGGCGCACAGCAGCAGCGCAAGGGAGCGGATATATTTCGATGTCATAAGAAAAACCTCCGTAACTGGTGCCCCGGCAAGCCGCCGGAGCAAAGCGGGATCTACACCCTAAGTATACGTTCTGCGCACGGCGTTGTCAATCGTTCCGCGCAGGACGAATTTCAAGCAGACCTGTGCAGGATATACAAAAATGCAGCTTGAATTTCGGGCAGTTCAACGCATTGACATTCTCCGCGCTGGCTCGTATAATCAAAAGCAGACAAGTGAATTTATCAGTGCGTGTAACTGTTCGATCAGGCATGAGCATCAGAGGGAAGGCGGCAACGGCATCCCTTTGGTTCTTGTGCCCTTTTTCTTTTTCACAAGAGCTGCGGCATGGAAGCGGAGGAGTGCGGCGATGCAGGCTGTAAAGGTATTCAATAACAATGCGGTGTCGGTGGTCATGCCGGACGGCAGGGAAGCCATTCTCGTGGGAAACGGGCTTGGGTTTGGCCGCCGCCCGGGGGACGTGATCGACAAAAGCCGCGTTTCCAAGGTGTACTATGTGCAGAACGAGCTGCAGACCAAGTTCCTCAAGATGCTGGATAACGTTACCCCGCAGGTGATGCAGGCCGCCGAGCGCATCTCGCTGGCGGCAGAGGAGCAGGGCATCCTGCTCAGCAGCAAAAGCACCATCTCGCTGGTGGACCACATCAGCTTTGCGCTGGAACGTGTGGAAAAGGGCACCTTTCTGCCCAACCTCATGCTTTCGGAGACCCGGATGCTGTACCCGAAGGAGTACGCAGTGGGGCAAAGGGCGCTGGAACTTGTCCGGCAGTTCTGCGGCGTACAGCTGCCGGAGGACGAAGCGGGCTACATTGCCCTGCATCTGGTAGCCGGTGCGGCGGACGGCGCGCTGGCCTATGATACCGTAAAGTTTGTCAAGGCGGTCAAGGAGATCATCTGCGATACCTATCACTGCACCTTTGAGGAAGAAAGCCTTGAGACCACCCGCCTGACCGTACACCTCAAGTTTCTGGCGGCGCGCATTCTGCGGCACACTCCTTGGCAGGACGCCGGGCTGGAGTCCATGTACACGGTGCTTTTGCAGCGCGACAGCCGCAACGAGGTGTGCTTACAGCGCATCAATGCCTATCTGCGGCAGGAATTTGATTACGAGCTGGATCATCAGGAGCAGGTCTATCTGCTCATCCACCTGACCAAGATTGTCGGTTAAAACGCTTCAACAGGGCGTCCGGAAGCCCTGCGGAATAGAAATCATCCCCCAAAACAGTCAAGTCAAAAAGTGAGGAGTATTACACGATGAAAGAAAAAGTCATGAATGGCTTGGAAAAGTTCTCCAAAGCCATGCTCTCACCGCTGTCGTATATCTCGGCAGCAGGCCTGATCCTTGTGCTGGGCGCATTGCTTACCAGCACAAGCCTTAGCGCGATGATCCCCGTTCTGCAGTGGACCCCCATCAAGCTGCTGGGACAGCTGATCTACAACTGCATCATGGTCATCATCAATAACCTCAGCCTGATGTTCTGCGTGGGCATCGCAGCAGCGCTTGCCAAAAAGAACAAGCAGCAGGCTGCCATCATCGGCCTGATGAGCTATTTTATGTACCTGACCGCCGGCAACGTCACCCTGACCCAGCTGGGTATGCTGGCAGAGCCTGACCCGATGGTGGGTCTGTACGGCACCGGTCAGTCCACCGTGTTCGGCATCCAGACGGTGGATATGGGCGTGTTCGGCGGCATCCTGCTGGGCTTGGTCTGCGGCTGGGTGTACAACCGCACCTGTGAAAAGCAGTTCAAGGGCATCATCACCCAGATCTACTCCGGCAACCGCTGGTCCTTTACCTGCATGGTGGTCTTTTCCATCCTGTTCGGCTTTGGCTCCTGCTTCTTCTGGCCGCCGGTGCAGAACGTGATCAGCGCACTGACCGACCTGATCGCCACCTCCGGCAACTTCGGCCTGTTCCTGTACGGCTTCTTGGAGCGCTTCCTCATCCCCACCGGCCTGCACCACCTCATCTACACCCCCTTCCAGTTCTCTGCACTGGGCAACAGCCTGACCGTGGGCGATGCCACCTACACCGGCTCCTACATCGTCATGATGATGGAGTACAGCATGGGTCTGCCCTTCTCGGACGGCATCGTGTGGATGTACACCGGCTTCACCAAGACCTTCGGCTACTTTGGCATCGTGGCGGCCTTCATCTTCTGCGCCCGCAAGGAGAACCGCAAAAAGACCGCTGCCGTTCTGGTGCCGCTGGCCTTTACCGCTTCTCTGGCCTCTATCACCGAGCCGCTGGATTTCATGTTCTGCTTCACTGCCCCCATCCTGTGGGTGGCACACGCCTGCATCTCCGGCCTGTTCATCGTGCTGCTGCACATCTTCCATGTCACCGGCTTTACCACCAACCTCCTCGGCTCGGTGCTGATGAACCTTTCTGCCGGTGCAGATAAGACCAACTATCCCACCCTGTACCTGCTGGCGCTGTGCCAGATCGCAGTGTACTTTGTGGTATTCACCCTGCTGATCAAGGCGTTCAACCTGCACACCCCCGGCCGGGAAGAGGTGAGCACCGAGACCGCGGGGAGCGATGCACCCGCCAAGAAGGCAAGCGTGAAGAACGCTGCCGAGGTGCAGTGCGTCATCGACGGTCTGGGCGGCAAGGAGAACATCCTGTCGGTGGACAACTGCTTCACCCGCCTGCGGGTAAACATCAAGGACCCCGCAAAGCTGGACGAAGCTGCCATCAACAAACTGCCGAACAGCGGCATCGTGAAAAAGGGTACCGATATCCAGATCGTTTACGGTCTGCAGGTGGCCGATATCAAGCGTGCTGTGGAAGCACAGCTGGAAAACCAGTAAACCGCTTTTCCGTGCCCCGGCGGATTGCGCCGGGCTAACCTGAAAAATACAAAAAAGGAGCGTTTATACTATGGTCATTACCATCGCTGGCGGCGGTAGCACTTTTACCGCCGGTATCGTCAAATCCATCGCCCTGCGCCGGGAAGAACTGGAAGTGGACGAGATCCGTCTGTTCGACATCAACAAGGAGCGGCAGGACAAGGTTGCCGTTGTGGTGGACTGGGTCCTGCACAAGGAGCTGAATACCGACATCAAGCTGGTGGTCACCACCGATGTACAGCAGGCTTACACCGACACTTCCTTTGTGTTTGCCCAGATGCGCGTGGGCGGCTACGCCATGCGTGAGCAGGACGAAAAGATCCCTCTGCGCCACGGCTGCGTGGGACAGGAGACCTGCGGCTGCGGCGGCATGGCCTACGGAATGCGCACCATCTTCCCCATGATCAAGCTGATCGACGATGTGGAAAAGTATGCCAAGAAGGACTACTGGATCCTGAACTACTCCAACCCCGCCGCCATCGTATCCGAAGCCTGCCGCAAGCTGCGCCCGAAGGCACGGATCATCAACATCTGCGATATGCCCATCGCCATCATTGACGTGGTGGCAGCTGCCATGGGTATCCAGAACAAGAAGGAGATCGTTTACGATTACTTTGGCCTGAACCACTTCGGCTGGTTCACCTCCATCCAGTACCACGGCGAGGACCTGATGCCCAAACTGCGCGCCTACATCAAGGAGAACAAGATCCTTCTGCCGGAAAGCTACCTCAAGGGCATGGGCGCGCTGACCTCTTCCAGCAACCAGAACCGCCACACCAAGGGCAGCTGGTACTATGTGTGGAAGGGCGAGTACGAGATCATGGAAAACTTCCCGGAGTACCTGCCCAACACCTACCTGAACTACTATCTGCAGGCCAAGGAGTTCGTGGAGCACTCGGACCCGAACCACACCCGCGCCAACGAGGTGGAGGAGACCCGCGAAAAGAACCTGTTCGACGGCATCGACCACTACCTCAAGACCGGCGAGGTGGACGCCAACACCTTCTATGCCGGCAGCCACGGCGACTGGATCGCAGATCTTTCCGCTGCGCTGAAGAACGACACCAAAGCACGCTTCCTCATCATCACAGAGAACCGCGGCGCTATCCCCAATATGCCCTATGACGCAATGGTGGAGCTGCCCGCCTACATCGGCAAAAACGGCCCGGAGGTCATTGCCCGGGACAACATCCCGCTGTTCCAGCAGGGCTTGATGATGCAGCAGCTCAACAGCGAAAAGCTGCTGGTAGAGGGCTGTGTGGAAGGCAGCTACGAGAAGGTGCTGCAGGCCTTTACCCTGAACAAGACTGTGCCCAGCATGAACGTTGCCAAGGCCATTCTGGACGATATGATCGAAGCCAACAAGGGCTACTGGCCGGAGCTGCACTGAGCAGCCGACCTTACAGCCGCCGCAGGCATTGCCGCCTGTGGCGGCTTTTTTATGCGCATTGACCTTTGCACAGCTAGGGCTTATAATGAGAAAAAACCAGTAAAAGCGAAAGGAAGCACACCCATGCAAAACCAAGTCCCTGTATCCCCAAACCGCCCGGTCACCGGGCGCTTTGCGCCCAGCCCCAGCGGACGGCTGCATCTGGGCAATCTGGCGTGCAGCCTGCTGGCATGGCTCAGCGCAAAAAGTCAGGGCGGGCGCATCGTGCTGCGCATCGAGGATCTGGACGCCGAGCGCTGCCCCCGCGTCTACGCCGACTTGCTGGAGCAGGATCTTGCGTGGCTGGGGCTTACATGGGACGAGGGCGGCAGCACCGGCGGCGCACACGCGCCCTATTACCAGAGCGAGTGCGGGGAGATCTATACCCAAAGCTACCGCAAGCTGGAGCAGAGGGGGCTGGTGTACCCCTGCTTCTGCTCCCGCTCCCAGCTGCACGCCGCCAGCGCACCCCATACCTCGGACGGCAACGTCATCTACCCGGGCACCTGCCGGGGGCTGACGCCGGAGGAAATTGCGGAAAAGCGCAAAAAGAAAGCCCCTGCCTACCGCCTGATGGTGCCGGACGAGGAGATCACCTTTGTGGACGGCTGCATGGGTGCCCACACGGAAAACCTGCTGCGGGACTGCGGCGACTTCTATCTGCGCCGGGCAGACGGTGTGTTTGCCTATCAGCTGGCGGTGGTGGTGGACGATGCCCGCATGGGCGTCACCGAGGTGGTGCGCGGGGCAGACCTGTTATCCTCCACGGCGCGGCAGCTGTACCTGTACCGTCTGCTGGGTCTGCAGCCGCCCCGCTTTGCCCACTGCCCGCTGCTGCTGGCAGCGGACGGGCGGCGGCTGTCCAAGCGGGACGGCGACCAGAGCCTTGAAAACCTGCGGGCAAAATATACCGCCCCGGAGATCATCGGCAAGCTTGCCTTTGCCTACGGCTTGCAGCCGGAGCCTGCGCCCCGCACCCCGGAAAGCCTTGTGCCGGACTTTGCGTGGACGAAAGTCCCCAAGCAGGATATCTGCCTGCCCGAGGGGTTGTTCTGACGATTTTGAATGGCCGCCGCGTGTGCTTTGGCCATGTTCAGCGGAAAAATTATTATTATAATTTGTGGCTCAGAAACGCCTGTGGGCGTTTCTGAGCCACTTTTTCACAGTTGGGGTCGTAAAGAAAAACGCCAGTTTTCCAACTGAACCAGAAAACTTTCCCAAGAGGGACTCTCGCGTGAAAAAAGGCTTCCAAAAAGTCCGCAGACTTTTTGGAAGCCAAAATAAAAATAATTCTTCCTTGAATTATGCCCAGAGCAGCGCGGAGGGCATTTCAAATCGTCCCACGCTACCGAAAAAAGAGTTTTAGGCTCTCCGCACCTGCGGCAGCTGGCTGCGCTCGAGGGCGGTAAAGGCGCTGTCCAGCACCAGTGCCAGCAGCGCACCCAAGGCTACGTCAATGCAGCTGTGCTGCTTGAGCAGCACGGTGGAGCAGACGATGGAAACGCACAGCACGGCGGCTGCGGGACGCATCCAGCGGCGGCGGGGCGCATCAAAAATGCGGCTGCGGTAGTACGCCAGCAGCAGCGTCACCGAGTTGAACACATGGATGGACGGGCAGACGTTGGTGGCGGTGTCGGTGCGGTACAAAAAGCGCACGGTCTGCGCAAAGATGTCGCTGCCCGGCACCCAGTAGGGGCGCAGGTCCAGCGCTGTGGGCAGCACCGCGTAGCACGCCAGTGCAATGGTCATGCCGGAGAACAGCGGCAGGCACAGCCGCCAGAAGTCCTCACGCGGGGCTTTCCACAGCAGATAGAACAGGGTGAAGGGGATCCACAAAAACCATGCAAAGTAGGGGATCACCGCATATTTGCAGAAAGGGATCAGATCGTCCAGACGGCAGTGCACCAGAATGCTGCGCAGGGGGACGTTTGACTCCAGATAGTGAAAAACGGAAAGATAAAATATCGTATACAGCGCCATGAACCCGACCGGGTGGCGCGCAAGCCAGCTGCGTTTCATAGAATAGCCTCCTTTTGCAGAAGAGCAAAGTCTGATAGCATTGAGAAATTATACGCCCGAACGATGAAGATTGCAAGAACGAAAGGTGAAAACTTTGTCAAGTGCTGAAAAAATAATTTGTGGAACTTGTAAAAAATACCATCGTTCTTCTGCTGATAATACGAATCAGAGCGGCGGTTTCCTGCAAAAAGAAAAAATCAGATCACACTCTGCTCCAGCCAGCTGCCGCGGCGGAAGCGCAGATAGAAGCACAGCGAGCGGAACACCCAGTCCAGATACATACCCATCCAGATGCTCAGCAGCCCGCCGCCGAAGCACAGCACGGCCAGATAGCAGAAGCCCACCCGGAACGCCCACATGGACACGATGCTCACGGTCATGGTAAACCGGGCGTCACCGGCGGCGCGCAGGATGTTGGGCAGGGTAAAGCTGGATGGCCACACGAACAGGGAAACGATGTTGAACCACACCATGATGTCCAGCGCCATGGCCTGTGCCTCCGGCGAGAGGTTGAAAAGGGACACCGCGAACCGGTTGGCGAAGAAGAACGCCGACAGGTTCATCACCCACGCGCCGCAGTAGGCGGTCAGCATCAGGCGGCGGGAGTAGTACACCGCCTGTTCCTTTTCACCTGCGCCCAGACACTGGCCTACCACGGTCAGGGCAGCCATGCCCACGGCGTTGGCGGGGATGTTCAGGAAAGTGGTGGTGCTGTCTCTTATACACATCTCCGAGCCCACGAGACATCTCAGGATCTCGT
>ENA-OXZV01000296-OXZV01000296.1-human-gut-metagenome-genome-assembly--contig:-NODE-296-length-10268-cov-4.263488_pt1 | contig 10268 bp, 14 predicted proteins | sample MGYA00244514_ERZ652813 | MGnify/ENA primary metagenome ERZ652813 (study PRJEB26926, sample SAMN06164426) | human gut metagenome | biome: ENVO:00009003; feature: ENVO:2100002; material: ENVO:00002003... | reverse complement strand
GGTATAGCCGCAGGTGTGGCAGGCGGGTCGCAGGAATATACCCCGCGCCAGCCCGCGTCCCACCTCAGACCGCAGCAGCGGCGCGTCGTACTGCCCGCCGTTTTCAAAGGTCACGTGGAAGCGGCGCGTGCTCTCACCGTTCAGCTTGCCGCGAAAGTCCACGGACAGGGGCTTCTGCTGCTTGATGTACGCCATGGAGCGCACGAATTTTTCCCACACGCCGGGGCTGCCCACGCCGCTGCAGGCCACGTCACAGGTGATGAGCCGTTCCGGGTGCTCGCCCAGATAGCGGTACAGGCCGTCCACCTGACAGGGTGTGCCGGAAAACAGCACCTGCCGGCCCTGATCCAGATACAGCCGTACCTGCTGATAGCTCTCACCCACGTCACTCTGCACCGGCTTGCTCCCCCGCAGTTGGGGCAGATCGTGTAGGTTTTTCACGGCGATGTGGCTGACCCGCAGGCCGCTGTCCAGTGCCGCGCCGAACACCACGCCGCCGCCCTCCAGCACGTATTCCGCCAGGGCTGAGAACGCGCCGCCGGCGGTGGAGTTACGCCGCACGGCCTCGTCTCCGTTCCAGACGATAAACGCCGCCGGCTCCGTGCGCGGTTCCCGCTGCTTCAGCACCGGGCAGATATGCGTGCAGTGGCCGCACTGGACACAGCCATCGGTCACCTGCGGGTACAGAAACCCCTCCCGATCCGGCACCATGCGGATAGCGCCCTTGGGACAGCCATTGCAGCACGCGGCGCAGCCGGTGCAGCGCTCCTGCGGGGCCAGCTGCGGCGCGGTATTCATCTCGGTCATGACGGCCACCTCCTGGCTCGATTTCTCCCGCACATTGTACCACACGCCGGCAAAAAGCACAAGTGCACCGAAGAACTGTCCGTTTTTTAGGACAGCAAACTTGGTAAGATGGGTACAGTCAAAGGAAGAACACTGAATTCATGATATTGGAGGTACCGTATGCACAAGTTTTTTGACTATCTCGCGCCCGATCTGCCGGTGAAGACTATTGGTGAGTTGGCGGGCTACATTCGCCGCTTTGCGGCGCTGTTCAGCGGCGGCGTGCCGGTGGAGGGCCATATGGGCGGCGTAGTGTTCTGCGCCACGGAGCAGCCCGGCGGCGGCGTCCGCGTCCATTGGGTGCAGGTGGACCGCCAGCGAATCCCGGTGGATGCCACCGTCTGACGCGCTTTTCTTCGGGGCAGCTGCACGGCAGGGAAACAGGGAGACGCCTATGGCGTCGGCAGATGTCAAGAAGAAAATGGACAAATGACAAAAAATATCAATCTTAAGGTGTAACACAAGAAGATCTCCGGACGCCAGGCAGCTGGCGGCGGAGTGTGTTACAAGCGGTATCGCTGCGCGATGTAGCAGGGAAACACCGCGCCAATCAAGACCACGAAAAAAGCAGCTCTCACGGGGGAGCTGCTTTTTTCATGCGGAGTGCCCTTGCGGGCAGTCTTGACAGGCGGGTGGTTCCCTGCGTTGGGTAACCAACATGGCCAGCTTCGCCGGCCATGCTGACGCAATTTCATATCATGGGGACGCGGGGCGCGGCGTAACACAAGATTGCTGCAGCAGCCCCGGCGACGTCGGCGAATTTGTGTTACAATCATTGAAAGACCACGAACTATCCTGAAACATAAGGGAGGCTCTCATGGGACACTACATGACGAAAGAGGAACGCATCATCCTGCAAACGCTGCTGAACGAGAAAAAGCCGGTCAGCTACATCGCCCGGAAGCTGGGCTGCTGCCGCCAGACGGTCTACAACGAGATACGGCGCGGGCAGTATCTCCATAACTACGGCTACTATGACAAGCTGCGGTACTCGGCAGACAAGGGACAGCAGATACATGACTACAATCAGACTGCCAAGGGCAGGCCGTTGAAGATCGGCAGTGACCACGCCTTTGCTGCCTACATCGAGCACAAGATCATCGTGGACAGGTACTCCCCGGCTGCTGCTCTGGCAGCGGCACGGAAGTACCCTTTTGCTACAAGGATATGCGTCAGCACCCTGTACAGCTACATCGACAAGCGGGTGTTCTACAAGTTGGGCAACCGGCACCTATGGGAGAAGTGGAAGAAGCGGCCCAAGAAAACCGAGGACAAGGAGCAGCGGGTAGTACACCCGAAGCTGCCCAGCATAGAGGTCAGACCGGCGCACATTGACCGACGCGAAGAGTATGGACATTGGGAAATGGACTTGGTGGTCAGCGGTCAGAATGGAAGAAGTGTACTTCTCACACTGACGGAGCGACTGAGCAGACAGGAGATCATCGTCAAGCTGCCGGACAGACGGGCGGAGACCATACGCAGGGCCATAGACCGAATGGAGCGTAAGACGCCGGGCTTCCGGCAGAAGTTCCGGTCTATCACCACCGACAACGGCAGCGAGTTCATGGAGTATGACAAGCTGGTCAAGAGCTGCCGGAGCAAGAGCAGCCGCTTTGACATCTACTACTGTCACAGCTACTCCGCATGGGAGAAAGGCAGCGTGGAGAACCACAACCGCATGATACGCCGCTTCTTCCCCAAAGGCACCAACTTCGACGAGGTATCTCCGGCAGAGGTACAGCGGGTGCAGGATTGGATGAACCGGTATCCGCGCAGAGTGTTAGGTTGGCAGACACCCGATGAAGCCGCAGCATAGGCAGGGGCCCCGCGCGGCTGAAGCCTTGGCGCGGGGCCCCGCTGTAACACATTGTGCAGCTGCAGCCGGCTTGGATGGGCGCCGCAGCAGGACCAGGACGTGTTACATCACTTGCGTATCTTTTTCTGACTTCTCCGCCACTTCCGGGAGGGCTTGACCACACCGTCCATATTGGCCTGCTGCTCGTTCCGGCGCAGGGAGAGTATCTCCTCCTCAGACAGCATATCGCCCTCCTTGAAGGACTTTTGTAGATTGCCCACACAGGCCAGCGTGTCGTATGCCGCATAGTCCTTGTTGGTCACGAACCAGCAGCGGCGGGTAAGCGGTGTGAGCAGCTGGGTATTGGTGGCGTTCTCCATCTCCCATGCGTCGTAGAGGTTCTGACGCTGGAAGCGCCACAGCTTATCACAATCCACCACGCAGCTTGTCACCTGACGAAGCAGCGCGTCCACATGGCCGAAGCGCTGGGCAGTGTAGTACATGGAAATGTGGTAATGGCGGCAGGTCAGCAGGGTATTGAGAAACAGCGGATCGATGTTGCTCTTGAAATTCCGGCTGTTCATCTGGACACTGAACTCATCACCCAGCACCAGCGTAACGGTGAGGGTGTCATGCTCCTTATCATACTGGCCGTTCTTCTCAGCACAGTAGACCACCTGTTGGAGGGACACGAAGTCCTCATAGGGGATGGACAACGCTACATTGGACAGCACCTTGACCCGCTGCTCTACCCACATAGCACGATCTTTGTCCCAGATCATCTGGCCGTCATACTGTTCGTACATGGACACGACCTTGTGGACGGCGGACAGGGTCTTGCCCTTGCCGAACAGTCCCACGTAGGCCACCAGCTCGCCGGTCTTGCACTCGTTCCAGCGGCGGTACTTGATGTATGCGTACAGATCGGTGACGCCATAGCGAACCAGCTTCACCGGATGGAAGAACGCACAGCGGATGGTGGGACAGAAGGCCAGTACCAGAGCAAGGCCGATAAGTATCAGAAGAACCATCAGAACCTCCGCCAGTTGACCAGCGCGGCGGCAATCGCTGCCACGATACGGAATACGGAGATCACCAGAACAATGGCCACGAACACGGTCAGCAGATAGGGGATCAGCTCGGCCATGGTGGTGGGCGGCGTGATATCCACCCCGGTGATCTGGAAGAACTCAGCTACAACAGACGCCATCAGAACACCCCCTTTACCAGTTTCCAAAGAAGAAGGATAAAGCCGAGCACAAGACCCAGCAGCAGAAAGCCCTCGGTGACGGTGTAGGTGTCAAAGGGCTTCGTGAGAAACAGCTCGGCGGAATCCACCGTATAGGGCAGCGTGGCCGGAGAGATATCGCCCCCATTCAGCAGCGCCGGATCATCGGTATAGAGGATGGAGCCGTCCGTGTCATAGATGGTGGTAGGAGGTCTGGTCGTGGTGTCATCCTCCGGCTCCTCGTCCGCTTCAAGAGCCGGTCTGAGCGCCCACTCTGGAATATCCTCCGCTGTCGGCGCAGCGTAGGCGGTCGCCGTGAGGATCAGGAGCAGCGCCAGGACGCCGGAAAGCATCTGTATGTATCTCATTTATCATCACTCCATTTTACGATCAGGCAGATCACCGCACCGGCCACAATTGTCCAGAGCAGTATCTTCCACCATGAGAATGTCAGTCCATCAATGGCGAACTCCGTTTGCAGGAGTTCCAGACACGATGTAAGGACTTGCCCAAGGCTTTGCATCAGAACACCCTCCTTTTGATGATGACGCCGATGACCAGCACGATCAGGGACGCTTCAATAATGGCCGTCCACTCGGAGGGCAGGAACGGAAACAGGCTGCTGCCCAGATTCAGGAACGCCGTAAAGAAGTTGGATATGGCATCGATTGTATGATCCAGCAGGCTGTCTATATCATCCAGACCGTCCAGCAGATTCAGAATGAAGTGCAGAGCGCCGACGATCAGGCCGTTGATCAGGCTGGTGATCATATTCAGCAGCGCCCGCAGCGGCTCAAGAAGAACAGACATGGGGAAACCTCCTGTAACACAAAATAGATCCGCTGCGAGCTCTGATCGACGCTGCAGCTGCGCCGGTTTGTGTTACGAGAAGAACAGCTTCTTGCCCACAACACCCAGCGCCATACAGATAACGGCGAAGGTCAGAGCGACCTGCAGCTCAGCCGGGATGATGCCCCAGAAGCCGGAAAGCCAGATGGGGTAATTCTCGCCGAAGCCCTTTATCTGCTCTACATAGTCGTTGAATTTGGACGCCAGATCATCCACAGCATTGACGGCCTTGTCAAAGAGATGTACCACGCTGCCCAGCAGCTTCCCGGCAAAGGTACCCAGCTTGGAGAACACCTTGACCACCAGTTGGGAGATGGTGGTATTGCTGTAATCCTCGTCAGGTGCGCCGGTGCCCGCGTGATCCTCGTAGGTATCACCGCAGCGGGAACAGGTGTAGATATCATAGGCCGAAGAAGTCTCCTCGCCGGTGTCCGGGTCGGTGACAGCCTCCACATGGCTTATACACTGCCAGTCGTGCCCCAGCGGGTCTACGATCTCCGAGGAGCTGTCGCCGCACTTGGAGCAGGTGGAGATCATCAGGCCGGGCAAAATACAGGTGGCCTCCTGTTCCATGTGCTGGGAATAGGTGTGCTCACAGGTGGCGGAGCCGGAGGTGCTTTGCAGCTGCGCAAGGATATCATCCATGCGCCCGGTCACCGCCTGCAGCCGGGTAATGATAGGAGCCAGATCGACCGCGAGGGTACCGGAACCGGCCACACCGCCTGTTGCGATAGCATTGACGAGGCGGTCTGCCTGGGCTTGCAGGAAACCGGTGAAACGGGAGGCGTACACCACAGGGACAGCCTCAGACGTCTTACTGTAAATGTAGTACCGGTCAGTGTCAGGGAGAGAAGTCAAAAGACGTACCGTAGGCTCACCATCCGTGGTAAGCAAAAAACCTCGAGAGCTCGAAATAAAGTTGGGCTTATAGTAAGCATACCATCCCTTCCAAGTTCCGCTGCTATCCCATGATGGATACACAAAGGCAGAACAAGTAGCGTATGCGACATTCTTAGAACACCTAAACGAGAATGAGGACTCAAAGGAGTGAACCGTGCCCGCCAAATCCGTAACAGAGAAAGAAACCGGCATGGTCGTATATATAAACGAATTGGCGGCTGGAGCATCGGTGCCTTTAATAATGGTGAAGGAATATCCCAGAGCATTCATACTACCAACAGACTGATAGCCGGGGACGCATTTTTCATAGTAATAATCAGGGCTTCCCTCTGTGGATGTTTCAATGAGGCTGCCATACACCTGAATGGAACTGGACGAGGAATACAGGAGATCGCTGTTATCGGGAACCTCGGAGAAGGAGGAAGGAAGAACGCCATACAGCTTTTGCGTGGACGTTTCGCCATGCAGTACATTCGGGAACGCATAAGCACTGTCATACTCTCCGAACTGCTCTGTGATCTGGTTGCTGATGGTAGTTACAGCGGAAACAAGGGCGCTGTCATCGTAGGCCGGGATGGACTGGATAGCAGAGATAATATCCGCTGTCTTAGTCACGCCGCCCAGTTGGTCATACTTGAAGGTGACACGCAGACGGAAACCGGCACTAAAAGAACTGTCACCGGCAGGGATGATAACCGTGTGCGGCGAGTATGTCGTAGTTTCGGCCGAGGCCAGGGGGACAAGCTGGTTTTCATCGTTGAAATCGACACGCTTTACATACACGCCGGTAGCCGCATCATAGGTGTCGCTGAGGATATACGTGCCGTTGCTGTTCTGCCAGACACCGGCAGAGAGCATAGGGTCAGAGGAAACGGCTTCGGGGACGCTGGTACCGAGAAATGCACCGCGCAAGCCGATATACTCACCGTCAGGAGCGTCAATATAGCCATTGGTGGAATTGAGGGTGTACCAAATACGCTCAGCCCAATGGAGCTTATAATCAGTATCACCCCAGAACATGAGGTCTTGCAGCTCACCGCCTATGGCGTTGGTGATGGTGATCATATTACCGGCAGCAGAGACCGTGGTCTGCTCCACGCTGTTGACCTCCGCATACATACCGAGCAGCTGGGCGAGCTTCACGTCAAGAGAGGTCGTATTTACCTGAACGATACCGTTATTGATCACCGAGGACAGGAGACTATCAATAGAGGACGTTTTAGCACCAATGTAGGTAAGGCGGTTATTAACGGCGGTATTGAAATCATCAATATGATTGATCATGGAGTTTTCAAAGTCCCAGATGCTTTCGATAGCCAGCTTGATATAATCCATGAGCAGGATCTGATTATCCGCGATCAGGACGTTCAACTCCGCGATGATGGGAAGAAAGTCCAGATTAGACGCTATATTGATGAGCCGGTCTGTGTAGTCGGGATTGGTGGGGATGGTGATATCAACATGAACGTCAGAACGAGGATCCTCAGCCACGTATACTTTTCCGTCCACATTACCCAAAAGGCCATACAAGGAAGAAACATTAAATTTACGGATATCTAAAGCGCTATCAGATACATAGCCCACATAGCGGTCAATGGCACTGTTATAAACAAGGGACGTGCTCAACCTATGCTCATTGCAGTAATAAACAAGGGAGGCCAAATCGTCATAAGAAATAGTGACAGAAGAATAAGAAGGCTCACGAGGAGAAACATTTTCGGCAACAAACACAAATTTTTTATCAAACCAAAAATTAGGAATTTTACGCATTGTGTAAGCAAATGCAATACTCGCACTGGCAATAGACAATACTGTTGCAAGCACGAAAACAATGAGGGCTTTACAATTCACTTTCTGTAAGATATAATTCATAAAAACACCTCAAGGGGGAGAAAATCATGTTTATTGCCGATGTTCCCGGTATGATAATTTGGCTAATCAGTACACTTGTAAAGATAGCGGTCATCATTCTAATTGCTGTCTTGATAATCAAAGGCATCAAATACCTAAGACGCAAAGAAGAACGGGACACACAACGGGACTACCGAAGCACTCAAAATACCATCGATGAAATCGAACGGGAACTGAATGACCGAAAGTGACCACCCTAATCCCTCGCCGCAGGCGGGGGATTTAGCTTTGTTGCCAATCCACACGGCAGTAAAACATAGAAGCAATATCCTCAATTTCTCGCTCTGAAAGCTCTTTCCCTGCATAAATCTCGCGTAAACGAATTTCATTAGCAGCAGCATCTGAGTCGCCTAATACAGAGTCATTTTCTATAATTATCCACGTTCTCCGCATTTACGCCTTACCCGCCTTTCCCTTGAACTTACCCGGGAACAGGGAGCGCAGGACTTTACCGGCGATCCATGCCATAAGCGAGAGCAGCAGGAACAGGATGAACACGAACACCAGCACAAAGGCGGCAGTGATAAGGAACTTGATCATGTCAGCACCTCCCTCAGATACGGAACGCATGGCGCAGCCATTGCAGCTGGTAACCGTCCAGGCCTACGATGTCAGGCTCACCGTTGCGGTAGCCCTCGGAGGCAAGCAGCACGTCCCCAACGATCATATCGCCGTACCATACGGAGGCGAATTTGTTGACACGCAGCGGCTCTTTATACCAGCCGCTTTCATCTGCCAGCAGAACTACGCCGGGAGGCAGGAGAAACCCACTCTGAACACGCACGACCTCATAGAGATCGCAGTGAATGACCTTGCGAACAGCAGCGTTGAAGTTGGTGGCGACGGGATCAATACGGATGATCTGAGGTGCAGGGACAGAACCAGCACGCACAGCGATGAAATTCTCGATCATAGATAACCCTCCAATTTGAGTTGATCATAGCAAGGCTCCACTGTCTGAGGCTGGAATGCCGGATCAGGGACTACCGGCACCAGCGGCAGCAGCTCCGGAGCCTCTGCACCATCCCACATATAGGGGAACGTCCAATCCTCACCGTACACCATGCCAGTCTTGCAAAAGTCGTAGTCGTTGATACAGGCTTCTTCCAATGGCCGTTGATAGAGGTATACGTCACTGGCTTTCATGGCGCGCTTGAGTGGGCGGGAATGGAAGTAGAGGTGTTGACCGAGATCAGAGCCGCGCTGGGAGAGATCCTTGCTGATGTACTTGGTTATGTAGTAGGCCGTTGCTATCGGGTCACGGATGGGCGCCAGAGAGCAAAAGCCGAAGGTGTCCATATAATCCGGCCAGTTCAGAAAGCCACCGTCTATGAGCCTCTGGGGAGCCGGTGGAGCGAAAGAGGCCAGTACGTCCACCGGCAGCCCGGAGATCAGGCCGTGTATGTGCCACGCGCCATCCTTGTGGTGTTCCGGTACCAGCAGGAACTGTATCTGAGAGTGATACTTCTTGCGCTTGTCCCGGATGAACTGGGAAAGGCGGCTTTGGTAGGTGGCAAGGTCAAAGCGGTTGAACTTTGCCCGATCTATGGTACCCGTGAAGAAGTAGTCCCACGGGTTGCAGAGAGCGTATTGCAGCACCATATTTCGAGCACGGCTGAAACTGTTATCCAGCTTGTTGTCGTAGTGCTGAGCGTCCTCTCCGTTGCGGAAATAGACGTTATCAGGGTCACGCACACCCTTGAATGTCACGACTTTGTAGATGCCGTGACCGTATTCGTGGATGCTGTGAACGGGGGAGGCGGAAACCGACATATAGCAGGCACTTCCCGGAATTCGTTATGGTGTCAAGTGCCCTCGTCGGAGCTTTCACTCCGACCTGTTGAGGGCAGCTCTGACGGTGCACATCCTCCCGACGTTCACAGCAAGAGCGAAGTTTTAGAACTTGGCCAGACGGATGCCGGAGCACTTGCCCCAGCGATTCCATTCGATGATGACCTCGTCACCAAGCTTAGGCGTGTAGCCGCTGGCGGCAAGGATACGATCCATCACATAGATGCGGTCACAGGACAGACCTTCTCCCTTTTCGCACTTCTCGGTGAGGAACAGATTGACGCCGGAAACCTCCTGACCATCATCACCCTTGAAAGAGGACTTGCGAAAACCAATTACTTTCATGTCGTTGTTCTCCTTTTCGTTGTATAAAAAATCACAGGGCACAGAGCTGCCTTGCGGAGGTCTGTACCCTGCAAATACATAATAGAACCTGCCACATTCTGCGAAATCGTCTGTAAGCATTGACTTTTCCCGTAAAACCAGTATACTATTATAGTATTTTTATCAAGTAACGGAGGTCCACCCCTATGTCTGACGCCGCTTATTTTACCGAGATGGAAGCCAAGATCCCCACGGGCAAGGTCCGCACCCGCTTTGCGCCCTCCCCTACCGGTTATATGCACATCGGCAATCTGCGTACCGCCCTGTATACCTGGCTCATTGCCCGCAGTCATGGCGGCACGTTTATCCTCCGTATCGAGGATACCGACCAGGGGCGGCTGGTGGAAGGTGCTACCGATGTCATCTACCGCACCATGGCCGAGTGCCACCTGAACCATGACGAGGGCCCCGACATCGGCGGTCCCGTGGCTCCCTATATCCAGTCCCAACGTCGGGATACCTACGGCAAATACGCCCGCTTGCTGGCGGAAAAGGGCGGCGCCTATTACTGTTTCTGCGAGAAGTGTGCCTCCGAGGAGCTGTCTCTTATACACATCTCCGAGC
>ENA-OXZV01000290-OXZV01000290.1-human-gut-metagenome-genome-assembly--contig:-NODE-290-length-10381-cov-10.476855_pt1 | contig 10381 bp, 17 predicted proteins | sample MGYA00244514_ERZ652813 | MGnify/ENA primary metagenome ERZ652813 (study PRJEB26926, sample SAMN06164426) | human gut metagenome | biome: ENVO:00009003; feature: ENVO:2100002; material: ENVO:00002003... | reverse complement strand
TACGAGATCCTGAGATGTCTCGTGGGCTCGGAGATGTGTATAAGAGACAGCTCTACTATCACGTGGGGTGTCTCTCAGCGGCCCGGGCGCTTGCCAGAAAAGTTAACAAAGAATTTTATAAAAAACTATTGACAATCATTATAATAGATGGTATACTGTATACATCAAGAAAAGAAAAGGAGAAATAAAAAATGGAATTTAATTGGAGCAACATGAGCAATGAAGAATTGAACGCCGCCCTCGCCGCTATACACACCGAATTGACGGAACGAGACAACGCAAAAGCCCAAAAGCTGCTAAATGCTATTGATAAAGCAATTAGAAATTTTCGTGCCGAATATCCCGCAGCCCGCTGGATGGTTGAAGTAGATGACGATGATGGATTTCCTCGTGAAATTAACCTGTTCAACTATGATTTCGACACCACTACAATCATCCCTTAAAGAAGCTGATTACCGTATCAATATTGATACTATTTATAATCAGATCAATTCGTGCGCTCTCAGCGGCCCGGGCGCGCCCTGGCATTTTGCACAAAAAGGTCGCCGCATTTTTGTGAGTTTTGCCATCTTGAAATCTGCGCAAAAGGTGGTATAATAATAATTGTCAAGAGGGGATACACCCTGAAGCTGATACAGAAACCAAAGGCGCCAACGGAAGAACAGAAACGAGGCGGAGGAAGGTTAATCCAAAAAATTTTTTAGAAATTCTCTAAAAAACCTCTTGACAAGCCCCATTGAGTGTGCTATAATGTAAATGTAATCAAGAGAAGCCACCTCTTAAAAAGCAGAAAGGAATTGATACTATGAAGAACACCGAAAAGATGACCAACCGCAAGGCTCTCACCTACGTCATGGAGAATTTCACGCTCCCCGCGGATGTTGAGGAGAAGCTCTCCGCGATGCTGACCGCTCTCGACAAGAAGTCGGGCGGAACGCGCAAGCCCACGGCGAATCAGATTGCCAACGAGGGGCTTAAGGAAGCCATCCTTAACACTATGGAGCAGAATCATCTGTACCGCGTTAAGGAGCTTGCGAAGCTCGTGGGCATGGAGAGTTTCTCGAAGTGCTCCGCGCTGGTGAAGCAGCTTAAGGACAGCGGCGCGATTAAGCGCACGGAGGACAAGGGGGTTGCCTATTTCTCCCTTGCGACCCCCGAGGAGGACTGAAATGGAAGAAAGTGGGGCAACCGCCCCACTTTTTCTTTGACCCTCGCTCCCAGGATTTTCCAGGCGCCCGGGCGCATTCTTTGACAAATATTGTATGGAAAATTAAAGGCGAGAAGTATTCAATTTTCCATTCTGTGAAATAGATACTATTAAAGATGAGTATTTCATCGCAAAAAATAAAAAACGTGGCAATTTGAAAATAATTATTGACAAGGACTTAAAAATTTGGTATAATAATCATGCTAAAAAAATAAAAGGAGTGATGAAAAGTGAATGCAGTTATTTTGTTTATTATCTGTACCGCGGTTAACGTGATACTCTCCACCATTAAGTCAATCGCTACTATTAAAGGCGGAAAATTTATGGCGGCTTTGATGAATGCTCTAACCTACGGGTTTTACTCTTGGGTAATCATTCTCACCACGATTGACAATTTGTCTACCGTGAGTAAAATGCTTATTACTGCCGCTTGTAATTTCGTCGGGGTGTATCTTGTAAAACTCATTGAGGAAAAGACGCGAAAAGAACAACTCTGGAAAATTGAAGCAACCGTTCCCGCAGAAGAAACGCGCGCTATCACAAATGAGAGTAAAGACCAAAAACTCATTTTCAATTACACCCCTATTGGAAAATATACTATTTTTAATTTTTATTCCTACTCCCGCAGTGATAGTGAGAATGTTGCCAAACTTCTCCAGCGGCATAATGCCAAGTATTTTGTGAGTGAGGCCAAAACAATGAATCTGTAAATGGGCAGTTAAATCTGCCCATTTGATTTTTACAAAAATTTTTGGTATAATAATAATAGAAAGAGAAAAGAAATAAATTATCCCAGAGAGGAGGAATTTCTAAAAATGCGTTTCCATTTGCGCTTAATCGCTCACTACCTGCGCTATTACTGTTATAAGCAAAAAGATTGTAGAAAGTGCGGCTGGCGAGCCTAATGCGGCAAGTATCCCTGCGATTCGTGACGCCCGGGAACGCCTTGTCCTCAAGACGTTCCAGCGCGAAAAGTATTTTTAGAAAAAAGATAATAATGAGATTCAAAGAAACAGAATATTCCCGTAAACTTGATACATGCGGCCGACTAGTAATTCCCTCTAAACTTCGAGAAGCCATGCGGCTAGAGGTTGGAGAGAATTATCCTTTTTTCACTACAATTGACGAAGAAGGTCAGAGTTGGCTTTGTATTCCATGCCCGGGCGCGGAGACAGAAATTGACAAAGCTAAACGTCTACTGAAAGAGGCCGGCATCACGTCATTAGATTAATTTTTTTTATTTTTTAGTGTGTTAAAAAATTGTCAATTTTTTCTAAGGAAAAAAATAAAAAAATACCTTGACAACCGCCGCCTTTTCTGCTATAATAAAACCATGAAAGGAAGGGAATGCCCATGACCCAAATTGAATTGCTCATGAAGAAACTCGGTTGTACGAAAGAGGAAGCCCTTGATATTATCAAGACAGATAAAGAAATCAATAAAGGCGCTGACCCTTTTCCTCTTACCGCCGAACAGAAAAAAGTGGAAAAAGCCGCTCGCTCTTGCGGCACTCGCAAGACCCCCACTGTTTACAAATTTCAGGACGGCAAACAGAAAAAGGCAAATCCGCAGAAAGAAGCGATTATTGCAGAAATTGCTAAGTTTCTTGCAGAAAATGGCGAAAACGCCTATGAGAATATAGAAATTACCAATAAGAATCGCATGATTGCTTTTTCGATTGGTGATAAGTCGTTTGAATTGACGCTTGTCGAAAAAAGAAAAAAGGGTTAAGGGACTTGAAAAAGCCCCGCCCTTTATCTAAAAATGGGAGGTATAAGAAATGATTAAAAAGGTTCGTCAGCAATATGATATTGAACTTAGCCCCGATGAACTCCGCGTTCTTGCTCGCGCAAGCGGCATTATGGAAGAAATAACTAGCAGTGCCATTGATGGAGTAGTGGGTTTTGAAATTGAGAGCGTTCCGTCTACACTAAATTACGAAAAATATACCATTAAGGAATTCTCTCATTGCATGGAGATGCTGGAAGATCTTTGCAGCCCTTTCGGAAAGCTCAAGGGCTATTTTGATAAATACGATTCCAAATAATGGATGGGGCCCGGGCGCCCACCTGCCGCATTTTGGTAAAAGGCTCCGCAAAAATTCTTTAAAAGAGTACTTGACACCTTATGCCTTTTGTGCTATAATAATAACTGTAATCGGGGGAACGATGGTAAACCCCAAATACAGAAAAGAGGTTAATAAAAATGGAAATTTTTAAGAATGAGCTGGAGCTTATCAAGGATGAAAAGCTGAGAGCTTTTACTGATTTTTATCTCAGTAATCGCGTTCCTTCCTATTTTTGGGAGATTGGAGCTTCCGCTTCGGGAAAATATCATCCCCCTTTTAGTCAGGGCGATGGTGGATTGGTTCGGCACACTAAGGCTGTCGTGTATTTCTGTGATGAACTCATGAGAATGAGTCAGTGGGCATACATGACCGACCGCCGCAAGGATTATGCAATTATTGCCTGTATTCTTCATGATACTGTCAAATATGGTTTTGATGACACCATTGACAAGGATGAATACCGCAATCATGCGAGAAATGCCGCCGACAACATCGAAACCGCATGGAAAGACTACTTTAATGCGCCCGCCCCTTACGAACTCATTCAGGCAGTGGCTTCTCACATGGGGCAGTGGAGTACCGAAAGAGATGATAGACCGTTCACGCCTGTGGACAGATTGGTTCACATGGCGGATTACATCGCAAGCCGTCCGATGATTAGTAACTTGGAAATCTTTAGTTAAAGAAAGGAAAATGAAAAATGGCTTATCGCTATGAATGCCCTGTCAATGATTGGTTCTGTCCTTACTTTGATAATGGAGAGTGTCAGCTCAGGGATGCCCCACAGGAATGTGATGCATTTTTTGGAATTGAAGATGATGATTCATACGCGCTGGATTAAAATTCCAGCGCGCCCCGGGCCATTTGTCAAATAAATAACTATTGATTTAGGGGTTGACAGATTCGATTAGGTGTGGTATTATAATAACTGTAAGGAATAGAAAATGAAGTCTCCAAAGGAAGAGTAAAAAATGAAATGTATTAACTGTGCTTACCATTACATCACGCCCGAAGAAAAGTATCCACACTGTCATTATAAGCCTATCGCTGTCTGGGATAAAGCTCCATGTGAGTATGACGATGAAGATATTGAAGAAGAAGAAATAAAAGGAGAAAATGCCATTATGAAAGATTTTGATTGGACTGATGTGCGGTGGGCAGTTGTCAAGGAAGATGGTAGTTTTGCAGGTGTGCCGTGCGCAAGTTATGGAGAAGCTTGTGACCTTACGGCTCAGCATGAAGGCTCAAAAATTTTCTTTCTTGCTTACGAGCCTGATGAAGATGATGAACCTGATGATATTGACTCGGATATGGGTTTTGACCCCTATTTAGGATGCTATACAGATGATTGCTAAGGGACTAAAATCTCTTAGCTTTTTTCAAATAAATAGTTAAAATTCTCACAAAGTCCCCGGGCTCCCGCCCCCGCCGCAAAAAATACTTGACAAACCGCCCGCACTGTGATATAATTAAGATACAAAAAAGGAAGGAGCAAATTAAAATGACCAATGAAGAGAAATTCCGCGCTGGTACTGTTGTTTATAAAGATGATAATGATGACTACGTTTGCGAACTGTGGGGAGCAAGCACGCACCATCCTGATGCAGTTTATCACATGAATGCAGATAAAAAATTTCTGAAAAGCGGCTTGTGGGACGATGATAAATACGAGGTTTTTCAGTGGCTCTTGTCCATTGCTGGAAATTTGACTTTTCGGTTTCATGCCTATAGTCTTGTCCAGTATGCTTTGCAGGAATGGTATCAGGTTGACGATTAAAAATATTAAATAAAGAAAGGAATTGATACAATGAGCACTTATTACGTAGATTTTTCGGGTTGGTGTAAGGTAGAAGCAGATTCCGCGAATGAGGCAGAAGCCAAATTCTGGGAGTACATCTACGACAATGCGCCTTTGCCGCATAACAATTACACTCTCGAGGGAGTCGAGGAAACAACCGATTAAGAGGGGTTATGCCCCTCTTTTTTTGTCGTTCTAGACAGGTGCGGCGGCTGGCCCGGGAACTTTCCTAGCTACAGAGTTTATACCTTGCATTCATTGATAGTAGCCGGGCCGACTACGGGCGAGGAGGCCCGGGCTTCCAGTTTTTTCCATTTATGGCAATTTTTTCCACCAATTCCATCATTTACCAGTCAATTCGCTCTTTCCCGAAACTGGCACTATATGGCACCCAAAGGTATGTAAAGTGGGGCTGGCCGGTCTAGAGATCTCTTAATCTAAAGTCCTTCATATGCGGCTGCGCGGTCTTGGAAGTTCATAATCGCGGACTCAGAAAATTGGATTTGGTAACGCAAAAATTTTTTCATAAAAAAATATTTTTTTTACCATATATTTCCATTTTCATATAAAAAAAATATAAAATTTTGTTTCTGCGAGCCGCTCAGGGGAAAATTTTTTTTATTTGTCAACTGGAAAAATTTTACATTTTTTACCATATTTTGGAAGGGCGCATTAGTCCTCTCTTTTTAGCTTCTATAGCCCTTGTCACTCCCGCTCCCGCACTCATCTATCTTATAATACTACTGGCGGGAGGGCGGGGTAGGAGGAGTTTTTAATTACCGTGTGATATAAGACGATAACGAAGTTTAAAAATTGACTAGGCGTTGGTTTGCGAAGGGTCTGCTCGACGACGCGCGTCATATACGCGCGCACGCCGTCACGCTCACCAAAATAGCCAAAATAGCCAAAATCAGACAATTCAACTTGTAAAATTAATCAAAATAGATGAATCAACTCACCAACTCATCAAAACTTGCTAAATTAAATACGTCAACTTGCCAAACTAATAAAATCAGTTTACCAGGTTAGCCAAATTAGAGCTAAATTAATAGGAAATCAACTTACCAAATCAATAAAATCAATTTGACAAACTAAACGAATCGGCTCACCGAACTAATAAAATCAGCTTGTCAAATCAATCCACTGTACTATTAGTCCTTTAACTTATTTCAAAATCCTTCGACTCTTCAATTGATTTGCTATTTATTACTAATCCAATCACCAAATCAACCAATCCAGCCCTTAGAAAAAGATAAAGACAAACTCTCTTCTCTCTCGACTCTCCAAAAAATAAAAATTTTGTCTCTCCCTCCATTCATTCTCGTTCTCACTCCATCTAACTCTTGTAAATTCTCGTAAAAACAAAAACAGAGAAATGATGAACAAACCAACACACACAACATTCATATATTCACGCATATATTATATGTTTTATTTAACCCCTTTACATCTTCTCATCATCTCATAATAAAAAATTTTCCTTTCTCTTTATTTTCATTTTCACTCCACTTCATTCTCGTAAATTCTTATAAAAACAAAAATAAAAAGACGATAAAGTTGTATTCATAGTTATTCACCTCAATACCAAAAAATTATCCTATAAACGAAAATAAAGGTTAGTTATATATATTATTTATATATAACTAACCATATAGAATAATAATATTCTCACTTAATATATCTATATATATAGATATTAATTATACTAAAATTCCTATTTCATTTTTCATTTTGTTCCTCTTAATATTTTTCATTTCAAATATCTTCAATTTTTCATTTCATTTTTTGAAATGAAATTTCTTTTCTTAAAACCCCTACTATTCTTTATTCCTATACTTCCTTAGCCGGCCGTTCACTTTCATCAAACCATACTATGTCGTTAATAACAGTCCCCCGGATCAACCAATGCCCTGTCATATTATAGAATTCATCCAAGAAAACTTTAAAATATTTATCCATCTGAGTAATCTCTTCATAATATTCCCAAGCTTCAGACTTCTTAATCTATCCTTCTTGAATCATTTGTTTCACCAACAAACTCTTCTCATCGGCGGTTCCAAAGTACTTTTTCAAGAGTTCCTTCTTTACTCTCTCCTGATCTTCTGTCAAATAAATGGGTACCCCATTATCATCCTTAGTACACCAAATATAAACGCAATCACCTGCAGTACCCGGAGCTCCAAATGGTCGTCCATATCTCACTCGACGCTCCTGCCCCACATAAAGAACTGTAGTGCGCTCGCCTATATTCAACTCTTTATGGAAATCATCATAGATCTGAGTCCCCACATGCTTTACTGTATCTAATTGTCCGCCTTTCCAATACTTAGAGAAATTATCCTATATAATCTTATAATTTTTATTCTTAATATAGCAAGATAGTCTTATATTAGAAATTATGACTCCGCCCCTTACTAACTTATAATCACAATATTCATCCAAACGTTTCACCCAATTGGGGCGATTGCGGGTAAAAGTAGTCATAGAGCAACCGAACCATTCAGCCATCTCTCTATTGGTCATTATACCTTCTTTTAACTCTATAGATGATTCTGTTTTTGCTTGCTTCATAAAAAGCCTCCTTCTTAAACAAAATATAATATTCTTGCCCACTGGCAGCAACTACTCTAAGATAGAACCCCCAAGATTTTTTGCTCTTATATATATATAGGCGCAAAAAAAGTTGGGGGTTTTATCTACAGGAAAAAATGCTGTTTTATTCTCCCATCATATTATAAAAATTGTTATTTATTACTTAACCACTCTTGCCCAAAGTAAATAAGAGGGATTAAAATAATAATCCCCATAAAAAATGCGGCCGTGGCTATAGAATATGCTACCTTAACGTTAATTAAACGCTACGCGTTTAATTAACTATAACGTAATATATTCATCACTACGTGATGAATATATTACGGCGTAAGCCTTTAAAGAAAAGAGAGAATTAAACTGCGGCAGTTGGCTTTGAGGATCTCTTAATTGCCAATCTTGCATTCTCCGAATCGAGCTTCGCGCATTCCATTTTATTTTTGTTAAATTTTATTATATAATATATATATAAAATGAAGTGATAAATAAGAGGAGAGGAAAATTATGACACCATTTGAGGCTTTGACTCAGGAAGAACAAGAAAAAATTACTAATTATATTGCAGCATATGGAGACGAATATCGTGATCCCGTAGACTCAGTTCCTCTTTCCTATGTTCTGCGTTTCTGGAACTCTGCTAAATCGGATCTCTTTTCTCTCTTTGGCGACAAACTGATCCTTAAATATCCTATCACATATGCGCAGCCCGATGAGGATATCATTCAGGAATGCGTTAACGATTCAGAACTTATTACTCTTATTAATGAACTTAAAAAGGCATTTCGCTCTTTTGATCCTATTACAAGTCTTTGTGAATACAGTTCTCTTTTTTATCTTAGCGACCTTCTTTCTCAAAAAAGTATTGCCGCCACTAACTCTCCTTATTATGTAAAATACAATAATAAGGAATATAAAATCTCTTCCAACACTAAAACTATTCGCATTTTGGGAAAAATGGCAAGAGATACCAAAGACCCCTTGATTCTTGATCTCTATGAAGAACTAAGAATTGTCCTTTCGCGGCACACTAATCAGAAAAAATTGCATGGTAATCTTTGCCTTTCTATCCATCCTCTTGATTATATGACCATGAGTGACAATGATAGCGGCTGGGATTCCTGTATGTCTTGGGTGAAACAAGGAGATTATAGAGCCGGCACGGTAGAAATGATGAATAGCACCTATGTAGTCGTAGCTTATGTAGAATCAGAACATAAGCAGGCTACCTTTGCAGGCTCCATTACTTGGAATAATAAGAAATGGAGAGAGCTTTTCCTTGTGACGCCTAATCTCATTACCGAAATTAAGCCCTATCCATATATTAACGAATTTTTTACCAAGGAAACTCTGCGGCGGCTCGGTGCATTGCAGCCGGAAGCTAACTTTTCTGAAGCCTTTGAGATGCCCGTCCGCAAAACTTTCATCTATAAAGATAAGGAACTCGTTTTCAGCCCCCAGGCCACCTATATGTATAACGACTTCGGTCTTACTGCATCGAATAAACATTGGGCAATTATCAATGAGGACAACCTCGATTCTTGGCAGACTTACATTAATTATAGCGGAGCCATAAATTGCATGAGTTGCGGAGAGGAAATTGAATACAATACCGATTACTCCAATGAAGTTTTTTGCGCTTCTTGCCTCGGAGAGACGACTTTTGTGTGTGAGTATTGTGAGAGAACAGTAAGAAATAGCAATGAAACTTCTTATTGGGTAGAAAATCGCCTTATCTGTGAAGACTGTTATGAAAATCAGGTAATGTATGATCCAATTCTTGGAGAAGATGCATTTGATAGCGAAACCTATCCGCTGTATCTCATGATCAAAGATGAGAAAAACAAAGAGCATCATAGTACTTGGGACTATATTTGGACTACCGTCGATTCTTTCCGCGATGACTCTAGATTTAATATTGATAAGCCATATTATGATTCATCTGAGGATATTTACTTTGTTTATCCCGAAGATTTCACTAATAAAGAATTCGGCAAAGAACTTTTCCGTGAATTTCCTAATTGAGATAGCTTATTTAAGCTATCTCTTTTTTTATTCCCATTAAAAAGCTATACACCTTTTAACCCCTGGAATTAAATTACAATCTATTAAATTACCCAAAGAAACACTCAGCACATTTCCAATACCGGTTAATCCATCATCTGCCAACCAAAAATATCCCATGTCCGCAACACAATGGTTTCCACCAATCAAAATAAAAGTCGCAACGCACATAATAGGAAGAAATATATTTTTTTCTTTTTCCCAATTGGCGGTAGCAATATACATCAATATCCCACAAATAACCCCAGCTACAACATTCTCTAAATCACCGGCCGCTATTCTATTTTCTATAATAGTCCTTGCGGCGGAGGTCAATTCGACGCCTCTCATATTGAGAAGCATAAAACTCCCTACACCAGTACCTATAAAGTTTCCAAGCCAAATAGTTCCTAAATCCGCTAATGTAATTCCACCGTCAACCAACAGACCGGCTTTTCCAGTGAACAATTTCATCTAATAAAAAAGGATGCCTAACAACCCCGTAGTAAAAAGTAGAGCTTCAGCAACTCCACCCACAGAAAGATAGACGGCGCAGGCAATAGAAATCATAATTCCCGCTAATATGCTCATATAATTATCTCCCTCGTAATTTTTATTTCTATAAATATTATATCAAAAAAATAGGATTTTTTCAATCCCTATAACTACCATATAATTG
>ENA-OXZV01000260-OXZV01000260.1-human-gut-metagenome-genome-assembly--contig:-NODE-260-length-11035-cov-6.508925_pt1 | contig 11035 bp, 9 predicted proteins | sample MGYA00244514_ERZ652813 | MGnify/ENA primary metagenome ERZ652813 (study PRJEB26926, sample SAMN06164426) | human gut metagenome | biome: ENVO:00009003; feature: ENVO:2100002; material: ENVO:00002003... | reverse complement strand
CAGAGCAGCGGACTCATAATCCGAAGGTCGTGGGATCATGCCCCTCTGGGCCCACAGGAAATCAAAGACTTGCAGAAATGCAGGTCTTTTTCTTTTTGTCTTTTCACCTCGGTTTTACGGCGGTTTGAGCGGGTTGTGTAAACCAGCGTGTAAACCATGAATGCAACAGTTGAAGTCGTTTGCTACAGATCCAAAGTACTGGCAAACAACGAATCCCCGTTAATGCTGCGGGTTACAAAAGACCGAAAACGCAAGTATTCCAGCATCGGAATCTCAATCAATCCCGTCTATTGGGATTTTGAGAAGAACAAACCCCGCAGGAATTGCCCCGACAAGGAACGCATCGAACAGATCATAGCCGAGCAGGTCAGAAAATATCGAGAACAAATTCTCGACTATCAAGCCGAGGACAAGGAATTCACTCCAGCATCCTTACACGACAGGGTCACCCGCCACGCAAAGATCAGAACCGTCGATGATCTGTTCCGATCCCACATTGCGGGCCTCAAGTCTCAAAGGCGATCAGGATATGCCCTGACATTTTCCGAGTTGTATAATTCACTCATGCAGTTCAACGGCCACCTCGACATCTATTTTTCCGACATCGATACCATTTGGCTAAAACGCTATGAGATGTGGCAACGAGGACAACACCTCTTGGAGAACACGATCGGGAAGCGTTTCCGAACATTGAGAGTATTGTACAACATCGCCATCGAATGCAATCTTGTCAAAAGAGAGCTCTACCCTTTCCATGCGTTCAAAGTATCCAAGTTGCACCAAGCGACAGCCAAACGAGCGATCTCTAAAGAGGAGATCATACAGATTATCGGCTATCAGAGCAGAGACAAGTATACTTGCCTGGCCATCGACCTATTCGCGTTCTCCTACTTTTCAGCAGGAATCAATTTCGTGGATATGGCCCACTTGCGACGAAGCAACCTTGTTGACAACAGGTTGATTTACACACGACAAAAGACAGGGAAACTAATCCGCCTGCCATTACAGCCCAAAGCTCGTGAGATCATTGACAAGTACATCGGATCATCCCTCAATGACCATGTTTACATCTTTCCCATCCTATCCTCATTCCACAAAACCGAGATTCAGCAACGCAACCGTTTACATAAGGTACTCTCCCAAGTAAATAAGCGGCTGAAAGAGGTCGGGAAAGAGTTGGGAATTCCCATAGATCTTACGACCTATGTTGCAAGACATAGCTATGCAACCGTACTGAAACGATCTGGGGTAAGCACTTCTCTGATTTGTGAAACACTGGGGCACAGTTCGGAAAAGATTACTCAAATCTACCTCGATTCATTCGAGAACGCGCAAATCGACGAGGCCATGCAGCATCTGCTGTAAGAATCGGGAGGTCGGCGGCCCTGTTGGGAACCGACCTCCTTTCTTCTAAAGATATGTGGCGTCTTCATTACCCGAGGTACTTTTCCAACATGTCATAGGTCGCCTGTTCTCGCGAAACATCCTCTTCCGTCTTGGGGTTCATGATCTCTTTCACCTGCTCCTCCGACAGGCTTCTCAACTTCTCTTCCATCTGGCTGCTGAACAGCATGGGATCCGCCGCATGGTTGAACTTCTTAATCAGGAAGGTAATCAGATATTTTTTCGCCAGGAACGAATTCGGAATCCGTTCCAAAGCTGCCTCATACCACTTGACGCTTCGGTAGAACCACCCTGCATCTCCAAATGCCCGCGGCAGTACTTTGCTCTTGACACTGGCTACAAGGTCTTTCGGTTTGAGGGAGTTGGCGCCCGTGCACCAGAGAGAGATAGTCGCCAGCGGGAAGCCCTTGCCCTGCAACTCCACGGCAAAATCAAAGACCTCATTCTTTGCAGCCAGGGCCATTGCTGGAGCTGCCATATAATCGGTCCCCTTCCACGAGGTCGTGCAGATATTCATCTCGGCGATCAGGGCCGCAATCTCCATCTCGGCATTCAGCGCTTCACAAATCACGAGGTCATCCAGGTTCTTGCCCAAGTTCATCCATGCAACCACTCGGTGTTGTCCATCCACCACGGCATAGTACCGTTCTGTCTTTTCGTCGGGAATGTCGTGTCCCTGCAGGTCTACCAGATGGCCGTTCATCAGGTAAACATCCTCACCCTTCACGACGGTGATGGGCGACAACTGGCCATGCTCCTGCATCGATTTCTCCTTGGCCTTCACGGTCTTGGCATTGGTCGGGCGGTTACCCTTCACAAATGCGAACTGACGATTCTGGTTGTCGGAGGTGATGATAAGCTTTTTCATGGCTATAAATTACTCCGTCCTTTACGGAGGGGCGTTGGTTAGCTGCTTGCCTTGCCCGAGGGGTTTGCAGGTCGTCTGGACCATCCATCCGACACGACAAAGCTCGGCAAAATTCCACCCCTCTTTAGGGAGTAAAATACAACCCGACTTACTCACCCTCTTCTTTCGGCAGTCGCAAGCCGCCCGTATAAACCCGAGGTTCCAGTTGGTTGAAGTCCGTATTTCCGTACTGTTTCAAGACTCCTTTCAAAGAGGAGCTGTCCACCGTAAAGGATTCATTGGCCGTCAGTCGGCAGAAATAGATGATGCGGGAGACAAGGAGCTGTTTGCTGTACGACACAACTTCTCCCCGTTTGGCACGCAACTCGGGCAATTTGAGGGTATCGAACAGTACCTTGAACAACCGATACATCAGCACCTGTTGCTGGGCGGTGGACAGCGATTCTGTATAATTCCTATAAAGGAGATCGATGGTAAAGATTTTTTGTTGGGGCGGTTCTGGATATTGCGCCAACTCCTGCTTGACAAAACGACGCAGGCAACCCAGAATCAACGGGCTGTTGGTTTCGTAGCGTTCACTCTTGCGCAACTCCCGATCCTCCGAGAGGTAGAGAACTGCTTTCGGGTGCTTTTGCAGAAAATCGTTGAGTTCCGTCAGAATCTCATAATCCGTCTTGCTGGCATCGGCAGCATTCAAGCAAAAAGAGATTGTGATGTCGTAGATGAAGAGCAACGCATACCAGAACTTTTCGGCATCCAACCCGTATCCCTCCAATGTAGCCATGATGTCGTCGTTATCCCTGAAGGCTTCATAGGTAAAGGGTGCTTTTACCAAGCCTTTGTTCAGACGAACAAGAAATCGGAGGCTCCAATCACTCGGGCAATAGTTCTCACCATCCCAGCCTACATTGATTCGATCGGCCAGTCGGTTGGCATAATCCATGGCTTCATCGCTCCAGTTTTGAGGAATCGTACAGTTCATAGTCAGTTCGGGGTTTCAGTTCCTCAAAAATAGCAAAAGTCGGCCTAAATATCAATCATGCAACTAATCGAGAAAACAGCCAAGAATATTATCAAATAATTTGATTTGTTGTAAAATATTTTATATATTTGCATAACTTTTCTACGAAAGACATCCACCGTTCAAATAGGGCTAATTTTGTTAAGGCAGATTCGTCTGCCTTTTCTTTGTGCTGTCTTTCCACATTTTTTGAGTGTGAAATGAAAGTCTCCTTTATAAATATAGATTCAAGATTAAAAAAGATGGAAGATTATACAGATATTACTAACTATCAAACATATAAGTATATGAATACAAATCAAAACTGAACGATTGAAGCTCCCGAAGGAGCAACCTATCTGTCGGACTTTCTGACAGAGATTCCTAATAACTGTCTCTTCAACAAGAGACAAACAGGATGTGGTGCTACTGAATTAGCCATCCGCAATCCGATTCCGACCCTTATTGCCATGCCATATGTGGCGTTGGTCAAGAACAAGACCATTTACCGACAAGACGATATTTCCGTGCTGGGCGTTTACGAGGGAATCGGGGAACAGGATATTATGGAATATGCGCAAAGCCACTCTCCCTTGAAGATTGCCGTTACATACGATTCGCTACCACGAACCATCAAGGCATTGCAGGCTGCAGGTCTCGACCCTTATAACGACCTTTTCCTGCTGGTTGATGAATGACATGTCTTATTCAACTCCTACTCGTTTCGTCATACGGCCATCAAGAATCTATTGGCGGAGGCTGGAAAATTCGCCCGTGTTACTTACATGACCGCTACTCCGATTGAACGGGAGTATATTCTGGAAGAGTTGAAGCATCTGCCCATATGCGAAATTAACTGGCCCCATCTGGCAGAGATCCATGTGCGGTCCCGTCAAACATCCAAGCCTGCACAATATATCGTTAAAGAGTGCCGCAAGATATTGGATGGTAATTTGCCTTACAATCTGCACATTTTTGTAAACAGCGTAGAGTTCATCGCAAAGGTGATAGATTTGGCAAAACTCACTCCTGACCAAGTGAAAGTGGTTTGCTCCACAAGCGGGGACAATAGCGAGAACAACCAGCGCAAGTTAGGCAAGGACTATCCCATTGATCAGCCTTCAGATTCCGTGAAGAAGATAAACTTTTACACCTCGACCTGTTTTGAAGGTTGTGACCTGTATGATGAAAACGGGGTCACTTTCATCGTCAGCGATGGCAACAAGGCTCATACCTTATTGGACATCTCAACCCTGTTTACTCAAATTTGTGGACGGGTACGCGATTCCAAATATAAAAGGGAGATTATCCATGTCTTCTCAACGACTAAATACAGCCGAGAGGTAACATTGGATGAATATGTGGCCGCCACTCAAAAGACATTGAAAGAAGCCGTGCAATATGCCCAAGAGATAAACGCGTTGAGCGACAAAACTCGGGTAAAAACCTTGTCAAAGATCAAATATATCAACGAGCAATATGTAAGGATTGAGGACAATAAGCTGGTCGTGGATAAAAATTTGGCCAATATGGACATCGTAAACTTCAAGATTTGCCGCCATATTTACAGAACCTATGTAAACCTTTCCAGCGAGCTGAAACAAAACGGGTACTTCATTACACAGCACTCATTCAGCGAGATTATCGAGAAGCTGGAGGATAAGAACAATGCGCGGGTTACATTCAAGGAGTTGTTTGAAGAATACCATCGACTGAAAACGTCCCAGCCTTTCTTCTCATTGGTAAGCCATGAAGAGTTGTGTGCTCAGATTGCAGTCAAATATCCTTTGGTAAAGCAGGCTTATGAGGAGTTGGGAACTGCCAAAGTACAGGCGTTAAAATATCATGTAGGCAACATCCGCAGGGAGCTGACGAAACAGTGATTTGTTACTGTTGAACGCAAGATTGTCAAGATGATAAATGAGACTTTTGCCAAGCAGGCATCCATCGCAAAGAGCAGGGTCAAGACTGAACTGCAAAAGATATACGACAGTTTGGGTATTCAACAAACCTGATACGAGGTGAAAATGACATCACCGAAAATCAATGGCAAGACAACGGCGTGTATAGTTATCGTAAGAGATAGAATGATAGTACAATAATTATAATAACTTTGTAAAAAATAGTTGTTATATGAATATTGAAGACATAATAACAAATGCATATGAGCAGTTTACGAAATTTGCAAATGAAGTAGATTCAGATTTTACGCAGTTCCCCACAAATAAGCCTTCAAATTATAGAGCACAGAAATTTAATGAGTTGACCTCGTTAAAATCCGTATTAAATAGTCTTGACATCAAAAATTATGTATATGAAGAATATAATTCAGAGGAGCCTGATTTTCTATTAAACATTGGAGGAGAACGTATAGGGATAGAAATTCTTAGTTACCATCCGAATCCATCTATAATAAAAGATAAAAAACACTGGGATAATCTATGTAACCGTCTCTCAAAGGATCTTGCTACATCATTAGACACGCCGCTATGTTTTCAAATACAACTTAAGAATATCGCTTCTAAAGGATGTACCTATGACGAATTTATGACAGATTTTATTAGATACTACAAAGAAGGCAGAACACACACAAAATATATAGCAAGCATAGATACCCATCAAGAGAAAAAAACTTTTGCTTGCATCAATCAAGGTCCTTTTTATATTTATGATATTGATATTCAGGATTTATATAAATATATCAAAGAGAAAAAGTACCACAAATTTAGAAATTACCAACAACACATAGGTACAGAAAATATCTGGCTTATTGTGCAAATAGAATTATCATCTAATATAGATATCGAGAACGCTGCTCCTGGAATTATACAAGAGTCTCCTTATTCAAAAATATTTTTGACAAAGGGACAAACCTCCCGATTGATATTCTCCAAGCAATAACTGTTCACATACAAACACCCCGTAAAATGCCCTCCCCCTGTTCGGATTGGAAAACGAATTTCGGGGAGGTTTTTTTTGTGGCCGATTATCGGGAATTTTTCCAGACTAACAACAAAAGCAACAGACAGATGATGAGTGTATTTATTTATTCATCATCTAATTTGTAGCTTTATGCAATTACGTCCATCCATGCGCCGTGCAGCCAAAATGAGGCTGGCACTGGCTGGAGCCTCGGGGTCGGGAAAGACCTACTCCTCGCTCCTCATCGCTTACGGCATGACCTCCGACTGGTCCCGCGTTGCCGTCATTGATTCCGAGAACGGTTCGGCCGATCTCTATGCCCATCTGGGCAATTATCAGGTTCTCACCCTGCCCGACTACTCTCCCGAGACCTATATCGAGGCCATCGGTATCTGTGAACAGGCAGGGGCCGAGGTCATCGTCATTGACAGCATCTCCCATTGCTGGGATTATCTGCTCGATTTCCACGCCAACCTGCAAGGAAACTCCTTTGCCAACTGGGCCAAGGTCACACCCCGTCAGAATGCCTTCATCCAACGCATTCTCAACTCCTCGTGCCACATCATCTGCACCATGCGTTCCAAGCAGGATTATGTCCTCTCGGACAAGAATGGCAAGATGGTACCCGAGAAGGTGGGCTTGAAGGCCGTACAGCGCGATAACGTGGACTATGAGTTCACCGCCGTGCTGGACATCGCCATGAACCACAAGGCCACTACCTCCAAAGACCGAACAGGGCTCTTTACAGGGCGTCCCGAGTTCACGATAACTCCTGCCGTGGGGCAAGCCATCCTCAAATGGTGCAACATGACGCAGACCGCTCAATCGAATCCTTCCACGCAAAACCTCCACAGCCATGCTTCCAGTCTTTCAGCCTAATCCCGAGTTTGCCGTTGGGTTGAATCTTCCCGTGGAGGAGGCAACCATCGTAGAGGAGCGTCCCGCAACGCCGATTGTGTCGTTGGGGACTGCACCGCGTACCCGTCACTTTATCGAGGCCAACACCAAGCCTGTCGATATGACCCATCTGAAGAACGATTGTGTCGTTCCCGTATTCAGTAAGGACAACGAGGTGACGATCTCCCACCAGAGTTTTATTGAAACGGTATTGGGTGCTGCTCACCGTATGTTTCCTCAGGAGACCATCGACACGCCCGATATTGTCGTTTCGCATATTATCAAGGGACGGATTCCCGAGGCTATTCACAAGCCCGTGAATCAGCTCTTGGAGACGGACAAGACCATCTATTACGAGCGCATGGCCTTCTGCTTTGAGGTTCCCTCGATTTACGAGGAGGTGGCAGGCAATCGGTTGAATCTTTCGATTGGAGGGGTAAGGGCCTATAACCACGAAAACCTCTATTCGAAAAAGACGGTCGAGAAGTTCAAGGTCTTCATCGGTTTCAAGAACCTTGTCTGCTGCAACCTCTGTGTCTCGACCGATGGATTCAAGCGGGAGTTGCGGGTAATGAGCGTGCAGGACTTGTTTGAGGCTTCGTTGCAGTTGTTCCAGCAATACGATGCCGAGCGGCATATTCGGCAGATGGCAGCCCTACAACAGCAATCGCTCAGTGAACACCAGTTTGCCCAGTTGATCGGCAAGGCACGGTTGTATCAATACCTGCCCACAGCCGAGAAACGGCAGCTTCCAGCCATGGAGTTTACCGACTGCCACATCAATGCCGTGGCAAAGGCATACTACACGGACGAGAACTTTTCCCGAGGAGACAATCCCGAGATTGACTTGTGGAAGGTCTACAATCTCTTTACGGGTGCTAACAAATCCAGCTACATCGACACCTTCCTTGACAGGTCGCTGAATGCAACGGAGCTGATTATAGGAATCGGTCGGGCCTTGAAAGGGGATACTGAATACAGTTGGTTTGTGGAGTAACGCTTTACAGAGAAGAATACCCTTGCTGTCTTATGACGGCAGGGGTATTTTCTTATCCTCCAAAACAAAGCGTACTAATATATAGTAAGACTGCTATATTATTCACAATCTACACATTACAATTTGCCGCAAAATCTACAACTTGCGAATATGGAATTTATGCTGACATAAAGTCGAAATCCGTGGTTTTGAAGATCCTGAAAAGCAGAGCTTCAGAATTTATGCAAGTGTAAAATTCATTTCCATTAGGAAACACAAAAAATATATTGTATCTTTGTATATGTTGTAATATAAATAAATTATACAAACTATGCTCAATTCAAAAATACCTATTGAGAATGAATACTCTCTTCAAACCGCATTTAGAGAGGGAATAAATCTATTTGTAGGAGCAGGATTTTCAATTCATGCAAAAGATTGTGAAAATAAAAATTTACCATTAGGGCAAGAATTAGCAAAAGAACTTGCTTTTAGGTTTAATAAAACTCAATATGATTTAGTGCGTATTTCAACTCTTTTAGAAAAAACTGTTCGGTCTGAGTTTTATGCCTACCTTATCCAAAGATTCTCTGTAAAGGAATTCGATCCAAGTTACAATGCTTTAAATAAAATTAACATAAAAAATATCTATACTACTAATATTGACAATCTTATACCTAAGATTATCTCAAATAACCCATGTAGATATCTTCATAACCAAGCCCAATATGGAGAGGCAACGAGCAATAAAGCAATCAATTATCTCCCCCTTCATGGCAATGTCGATGAGTTAGAGCCTAAGTTCGTCTTTGATGTGGTATCTCTTGCTAATATTTATAATGACACAGCGAGGATATGGTCATTCTTAAGTATGGCTATTGAAAAATATCCAACTGTTTTTCTTGGATATAGTTTTAATGACAGTTCTACAATACAAGCATTAACATCTCATCATACATTTAATAATGCCCAAAAAGAAAAATGGATTGTACTTCGCCAAAACAATCAGGACGACATAGAGTATTATAAGTCGTTGGGATTTAGTATAATTATTGCCGATACTAAAAGTTTCTTAAACTATATTGATTCTATTCAAATATCCAGGCATAGTACAATTTCTGAAAACAATGAATTGGAACAATTACTTGAGGGAAATCTAGTTCCTACTACTATAAAAGGGTCTGTTCTAAGGCCAATTAATGAATTTTTTAGGGGACAAGCTCCCACATGGAGTGACATTATCAACAATAATGTATGTAAAACATCATACTACGCAATAATACAAAATGCCATTTTTACCCCTAATAAACATACTATCATTACAGGTGCACCTGCTACTGGGAAAACGACGCTAATGATGCAAATTGCGTATAATATTAAATTTGAGGGTACAAAATTAATATTTCATAATCTAACAATAGCTGGTGCTGAATATTATGCAAAACTAATCGGAGACCATAAAGTACTCATATTCATTGAGAATTTCACGGACGATATTAATGCGTTCTTCAAATTAGCTAGTCTCAAGAATGCAAAATTAGTCGGAATTGATAGAAGCCACAATCTCAATATGGTTAACCATAAATTCCCGTCTAATCAATATACTATTATCAACGTTACAGAATTATCAGATTCTGACATTCAAAATATATTCGATTCTCTTCCTCCTTCTATCAAAGGAGCAACTATCAAAAAAGAGAAGAAAAATAGAATGTACGAAGATGATTCAATATTTGAATTTGTTGCTCGAAATATTAAAGGGCAAAATGTGACTATAAGGTATCAAGAGGTTTTACAAAAACTTGAATCATCAAATCGGGATCTTGCTGAATTTTTAGTGCTTTGTGGTTATATGCACAGCTCGAGAGTACCTCTATCATTAGAAGTTGCATGTAGCTATTTCAATAAATCCAATCAACTATATCAATATCAGAATGTCATTGACATGAGGAATAAACTTAATGATTTATTGAAAGACTACTATACAAATGAACTTATTGACAATGAGATGGATTTCTATTATCCTCGTTCATCTTTTATTGCAGAGTCAATTATCAAAAATGCTTCAAGAGAACTTTTAAAAGATGTAATGAACAATGTTATTACCCGTGTTCCCCCTATTCAGATTTATAATTACCATGTCTTTAAAAAGCATGCTTTTGATAAAAGTATTGTAAGTAAAGCTTTTCCTCAATGGAAAGATGGGAAAACATTTTATGAACAAGTCTTTTTATATGATTACACAAATCCATATGTTCTTCAACAAGGTGCATTATATTTATCATCAAAGAAGAAATTTCAAGATGCTTTTGCTTGGATAGACAAAGCCATTAACATGACAAATAATAAACAATTTTCTATTCGAAACTCACATGCAATTATCTTGTTTGATGCGAATTATGATATTGATAGTTTAGAAGCGGAAAAGCAATTAGATCAAAGTATGGACATTCTAAGCCAATGCGTAAATTCAGATTTGCGTAGGACCTTTCATGCCATTACATATGCAGATCAAGCAGTTAAATATTATCATAAATATGGGACTGAAAAGGCAATTTCATATCTAAAACAAGCACAATCATGGCTCAATCTGAAAGAGAAGAACATAAATGGGACAGAGATATAAGGAAACGTCTTATCTCTATTGAAGACATCTTAGCCAAAATATAATTATCATTTTTTTATCTGAGATTTTAGTTCTTATGAGGCTGTCTAACAGAATTAGGCAGCCTCTTATTAATTTCGCAACTTTTTCACCAACTAAAAATCTACAAAAGCGGCTATAATTACATATATAGTTTAAATTCAGGCTTTGTCGGAAAACTTTGTTTTGGCGAAATTTGTATCTGCAACATCCCCGAAAAATGAGGGTCAATGCCGTTGCATTTCCAAGATAAGTTTCCTACTTTTGTGGGAGACATATTGAATTACGGAAGTGTAACTTTATTCTCGTGCGACGAACGTAGGA
>ENA-OXZV01000236-OXZV01000236.1-human-gut-metagenome-genome-assembly--contig:-NODE-236-length-11780-cov-20.765288_pt1 | contig 11780 bp, 9 predicted proteins | sample MGYA00244514_ERZ652813 | MGnify/ENA primary metagenome ERZ652813 (study PRJEB26926, sample SAMN06164426) | human gut metagenome | biome: ENVO:00009003; feature: ENVO:2100002; material: ENVO:00002003... | reverse complement strand
CATACGAGATCCTGAGATGTCTCGTGGGCTCGGAGATGTGTATAAGAGACAGATTCAATACCATACCATATATAGAAAAAGATATATAACATCTCTTTCATTTGTTCTGTATGAATAGCTTCATGATTAAGTTCTTTATTACTTAATTCACATTTAGTAAATATAATACCAAAAAGATTAATAGCTTTATAACCATTAAAAGGAAAATGTTTAGTCTTAATAACTCTCATAACTTTACTATTTTGAAATTTAATATTGTAAATATTTATGTACGTCCATAGAGCCACTTTTTAGGCTTACAGTAAGACTTTTATTCAATCGTGTATAACTAATAAGCTAGGCTTAAAACTAGCCAAATTTGGCAAGCTATACTCCCCGTAGAGGATATAGCAGGCTTAAATCAGTCAATCAAACCTAGCTAATCAATCTTATACAATCTTAACCAATAGTATTATCAATATCTTTATAGCCAATACCAAACTTCTTTAGAATAGGACTAACAACCCAACTCCAAAACACAGGAGCAAGTATAGCACTATTAACTAGCATAATAACATTATCATAACCAACACCAATATAAACTCCAGTCATAGTAACAATACTTAGCACCAATATACATCTCTTATGAAAAGTAGGAACTTTATTATCACCATTAAAGTAATCAATAACTTTAATAATAATATAAGTTAGAACATTAACAATAAACATAAATCCAAAATCAAAATTACTAAGGATTCCATCTACAATTGTATCAATAAATTTGTCCATACTAAAATTTAGATAAATAAAAAAGGGAACTATCCGAAGATAATTCCCTTTTATAGTTTGACAATAATGATTAGTTATTCATGTGAAAATATTCCCACACTTTATCACCATCAAAATCTACATCTTTAAACCAAAATGTAATAGCACTTTCAAACACTTTATTATCTATATTACCACCAAACCATTCTTCAAATAATTTAGCATAATCATGATATTGAGCATTAATTGCAACATAAACATCGCAAGGTTCAACATCATTAGGCAATACTTCTTTATAGCGTTCACAAATCTCATGAGCTTTATTCATATCATATTTTTCACCAACATATTTCTTGTTGTCTTTAACATGATACATTTGTTCTACAACTTCTTTAGCTTCATACTCATCAAAATGATATTCACCATCATTATATCCACCACTCATAAGCATAGTTAAAATCTTCTCTTCTTTGTCATCTTTATGACTAGGGCGACCATAAGTATCATAAGTATCATAACCAATACGATTTCTCATTCCACCTCGACCGCTTCTACTACCTCTACCGCCACGTCCTCCACGAGCATCAAGAAATTCACGAAATTCATCGAGAATACCTCGACCACCATCGCGACGACCGTCAATACGATAAGGTTCAATATAAGGCATTTCTCTCATAATATTACTTTGTTTTTAAACTGATTAATGATTCTTTTAAAACTTCTAAATCAGTTTGATTAAGAGCAATAATTTTATTCACATAAGGAACTTCAAGAGATATAATACCTTTAGAAATATTACCGCCACCAATGAAAGGTATATCAAAATCAAAATTATCAATATTATTAATAATTTCCATTTCTTCATCAAATATACCTTCAATATCAATCATACCATCTTTGTCTGCAATAGGCTTTAAGAATTTGTCAAAACTATCAATATTATTCATAATAGCTCTTTTAGCTAAAGGAGTTAAAAGTCTTATAGCTGGAGAACTTTCACCCATAGATACTAATTGTTTAACAATATAATCTTTAATAACCTCTTTTACATTACCAATTTCAACCATAATATTACTTCTTTAAAAATTCTTCATAAGTTAAATTAGGATTAGTTTTACTAGCTTCTTTAAAAGCTTTAAACAATTCCATTTCTTTGTTAGTAACTTCAACAATTTTACTTTTAAGTAACTTAACAAGTTTAAGTTGTTCTTCAAGTAAATGTTTACCATCTTCACTAGCTTCGATTTTTCCTCTAACTAAATTAAGAACTTCTGCTTGAACCATACTTTGTAAAGCATTATAATTATTTACATAGTCTTGATTACTAAGAAGCATATTTTGTTGTTCTTGTGTAAGTGGTGCAATTTCAGCATCAATAGCATCCCAAATTCCTTGAGTTGGAACTTGCTGATTTTGAGTTGTACCATTATTTGCATTAGGAATAGCATTACGACGATAAGCTTCATTAATTGCTTGTTTTTGACTTTGAAGAAAAGCAATTTGTTCATCAATGCTATTAGTCATTTTTTCACTAGGGTATAGTAAAGGGTCACTATTACCTAGTATGAATTGAGTAACAGGTATCATATCTCTTTCAATTTTATGTTCTTAATCAAACTTAGTAATATTACTGAGCAGGAGTTCCGCTAGCAGGTTGAGTAAAACCACATGGTAAACATCCACAAGCATTACGTCCAACTAGACCAGTAACAGTAGGTTCATTTGGAAGAGTAACTACACCATAGATAACATTACAAGTCTTTCTATCAGTATAGTTGATACCAGCCGTAAACATCTTTTCCATTTCGCATTGGATAAGTTTATCTTGATAAGGACGAATAGCTTTAGTAACAGCCAATTCAGCTTTCAAATCAGATAACTCTTTACGGATATCATCATCAGCGTCACGAGTATATTTGTAAAGATTAAAATGGTCAGTGTTATTTTTCTCAATAAGAGCATCAGTACGATTACGTCCATCAATATAAACACCAAACAATTCACTATTAAGACGTTCTCTATCTTCAAAACGTTGATTCTGTTGAGTCAAAGCCCATTGATAAAGACCACCTTGAAGAGCTAAAGTATCTTCACAAGATTTTTCCCATGCTTGAAAAGCAGTAGGAGCACCGTTTCCACTACCAACAGTAGCACCAAGTACGTTAATATTAGTAGAGCCATCACCTAACATTCCACCACCAGCACCACCTAATACACTAGAACGACGATTACCAAACAAAGCCCAAGCACCAAGTGCAGTACCGATAATACCAAGAGTTAAACCTGCATTAGCTTTACCGTTTACATCACGACGATTACCACCGTCATAATTCATCCCAGCACCATTATAGCCCTCTGGAACAACTTTCACTTTTTCAATTACTTGCATAATAAATTAAGGTTTAAGTTAAAAAAAATAGATTAATACTTGTAGTTTGAACTACATAATCTATAACACTTAAACCGTTATCTTTGTTTGGTCATTAATATTATTTTAATTTTCAATAGGACTATATATTGTCAATTCACCAATTTTGTTAAGTTTAGTATATTTTATTTCACCTATTGAAGTCTTACCATCATCAGCTTTACCACCTTGTGTACCTACATAACATTGAATAGTTTGTTGTCCTCTAAATTCAGAATTACCTGCAACAAAACCAAATCTAAATTTATAGTTATCAGTATAATTATCATTATAAACAGTGTTATCTTCATTTAGCAAAACTGTATGATATTCATAACTATAATTATCATCGCTAGTTATATTAAGAGTTGGCTTATCAAGAGTTATAGGTGTACCAGTTGTATTGACTTGATTATTCCAAACTTTATATTTATCATTAGGTTTATTTTCATACCAACAATAACCATTGTCATGAACAAGTCCACCACCATGACGAATTATTTTAATATTATCTAAACCAATAATTTTATCATTAACAGAATTAATTCTAAAATATTTTACTTCATTATTAGATTTAGCAACTCTTTTAATAACTTCACCATACCAACATTCTTTATAACCACCATGTCCATCAGGCATATTAATAGTTCCATCAGCCAAAGGAAAAATAAACATTCCTCTATTATCAACATCAATTTCATTATTTCTTAATTGCCAAGCATGAACAATAACTCCACCTTTATAAGCAGTACATTCAACAGTAACATGACCTCTACTCAAACTTCCAAACCAATTAGCACAAAGATTCATTTTCATTATATCAGGCATTTTATCTTCAAGGTCAATCATAGATTCAATATTAAACATAACACATTCAGCACCTGAGTCAGTATTATCACCACTCCAATATAGATAAGGAATTTGACTTAAATTCCAAGACCAACCAACAGCTACATAGTTTAAATTATTAATAGGAGAATTAACATAATATGATTTAGTGTCCAAATCTCGACCATCATCACTACCCCAAATGTATCTAAGTTGGACACTAGTAAAATCACTAAAATGAATAACAGAAGTAGGCCAAATATGATTAGCACCATCATAAACATGAGCAATATTAGTTTGACCTACTGTACGCTTCTTAAGAGGTTGAGCAATTCCTCCTTGACGTCCAAGAGTTAAACTCATTATTCATCAATAATATTATAAGTCATTCCAGCAACTGGGGTAATAGTCGCATATTGGATAGCAGTACCTGTCCAAATTGGAAGACTAAGTTTATTACTATTTGCACTAGGCATAGTCATATTAACTCCACAGCCATCATTAATAGCTTTTTGAATCTTATCAAGATTAACACTATTAGTAATAGTTTGATTTATTTCTTCTTTAAAGTTATTAAATGTATTATTAGTAACATATCCATTAAGTAAATTATTAACTTCTTCTTTATTATAAGTTTCAGATTTAGTATAATAATTTTTAAACATATTATTAATTTCTTCTTTAGTATAACTTTCCATAGAAGAAGTATCTCCCATTACTCTCCATTCAGTACCATTCCAATAACAAATCTTTCCATTACGATATTCAATTTGACCAACAGCCCAATTACTACAAGTTACATTAGGAAGATATTCAGACTCTTCACCAACCATACCTGCAAGCTTACAACTATTTAAATTAATAGTACCATTCTCAATAATACCACCTTCAAATACAAGTTCACAACCAACAGGCATTGTAATAGTTTTACCACTTAAATCAAAAGCATAACGAATAATATAACGAGTATTTTCTTCGTTAACCATATCTTGAGTAAGAACAGCTTTATAATTAAGATAAATATTATTTTTAACTTGAACTAAAGTTTCTTCATTAAAATAATATTTAATATTATCTACTGAATTAACATATATAATACCAAGTCTTGGGCGTTCATCAGAAAGACAAGTATTATAAATATTATAATCTTCACTATTTCCATAAACAGGAGTGTTGACCCCCCGTAGAGGATGAACTCTATCAGTAGGTTCTACAATAGTCCATCTAGTATAATAATTATAAAATCCAACTCCGTCATTAATAGTCTTAACTCTAAGAACAAATAATTTATGATAAGTATCATAATAAATACCAGCAGTATTACCTAAATCTGTTCTAATAACTTCATATTTATCAGTATTAAGAATTATTTGACCATATTGTTCACAATAAGTATCATCAAGAAAACCATCAAATAAAAGCTGTTCTGCATTACTTGCATCATCCTCCACGGGGAGTAAGACCTTGCGAACTATTTTATATCCTTTACCACTTTTATATTCAGGTTCATAAGGTCTATCTTTAAGACTAAGACGATTAACATTACAACAACCTGGACTTAATCTAATAGTAATATCTTCTTCATCAGGATAATTAATAATATTAACTTTACCATCTCCTGCAATCATTTGTTTAAGAGCTTCATTAAGCATATCCCAATCAATAGTTCCATCAGCAATTGGAATCTTAGCACCATTCTCTTCAAGATACTTTTCACTAAGAATTTTTGTCCAATTATCATCAGAAACCCAACTAGTTTCAACACCAGCTTGTAGATTACTACCTATATAACTTTCAGTTACAGAAAGATTATGTTCAGCGTCATAATAGCTAATAGTAAGACTATTACGTCTAAAAATAGCAGGAACAGCTTTACGAGTATTAACTCTAGTTCCTTGATATGGAATCCATAAATGATTAAACCGAGAAAGAACAACAGTTAAATCATTGTTTGTATCTTTGTCAAGAATATTTTGAAGATAAGTAATAGGAAATACTTTATCATAACTATTCTGACCTAGTTTTTCATATAGTTGTTTATTGTTCATAATTATGTGATTAATTTAAATAACTTTAATGAGTAAATAAACAATATAAGCATTAGTAATATTGTTATATTAAATAGTATTCTTATCATATTAATTACCAGTACCTTTAGCTATAAATACTCTAAAATTTAGTTCAGCATATTTAAATGTAACTTTACATAGATTAATAGGCAATGTTTGAATGTAACTTGTTACAAATGTTCTTATAACAGTTTTATTTTCTTCAAGACCAACACTAGTTTTAGTATGTGTATTTATATCAGTAAAATCAGTTAATTTACAAGCATCATTAGGATTATTATTTCTTATTAACTTTACAGTTATACTTCTACTAACCATCATATTTGATGTACTAAATAGATATAAATATTGTTCACCATTACCAGCACAACCTTCAGTTATAGTATTATTATTATATAATTTTGTTCTAGTAACATTATTAACATTAACAGTAAAAGGTTGGTCACTTTGTTCAAGAATTTGATTACAATGTATTTGCCAATATAATCTAGGACGTCTAACATATAAAGTAATGATTATATTATTATTAGTTATATATTGTGCTGAATATTCTTCTTCATCAGCAGTATTTTTAGATACTATACTAAAACTACCGTAATAAGAATTATCAGTATCTTTATGTAATAAAGTACTAGCATTGAATGAAATATCTTTATGACGGTCAATACTACCATAAGATTCAGAAGAAATAACATTACCTACATTATTCCATTTATAACTTTCAGTAATAATAACTTTAAATCGAATATTATACTTAACTGCTCCATTATGATTTTCATTATTATCTCTAGCATTATTAATATACACAGAATTATTAATTGCTTCAACATAATCACTTGCCCCGTCATACAAAAACAATACTTTTGTAGAAGAAGTTATATTTGTTTTAACACCAGCAGATTGTGTAATATTAATAGATTTACTAACTCCACTATAAGTAGCAGTAACAGTTGTACTTCTACTTGTTGTAGTAGTTCTATTACCATAAGTAAGTTTACTACCACTAGTAGTACCACTTAATGTACCATCTCCAGATTTACTTAAAGTTGGGCTACCATTTTCAGTTTCGGTATAAGTAGTACCCACTCCGTTCCAAGTATAATTTCTAGTACGAGAAGCATGACAAAGAATTGTAGAACTACCACCACTAGCAGCAATATTCATAGGACTAGCAGATATAATTACTTGCCAAGGTGTCCAACTTCCAGTAACTTTATTACCGCCATATTGCATAACATCACAATAATCAGTAACTCCATTATAATTAGCAGTAACTCTAGTTGTTCTAGCATCAGGAGATGTGTTATTACTAAAAGTTAAAGTATTACCACTTAAAATTCCAACACCACTTGTAACAGAAATAGTAGGAGTAGCACTATCAGACTCAGTGCCACCAGAACCTGCAACACCATTCCAAGTCCAAGTTCTATTTCTTGAAGCACTACTATAAATAGTTACTGAATCACCTCCTGCCCAAACTTTATAACTACTAGCGCTACAAGTTACTGTCCAACCAGACCAATTACCATAAACTTTAGCTCCAGCAGATTGACTAATAGTTATATCTTTAGTTGCACTATCTATTGTTGCTCTAAATACAGAACTACGAGAACTAGTAGAAGTGTTATTTCCATAACTAACAGTAGAACCACTTAAAGAAGCAGCACCATTAACTTTACTTAATGTTGGAGAACCACTAGCATTTTCAGTATAAGTTGTTCCTGTACCATTCCATTGCCAAGTACGACTTCTAGTAGCAGAAGTAGATAACGTAGCATTTCCACCAGCAGCAGCAATGGTTGTTACATTGGCACTTAAACTAATAGACCATGCTCCCCAACTACCATAAGTTTTAGAACCAGCATTTTGAGTTACAGTAGTATCTTTAGTTACAGAATCCATTGTAGCTCTAATAACTGTACTTCTAGCACTTGTAGAAGTATTATTATCATAAGTTACTTTATTACTAGCAAAAGAACCAGCACCACTAATTTTACTAAGAGTAGGTGTTCCAGTTCCTGTTTCAGTTCCACCACTTCCACTAACTCCGTTCCACGTCCAAGTTCTTGTCCTACTTGCAGAAGTAGTTATATTTGAGCTACCACCACTAGCAGCAACATTTCCACTATTAGAAATATTAACTGTCCATGCAGACCAAGCACTATATTGTTTAGCCCCAGCAGATTGATTAATAGTTATATCTTTAGTAGTAGAATCAATAGTAGCACGAATAACAGTTGATTTACCACTTGTACTAGTATTATTTCCATAAGTAACTTTAGGACTAGTCCAATTACCACTTCCGCTAACTTTACTTAATGTTGGAGAACCGTTTCCAGTTTCAGTACCACCTGAACCAGCAACACCATTCCATGTATAACTTCTAGTTCTACTAGCACTAGTTGATATAGTAGCTGTTCCACCTGTTGCACCAATACTAGTTTTATCAGCACTAATATTAACAGTCCAAGCAGACCAATTACCATAAACTTTAGCACCAGCAGATTGTGTTATAGTAATAGATTTAGAAACACTATTACTAGTAGCAGTAATAGTTATACTACGACTATTTGTTGTAGTATTGTTACTAGCAGTAACAGTTTTACCACTTAAAGTAAATCCACCAGCACTACCACTAAGTGTAGGTGTAGCAGTTTCAGTATCAGTATGTGTAGTACCAACTCCATTCCAAGTCCAAGTACGAGAACGACTAGCATTAGTAGTTATCGTAGATGAACCACCACTTGCAGCTATCGTTTGCGTGCTTGCCGAAATAGAAACAATCCAAGCAGACCATGCTGAATACACTTTTGCGCCTGCCTTTTGCGTTATCGTAACCGTTTTGGACAATCCTACATAACTAGCTGTAAGTGTCGCTGAACGGGCTGAAACGCTCTCGTTTGATGTAAATTTTATTTGATTTCCACTAAGACTAGCATTACCACTAATACTAAGAGTAGGAGTAGCAGTTTCACTATAAACAGTACCAGTGTTATTCCATTTATAAGTTCTACGGGCAACATTAGCAGTAATAGTTCTAGTACCGCCTTTAGCTTCAACACTAGTTCCATCAGTTTGTAAATCTAATACCCAATCAGTATAAACTTTAGCACCAGCAGCTTGATTTAAAGCAGCACTAACTTCTTTAGTTTGACTATTTTCTAAAGTAAATACAACACTTAAAGTACCACTTTTAGTATTAGTAGATTCATTATTAGGTATAGTTAATACATTATTACTTATACTACCTAAAGTAGTAGAACTAGTAAAACTAGCAGTAAGATTAACAACAGTTTCAATCCAAGTTCCAGCATAAGTAGAGCCTTTGGTTATACTCCCCGTGGAGGATGCATAATCAGTTCTCTTATATCCACTTTTAACAGAACTAGTAGGAAGTTTTAAATCATAAGCACCACCAGTATTAGCTATACTACTATTAACTACAGTCAATGTACTAGTATCATATATACTAGCTTTACTACCTTTAAACGTAACAGTATAACTATCTTTAGCTTCTGTATCATCAATTAATACAACTAATTTACCATTAGTTATAACTCCTTTTTCTATTCCATCAAATAAAACTTTAACTCCATCAGTAGGAAAAGTAACAGTATAAGAAATAAATCTTTGTTCCCATTCTAATTCTACATTATGAGTTATAGGTAAATAACCACTGTTACCACTAATAGTTTGAGATTTATAATGTTCAGCAGTAATATTAGCAGTATAATCAGTCTTAACAGGAATAGTAAATACAAATTTAGTATTATTTTCACTTATAACAGGAGTATAACCATTAATAGTAACAGTTCCGGAAACATTTAATTTAAACGTAATAGTAATTTCAGTATTTTCTGGATAAACAAGTTTAGAACCTTGATATATTTCAAATACATCTATATTACCAAGTTTAATATCATGTATTCCAATATCTCCTTGATATATAGCCATAACTTAAGCGTCTGATTTAACTATATAAGTAGTATTGTTATCTTTTTGAGCAATAGCTGCATATTGAGTAGCAGTGCCAACCCATATTTTAGGATTAACTATTGGGTCAATAGTAAGTTTAGATAATCTATAAAGAGTTTGGTCAACTATCTGAATAGTATTATAAACATATGAACCATCTTCTGATAAAGCAACATGATGAATTGCATTAGCATTACTCCATTGAATAATTATAATATTATCTGTATATCTAACATTAAATGTACCATATTTACCATTATGAAATACAGAATTAGGTTTACCAATAGCTGTAACAAATCCAGCAAAATTAGTAAAAATAGAATTAATAGCAGCTAATACTTCTTCTTTACTACCATCATTTGTTAATAATATAGTAATATTACCAATATTATAAGATTTAATAATTGAATTACTATTTATAGCTACAAAAGTATTAATACTTTTAGTTTCTTCACCTCCAACTCTAGTTAAACCTTTATCCCAACTTAAATCAATTTTATTAATTCCACCGCCATCAGTAGAAAAATAAGTAATCGTAGCACTAATGCTATTATTACCTATATCAATTCTATCAAAATTAATTCTACTATTGTTATTATCAACAGCAATAATACTTCCGCCTTTTAATAATATTTCTTTTACTTCATCAAAAGTTTTATCACAAGTAAAATCTTTTTGTCCATTAATATATATTCCAGTAGGAACAGTAACAACCACACCATAAACAGGAATAAATCCTTCAGGTGTGTTTTTATTTTCATATAATTGTTGATTAATATCTTGCATAACTTTATAAACTTTAAATGGTGGCACTTATTCAGTACCACCATGATTAATATTAAATTGTTTTCTTTTTAATAACAAGTTCATAACCAGCAGGAATTAAAGCTTTAATAGCATCAGCAATAGCTTTATCAACTTCTGCTTTAGTATAAGTATTTTCTACTGTTGGTACATTGTCAAACTTATTATTAATTTCTTCTTTAGTATAAACATTATTACTAAGTTCAGTAATTTGATTAGGTAAAGTTTCATCAAGTTTAACTTTATCAGCAGATGACATACTACCATTAGCAGTTTTACTAGCATTATTTAAAACAAGACCAAAAGGAGTTTTATCAATATATAAATTTGTATTATTACTTTTAACAGATTTACTATATATAATTTTAAGTCCTTCTGTTGTTTGGTCAATTCTATCTAGTCTAATAATAAATTCACTAGATAAACTATTAACAATATCAGTAGTTTTCTTACCTTTACCGCCATCATAAGCAGTACCTGTAACTTCACCTAAAGCTAAAGTTTCAGATATAACTGAATATTTAGTTCCAGACCAACGATAGGTCTTACCACTATAATCAGTACTTTCACTTATATCAACATAAATCTTACCTTTTTCAGGAGTATAATATACAGGAGCATCTTCTATATATTTCTCAGCAAAATGAGTTTCATCAACATAATATCCTTCAAGAACATCATCAACATAACTAGGTAATTGACTTGCTAGGACTTTACCATCTCCATCAAGACTAGCAATACCATTTGCTACACCACGTTTAGCTTCAATAGCTTCATTGCAGAATTGAATAATCTTCTCTTTAATAATAGGATAATTATCTATATTACTAAGAATATGTTCAACTGTAGATTCAACCTTATTCTCAATAACAACTTTAAGATTAGGATGATTATCAATATTATCAAAGATATTTTCTATATTACCTTTAATCTGTCTCTTATACACATCT
>ENA-OXZV01000217-OXZV01000217.1-human-gut-metagenome-genome-assembly--contig:-NODE-217-length-12580-cov-6.384112_pt1 | contig 12580 bp, 10 predicted proteins | sample MGYA00244514_ERZ652813 | MGnify/ENA primary metagenome ERZ652813 (study PRJEB26926, sample SAMN06164426) | human gut metagenome | biome: ENVO:00009003; feature: ENVO:2100002; material: ENVO:00002003... | reverse complement strand
CCATACAGAATCCGCTGCCCGAAATCCATATCGGCAGCCATCGTTTGCGTGGGCCGGCCGACGCTCTGCAAGACCTGATTCTCGTGGAATTTCGGAATGCCCTGATCGCCCGCGACGAATTCTTGAACACCCGGCAACCCGCGGCCCTCGACCGGATGATCGCTTTCCTGTATCGACAGCCTTCGAAGCAAGCCAACCGGGCCGGCCGGTGTATCGTCCCCATCCGTCACGAGACCTTTGAGCGGGACGTATGCCATGCCCGCCGGATAGCTCCGTGGCAGAAACAGACGATTCTCATGTGGTTCTCCGCCTGCGTCAAATTTCTCCAGACCGGGACGATAGTTGTGGCTGGGGAACAGATCGACATGCGCACGATCTTCAGCAGCGAGGAAACTGCCCACGATACCGGCCCGAAGTTCACATTGACAGATGTAGCCTACGAACTGGCACGGGATCGGGCACTCGGCACGCTGAACGACATCGACGAAGAGGGCCTATATACTATATTCCAGATTCTACACCACAACGTAAAGCAAGCAAAACGCAATGCAAAAACTCATTAACCTACTACGATATCTGGTCAATATGCGTGTAACGGAGAACGAGGTAATCCCCGTTGTCGATGACACGCACGGAACCGAGCGGCTCAAGAGCGCAGACGGCCGTCAGGTCGTGGTTTCCTATCCATCACTACGGCAAACAGGAGAAACATCGAACTCCTATCAGGATCAACTCCCGGCCGCCATATTCGTCCTCGAAAAAGCAATGGCCGGACAGCGTACCGATAAAGATGAACTCGAACAATATCTGTCGATGCTCGCTACGGTCGATATGATTTTGAAAACGTTACGGGCGGACACTCTGGGATATAACGCCTGTCCCCGTTTGGCCGGCATGACAATCAAGGTTGCAAACACGGTTCCGGTATACAAAGTATTCGGGAGCTGGGTCGGCTGGATGATCGAGATCGAATTCTGAACTCCGGCAAAATAATTGCAGGAATAAAAATATTCCTTTTTTATTTGCAAGGGAATAATTTTATTCCTACATTTGTACCAGAAACCAAATGACTGCACAATGCCCATACTTTTTTACTATTTAGGACTGAAGTTCTTTTTTTACTCGAACGATCACGAACCGGTTCACGTACATGTCAGCAACGGAGAATGTGACGCAAAATTCATGATCGAACCAGAGACAAAATTGATAGAAAATTTCGGTCTGAAGCCACGAGAGTTAAAACACGCCCTCATGGGGATAGAAGAGAACAAAGAGGTGATTATTGAACGGTGGAAGGAGTTTTTCGATAAATAATACGAATATGAAAGCGCAAAAGATATGGTTCGAAAATGGTCGGATTTTCCTGACGACCGACGACGGCCGGACGGGCAGTCTGCTTCTCCGCGCTTTCCCCCGTCTGGCACGGGCAAGCGATGAGCAGCGCATGAAATACGAATTATCCCGGTCGGGTATTCATTGGCCCGAACTGGACGAAGATTTAAGTTTCGAGGGCTTTTTTGACCAGCCGGCGGAAACGTCGGACAACCGGGTCGCAATGGCTTTCGCCCAGTTCCCGGAAATCAATGTCCGCCAGATGGCTCGGCGCATGGGTATCAATGAAACCTTGCTTGCAAAGTATATATGCGGGTACTCCAAGCCCTCGGAAAAACGTGCGAAGGAGATCGAGGCCGCGCTGCACGACCTCGGACATAAATTAACACAAATCTCGATCTGATATGTTCGGAGCAATAGGCATAGGTTTACTTTTCGCGTGGCTGCTGGCCAGCTATCTTTCATCTTCGCCAAAGGTGAAAAAGTAGATCATGCAAAGTAGTACGTCCAGAAGATCGGAGATTTTATCGTTGCGCATTCATATTTTTCATAATTCGCTTGCAAATATTGCGGGGGGGGGGTATCTTTGTAAAGCAAACCTTAAACCTACTTGAATTATGAAAAAACTGTTATTCTTGTTTATGGCCGTATTGGCCTGCAACTACGTCATCGCACAGCAGAAAGTTTACTGCGAAATCGTGGGAACGCAAAAATTTGCGAAATCTCAAGTAACCGTGGGGATTGATTTTGGGCAAGAGGATGCCATGCGCACCAATGCGCTGGGTGGTGTGGCCTCACGAAATAAGCTCGTAGGTGATGACGGAAAGCCTCTTTCTTTTAACTCGATGGTTGACGCAATGAATTACATGGGATCGCTCGGCTGGGAATTCGAGCAGGCTTATGTTGTTACTATGCCCGGAATGGGTGGCGGTCAAAACGTCTATCATTGGCTATTGAGCAAATATATCGGAGAAAACGAATCAGGAACGAATGGCTTTAAAACACGGGGGCAATACGAAACAGAAACAGCCCCATGCATGCAGTAGCGATGTATAGACATACAAGCAATGAATTATTGCATTAAAAATCATTTTTTCCAAAATATTATTTATATTTGCAATGCTAAACAATCTCTACGGCAGATGATGTCCGTCGAAATATACGGGCATTTTTTGTGCGTATAAAATTTTATGTGGTTTCGTACCCCCGTGCCGTGCGGTTAATGCCCCGGCGAGCCGTAGAGGTGTTTAGCAGCGGGAAAGACGAAGCCACATTTTGTTTAACGGTTTAATGCTAAAACCTCTATGAAAAACACGAAAATCGGCGAGACCTGCCTTGCTGTATCCCGTATCGAGAGCGAATTTCTCTCAAAGCTGATCGAAACGGTCAAATCCCAAAGCGAAATGATTGCCCGACTGACCGCAGAACGGGCCGAACTACAGAGAAGAAAGATGCAAGCCGACCGACGGCGGCAAGAAGTTTTCCGCCTACCGACCGACAGATAGCCCTTATTCAACCTGTCCTTTGTAGCCGCCTTCGGGCGGCTACTTTTGTTGCAAACTGCAACAAATGACTGTCAAAGGAGAGTACATACGGCGCACTTTGCTCGATGAATCGAACCGCTGGCTGAAGAACCAGAATACAGTGCTGGCAACGAAGCTCCACTCCCGCACCGGCCGACTGGTCAATGAGCGTTCTATGTCTGTTTCCGAACAGGGCGAGATGTCGGCGACAATGACCTACCAGCACACGATCGAAGAACGGTTCCTCGACATGCGGGTTCTGCGCTATGGTTCCAAGCTCGTCCGGCGTGCCCGCAAGATTCACACCCGTTTCGCTTACGGACACTACGAGTCGATTGCTTCCCGGTTGATGTACGGCCTGACCGACGATGTTGTTGCAGAAATCAAGCAACAACTGACGGATTAGGAATATGGGAAAAGCAATTCGGGATGAAGATTTAAGACTCAACATCATTGTAAATGGTGACGAATCCCAAAAACGGATCGGAGATTTAAGCCGACAAACAAGAGATCTCGCGAACGCAAATTTCGAGCTTCGGCAGGAACAGCGTCGACTTAAAGCCGAAGGGAAAGAGAATACCGAATTATATCGGCAAAATGCAGCTGAAATCAAGAAAAATGCTGCGATCATCAAGTCCAACAAAGAGCAAATGCAGCAGCTTCGCTCCGAGATGAAGCTGGACACTCTGACCATCTCTGATCTGACACAAGAACAAAGGCGTCTACGCGCTGTTTTCAACAATGCGATTCCGGGCACAACGGAATGGGAAAAATATCGGGCTGAATTAAAGCAGGTCGATGCCCGCATCAAGACGCTCAAAGGATCAGCACGCGACACGGGGAACGTCGTGCAACGGATGGCCGGCGGGTTCAGCAAGTTCTTCGGCGCGATCACGGCCGGATTCGCCTCAATGTCGTTTGCAGTCATGGGCACCAAGAAAGCCCGTGCCGCCTTTCTGGAGTATGACGAAGCTCTGACCGATGCCCAGAAGACCACTTCAACAACAAAAACGGAGATCCGCGAAGTATCGGAAGAACTGAAGAAGATAGACACCCGCACACCCCTAAACTCACTGCTCGACATAGTACGCGTGGCGGGTAAACTCGGTATCGAAGGAAAGCAAAATCTGATCGAATTCGCCCGTGCCGGAGATAAAATCGGGGTCGCCCTCGGCCGAGACCTCGGCGGCAATGCCGAAGCCGCCATCCAGCAGATCGGAAAACTCGTCGATATTTTCCACCTCCGAGAACAATACGGCATCGAGCAGAGTATGCTCAAGGTCGGCTCGGCAATCAACGAAATCGGCATGGCCTCCACGGCGGCCGAGGGTTTTGTCGTTGACTTCGCAAAAAGGGCGGCCGGTACGGCGCCGAACGTAAATATCTCGATTCAGTCCGTCCTCGGTCTCGCCGGCACCCTTGACAAATTGGGGCAGCAGGCCGAAACGGCAGGCACCTCCTACGGGCAGGTGATTACCGCCATGTACAAGCGGACAGAGGTCTTTGCCAAAATTGCCAAGATGAGCCTCGGCGAATTTCAGAAGCTCATGGGCGAAGATATGAACGAGGCATTTATCCGCGTTTTGGAGGGTATGGGCAAGTCTGGACAAGGCATGCAGTCGATCGTAAACGCCCTGAACTCGATGAAACTCGACGGGCAACGTAGCGTGCAGGTCTTGGGCGTTCTGGCGGCCAATACCGACGAGCTGCGTCGGCAGCAGGAAATCGCCAATCATGCATTCGAAACCGGCACATCTGTCATCGAAGAGTTCAACACCAAAAACGAAAGTGCCACGGCCCAATACGAAAAGCAAAAGAAAGCGCTCCATGAACAGGCCGTACTCCTCGGCGAAACACTGAATCCGGCATTCACCTCGACAACCTCGATCACCGTAACCTTTCTGAAGGCGCTGACGGGTCTTGTGAAATTCTTATACCAGACAAAAGGAGCGATTATCCCAATCGTTGCGGCCGTCGCAGCCTACAAAACCATAATGTTTGCTGCACACAAGGCGATGGTGATTTACCGAGCAGCTCATATTGCGTATATCGCCATTACGAAGCAGGCAACGCTGGTAACACAGGTATTCAACAGCGTCGTCAAGGCCGGGCCGTGGGGTTGGATTGCGACAGCAATTTCAGTCGCCATCGGTGCGGTAACTCTGTTCAGCGACAAGATTTTCAAAACCCACGAGCAGGTCAGGAACATGGCCGCCGAAGCCGCGGTCGAAATCGACAACGAGAAACGGAAGCTCAACGAATTGCAGGACGCAGCGACCCGCGCAGCCTCCGGGAGCCGCGAACGGGCCGAAGCGATCATGATCATCAACGAGAGGTACGGCAAGTACCTTCCGAAGCTGCTCACCGAGAAAAGCACCAACGAGGATATCGCCATCGCGCTTCAGTCGGTAAACACCGAATTGGAAAAGAACATCAAGCTCAAATTCCGGCAGCAGGAAGCGGAACGCATCGCCGGAGATGAGATGACAGCCATGAAAAAGGCGATCGCCGAAATCACGACCAAGTATAAAGAATGGGGCGACGAATCGTCGCTCACCGCCGATAAGCAGAGATTGATCGCCGCCGCAGTTGTCGATTTCACGGGTAAGATAAAAGCGGCCGGAAACGATTCTGCAAAACAAAGTCAGGCAGTTTCCGACCTCAATATGGAATTACGAAATCTGGGGCTGAACCTCACCGGATCGGCATGGAATCCTGCAGGCCGAAATATCGCCTTACAAGAAATCACCACAGAATTACGCAATACCGTGACCGAAGGCCAGCAGGCTCTCTCGATGCTGGACACTCTCTACGGTAAGTTCGCCACCCCTCTCAATCTGAACACCACCACGACCACAAATACAACGCCCACCGCCCCGGACGATACAGGCAAATGGTCGCTCGAAAAAGACAAAGAGTTCCTGACCGCGAAACTGAAACTCAAGGAGAAATATCAGAACGGGGAAATCGTATCCGCGTCCCAATTCAACGAAGAGCTGCTGAAACTGGAAATTGCGGCATTGGAAAAACGCCTTGCGAAAAATATCGATGAAGGGGCTACGCGGCTCAAAATCCAGAACCAACTCGCAGACAAACGACTTGAGCAGAAGAAGGCGGCCGCAGCCAAAGAAGAGGAGATAAACAAACTTCTCCAGCAATCGGAAACCGATCGGATCAAGCGGGAGAACGCCGACTACGAACTGAAGAAAAAGAGGTACGCAGGCAACGCCGCGGCATTGGAAGCTCTGGAGAAAGCCCACCAGCGCAACATCACCAAAATTCGGCTCGACGAGATCGACGATCGACTAAAGCGGGAAGAGGAGACCTATGAGCTGCAAAAGAAACAGCTCAAGAACCGTCACAAGCAGGAACTCCTCGACTTCCACGGCTCGGCCGCTGAACGCAAACAGCTACGGAAAGCCCAAGCGGAAGAAGAGTCCCGATTGGAACTCGAACACCTGACTCAACTCTCTGCGCAACTTAAAACGCTTATCGAGTCCGGAATGTTCGACGGCATCCAACTCGACACACAACTTCTCTCGGCTCAAGAGAAGCAGAATCTCGTCAATCGTTTCGAAGATGTCAGGACAGCGATCATCGGCGTATTGGAAGTTCTCGGCGACGGGCAGCAGAAAACATTCTCTTTTGCCGGCAACGACCCAACGTTCATGGGCCTACCACAATCGGACTGGATGCAATTTTTTGACGTGCTGAAGAACGGGGCTGCTTCTACCGAAGAAGCGTTGCAAGCAGTACATGCCGCCATGACAGCGATTGGCGCAGCTACGGAAACGGCGCTGCAGGTATATACTACCTACGACAATATGATGACCAAAAAGGAAAACGCAGAATTAAAGAAATATCAGAAAAATCAGGATAAGAAGAAAAAAGCCAACGAGAAGCGTGTCAAAGCAGGACTGATGACCGAAGAGCAAGCACAAGCAGAGGAGGAGCGAATGGCCGCAGATCTCGAAGCCAAACAAGAAGAGATGCAAATCAAACAGGCGAAGCGCCAGAAGGCCATGAACATCACCTCCGCCATCATCAATACGGCAACTGGTGTCACGAAAACACTGGCTGAATGGGGATGGCCTCTGGGTGCGATCTTTGCCGCTATCGTCGGTGCTATGGGAGCCGCACAAATCGCTATGATTGCATCAACCCCAATAACGACTGGCGCCGAAGAGGGTGGTCAGGTCATCGAGCGGATGCAGGACGGCAAAAAATTCAACGCCCGTTATTCTCCGGATAAACGAGGCTTCATCTCATCGCCGACGGTGCTGGTATCGGAAAACGGGAAGGAGTATGTCGTTCCAGCGGCCGCAATGGATAACCCCTCGTTGATTCCCGTACTGAACACGATCGAAGCGGCCCGCCGACAGGGGACACTCGGCAGCTTCGATTTCAATGCCGTATACCGGCAAAATACACCGGTACCCGGATTCGTATCCGGTGGCCCAACAGGAGATATCCCGTCATTCGACACAACAGACACGGGGCTTTCCTCTTTGGACGCAGGCACGGCCGGCAAATTCATCGCGGCCGTCGATCGTCTATGCGACGTGCTGAAGAATCCGATTCTTGCCTACGTGACAATGCTGGGCGAGAACGGAATCGTTGCGAAAATGAAAGAGTACAACCGCACGCGGGAACGTGGGCAAATTGGAGGCAAAAAACGATGATACAATTCCGATCCGAGGGCATAATCCTCGATGTACAGCCTGATCAGGATGTGACATTTACACTGGACAATCCAATCTTTGAAGATGACAGGGTGCCAGTGGCCGTTTCCACGAATGTTGAATTCAAACTGTCGCCTAAAAACTGCAAATTTTTCGGATTCACACCCGGCATCCGGCGGCGGCCGTCACGCAAGACTGCCGCCTGCGAGGCGTTATTCAATGGCATAGTCGCATTTCAGGGTGAACTGAAATATGACGACTACTCCGATAAGTCCTTACAATACTCATTCGTCGGGGCTGAATTCGACCACATCGTCACAGGAAAGCTGACCGACATCCCATTCTCCGGATTTGAGGACATCAAATTCTCAACGATGGTAGAAAACGCCCGTAAAGGACTATATGACGAGTTCGGCCTGCCCCAGATTATGCGCAAGGCAATGAGCGCCTCGATCGAGTATGTGACGTCGGGGCCGACGAAAGCAGAATGCTCAACGGTCGATAAATATGCGAACTGGCTTTACACCACCCGGCCTTATGTTGTCCCAGCGATCAAAGTACGTTATATCCTCGATAAAATCCTTCCGGAGTTAGAGCTGGGGGAACCGGAACTCGAAAAACTCCTCAATATGTTAGCGATCCTCGGACTTTACAAAAGTTCCGAATACGACAACCGATACGGGGTAAAAGATACATCGCCCGGTGCCCGGCCGGGGTTATATCCTACCCAATGTACGCTCGATCTTGCCGACTCGATGCCGGACATGGACTTGAGCGATTTTCTTATCAGTCTACTCAAAATACCTTGCTGCACGTTGTTTTTTTCCGGGAAAAAGTATTTCCTGATGAGTAACAAGTCGATTCTCGCAAGCAATAAATTTGTAGACTGGACGGCCAAAGTCAGCGACAATTATTCGCTCCCCGCCTATGAAAAGAAAGGCTATACCCTCGCATTCCGTAACGAGGATGACAACTACACCAAGTCCTACGAAGAGGATTTGGGCCAAGAGCCAACTGATGAGATTATCGAAAGCTATTCTCTGCAGGACATCATCAACAAATACAGGGTGTCTCCCGACTATAAAAATATCAGACTGGCCCAAACCGGGGATATCTATTCAGGTAAGAAAATCGACGCTCTGCTCTATTATTCAGGACGCGGTGCCGCATGGAACAAATATACGACACCAATAGCCACTCTGGATATCGTACATCAAGCCGGGTTTACGAAAATGGAACCGGCTGCCGACTCGGAAGATCAGAACTACGACTGTTCGATCGACTTCACATGTCCGAAATGCGTTCCTTTGGCCGTATACCCGTCAAAGCAAATACATGCTGACGGATCGATCGAAGAAGCAATTGGACTGAACGCCATAACTCCTATTGTAGATTTTCCCACCGCAGGCGGCAATCGCCCGTCAGAAGTGTATATCGGCTTGCTGATCAAAAATAATTTTTCGGATAAAGGATATTATTTCGAGGGCGGTATTCCCGATCTTTCTGCTGGCAGCGAAGACCGAAGCGAGTACTCCCTTGCAATTGGAGGGGAAAATGGTTTGTACAACAGATTCCATAAACCCTACGCGGAGTGGCTGGCACGGGACAAAGAAATGCTTAAAGTCGATCTCAACCTGACCGCATCAGATATTGCAAACCTACGCCTCTGGGTCAAAGTGTTGGTCTTCAACGTGCGTTATTTGATAAAAACCCTTGAAATAACCGGTAATACCACTCACGATATCCTTCACTCGAATGCGGAGTTGGTCGAAGTGTAATGTCCTTTCAGTCCGCGCGTCATGTAGATATTTTTGTCCGAGAATAGAAGCCGAGCCAATGGTAGATACCTTCGAAATAATCGAGAAGCCCGAAATTTGTCAGTTTTCTGAGAATTTGGGGAAAATGATCATCAGGAACAAAAATTCAAGCCTGACTTGTGTTTACATGACAGTAAGACTTGATGATGCAACTATATGTGACAAACTGACGCTTTATTACGATGCAGAGAGTTTGATAACGATCAACCTGCGGGACATCGTCCATACCCTGCTGGAATGTGAATTTCCACGACAAACCGGCGTTACCGACTTTACATATTTGTATATAACGCTGACCGACACGGCGACAACCAAAACATATCGTTTTCAGGTCATTGCCGGCGGGGTTGCAGCTCCTCGCAAAGTAGGGCTGGATTGGTGGGCCAGAAACTTTCTGACTTGGCAAGGGCAAATCGTCACCATGCCGGCATGGCAACCGCAATGGTTATCGGTGGTAAAACTCAATCGAGATCCACAATTTCTGCGAATCAAGTCGCGCCTATATACAGCCGAAGGAATCGAGCGCACACAGGACATTTTCACAGCATCCGAAGAAGGCATCGTCCGGATCAACGTTTCGTTCGAGCTACTCTGGCGTAATATCTGCGTTTCGGAAGAACTGACACCGATTGCATACGACATCTACGGATTGGGAGCGAACTCCGTCTCTGAACCCGATACGGCAGGTGCAAAGAACTACCCTTTCGCCCAGCGATATATTTTGCGGTCGGGCAACTTTCGAGACCGCTGTTTCTTATTCCAAAACTCGCTCGGCGGATTCGACACGATAATCGCATCCGGACTTTCGACATTACTTCCAGAAGGCGAGGTCGACACGTTCATCAATCAAGGCCGCGAAGCGGAATTAAGCAACGATTACACATCAATCTGGCAGCAAAACACAGGTTACATCAGTTCGAGCAGCATAGCCCGGCAATGGCAGGAGTTTCTGCACTCCAGCAATCGCTACCTATACGCAGACGGGGAGTGGAAACAAATAATCGTCACGGAGTACGAAGTCAAACACAAAGAGGCCGCCCTAAACAGCTACACCTTCAAATACCATTTGTCAGAAAAAGATGAAGCCAATTATTATGACCGGGCAGAACTTCCGGAACCTGAACTCCCGACCGATTTCTGGCAAATTCCATCAATACGGCGGGAATAAAGTTGTCCTTTCCGCAGCGACAGCAATCAAATATTTTTGCATAAAACAAGAACCATGACATCGTATAGACGCTGGAACATACTTACCGACCTTACCTACATAGAAACATTCTATGAACGGCAAAGTGACGGTACTCTTGTAAAAGCGGCAATTCCGGACGCGGGAATCGATTTCACCATCGACTATTTTACAGATGGAGCAACCCACTTCAAAGCGTCCCGCATTGACGGAGTTTACAAAGACTGCCGTCAGGTTGATGAATACTCGCTCGAAGTATTCATCCCGTTATCGCGCAGGCGCATGTGCAAAGGAGAGCTTCGCCGGGAACTCACCTTGACAATCCCCGATGATAATTTTTTAAATCAGATAAAAAGCATATGCTTCCCCGCCAAAACAGGGCTATTCCTTTGGTTTGGCCCATCAGACAATTTTAAGCAGACAGCCTACGGAGAGGCGATAATTGCCACGATAATCAATGCCTCATACGATATTATCGACCTCACGAGTTCTGCATATCCTGCCACCTGCCTCAAGATTATGGAAAAGCTCGAAAAAGGCATTACGGCGAATATCTACATAAAAGAAAGGGCGGAACTCCCCCAACAATCTATTATTCAAGTTCAAAAAGCAGACGGGGGCTATCAATTATTTACAGGAATATTCGAAACATCGGAGGAAGACGGAACAATCAAAATTTACCAAATCTACTATCTGGTAAATAGAACCGACGGCGTTGTAACAAGGAAACGATACGATAGATTCCCCGCAGTGGCATCCGCGGGCGACTACATCAAAAAAACCGACCGCCTGATCCTCGGCGGATACAGCCCGGCCGACCTGAAGAGCAACAGTTAAATACACAATATCGTGGCAGAAAATCAAACTTTAGCGGTATTGCAGGAAATCCTGCTCAAATCCCGCATCAAATTCGTAACGGGCCCCGAAGCCGAATGGACGGCAGCGAATCCCGTCCTGCTCGACGGCGAGTACGGACTTATCCGGGGTAGTTCGCCACTGAAATACAAGGTCGGCGACGGCACGAAGACATGGTCGGCGCTCGGCTGGGGCAATGTCACCTCTCTTGCCCAGCTCACGGCCGACGCAACGCATCGGCTCGTGACCGATGCCGAAAAAACAGGGTGGAATGAGAAAGCGGACGTGTTTACATTCAACTACGAAGGCTACCTGAACCCGCCGACCGGAGGACTCAACCCGCAGGGACAAGTCGCAAAAAACATCGTCGCGGCGATCAATGCGAATAAAAAATGCGTTGTGGTCGCACAAAATGTCGCCGTGCAGGAGATCGAAGATTCTATAAGCGGTTTCGTTTCCATCACCGAGGTTTCCGCTTCGGCCGTCACCGGATTGATCGATACTATCCGCATGGCCTCGGACGACAGCGGTCGCACGGTATTCCTCGCTACTGCTTCCATCACGTTCAAGTCCGACGGCACCGTGACGACGGCGGCAGTCCCTTACACCGGGCGTATCGTCATGGAAGATGCCCTGCCCGAATACAGCACGGAGAAAGCTCCGACGGTTAGCGGGTTCGCCGCGACCTACTACCTCACGCGGAACGGCAGCCGTATCGGCGTGCCGATCAACATCCCGCTCGATCAGGTGCTGCGCGGATCATCCATCAAGACCGTGGTGACGGCCAATTCGCCTTACTCCGGGGCCAAGGTCGGCGACAAGTACATCGAGTTCCTCTTCCAGAACAACAACACCCCGCAGTACCTGCCCGTGCAGGATCTCGTCGATGTCTACACGGGCGACGACCAGTATATCCAAGTGACGGAGTCGAACGTAATCAAGCTCAACTACTCCGTGCTGTCGTTGAAACTGGCGGCCGACTTGAAGAAGTCATACGACAACTTTTACGACCCGAAGGGTGCCGGAGAGGCAGCGGCAAAAGCGGCCATCGACGAGTTCAAGGCGAGTACGTTCGTCATTCAGTGTACCATCCCCGGAATGAACTGACGCTATGGCAGCTACTGAAAAGATAACCGGGCGGGTTCAATTCCCGATGTTTACGGCGGCCGCACTGGCCGCCGCAAA
>ENA-OXZV01000183-OXZV01000183.1-human-gut-metagenome-genome-assembly--contig:-NODE-183-length-14001-cov-3.599383_pt1 | contig 14001 bp, 14 predicted proteins | sample MGYA00244514_ERZ652813 | MGnify/ENA primary metagenome ERZ652813 (study PRJEB26926, sample SAMN06164426) | human gut metagenome | biome: ENVO:00009003; feature: ENVO:2100002; material: ENVO:00002003... | reverse complement strand
TGCCCTATATCCAGATGGGCGGCAGGATCCTGTACAGGGCTTCCGACATAGAGCGTACGTTGATGGACGGGTACAAGGAGGCGTACCGCTTGAAACGGGATATATGATTGACTGACCGGTAAAGTTGCTTTTGATCCGCAAAACTCCCTTTCGGGCATATAAAATGAGGATAAAAGCAACTTTCATCAATGCCTTTAATAGTAACACTTAAAAACCAGGTGAGTTCAAAATACAGCTTCGGGAAGTTCCTACCACAAAAAAATAAAGGTGTCACACTTTCTGAGACAGGTACCCTATAACTTTGTGAGGCAAACTTTAAAAGCTCGATTATGACAATACAAGAAATACTCAATTCCTCTCTGATTAAAGAAGTTGAAGAGGAAATTATTGACCTTCAATGGAAAATTGAACATCGGTGTGGCAGCTACGAATCTCAAAAAGAATTTATTAGACGACTGTTGGAAATACGTAAACGACTGCTTAATCATGAATTTGTAATGGACGAACATTACCGACAACTACTGGAAGAGTTCAATGCCGCCATGCGTGAGCAATTGAAAATAATGCGTCTCGAAACGATCAAGGCGTATTCGGCAGTAATAGAAACCGGTATTAGTGGTAAAATTGAAGCTGTAGGCAAATGCTTTATGGGATATGGGTATTCAAGAATCCACCCGATTCAGACTGTTAGAGCCAAGAAAATATGGGAGGTCTTGAGTGGGGCTCTTGATGAGTACGACCCACTCTATGAGGATGGTGTTATCTCTAATGGCTGGCATTACCAAGGAGGAGAACCGGAAACAGAGAACATGATGCTATATCTCAGTGAGAAAAGGGATAATTGGAATGAAGGTCTTGACTGCAACCAGACCAGGAATATGAACATTATTCATGCCGTACATAATCTATATGACCATACAGCATTTTCCATCTTTGATTTATTATGGGTACGCGACTTCAATATGGAAATTCATGTAGAAGTAGATTACAGTACCTATAAAACAGATGGCAAATAACCACATTGATTGGTAGATTTATGATTATTAAAGACTAAGCAATATGACATTAAGTGAATTACTACACAAGGTTACATTTGAGGAACTTATTCCTTTCATGTCTCTTTTTGAAGATTATGATTGGAATCTGGCATCTTATAAAATGCACTATGACTATTTATGTCATTTATCCGAGATAAAGACAGAACCCAAGAACAAGTCTATAAATACTCTTCTTTCAAGAAAAGAAAAACTTAAGAGGCCCTTTGAACCTTGTTCCTTTGATGTGAATGGATGGAGGATTTCTTTAGCGAAGGAACTTGCTACAGAAGTAACAGTGAACAATTCATTAGCTGAAACCGCTGCCGGTTGTCTTTGGAATACGCTACATCATTATGGTTTCAGTGAATATCAGAATACTGAACTTGAGCAACTGTTTAACCGCAATCTTGAGAGAAATGCCTGCCGTTATCGAAAGATGTACCAGAAATATATCCCTTCAAAGAAGGCTATATTATCTGTCAAAAGTTTCCACCAAACAATAAGACGGGTAATGAAAGAATACCGCAAGTTCATCCCGTTGAAAGAGGAAGACCGGGTATATTCATCCCATAATAAAAGTCGGGATTGGAGATATTGGAAACGTTGGGAAATAAAGCGGGAATACAACAAACGCATTTGCGAGGCAGGAGCTTTTATAGAGGACTTGCAGAATCGTGGGCAGAACATTGTCGTACCTCCTGATCTTGATTATTTAAGCGTTTTATTCAAAGCAAACCATTGTTTGATTAAAAGATGGCGGTCATATGCTTATGATACAACAAAACGTTACGGTTATTTTCGTGACTTGATAGAAAATTACAATCTTCTTTTTTGGATAAGACATCCGAACAGTATTCTATGTGTCAGCTCTTCTATGGACTATCCACTAACTGTAGAGGAAATGGATTTGGTGCGTTTGATTGTTGGTAATCGAAACGGCGAAAACGTATTCTGCGTTAAAACTGATAACAGCCTTGGCGAAGAATTTCGTATTGACGCTGCATTTTATACTGTTTAGAAAGAAAGCGGACTTTATTTTACCCAATAATATGATAAATCACTATTTTTGCCGTAGATATACTAAAGCAATAGATATGAACCATATAGAGGACATCAAAACATTACTATCCAATATCAATCTTATATACGCTAAGGCGAAACAGGCAGATGAGGAGAAAAGAAAACGAGGCGAATATTTCAATGTATTCAATACGCTTGGACTATGGTCTGAGGAAGTACGACTGCATTCTTCTTTTCTGGCAGAGTTACTTAATCCCAATGGCAATCATGGCATGGGGAATGCTTTCCTTTGCCAATTCCTGCAACTTGATCAAATAAAAGAACAATCGGATTACATCCAATCGGATAAAGTCAATCAAAAGGATATTGTAGAACGTCACATCGGGCAAGCAACAGAAAACGAAGGGGGAAGATTGGATATCATTATTGAAGACGGGAATCATGCGGTAATCATAGAAAACAAGATTTATGCAGCTGATCAAAAGCATCAGCTTTTGAGATATGACAATTATGGCAAGACGCATTTCCCGATATCTGGTGGTTATCGGTTGATCTATTTGACTTTAGACGGACATGAGGCAAGAGAAGTTTCTACTGGCAGTCAACCTTTGGATTATATTCGCCTGTCATATAGCCGGGATATCCTAACTTGGTTGTATGAATGTGTTCGGTTGGCTTACGACAAGCCATTGGTACGCGAAACCATCAAGCAATATATTCATCTTATCAAACAACTGACAAATCAAGATATGGAAACAGAAGACAAGAAGGACATTGCAAAATTGGCGGTAAATAATTTGGAAGCTACCGCCGCATTAATGGAAGCTTGCGCAGAAATCAGTACCCTTTTACGCGAACAATATATTATTTATCCACTAAAAGAGTTCGCTGAGGAAAATGATTATAATTTTGATACGGAGCATGACGGTTGTATTCGATTTAAGCCGTCGTCATGGAAACGGTATAGGATTTCAGTGACATCTGACAAGACTAATTGGCAAAGTTTGTATATAGGCATTGATTCCGGGGAAGAGGAACCTTTACAAAAGAAATTGAACTGTCTGAATTTGAACTCTAATGCTTATTGGACATTCGGCTCTGAATGGCTTCCGACTGGTTATGACAATTGGATTTCTCCTTCAAACTTTTTAGCTATAAAAAGCGGGAAAATTACCGCTTGGATAAAAGAGAAAGTACAAACTATTCTGCGGGAAGTGAAAGAAAAGGGTATGCAAATGTAAAAAAGAAAGTCCCATGACTACATTGGAAAAATACATTTGGGTAGCGAATGTTCTATACAATGCCGGAGATAAAGGGCTTACCCTGAAAGAGCTCAACGAGAAGTGGGTTCGTGACACGTCCATCAGTAATGGTAAACCTCTGCCGAGACAAACTTTCGATCGGTGGAAAGGAAGCATTCTAATGGCTTTTGGAATCATCATTGACTGTCGCCCGCAAAATGGCTACCGATACTACATATCCAATCCGGAAGCCCTTCGGCAAGGTGAATTGTGTCGGTGGCTGCTTGATGCATATACTACAGTCAATGCATTATCACAAAATACTATCTTAAAAGACAGAATTTTGGTAGAAGAGATACCTTCTGGTCGTGACTTCCTCACGGGAATCATAAAAGCCATGAGGGAAAGTAGGATAATAAACATTACTCACAAGAATTTCCAATACTCCAATCCTTTTACTTTCCCGGTAGCTCCATATTGCCTGAAGATGTTTCAAAAAAGATGGTATTTGCTTGCCCAAAGTGTTAATGATGAAAGTATTCGTCTCTATGGACTCGACCGTATAGTCGATATAAAAGAAACTGATGAAAGGTTTGTGCTGCCGAAGGGTTTCGATGCAAAGTCTTATTTTTCTTCTTTTTTCGGAGTGGTGTTGGATACTGATATACAGATTCAACGTATCGTCATTCGTGCAGACAAATACCATCAACATTATCTTCGCACTTTGCCTCTTCATGAATCACAAAGAGAAATTTTTACTTGTGCTGATTATGCGGACTTTGAACTTATACTTCGTCCTACATATGATTTCTGCATGGAACTCCTAAAAGTGGGGAACATGATTGAAATAATAGAACCAGAATCCTTACGTCATGAAATGTACATTTGGACTAAAGATTTGTGGAAAATATATGATAAGGATTAAAGAAGATATGAATGTGAGTAACATATTCAGAGAGAGCTGCTGATGCATTTCACAACACCAGTACACCTACATAAAAATTTAGAAATAAGTTAAGTACATGACAAAAGATTGAACACGAATGAAGGCAGAGGCAGTTCAGCCGGACAAGGGCGGATATTGGCAGGTGGTCGAAAAAAAGGATTGATTTTTTGGAGAGAGCGCAGTTTGCCGCCTGCCTTTTTCATTGTGTTTCAAAAAAACGCCCTCCTATAGAAAATCAGAACAATCAGAACAGCATACGGACCGGTAGTTTCCTACTGTCTGTATGCTGTTTCTTTTTTTGTTGTATCGACTTTTCCGTCGGTCGCTTGTTTCCGCTGCCGTCAGCCTTCCTTGTACAGACGTGAAAGGGGAAAGGTTTTCGGGCTGAATACGCTTTGCCTGCAAAGGAAGATTCTGCCCGAAACGGCACGGCCGCCCGACCTTTTCACTTTCAATGAAGTCTGTACTAACTTCATGGACGGCGAGGAAGCAGGCGGCTGCGAAATTGTCATTGGCTGTCAGAGCCGGAATGTGTGCGGCTTTGGCTTCTCTTTTCCATCAGTCTGTCCATTTCCCTTGAAATTTTTTCTTCCGTTATCCTAGCATACCCTTGTGTGGTGGAAATGTTCGAGTGTCCCATCATCTTGGCTATGCTCTCGATGGATACGCTCTCTGAAATGAGCAGGACCCCGAACCCGTGCCGGGCCTGATGGTACGAAAGGTCATCGTGCCTGCCCAGGATCACGCCGATTTCCCGTATCTCGTGCCAGATGGAATCCCGGCTCGGCAACGGGAACACGGGACTGTGTATGTCGGTGGTATTGTATAGGGACAGTATCTGCTCGGCTATCGGGTGCAGGGGGATGAACGCTTCCACCCCGGTCTTCTTCCGGTTGATGCGGATGAACCGCCGACCCTCCGCCGTCGTCCCGATATGGCACGGATGGAGCTGCTTGATGTCGGCATAGGCAAGCCCGGTGAAATAGGAGAAGATGAATGCACGCCTGCCCAGTTCCGCACGTCCTTCATTCAGGGGCATGGCCAGTATCCTTTTCATCTCTTCACGGGTGACATACTTGTGCTTGGGTGCGGTTTTCTTCTCATATTCGACATTCTCCACCGGATTGGTGCGCAGGATCTCGTTGTCCACGGCAAGATACAAGAGGCGGTTCAGCCAGCAGAGGCAGCGGTTGGTCTGCGAGGTGCTGAAATTCTTGTTCCTGATAAGGAATGCCTTGTAGTTCCTGCCGAAGTCTTCCGTTATTTCTTCAAAGGCGATGTCCTTCTTCCCCAGTGAAACAAGGTAGTCCGTCAGGTACTTCTGGAAATACTGTGATTGCCGGTAGGTGGAGGTGGAATTGATCTCCCTGCTACGTATTCTGAGACGTTCACGCTCTATCTCGCCCATCCGGAGCAGATGTGTCGGAACGACGAACTGCCTTGTCACCCGGTTCTTGATAATCTCCGCACTGACGACACCCTGTGTCCTCAGAATTTCCTCGTAAGTCTGTTCGATATACTTCCGGTACTCCTGCAGTCTGGCGTTTTCCCTTACCGTGCGTATGGTCCCGGTTCGGGCGTTCCAGTCTTCCGGCTTGCAGCATATCCCAGTGGTGATGGCGGTGTTCCTGCCGTCTATGGTGATGCGGCACATGACCGCCGTGGTTCCGTCAGCCTTTATCTTGCCGCGGTTGATATAGAACAGTATGGAAAAGGTACTTCTCATGATTCTCATTGTTTATGGGTTATAGAACAAGTTTCAAATCTCCGGTAGCCTCGATAAGCCTGTCCATGTCCTCGAAGAGCTTTTTCGGGGTGACGCGGGCATAGACCTGGGTCGTCTGTATGTTGCTATGCCCCAGCATACTGCTGATGGTCTCTATCGGAACGCCCGCTTCAAGGGTGACGAGCGAGGCGAACGAGTGGCGTCCGACATGGTAGCACAGGTTCTCCTTTATCCCTGCCAGTACGGCCAGCGCCTTCATGTGGTTTCTCATGCTCGGATAGTGGATCATCGGGAACAGCGTGTCCCTGCTGTCATCATGATATTTCTCTATCAGGGCGACGGCTTCCGGCAGCAGCTTCACGCTTGCGCGGAGCTCGTTCTTTTTACGGCGGTATTTCAGCCATAGCTTGCCGTCCTCGCCGGTGTACAGGTTTTCCCGGGTGACGGTCACGGCATCGCTGTAGGCGACCCCGGTATAGCAGGCGAAGAGGAACAGGTCCCTTGCCAGACGGTGGGTCGTGCGGTGCGGGGCTATCTCCACGTCACGGATTTTCTCGAAGCTTTCACGGCACAGTGCCTTGGGAGTCTTGACGGTCTGTTTCGGGAGGACGTAGTGCTGGAACATGAACCGCTCGGAGTGTCCTTCCTGATAAGCCCTTTTGCACGTTTTCTTGAGAATTGCCAGGTAATGCCGTACAGTGTCCACGGCATACCCTTTCTCGTCAAGGATGAAATTCTCATAGTCGTGGATGAACTGTTCCGTAAGCTGCCCGAAGGCCAGGTCTTTCGTCTTGAATTTGGTTTCAATGAACTCGCGCATGGTACGGCAGGTAAAGTCGTATGCCGGATAGGTACCTTTTGCCCGGTCTATCCCGATACGGCTCTTCACCTCATCCCTGAGGGCATCCAGCATTTTCATCAGGGTCATCTGCGTCTTCATGCTGCCCTGGAAGGCATCCTTGACGGAAGCTGCGTCAAATTCCCCCTTGCGTTCCAGAAGGGAATCGAAGGCGGCATTGATGTCAAGCAGCAACTTGTCGATTTTCGCATTTGTTTCCACCGCCTCCCTGCTCTTGCCGTTCAGCCGGCTTTCACGGGGATTCCACAGCCCGGGAGTGCAGGAGAGCTTGCAGCTGAACTGCGCCATCGTCCGGTTCACGGTGATGCGTCCCATTATCGGAGCTTTGCCCGACTTGTCCAGTCCGCTCTTTTTGAGGTAGAGCAAAACCTTGAATTTTTCTACTTTCATACGCTTATAACTTTAGTTGCAAAATTACCTGTTTTATAAGCGTTCTTCGGCATGCAAAACAATGACAATCAGTGTAATATATCGGCGTTTTTAATTATCCGATTTGCTTCGCGTTACCTCGTTTCCTTTCGGTAACTGACCTGCTAACGGTTTGGTAACTGAACATCTTCAATAATCTCCACTTTCCTGCTTTTTTTATAAGTGGAAGAATATAGAGAAATGGTTAGTTTCCATCGGATTACGTTATCCTTTCTTCTCGTTTCCGGTGCTCTGTTTGCCTATCTTATTCCATGTTGCCCGGCATACCCATGCTACCATGATGCTTACATTGGGGGCTGACTTGTACACAGTTAGCAAATTGTTAGGACATAAAAATATTGCCACAACTCAAATTTATGCGAAGATTGTCGATAAGAAAAAAGAAGAAGCTATAAGTTTGATACCGAATTTGACGGACTGATTTAAAAAGAAAGTATGGTTATATCACAGTTACCGTACTTTCTTTCTTTTTTTGCCTTTCTTTCACTGGAAAAATATATCTTTGTTTCTACTAACTGAAACAGAGTGTATTATGACAGAAGAAGAACTGAAAGCAAAATTCGGCTATATACAAGGCATGTTTAATCGTTGCATAAGTCATGCCTGCCAAATTCTGATAGACAGTATTACTGTTAAGTCTCGGTACTTGAATCGAGAACAGGCTGACGAACTGGAACGCCAAGAGTATATACATGCCGTTGATGAACTGTCGCAACTATATATCCGTTATTCTGCATTGAATGACATCCAAAATTTCTACTCTGTATCTGATTTCTTTTGGGAAAGCGGTTTTTATGAATCCTTGAAATCCGATGAGAAAAGAAAATACATGTCGTTTAATCCTCTTTCATTTGATTATTCCCGGTATGAACAAGATAATACGGTTTATGATGAGGAACTGCCTTATTTTTCAGTGGTAGTCAAAGCTGTTGTGTTGGAACGATATTCAGAATACTTGCGAAAGAAGAAAGAAAGTAAGGTACAAGCGGAAATGCAACTCCAACAAGAACAGGAAGAACTGCAACCAATTCAAGATAAATGCCAAGAGCCTAAAATTATCTCCCATATTGCTGAAACAGAAAATCCGTTTAAGTCTATTTTAAACGACAGACAAATAGCATTGTTGGTGGATTGTATCAATGAAGTGGAAATTTTCAATGCTCCTATGACTTTTGAAGATTTGAAAGCAATACTTTCTTGTAAGCCTAAAGTTATATTTAGGTCTAATAACAACAGGCTGGTTGCTTTTCTTTTTTCGGAGTTAAGCAATCGTGGTTTGATAACACCTAATTGGCAATCTGTCATAGCAAGGAATAAGTTGTTTGTTACGAAGAATATAAAGAAAGATAAATATCTGAATCAAGGTGATTTAGCCACAGCCGCCAATTATGTAAAAGGGGTGGAACATGAAAAAGATTATGTAACCATCAGCAATTATATCAAACAACTGAAAAAACTTTAAGAATAGGTTAATACCTCAAACATAGCTTAATCCACTATCAAGCTATTCCTCAATACTTTTGCCCCCGTAATCGATTACAAGAAACTGGAGGGCATGCACTCCATATTGTCTAACGCAAATACTTTTGTTATATGGAAACAAGTATTGAGAAGCGAGTTGCAGAACTCGAAAATTTAGTGTTCCTTTCAAAGAATGTGCTTAGTTTTGATGAAGCGAGCAAGTTCTTGAACCTTTCTAAAAGTTACCTGTACAAGCTGACTTCGGGTAACTTGATACCCCATTACAAGCCGCAGGGCAAAATGCTTTATTTTGAGAAAGCGGAGTTGGAAGCATGGTTGCGTCAGAACCCGGTGAAGACGCAGGCGCAGATAGAGCAGGAAGCGCAGAAGTATATCCTTAACCGTCCTCTAAAGAAATAACGGCTATGGAAAATAGAAAAGCGACAGAAGCCGGGCAGGATGTCACCATGCAGAAAGAGGATTTTGCAGCCCTTTGGAAAACCATTCATCTAAAGGTGACGGACACTTACGAAGTACCGCCCGAAATACTTTGGGTGAACGGCTCTACCATTGGCACGCTGGGTAATTTCAGCGCATCCACAGGAAAAGCCAAGAGCAAAAAGACATTCAACATTTCCGCTATCGTTGCGGCAGCGTTGAAGAATGACGAGGTACTGAAGTATTCGGCATACCTGCCACCGAACAAACGGAAAATCCTCTATGTAGATACCGAGCAGAGCAAATACCATTGCCATAAGGTCATGGAGCGTATTTTGCGGCTTGCCGGACTGCCTACCGACAAGGACAGGGACGATTTTGTTTTCATCGTGCTAAGGGAGCAGACCCCCGACAAGCGGAAACAGATTATCGGCTATATGCTTGAAAATATGCCCGATGTGGGGTTGCTCATCATTGACGGAATCCGTGACTTGATGTATGACATCAACAGCCCCAGCGAATCAACCGACCTAATCAACCTCTTGATGCGCTGGTCAAGCGGATATAACCTGCATATCCACACTGTACTGCATTTGAATAAGGGGGATGACAACACAAGGGGGCATATCGGTACGGAACTGAACAACAAGGCTGAAACCGTCCTGCAAATCACGAAAAGCCAGCAGGACGGCAACATAAGCGAGGTAAAGGCGATGCACATACGTGACCGGGAGTTTGACCCGTTCGCATTCCGTATCAACGACAGCGCATTGCCGGAAGCTGTGGACGGTTATGTATTCAAGCAGCCCAGCCAAGACAGGGGCTTTCCACTGGCAGAACTGACGGAGCAACAGCACAGGACAGCTTTGGAAAACGGTTTTGGCAAACAGGTCATATATGGTTACGAGAATGTCCTAAAGACCTTGAAACAGGGTTATGCAAGTATCGGCTACAAGCGTGGACGCAATATCCATGTGGATTTGAACAAGTTCCTTGTGAACAAGCGCATGATTGTGAAAGAGGGCAAGGGCTACCGCTATAATCCCGATTTCCATTATTAAAAGTCAGTTTGGTTTAGTCCGGGTGTATATATAAGAGGAACGGACTTACTATTTCCCTGTATCGGAACAGGCAGGTTTAGTATGGTACGGGTGTATATATAACGGACTAAACAGGACTGGCGCACTTTTCAACTATTTTTTAATCCCCAAAAAAGAAAATGTTATGAACATCGAAGATGTGAAACAAATACCCATTGCAGACTATCTGCACAGTTTAGGTTACTCTCCTGTCAAGCAGCAGGGGAACGGCTTATGGTACAAATCACCGTTAAGGGAGGAACACGAACCGTCTTTCAAGGTGAACACTGACCGCAACCTTTGGTATGACTTTGGCGCAGGCAAGGGCGGCAACATCATCGCACTGGCAAAGGAACTCTATTGTTCCGACAGCCTGCCCTACCTTTTAAACCGGATAGCGGAACAGACACCGCACGTCCGCCCGGTCAGTTTTTCTTTTCCCCAGCGTAGGACAGAACCGAGCTTCCAGCATTTGGAAGTCCGTGACCTTACCCATCCGGCATTGCTCCGTTACTTGCAGGGACGGGGTATCAATGTCGAACTGGCAAAAAGAGAATGTAAGGAACTCCATTTTACCAATAACGGCAGACCGTTCTTTGCTATCGGTTTCCCGAATATGGCAGGAGGTTACGAGGTTCGCAATTCCTTTTTCAAAGGCTGCATCGCCCCGAAAGACATCACCCATATACGGCAGCAGGGAGAGCCGAGGGAGAAGTGTTTGGTGTTCGAGGGTTTCATGGACTACCTCTCTTTCCTTACGCTCCGCATGAGGAACTGTCCGACCATACCCGACCTTGACAGGCAGGATTATGCCATTCTTAACTCTACCGCCAATGTGTCGAAAGCCATTGACGTGCTGTACCCGTATGAACGCATCCACTGTATGCTTGACAATGACAAGGCAGGATATGAAGCGACACGGGCTATCGAATTGGAATACTCCTACCGTGTGCGTGACTTCTCGGACAATTACAGGGGGTATTCGGACTTGAACGATTACCTGTGCGGCAGGAAGCAGGAACAGAAAAACGCAGCCAGCCAAGTGCAGGAAACGAAGCAGGAAACCGGACAACGTGCCGCCCCAAGACAAAAGAGAGGCAGGGGCATTTAATCCGGCAGGACTACCAACGGCTGGCGGTTTATTTGGAGAGCAAGGTTATGTTTCGGTAAACCGAAACTACCTTGCTTTGCTCACCGCAAAGAAAATTTCTCCCGTTGGTCGCAATTTTTAAGATACCATTTAAATGTAAAAACCTATGACGAATATAAAGGATAAGCCGGGGGGACGTCCGGCAAAGAAACGGATAGAGAAGCAACAACGGGTAGTCAGCACGAAGCTGACCGAGTTGCAGTATTACGCCATCAGGAAGCGAGCCGGGGAAGCCGGGTTGCGCATCAGTGAATATGTTCGGCAAGCAGTTATTTCGGCAGAGGTCATACCCCGGCTGAACAGGCAGGATGCGGACACCATCCGCAAACTGGCAGGGGAAGCCAACAACATCAACCAACTGGCGCACCGGGCGAATGCCGGAGGTTTCGCACTGGTGGCGGTGGAACTGGTGAAGCTCAAAAACCGGATTATTGAAATCATAAACCATTTGTCAGATGATTGGAAAAATAAAAAAGGGAAGCGGGTTTAAGGGCTGCGTGAACTATGTGCTTGGCAAGGAACAGGCGGCTTTGCTCCATGCGGACGGGGTACTGACAGAAAGCCGGGGAGATATAATCCGCAGCTTCTGTATGCAGACCGGGATGAATCCCGACTTGAAAAAGCCAGTCGGACATATTGCGTTGAGCTATTCGGCAGTGGATGCGCCCAAATTGACAGACGGGAAGATGATACAGCTTGCGCAGGAGTATATGCGTGAAATGAAAATCACCGATACGCAGTATATCATCGTGCGCCATCAAGACCGGGAACACCCACATGTGCATATCGTGTTCAACCGTATTGACAACAACGGCAAGACCATTTCGGACAGGAACGATATGTACCGCAACGAGCAGGTATGCAAGAAGCTGAAAGCCAAACACGGGCTTTATTTCGCCGAGGGAAAAGAGCAGGTGAAGCAGCACCGATTGAAAGAGCCGGACAAATCAAAATACGAGATTTACACGGCTGTGAAAAATGAAATCGGCAAATCCCGTAACTGGCAGCAGTTGCAGCACAGGTTAGCGGAAAAGGGTATCACTATCCAGTTCAAACGAAAGGGACAGACTGACGAGATACAGGGCATATCCTTTTCCAAAGGCGAATACACGTTCAAGGGGTCGGAGATAGACCGCAGTTTCAGTTTTTCCAAACTGGATAAATGTTTCGGGGATGCAGGAATGAATGTTGCCGAAAGCCAACGGCAAACAACTTTCGCACCCGTTCGGGAACAAGCACCTGCACCGGACAAGGCTGACAGTCCGTTGATAACAGGTTCACTCGGTCTGTTTTCTGCTTCTTCTCCCCCAGTGGATGAAGAACCTAATTTTAATTTGAGAAAGAAGAAGAAAAAGAAAAAACAACTTAAATTGTAAAGACATGGAAGACAACTTGATTTTAGAGGGGCTTCTCTCTATGGTTACGGAACTGAAAGAGAAGCAGGAAGCACAGGTAACGCCAGCCAGCCGGGAGGAAACTCTCGAACGGCTGGGAGCAATCGAACAGGCATTGTCGGAACTGCACAGCAACCCGGCTGCTCCCGAAAAGGATTTGCAGGCTATCCGAAGCCAGCTTGACGAGATAAGGAACAGGATGCAGGGTCAGCAGAAACATATCGAGGACACCAAGAAAATAGTATTGGAAACCTATCGTTGTTTCAAGGTTATGATTGACGCTTTGGGTTCTTGCAAAACGGATAAAGAGGAAGCTGCGCCCTTACCGCTCTATCAACGGATTTACAACAAGGTCGCTTCTTGGATTCGTCCGGGATTGTTTGTTTTTTCGGCAGTGCTGGTCGTCTGTTCCGTTTCCATATTCTTGAATGTCCGTTTGGCTGAACGTATGCAGCAGTTGCAGGACAACGATATGAAATACCGCTATTTGCTGATGCAAGGACAGGCAGACGGGGAAACTTTCGATATGCTGGAGCGTAAATTCAAGTGGCAACGGGACAACGCCTTTGTCCGAAGCCTGACCGATACGGTGACAGATTTCGAGTACCGCAGCCAAAAGCAGGCGGAAGCGTTGGAGCGTGCAAGGCTGTTGAACGAGCAAGCCGAGCAACTGAAAAAAGAAGCTGATAAGTTGGGTAAGCGATAAACAGTGAAAGCCGGAACGGATGAAACATAGTCACCGTTTCGGCTTTTAAATTCACGTCTTTTTCTTCGTGCAGTGTTCTTTCTCGAACTGGCGTAGCGTGGTGACGCTGAACCGTTCTTTAATAAACTCCCGGACATCGGAAGCCTTGTAATACACTTTTCCGCTGATAGTGAAGTAAGGTAACACGCCGATAGCCCGGTAACGTTGCAGGGTTTTAATACTTACTTTGAACAGCAGGCACAAGTCCTGATTATCCAGCAGTTCTTCCCCATCCAAGCAGTTACGCCCGTTTATTACCCGGTCTATCTTCTTGTCCTGCATATCGAACCTATCCATGATACGTTCCATCCATGCGGTAAAATCTTCTTTGTCTATATACATAAGGCTGCCTGATTAAATTAAACCAATCATAAAATAACTTTGGTTGGAAGGGTCTTTGATAATAATATCCTTTTCCCGCATGAAGCGGATATCTGTCTCTTATACACATCTGACGCTGCCGACGAATAGCCTTG
>ENA-OXZV01000180-OXZV01000180.1-human-gut-metagenome-genome-assembly--contig:-NODE-180-length-14053-cov-3.614088_pt1 | contig 14053 bp, 19 predicted proteins | sample MGYA00244514_ERZ652813 | MGnify/ENA primary metagenome ERZ652813 (study PRJEB26926, sample SAMN06164426) | human gut metagenome | biome: ENVO:00009003; feature: ENVO:2100002; material: ENVO:00002003... | reverse complement strand
TCGTTATCCTTCGGACGGTCAGGGTCTTGTCGGCTATCTGGTCGAACAGGGACACAGCAGCCTGAATGAGCTGGCTTCCAAGGTCGGTCGGATTATCCAGCTTCGTACTGCCGTGTGCGCCCTTTGGCACTGTGCGACCATAATGATCGATATGGACGGGACCGTGGTACTTCCCACTGTCACAGTTCTCGCGGTCATAGCCGACATCCAGTGTCAGAGAATCTGTAATCAACCCCTTGTCCGTAAGCTGTAACACCAGACTGTCAGCCATTTCCTGAATGATGATCCGTGCCTTATCATAGGGGTATGGGCAGGCGAGGACTTGTCCTTCGCTGATGCTCTTCGTCTCCGGCTTGTACGCCTTTATGTCTTTCATGGTGCAAGGCTCTAAACCCCATGCGTGGTCTATGAGCAGCTCTGCATCGACACCGAACTCTTTATATAAGGTATCCTGGTAGTGCAGGCTGTACCGTGCGAGTTCGCCCATCGTATGGATGCCGTGCTTTTCTAGCCGCTTGACTGTGCCGGGACCGGTCATCCAAAAGTCTGTGAGAGGCTTGTGATCCCAGAGGAGATAACGGAAACTCTCTTCATCCAGCTCAGCGATGCGGACTCCGTCCTTGTCAGGCGCAGCGTGTTTGGCAGTGATGTCCATTGCCAGCTTCGCCAAGTAGAGATTAGTTCCGATCCCTGCGGTGGCGGTGATGCCAGTCGTATAAAGCACTTCCCGGATCATTGTCATGACAAGGTCGTGAGCTGTCATGTTGTAGTGGGATAAGTACGAGGTGGCATCGATGAACACCTCATCGATGGAATATACCGCGATGTCCTCTGGCGCGATGTATTTCAGATAGATGCCATAGATCTGCCGCGATATTTTTCATAGTATGCCATCCGAGGCGGTGCGACGAGGTAAGAGAGTTCGAGTGACGGGTCGGCGGCCAGGGATAAGGAATCATAGGAAGCAGAGGAGAAAGATGGCTTGCTGTCCTTGTAAATAGCTATTCTTAATTGTACCGCTTCCCTTAACCGATTCGCATTGATCTCTTTGACCTTCTGCACGACCTCGAACAGTCTGGCGCGACCCGGAATGCCATAGGCTTTCAGGGAAGGAGACACAGCGAGACAGATGGTTTTCTCAGTGCGGGAGAAATCTGCCACGACCAGATTTGTGGTAAGTGGGTCGAGGTGGCGGGCGGCGCATTCTGCACTCGCGTAATAGCTTTTAAGATCTATCGCAAGATATGTGCGTTGCATTGTACAATTTCCTCCCTTCTATGATGTGCGTTATTTTGCTTTTTTCAGTTCATTTATCTCTTTCTGAAGTTGTTCAATCTCGCGGCTTTGCTTTTGAAAGATTTCTTCGTTTATCTTGATGTTTTGATTATAGGTTAGTGCGAGAGTCATCAGAGCCAGACGAAGATCCTCATCTGGAATTTCTGAACACGCTTTTGCCATTTCATCCCGGTCAACGATACCACCGAGATTGCTGAGTTTTTCTATCAAAGTCATGATGCTCCTCCCGTTTATTGTACCACCCGTTCCACGAACCACCGACCTAACCGACCATTGAAGCGTGGGTCGAGGTGTTCAAAGAACAGATGCTTTTCTTGTCCTTGGATGAGCACAGTAAAGCAGTCACCGGAACAACTATTATCAGCAGTCCCGGCGGGGCGGAAGTCGCGCACTTTTTCGATTGGAAAGGTACGACCATCAGCCCATGTGATGGAGGTCGGCTGCATATAGCCGGTGGCATCAAAGGTGGAATCGACTTTTACATAGATTTTTTCGGGTTTTGTGTGCATCGGCTTCACGATGCAGCCCTCCTTCCGAGGAAAAGATATTATTCGTTCAGTTCTTTTACGCCAAAGTAAATAGTCGTGTTGATTGGCTTGCTCTTGTCCACAACCACGCCATGCATTTCGTAATCGAAAGGTTCGTTCGTGAGAATTTCGAGGCCGAACATTTCATCAGAGGGAGCATAGGTCATCACTTGGCATTTCGGATAGGCTTCAGTCAGTTCGTCGTTTACATCTTGAATGAGCGCATCTGTTACCTCCTCAATGCTTGAACCGAACTCAACACCAACGACCTGACCTTGGACGGGAAACTTGAAGAAACCATAGAGCTCTGGATCAGAGGTGTCAGAATAGCGGACAGCGTTGGGAAAGCGATAAAGCACATATTTCATTGGTAATCCCTTTCTGCTGGCATGGCCAGCTGTTTATAGTAATCCATATTTTTTCTTAAAGGCGCGGACGTCTGCAGCTTTTAATTCTTCAAGCCGTGGGACATCAGAATCGCAGGCGAACTCATCTTCTGATGCTATACCAAGCACTTTACCGAGGATAGCAACATGATCGTCCTCGGATTTTTTGCCGAAGGGCAAGTCTTTGTTCAACGAATGGACCTTATGGTCATGAAGTCGTTTGATGACAGCACCGTCTACGGTGGAGCAGATGACATCGTCTCCATCTTCCACAGCCTGCGTATAGCAGACATAAACCAAATCTCCGTCATGATAGAGGGGCTCCATACTTGCACCTGACACGCGAATCAGTGCATCCGCATTTGTGCTGTATCGGTTCTTCTTTATAAATAGGTACTCTGGCGGTGCGTCTGTGAAAGCGCAGCCAGTACCAGCGGCAGCAGGCGTGGATTCCAGCGGAAGCAGAGAAAAGTTGTTGATGAGGTAGCTGTTGCAGGCGTTTTGCTCTTCTTCCAACATCTTGTCGACCATAGCGGTAACAACATTCTGGTTGACAGTGCTGAGTTGCCGATAGCCATCCAGAAGGGAAGTTTCGCGCGCGGAGAGATGTGACTTGGTATCCCCAGTGATGCCGAATAGCTCATATAAAGGAATGTCCAGATGTAGACAAAGCGTCTGAATCGCAGAAATGTCGGGTCTCGTTTTGTCGCTCTCCCAGTTGATGATTGTGTTTCTGGAAACTCCCAGAAGGTCAGCAAGCTCTGGGAGAGTTGCCTTTTTTAGCAATCGATACTTGCGGAGAACATCACCGAAAGATAAGGCTTGCTCCCGTGCAGATGCTTGCGGGGGTCTGTGAACAGCTGACTTGCTCTCCAGTGATTGGATGCTAGTGCTGGAAACGTATGCGTTTCCTGTTCTTTTGCTCATAATGTGTACCTCCTGAGCGGGTGAATGAAGCTCCACTCCGGGAACTAACACACCTGTTGAACTTAGTATAGCACAAATATATTTTGCTATCAATATGCAAAGGTGAAAAAATATTGAACTACTTGTAGGCGGACAGAAAACTACTCTCGTGAAGGAAACCGAGAATGTGTTGTCTGCCAAGAAACAGAAAAAACGGCTCTTCTTCGATACAGGAAACAAAAGGCTGTTTCTTAAAGCTCAATTTCGAGCAAAACTGTTGACATTCGTCATGGCCAGTGCTATAATGTGGACAACCAGAACGAAGCAAAGGGGATTTTCTCGCTTCGTGTAAGGTGAGAGAACACAGAGCAGCAGATGCTCCGATAGCAATACTGGAGCATCTTGGGCGATTCGGCACTAAGTGTCGGATCTATAGAAGAAATGAGGTGAGTCCGATGGAATCCGAAGATGTGTCCACCGATGACGGTGGACAGAGGTATCCCGGTGCGAGGTCGAGATATCCTACTGAACTCAAAAAACCGGGATCCAAACTGTGGAAAGTGTATGAGCGGTTTTCTGATGAGCCGGTCCTCTTCACTGGGTACAGTCCGCGACTTAATCGGACTCGGATTCATTTTGATCCAAGACCGGTACTACGGGCTACACCTGTCCTGGCCGTTTTCAAGCGAAGAGAGTACTCTTCCAGAGTTGATTCGCCAAATTCTGGTGCTTGTGAACAAGGAGATCAGAAAGGAATGCCTCCGGCCACGTCCTCCGGGAGGCAATGTAAAGCTATATGTTAGAAAAGATTAATGTAGAAAAGAAAATGGCGGCAGAATGCTTTAATCCTGATCGGCTGGCCGAACAGGTGCGTCTCGCCATTGGCGGAAGAAGCCTCTCGAACTTTGCTACTGAGGCAGGGGTCTCAAAATCTTACGTGTCTAAGATTATTAATGGAAAAATTTCGCCGGACAGCCCTCCGTCACGGAAGGTTCTCAGTAAGTTGGCTGACCCCGAAAAGGCGGCACCTCAGAACGGCATTACTTTGGCTGACCTGTTCTCAAGCTGTGGGTATAGTACGGCTGAACTAGAAGACAAAGATGATGGTTTTGAGATGCCTGCTGTGTGTGACGCAGTCCAGAAATACTATAATAATGCCTTGCCTATGGCAGCAGTCAGTGTTCTGATGAACGGTTTGGTTCTGAATGGAGTAACCGACTTAATGTCCATTAAAACAAAGGGCAGTTATTTCGAGATTCACACCCCAGACAATGACGAAACCTATATCGGAATCCCAGCCTTTTGCCAGAAGCAAGACGCTTTCAACCTGATGTACATGGCAGCGTTGAGCATTCTTCTTGTACTGTGCAGTAATAACGCGACTTTTTACATCGTGACAGACAATCGAGAACTGCACCAGTTTTTGGTTGCTCGAATCAAGGTGCCGAAAGAGATGCGTGTTGCAATTGTACTCACGGAAGACCATGTGTTCATCAAAGAAGAAACCCGAATCGGGGGCAGTCAGGATGAGTGGTATCCTGCAAGCATCGTGAATGCTCCTGAAAGTATCACAACAACCGAATAAAAATCTTGAAAAGCCCCTGTGAAGGGGAGAAGGGACTAACCGTATCATGTTTAATCGTTCGAGCGATATGGTTGTGTTCGATGGAGATGGGAGCGAATGGGTAGTAGACGAACTCTTGAAGGCGCTTTGTAAAGCTTGTGAAGAAGCGCAGAAAGGTCAAGTCAATCCGGAAGAAAAGGAGAAAATTGACCGAATTCAGGAAGAAATCGAGGTGCTGATGTGTCTTTTGCCGTATGTGTTTGAAGGCAGTCTTATCAGTGTTGAGAGCCTGAAGAAAGCACTGAATCCAAAACAGATTGAGATCATTAAGATGAATATCGAAAATAACAAGCTATGACCACATATAAGGCTGGACTCTTCACCTAGCCGCCTATACGATCCCAATACTTAAGCTTCCTCCATTTAAGCAACTAACTGTGATGTGCCGTATGCCTGCAGGGGTTACCCCCTGCGAGGCTTCGGTATATTGCACTAATATCGACTCAACAGGAATGGTACGAGAAATCCTATAGAAATGAACATACAACAATAGCAAGAAAGGAGAGTGGCAGAGATGGAAGTGCTATTTATTATGGATACATCTGGCAGTTTTATATCACCTCTACAATCAGTTTTTTCATTCTTTGCAAAACAGTATTCAACCGGGTTGCAGTCTCGAAAGAATCGTGATATTTTTATGCCATCGTTGAACACTAGGAAACGTGTTGATTTCTTTGATGTTCTCCTCTCTCAAAAGAGCAAGGAAAGCTCTAGTGTGAGAGTACGCGAATCCATCACGAGGGCACTTCAGAACATTTTAAAGAAGCAAAATCAACCGATTTGCTTTGTTGACTATGCGAAGCTGCAGTGGAAAGATTGGTTTGAAAACAGCTACCGCATGTTGGCAGAAGGAACTCTATTCAGACTAGCTTGTGAAGCTAAATCAGAAGTCACCCCAATTAAATCAAAGAGATATCCAGAGAATTGGATAGGCGGAAAGACCGTTTTTATCAATCGTGCAACTGTCGCAGATGAAAAAGTAGATGTGGCAGGTAGAGTGGAAAAATATATTGCGAATATAGGTTTCAATACTGTACATAAAGCCAGTCGAAATAATCTAGGGCGACGCGCGAGAGAAAAGATTACATGGGGCTCGCTATCAGCCGGACAGAGTTTCTGGCATGAGAGGCTATTGGCTGCGTAGGCTATTACACAGTTGATCAGTACTTTGAAAAGTGAATAGAGTGTAATGGAATTTAGTAGATTCTGTAGAGTAAGCAGAAAGTGTGTCTATTTTCAGGATTCAAGTCCTAAAAGATGATCGGATGAATGGATGATAGGCAGTGAAAATGGATCGGCATGAATGCCAGATGGTAGAACGGTGGACTCCGTTAGGAAGCCCGCCTATAAATAGCCCGATCCTGGCTCAGGACGAATGCTGGCGGCGATTCTGATTGAAGACCGCAGCGGGTGAGCAAGATGAGAGTTTCGGTTGCCGGACTCATGGAGAGTTGGCTGGAAGGTGCGTATGTTCATGTGTAAGAACATCCCTTGCCAAAATCGGAAACACAGATCATAAGAAATGGTTTGTAGCAGAGAGTGCTTCTCATAAGAGAACCGGACAGTTCAGGCAGTGAGGGCGCGGAGATTGAGTTTCTCCAAGGCAGATACCTCCTGCCCTAAAATGCTATCACCTACAGAATTGAAAAGAAAGCGAGGAATGCCTATGAGGGTATAAGAAAAAATGAAGCCTTGCAAGGAAGCCTACAAAGTAGGCGAGCGCGATTTGTTTTAAGAGATTGGTAGATAGCAATCCAATAGGAACTGTTATCTACCTTAGTCAAAAGTACATCACAGTACATGTTAGAGAACGAGGCACGGTAAGGAAATATGCCGCACCGTAGAGGAAGCGGAACGCACAGGAAGCAGCGTGAAGAACTGTATCCATGCGCGATATTGCAGCATATGCACCCAACGATAGCCAAGACCGCAGGATGAAAGAAAGAAAAGCTTTTATCCTGCGGTTTTTTGTCCTCATATTCTATTTCGCCTGTAAGAAAAAACCGGACACCACGACATATTGAAGAACGATTCAATATGAAAGTGGTATCCGGTTTTTCTGTTTGTATAGGGTTTTATTTCGCTGAGTTAATTCTTGCGCAGTACTCAGAGTAAGCAGTTGCCTGAATTAGAATCTGATCCATCTGTTCATCCGTCATATTCCCAGAAGTAACAAGCTGTGCAAAAGAACTGATGACACTTTCCTGATGAGCCGTATTGACACTTGGAAAGGCGACTTTGACAAGGGAGTCGCTGTTCTGAATGTGTTGCCCAGCCATGCTTAACAACTCTTCCGTTGGTACATTGAGCGCGTCTGCAAGGCTGACAATCGTTTTCATGGAATCCACCCGCCGCTGTGCAAGCTCAATGCGAGTCACATGGGCAGCACTGCAACCTGCAGCTTCAGCGAGTTCACGAATCGACATGCCACGATCTTTCCGAAGCTTTCTAATGTATGCACCAAGAGCAGGATCAATGTAGTTATCTGACTGGGATTCAGTAGTCTCTGTTGAGAATGCGCTATCAGTCAAAGATTTGTCCTCCATATAAACATACCTCCGTAGAATTGTGACTGTTTGTATCAACTCTAGTATACCATAGATGTTGCCGCTTGGCAACAATAATTTGAAATTTTTATGCTATAATGGCACAATTTGTTTCTGCACAGAAACAAATTAAATAAAAAACAAAGCTCATTGACATGTGGCAGCAAGTATGATACAATGTTTATAGACAATCAGTTCAGTGTTAAAACTATATGGAAAATAATGCTGAACTGAATGAAACGACCAAGGCGTAAGTGCGCCTATAATTTTTACCCTAATGTTCCCAACTGGCGATAAAAATACAATGAAACTAAAGCACGTAGTCATGAAAGGAGAGGGTGAACATTGCGTGTAAACTTGGATCGCATCAAGGTACTTGCCGATGAAAAGGGCTGGAGTCAAGCAGAGCTGGCTCGTAAGATGCACTTGAGTCGTGCATACATCAGCCGCCTGTTTTCTGGTGAGCGCATTGGTGGCAAAGAACTTCTGGGTGGTATTATGATGGCTTTCCCGGAACATGACTTGAAAGAGTTCATTCTGGAAAAGGATGTTGATGGTAATGCAGACACGGACGAGGAGGCTGAAGCAGATGATTAAAGGTGAAAATAGCCGCAAAGATCTGGAACGCTCTCTTCCGACTGTGTATATCTGTTCTCGTTACCGTCCTAAGAGTGCTGACCCGGAGAGACAGAAAATAGAGTTGAAGCAGAACATGGAGCGCGCAAAGCAGGGCTCTTACTTTGCAGCTCTGTTGGGATTCGCTCCTCTGTGTCCGCATCTCTTTATGACCCAGTTGCTCAGGGATGAGGTCTGGTGGCAGCGTGAACTTGGCATGAAGATTGGTCTGGAGTGGCTGAAGCTGTCCAGTGAGGTTTGGATCTTTGGCTATGAGGGGCTGGATTCGCTGTCGGAGGGAATGCGTCGTGAAGTCGCCCTTGCAGTAGCAATGGGCAAACCGATTCGGGCATTCTCCGAGGACTATCAGCTGGATTTGGCCGATAAGCTGGAGAGCACGCCTGTCAATCAACAGAAAGACAAGTTCTACGAAAAGCTGGAGGAAGCCCTCCATGTTGGAGATGAGCTGAAGAATCAGTGGAAAGGGGAAGAAGAATATGAAGAATAAGAAAGATGCACAGGAAGCGATGCTCCATATCATGTATGGTATGTCTCTGATTCTTGACATGGCTGTATCTGAGCTAGGTGTTCCTGCTTTGCCGGAAATGAAAGCTGCAAAGAAGCAGGAGAGTGACTCAGAGGTTACTGCAACTGCTGACTCCGGTGCTCCTGTTGGAGAGCAGACCGAAGCTGGAAAGTCGAATGCCGAAGCAGGAGCAGTCGCTGATTCGGCAACCGAAAAAGAAGATGAGGAAAGCTGTTCATCTGTCTGCCGTCTGGACGGAAGCTGGCTTACATCGAGCCAGAAAAACGGCTGAACAGCTTCAATCGTATGGAACTGACCTACATGGGTGTCGGTAAGACACGCAAATGGGAGCGTATCATGACTTACGGCCCGAAACTCGTTGAGAACTGCATTCAGGCAATCGCCAGAGATATTCTGGCAGAGGCTATGCTTCGTGTCGATGCCACCGGGTTTGACATCGTTGCCCACGTTCACGATGAAATGATCGTGGAAGTCCCCAATGGTAAATCCTCAGTCAAGGAACTCTGTGATATGATGGCCGAATCACCGGACTGGGTCGATGACAAGCTCCCGCTTCGTGCAGATGGTTACGAGTGCGAGTGGTACCGCAAAGACTGACAGGAGGCGCATCATGGCATACAGCGTGGAACTGAAGGACCAGCAACTCCTCGTCATTCTCTCTTTGGATGATGCCTTGGAAGCAGTCGGAGAGTATGCCGGGGAGGAGCTCAAACGATATCTTGCCAGCTACTATGAGGTAAATCTGGCAGATGTCGATGACTATGAAAAAATCCTTGACCAGATGGTGCAGGACGCAGAAATGCGCCGCGAACAGCATCGAAATATACTTCTGGATTTACTGGAGAAGACAGAGGCAGTGTCCTCGCTCTTATATGAGAAACACTTGAGCCGGGAGAAAATGGGGGAGGTTGTTATGCAGCTTTCTAACCGTATCCGGTTAGAACTCAACCAATGACAATCAACTATCACTTATTTTAAAGCGGACTGTCCGCAGGAAGGAGCACATTATGAAACAGGGTCGTACACTCGCTGAGGTCATGCAACAGGTCGAAAAAGAAGCGAAGGCAAAGCGTGATTTTATTGTTCCGGCGCAGAGCATCTTCATGGGCGATGAGGCGGACTGGATCGGCATCTACAACAAAAACAGTACCGAGCGTTTTGCGCCGAATACGCTGTTCCATCATCAGATGGCAAGTGCGTTGAACATCCCCACCAAGTTCTATGATTATCTGGCACAGACCCACCCGGAACTGCTGGTCAGTACCGTGAATACCCTCGTCTATGACCGTAAAGTTAATTACATGGTTCGCACGATGGATTACGGCAGCGGCATGCCGACTGCTCGTGCTTTCCTGTCGGAGCGTTACCGCCGTGTGGACAATCTGGAAATTGCAACTGCCACGCTTCCTCTTTTCGCTGGCCTGCCGGATGTTGAAGTGGTGTCCACAGAGGTGACGGAATCCCGTCTCCACATCAAAATCGTCAACCATCGTCTGGAAGCAGAGGTGAAAAATGGCGATATTGTGCAGGCTGGTGTGGTGATTTCCAACTCCGAGGTCGGACTGGGAGCCGTGTCTGTGCGCCCTCTTTTGTACCGCCTTGTCTGCACCAATGGCATGATACTGAATAGTCTGGGCGAACGCCGTCACCATGTCGGACGCCAGCAGAAAGCCATCGAAGATTGCGATTATACCGTTTATTCGGACGAAACGATGGAAGCTGAGGACAAAGCTTTCCTGCTCAAACTCCGTGACGCAACGACTGCAGCCATTGAGGAGAGCCGCTTCCATACGGCAGTTGACCAGCTGAAAGAAGCGGCAGGTATCCCCATCGAGGGTGCTGTCACTGATGTGGTGGAGCTTACTGCGAAGAACTACGGCATGAACAGTGACGAACAGAACGGCATCCTCAAGTATCTCATTGAGGGTGGTGACCTCTCCAAGTATGGTCTGTCGAACGCCATCACTCGTGCATCACAGGACATCGAGTCCTATGACCGTGCAACGGTGCTGGAGGAAGTGGGCTGGCAGGTCGCTACGATGGAGCCGAAGCAGTGGAAGATCCTGAACCAGTAATGGAGGACTCACAATATGAGTGAAAAGAAAGAGAATACTGTGATGGGCATGGAGACCACCGCAGTCCCGGTCGAGTCGGCCAACACCACGGTAATGCAGAAGGAGGCGGCTACCGCAGGGCAGCCTCATCCTAAAATCGAGGTAGAGTTGTCTCCCCACGATGATTTCGTTCTGGACATCGCTGTAGGCAAAAATCGTAACCAGAAGAATTGGAAACCGTATAAAATCACATTCAAACAGCTTAAGGAGCGCCTTGCCAAGACGGTGTACACCGATGAAACGATGGCACAGTATGCGACTTTCAGCCGTACCAAGCAGGGCGAGATCAAGGATGTCGGCGGCATGGTCATGGCCGTGCTGAAAGGTGGTCATCGTGGCAAGCAGGATGTTTTGTCCCGCTCTGCGATCACGCTGGACATCGATTACGGTGTGCCTGGTATTGAAGATGTTCTGGACTTTACTACGGACTTCGCCGGCATCATCTATTCCACGCACAAGCATAAGCCGGAAGCTCCGCGCCTCCGTTTGGTCATTCCTCTGTCGCGTTCGGTCACGGCAGAGGAATATGTGGCAATTGCTCGTAAGGTGGCCGAGGAAATCGACATCGAGATGTTTGATGACACTACCTACGAACCGAACCGCCTGATGTACTGGCCCAGCATCTCTAAAGACGGCGTGTATGTGTACCGGGAACTGCATGGTGACCTGCTGAATCCGGACAATGTCCTTGCTAAGTATAAAAACTGGCGCGATGTCAGCGAGTACCCGGTTTCTTCCCGGCAGACGAAGATCGTTCAGCACCTGATGCAGAAGCAGAAAGACCCACTGACGAAAAATAACCTGATCGGTGCATTCTGTCAGGCATACGACATTCCGTCTGTTATTGGCAGTTTTCTCAATGAGGTGTATGAGCCGACTGCCTCCCCAGACCGCTATAGCTATGGCAAGAACACGGTGCTGGGTCTGTATCCGCTTTTGCCGGAAAATGTCGAAGTGGACCGGGATGAGAGCGGTGAGCTCTACTATATCTACCACGCCTACACGGATGAAGTTCCGGGAGAGCAGAATAAAGACCTCTACTTCCGCTGGGACGAGATCTTCCATGTGCCGGGGCTTGGGTTTAATGGTCTGATCGGTTTCTCACCGATCGCCATGATGAAGAACAGCCTCGGCACTTCCATTGCCGTGGATAAATACGGCTCCTCTTTCTTTAAGAACGGCGCACAGCCCAGCGGTGTGCTGGAACATCCCGGCGTTGTGAAAGACCCGAACCGTATCCGGGATAGCTGGGAGGCGGCTTATGGCGGTGCAGCCAATGCCCATCGTGTGGCAGTGCTGGAAGAGGGCATGGCCTATAAACCGATCTCCCTGCCACCGGAGGACAGCCAGTTTTTGGAAACGAAGCAGTTTTCCGTGACGGAGATCTGCCGTATCTTCCGTGTGCCTCCGCATCTGGTAGCAGATTTGTCCAGAGCGACCTTCTCCAACATTGAATATCAGTCGCTGAACTTCGTGATGCAAGGTCGGCGTGACCGCTGCCCAGAAGGACGCGGTGTCTTTTGATGAGATCTTCAAGCTCTACTATGCACTGAAGGCTCCGTACCGCAAGAAGGCACAGTTCCTCTGCAACGAAGCCCTGGTGCTGCAGCTGATGACCATCAAGGACAACAACGGCAACTATATCTGGAAGCCGGGTCTGGAAATCGGCAAGCCTGATACCCTGCTGAACCGTCCGCTGAAGACTTCCGCTTTCATGCCGGAGATCAAGGGTGGCAGCAAGGTCATGGCCTTTGGCGATTACAGCTACTACTGGGTGGCTGACCGTCAGAACCGCACCTTCCGCCGTCTGAACGAGCTGTATGCCCGTACTGATCAGGTCGGTTTCCAGAAGATCACCATCCACAGCATCAAGGACTACGTGTTGCTCAACTGTGAGACGCACAACGCCTACAATGCCGCCGGGTTCTGCAACGAAACCATTTTGTCGGATGATTTCCCAGAACTGCCGGAGGGAAAGACACAGATCACATGGACAGGCGGTATCACGGCGGTGGAGGTGACTCCTCGCTGGTGGACGCTGTAAGAGGGAGGTGCAGCCAGTGATCCCATGTTTATATGATTCCAGAGAAATGAAATTCGACCATAACGGCATCGGGAAGATGGCAGACGCACAGTCCTGTACCGTGACAGAAAAGAGAAACGGAAGCTATGAGCTGAAGTTGGTCTGCCCGGCGGATGGCATCCATGCGGAAATGCTGGAGGAGGGGAATATCATCCTTGCCAAGCCATCCGATACTATGCAGTCTCAGCCGTTCCGCATCTACAAGATCACGACCCCGATCGATGGAAAACTGGAAGTGCAGGCACGGCATATTTCCTACCATTAAGGGTTCTCCGTTTGGAAACCTGCGCTGCGGTGCGATCCTGGAGAATGGGCCGGATGCCGGAAAACCCTGCGGGGAAGGATTCTTCCGTACAACCTACACGGGTGTGGCAAATGGTTACAGCGATGAGCGGAGTCTTAAGGCGACTGGTGAGGATACCGGAGAGTATCTGGAAAAATACACTTATTCGTATCCCGTTTGGCGGTGCAAGCGTAAGGTCGGGGAGCGGGACGGTGAGCCGCCGAAGAACGGTTCTCCCGACCAGAAAGCGTATTGCCGGAGCAAGAAAGGCTGCATGTCAGATGAGGAAAAGGAAGCTGCAAACAAGCGCTGCCCCTCAGAACGCTACCATGAGTGTGCGCTGGAGCAGAGTTTCATGGAACTGCTCTACAGCATGAAGCGTGATTTTGAACAACACGGAGATGCCTCCATGATCGTGACGATGTTTGACAATGCCTATGAGCAGGCTGTCCGGCTGGCGAATAACAACAGCATCTCGGTGCAGAGGATCTCCTTTACCATCCGGGTGAGAATCTCCTGCTCAATTGCATTACAGTCTAAAAGCAGACGGTGGATTTCAGAATCGGCAGTGGACGCGGAGTGCGTCAAACTGTCTACAAGAAGATCATCTGCTGAGACATTTAGTGCGTTGGCAATATCAACCAGTGTATCAAGACTGGGACGGTTAATGGCGGTTTCGATAACACTGATGTGTTTTCGGGTCATATTAAGCTGTTCACCGAGTGCCTCCTGTGTGATTCCGGTCTGTTTACGTGCGTTTGCGATACGTTTACCTAAAGATTCATAATCAATAGCCATGTATGTTCCTCCTTATGTGCACCCGCATAAGGCTGTTACGATTATCCCGCAGAGAAAAATACATAGCAACTTAATTACAGAAATTCTAAGGCCGCAAAGGGCTACACCTCTATCTGTTATGTGGTCTAAGGCTGTTTTGCTACTTGGTATGTAGCAAAATGCGAAACGTGCTACATGATAGGTAGCAGTCAAATCATCAATCAAACCTTATAATATAAATGTAGAAAAGACTGCGTACAGAAAGGGACGATGATGACGAACAAAGGAGAAAAAGGGATTCTTACATTATATAGTGACTGTCTCTTATACACATCTGACGCTGCCGACG
>ENA-OXZV01000155-OXZV01000155.1-human-gut-metagenome-genome-assembly--contig:-NODE-155-length-15006-cov-4.264999_pt1 | contig 15006 bp, 9 predicted proteins | sample MGYA00244514_ERZ652813 | MGnify/ENA primary metagenome ERZ652813 (study PRJEB26926, sample SAMN06164426) | human gut metagenome | biome: ENVO:00009003; feature: ENVO:2100002; material: ENVO:00002003... | reverse complement strand
CCGCGCTGGCGGACACCGCCCGGCAGTTCTCGGTGTGCCCCTTTGAGATGGGGTTGGATCTGAGCGAGTGGTGCGATGTGGTCATCGGAGACTACAACTATCTGTTTGACCCGGTGGTGCACCTCAAGCGCTTTTTCGATGCCGCCGGGGACTGGCTGTTCCTCATTGACGAAGCACACAACCTGCCGGACAGAGCCCGTGCCATGTACTCGGCGCAGTTTGCCAAAAGCAGCCTGACCGAGGCAAAGCGGGCGCTGGGCAAGGGCAAAAGCAGCCTGAAAACCGCGCTGACCAAAGCAGACAAAGTCTTTCTGGCGGCGCGCAAGGCCTGCGCACAGGCTGCGCCCCGCACAGGCACAGAACCTGCCGGAGAGACAGAGCCTGCACAGGTGAGTCTTTTACCCGCTGAAGCTGCCCCGGATTTTGCCCTGCCGCAGCCGCTGTACGCCCGGGACGGCACTGTGTTTTTGCAGCAGCTGCCCGCCGCTTTGCCCGCTGCCCTGCGGGCGGTGCACACCCCGTTACAAGACTGGCTGGAACAAAACCCCGAGGACCCCGCCCACGCCCAGCTGCTGGAGCTCTACTTTGCCTTGCAGGATATCGCCCGCGCCGCCGACCGGTACGACAGCCATTTTGTCACCCAGCTTACCGCCCGGGGCAGCGAGCTGGAGCTGCATCTGCTCTGCTTAGACCCCGCACCTTTTGTGGACGCCAGTCTGGCGGCAGGGCGCAGCGCGGCGCTGTTCAGTGCCACATTGACCCCGCCTGCCTTTTACCGCAGCGTGCTGGGCTGCGCTGATGCCCGGGCGGTGGCGCTGCCCAGCCCCTTCCCGCCGGAAAATCTGGGGCTGTTCTGCCTGCCGGGCATCTCCACCCGCTACCGTCAGCGGGAAGCCAGTGTGCCCGCCGTAGTCGATGCGCTGGCGGCGCTGGCAAAGGGCAAGACCGGCAATTATCTGGCGTTTTTCCCCAGCTACGCCTATTTGCAGCAGGTGTACGAAGCCTTTGCCGCCCGCTGGCCGGACATCCCTACCCTTGTGCAGCAGCGCAGCTTGGACGATGCCGGGCGCGCGGAGTTTCTGGCGCAGTTTGTGCCCCGCCCCGCCAAAACGCTGCTGGGTTTTGCCGTGATGGGCGGCATCTTCGGCGAGGGAGTAGACCTTGTGGGTGACCGGCTCATTGGCTGTGCCATCGTGGGGGTGGGCCTGCCGCAGGTGAACCCCCGGCAGGAGATGCTGCGCCGGTATTACGAGGAGCAGTCCGGCTGCGGCTTCGACTATGCCTACCGCTACCCGGGCATGAACAAGGTACTGCAAGCCGCCGGGCGGGTGGTGCGCACCCCGCAGGACAAAGGCGTGGTGCTGCTTTTGGACGACCGCTTTGCGCAGCCCGACACCGCCCGCCTGTTCCCGCCGCACTGGCAGCACATCCGGTATCTGCCCGGCACCGCCGCGCTGGAAACGGCGCTGAAAGGGTTCTGGGATGTATAAAACTGCAAAAGGAGTTGTTGCATCATGCGCAACAACTCCTTTTGCTATAACCTTAATACTCCACGCCTTTCCGTGCAGCGATGCCCTTCTGGTAAGGGTGGCGGCGGCAGCACATCTCTGTGAGGTAATCCGCGGCGTCCAGCATCCACGCGGGGGCTGCGTGGGCGGTCAGGACGCACTCCTGCCCGGCGGGGCGGTGCAGCACTGCCTGCTGCAACAGGGCTTTGTCCACCATGTCCAGTTCCCACGCGCTGCCGGCTTCGTCCAGCACCAGCATATCACAGGGCTGCGCCAGCGCCGCCGCAAGGTTTTTGTTTTGCAAAGCGCGGGTAGCGGCCTTTTCGGCTTCGTTCATCTGAAAAACAAATTTCTGCCCGGCCTTGCCCCGGTAAACGGTGGCGCCCAGCTGTTCCAGCAGCGGGATCTCACCGCTCTGCCCGCCCTTTAAAAACTGCACGATGACCACACGTTTTCCGCTGCCCAGTGCCCGCAGGGCAAGCCCCATGGCGGCTGTGGTCTTGCCCTTGCCGTCGCCGTAATACAGATGCAAAAGGCCTAAGCTTTCCATCGTTTTTCTCCTTTTTCCGGCTCTTCCGGTTTTGTAACAAAAGGCACCCGCAGCCCTGTATGCTTAACAGAACGGCTGCGGATGCCTTGTTATTTATACTTTGCTTTTACTGGTACAGCGGGAACTCCCGGGTCAGGCGCAGGACGCGCTCGCTGATCTCGTCCTTCTTTTCCTCATAGTGCCAGATGCAGTCTGCAATGCAGTCCGCGATCACCTGCATCTCGGCTGCGCCCATACCGCGGGTGGTGACAGCCGGGGTACCCAGACGCACGCCGGAAGTCACAAAGGGGCTGCGGGTCTCGCCGGGGACGGTGTTCTTGTTGGCGGTGATGTTGGCCCGGTCGAGCAGCTCCTGCGAGGGGATGCCCTCCTCCAGCACGAGGTTGTAGCGGTCTTCCTCCGTGGGTGAAATCCGGTACTGTTCCGCCCGGTTGACGGGTGAAAGTACGGTGAATACGTCGCCTTCGAGATAACCCAGGTCCTGATAGGTGGCGACGAAGGCCCGTTCCCGGAAATCGTCGGACAATGCGTCCTGACCGAAGAAATGGGAGTCGTAATCCATCCCCAGCAGCGAGAAGAGCGTAGGCATCAGGTCTATTTGAGAGATCACCTTATCTACTTGTTGAGGTGTGATGAGTCCCGGAGCGAAGATCAGGGCGGGAATGTGGTATTTCTCCAGCGGGATTTCGGTTTTGCCGGCACTCGAGGCGCAATGGTCGGCCGTAATGACGAAAACCGTGTTGGCGAACCAGGGTTGGCGGCTGGCCTCTTCGAAGAAGCGTCCCAATGCGTAGTCGGTGTACATGACGCCTCCGGAGCGCAGTTTCGCATCGTTCGGAATCGGAATCCGGCCTGCCGGGTAGGTGTAGGGCCGGTGGTTGCTGACCGTCATGACGTGGGCGAAGAAGGGCGCTGCGGTCGTATCGGCCCGCTCGCCGAGCGAGCGGATCACTTTGTCGTAGGCGTCTTCGTCGCAAACGCCCCAGATGTTGGCGAAGGTGATCTCTTCGGGTTTGTAGCTTTTTTGGTCGATGATTCGGTAGCCGTTGCCGCCGAAGAAGGTTTCCATGTTGTCGAAGTAGCTGTTGCCTCCGTAGAAGTAGTAGGCATCGTAACCCTTCTCCCGGAGTACGGCCGCCGTGGAGTGCATGTTGTCGTTGCGGGGACGTTTGATGATGCTCTGTCCGGGGCAGGGCGGCAGCGAGAGGGTAACGGCTTCGAGTCCCCGCACCGTGCGGTTGCCTGTGGCGAAACACTGTTCGAAAGCGATCCCCATTTTGTAGAGAGAGTCCAGGTGGGGCGTGATCGCGTCCGGATAGCCGAAATGCTGCATGAACGAGGCGCTCATGCTCTCGATGGTGATCAGCACGATGTTGCGGCGCAGCGTATCCGGGTTGCCGGGAATGTGGCGCAGGTTGTCGCCGGTACTCCCGTAGATCGCGTGTACGTTGGCTTCGGCCTCTTTCTGCGGTAGGGTCAGGTAGAACTGCGGATAGCTGAGTTCGTTCTTCATAAATGCGTCGTAGAACTTGTAGGCTCCGGTGGCTTGCAGCTCGTTGGCATAGGTGTTGGCGCTTTGCTGGAATCGGGTGTTGAACTGCAGGAGCAGGCAGCAGCCCAGGGTGAGCAGCAGGTAGGCGGGCGATACGGCCGCTTTCCATTGCCAGGTGCCGAACTCTCCGGCACGGCGGATCTCCCGTCTGAACAGCAGCCAGGTGCATCCTACGGTCAGCAGCAGCACGCCGGCGAAGAGCGGAACGACCGGATAGGACTCCATGATGTTGCCGACCACTTCGTTGGTATAGACCAGGTAATCGACGGCGATGAAGTTGTACCGTACGCCGAATTCGCTCCAGAAAAACCATTCGGAAACGGCGTTCAGGATAATGCCGCCCGTGTAAAGTCCCGTCAAGACGGCGAGCCAGGTGCGGCTCCATCCCGGACGTATTTGGGGAAGGAACAGTCTGAGTCCGAAACTCACGGCCCAGAAGCCGAAGAGGATCGAGGCGATCAGGGGTACCACGCTGCCGTATTCGTCGAAGATCGTATTGAAGAACGTGACGTAAATCCATGCGACCGAAAGGATGCCGAAGAGGATGTAGCCCAGCGGCCGGGCGTATTTGCCCGGGGCGATGCTCAGGGCGAAAAGCCACAGCACGGCGAATCCGATCGTAAGGGCGCACCAGTCGTTTACGGCGCCCAACAGGAAGATTTTCAGCCATTGGCCGAAAGTGAACGAGATGTCGGAGGTCTGTTCGTTGAACAGCAGAACGATACGCAGCAGCGTGCCGACGGCTACTTGCAGCAGAACGAGTTTGAGGTAGATTCTCGAGATGAGTTTGATGCCGGATTGCATGGAGTTTGCTTGTTAAATCGGCACAAATATATATATTTTAACCGCTTTTGATGCGCGGGGGCTTTCTGCGGGGCTAAAAAAACGGCCGGGCGGGAAGGATTTGCATTTTTTTTGTAATTTTGCATAATTATTTCGCATACAATGGCAGAGAAAGATAAAGAACTTATAGAAGATATCGAGAAGCAGGAGTACAAGTACGGTTTCACTTCGGATATCGAAACCGAAACCATTCCGCGCGGCCTCAATGAGGAGGTGGTGCGCCTGATCTCGACCAAGAAGGGCGAGCCGGAGTGGATGACCGAGCGCCGCCTGAAGGCTTACCGTCACTGGCTGAATATGGTGCCTCCCACGTGGGCGCATCTGACGATCCCTCCGATCGACTTCCAGGACGTCATCTATTATGCGGCGCCGAAGCCCTCCAAGAAACTCGCGTCGATGGACGAAGTCGATCCCGAACTCAAACGCACGTTCGACAAGCTGGGTATTCCACTCGAGGAACAGATGGCGCTGGCGGGTGTCGCCGTCGATGCCGTGATGGACTCCGTATCGGTCAAAACGACCTTCAAGGAGACGCTGGCCGAAAAGGGAATCATCTTCTGTTCGATGTCCGAGGCGATTCGGGACTATCCCGAGTTGATTCAGAAATATCTGGGAAGCGTGGTCCCCTATACCGATAATTTTTATGCGGCGCTCAACGCGGCGGTCTTTTCCGACGGTTCGTTTTGTTACATTCCCAAAGGCGTGCGTTGCCCGATGGAGCTTTCGACCTATTTCCGCATCAATGCGGCGGGTACGGGGCAGTTCGAGCGGACGCTGATCGTGGCCGACGAAGGAGCTTATGTCAGCTATCTGGAGGGGTGTACGGCGCCCCGCCGGGACGAGAACCAGTTGCATGCCGCCGTGGTCGAAATCGTCGTCGAGAAGGATGCCGAGGTGAAGTATTCCACCGTCCAGAACTGGTATCCGGGCGACAAGGAGGGCAAGGGAGGCGTCTATAATTTCGTGACCAAACGCGGAATTTGCCGCGAAAACGCCCGGCTGTCGTGGACGCAGGTCGAAACCGGTTCGGCTATTACGTGGAAATACCCGAGCTGTATTCTGGCGGGCGACAATTCGGTCGGAGAGTTCTATTCGGTGGCGATGACCAACCATTTCCAGCAGGCCGATACCGGTACCAAGATGATCCACGTGGGGCGTAACACCCGCAGCCGCATCGTATCGAAGGGTATTTCGGCCGGTCGCAGCGAGAACTCCTACCGGGGGCTGGTGCGCGTGGCGAAAGCGGCGGAGAACGCCCGCAACTATTCGCAATGCGATTCGCTGCTGATCGGCGACAAGTGCGGGGCACATACTTTTCCGGTGATCGAAAGCGGCAATCCGACGGCGGTGGTCGAGCATGAGGCGACGACCTCGAAAATTTCCGAGGAGCAGCTTTTCTACTGCAACCAGCGGGGGCTTACGACCGAGGATGCCGTAGGGCTGATCGTCAATGGTTACGCCAGGGAGGTGCTCAACAAACTGCCGATGGAGTTCGCCGTCGAAGCCCAGAAGTTGCTGGCCATCAGTTTGGAAGGTTCGGTAGGGTAGTTTGTCGGAGGAATTTCCGCCGGTTTCCGGGTAGAAACGGAGTCGGCGGTGTGTTTATGAATGTAAAAAAAAGTAAAATAATATGCTTTCAGTCAAGAATTTACGGGCGCAAGTCGCCGGAAAAGAGATATTGAAGGGCATCGACCTCGAGGTGAAGGCCGGCGAGGTACATGCCATCATGGGACCGAACGGCTCGGGCAAGAGCACGCTGGCTTCGGTGCTGGCCGGGAACGAGAAATTCACGGTCACGGGCGGCGAGGCGACCTTCCTGGGGCAGGACCTGCTGTCGCTGCCCATCGAGGAGCGTGCCTGCATGGGGCTGTTTCTCGGATTTCAGTACCCGGTGGAGATTCCGGGCGTGTCGATGGCCAACTTTATGAAGATGGCCGTGAACGAACAGCGCAAGTTCCGGGGTGAGAAACCGCTTGCGCCGGCCGAGTTTCTGAAGTTGGTGCGGGAGAAGAGCGCCATCGTGGAACTGGACTCCAAATTGATTTCCCGTTCGGTGAACGAAGGGTTCTCGGGCGGTGAGAAGAAGAAGAACGAGATCTTCCAGATGGCGATGCTCGAACCGAAGTTGGCGATTCTCGATGAAACGGACAGCGGTTTGGACATCGATGCGCTGCGCATCGTCGGTATGGGCGTCACCAAATTGCACCGGTCGGACAATGCGACGATCGTCATCACCCACTACCAGCGCTTGCTGGATTATATCGTGCCCGACTTCGTGCATGTGCTCTACAAGGGGCACATCATCTATTCGGGCGACCGTTCGCTGGCGCTCAAATTGGAGAAAGAGGGGTACGACTGGCTTATCAACGATTATAAGGAGTAGCCATGGAGTGGACCGATATTTTCAGCGGCCCGGCTTTCGAGCCGGTCAAGAGCCGCGAACTGCACCTCGGAAAGGATTGCGACCTGTCGCGTCCGTTGGTGGTGCGGGATACCGATAAACTGACCGTCGAGGTCGCGGGCGGAGCCGCACTCCGGCTGGTCGTGCTGCATACGAAGCCCTGTCAGGCGGAGATTCGTATCAAGCTGCTCGAAGGGGCGGATGCGGAGCTTGTCCAGCTTTTCTCGGCCGAGGCATTCGTCGATTTTCAGGTCGAGCAGGCTGCCGGGAGCAAGTTTCGCATGACGGCGTGCCAGTTCACCAGTGCGAATGTGCGTTACCGGTTCGATCTGAACGGACGGGAGGCTTCCAATGAGCTGGACGTGCTGTTTCTCGCGTTGGAGCAGGATCACTGCGTGGTCGATCTGCGTACCAACCATCTGGTCCCGGACTGTACGAGCCGGTCGCTCATCAAGGGCGTCGCTTCGGGGACCGGCCGTGGTGAATTCTGCGGATTGGTTTATGTGGCGCCGGATGCCCAGCATACCGATGCCCAGCAGCAGTGCCGTAATATTCTGTTGAGCCGTACTTCGCGCATTGATGCGCGTCCACAACTGGAAATTTACGCCGACGACGTGCGTTGCAGTCACGGAGCGACGGTGGGACAGATGGAGGACGAAGCGATTCTCTACATGCGTCAGCGCGGTCTGAAAGAGGAACAGGCACGGCGCCTGCAGATCGAAGGTTTCGCGGCGGACGTGGTCGGGCGCTGCCGGATCGAAGCCGTGAAAGAGATATTGACCGATGCCGTTGTCCGGCATTTGGATAAAATATAGCGTTATGTTCGATGTGGAAAAAGTCCGGCGGGACTTCCCGATTCTCGGGGTGCGCGTGTATGACAAGCCGTTGGTTTATCTGGACAGCGGTGCTACGGCGCAGAAACCCGAGTGCGTGATCGAAACGGTCGATCGCCTGCACCGGGAGTCGAATGCCAATATCCACCGGGGGGTTCATTTTCTTTCGGAGGAGGCTACCGAGATGTACGAGGCTGCCCGGGCTCGTATCGCCGAGTACATCGGTGCGGAAGCCCGGGAGGAGGTCGTTTTCACGGCCGGAGCTACTGCGTCGCTCAATACGGTGGCGTATGCATGGTGCGAACGTTTTCTCCGGGCGGGCGACAATATCGTGGTCAGCGAGATGGAGCACCATTCCAATATCGTTCCCTGGCAGCTTGTCGCCGAGCGCAAGGGTGCCGAAATCCGCGTGCTGCCTTTCGACGAGGAGGGGCGCCTGATGACCGAGCGCCTGCCGGCGCTGCTCGACGGCCGTACCCGCGTGGTGGCGGTGACGCAGGCTTCCAATACGCTGGGCACGCGGCCCGATCTGCGTCCGGTGATCGACGAGGCTCACCGGGTCGGTGCGGTCGTGGTGGTGGACGGATGTCAGGGTGTCGTGCACGGCGGTGTCGATGTGAAAGCGCTGGACTGCGATTTTTACGCCTTCTCCGGTCATAAACTCTATGCCCCGACGGGTATCGGCGTGCTGTACGGCAAGCGGGATTTGCTCGACTGGATGCCTCCGTTTCTCTCCGGCGGCGACATGGTCGATCGGGTGTCGTTCGAAAAGACGACTTTTGCACCTGTTCCATTGAAATTCGAAGCGGGTACGGCCAATTTCGTGGGGGCGATCGCGCTGGGCGAAGCGGTGCGCTATGTCCGGCAGTTCGATGCGGCGGAGGTCGAGGCGCATGAACGGGCGCTGCTGCTGCGTGCTACCGAAGGGCTGGAGCGAATCCCCGGCCTGCGGATTTACGGTACGACGCCGGACAAGTGTGCGATCGTATCGTTCAATGTCGAGGGGGTGCATCCCTATGATATGGGCATGATCCTCGACAAGCTCGGCATCGCCGTTCGTACGGGACAGCACTGTGCCGAGCCGGTGATGACGCATTACGGAGTTACGGGTATGTGCCGGGCTTCGTTCGCGATGTATAATACGCTGGCGGAAGCCGACGCCCTGGTCGCCGGGGTCGAGCGGGCCGTGAAGATGCTTAAATAGCAAGGATATGCTGATAGTATTGGAAGGACTGGACGGCGCCGGGAAATCGACCCAGGTGGAACTTGTGCGCCGCATGTTTGCCCAAGAGGGGGTGGAGAGCCATTTTCTCCATTTTCCGCGTTTCGACGCGCCGGTGTACGGCGAGCTGATCGCCCGCTTCCTGCGGGGTGAACTCGGGGCTGTGGACAAGGTCGATCCTTATCTGGTCGCTCTGCTTTTCGCCGGTGACCGGGCCGATGCTGCCGCGCAGTTGCGCTGTTGGCTCGATGCGGGCCACGCCGTCGTGCTCGACCGGTATGTCTATTCGAACGTGGGGTTCCAGTGCGCCAAATTGCCTGCCGGGGACCGGCAGGAGGAGCTGCGGCGGTGGATCCTCGACCTGGAGTTCGGCTATTACGGAATTCCCCGTCCGGACGTGTCGCTGTTTCTGGATGTGCCTTTCGCCTTTACGGAGAAAAAGCTCTCCGAGGTACGCGAAGGCGACGACCGCGAATACCTGAAAGGGGAACGCGACATCCATGAGGCATCGCTCGACTTGCAGCGTCGTGTGCGGGAGGTTTACCGTGCAGCCGCTGCTGCGGACGACCGCCTGCGGATTATCGATTGCAGCGATGCGCAGGGCGGGATGGACTCTCCCAATGCGATTTTCGCCCGCATCCGCACCGAGATAGAACGTTTTCGGTAAGCGAGGGCAGAGCCCGCAAGCGGTCTCTGCCGAGCGAAGAAAACGAAGAAGTCAATTCAACGTTTTCGGTAAGCGGGGCAGAGCCGAATTTGTGTGGATTGTGCCGGGTGGAGAAAACGAAGCGTGGAATTAGTGTATGAGATGAGCGCCTTTTCGAATGATGCCGGAGAAGTGCCCGGAGGGGCGGTTCGGTATATTCGATAAGCGGATGAGTCGTTTTGTCCGTGTCCCGACGGATGCGGAGCGTTGAGCGAAAAGGGAGTCCGGAAAAAGTCGGCAATCCGAAACGGCTTTGCGGGACGCTCGGACGCAGACCGAAAGGCGGGAAGTTTTGAGTTTTAACGATGAGAACGACTCCGGACGAGTGCGGGATGCCTGCGGAGAAAATGAAGAAAAGATCGTATATAACCTGTTCGAAAATGATGAAACCTATGCTGTCGCAACGGGCCCGGAGCCTGATTACCGGAGTTTGCCGCCTGGTGCTGGCCGTCGTGTTCATCGTGTCGGGCTTTACGAAGGTGATCGATCCCTGGGGAACGTCGATCAAGATCAACGAATACCTCACGATTTACGGGTTCGATTATCTGATTCCGGCCAGCATGGTCTTTTCGATTTGGCTGTGCGGCGCCGAGATGATGATGGGTTGCATGCTGCTTTGCAAGGTGCGTATCCGGCTGGTGTCGATCTTCGCTCTGGTGTCGATGCTTTTCTTTACGATCCTTACCTTTTTGAGTGCGACGTTCATCCCGGTAGAGGACTGCGGCTGTTTCGGTGAGGCGATCAAACTCTCCCCCTGGGAAACATTCTTCAAGAACCTGGCCTTGCTGCCGATGGCGGCCGTCGTGTGGGCTTATTACCGGAACGATAAGATTCTTGCCTTCCGCCGTTCGGAGGTCGCATTGACGGTTTTTTTCTTCCTTCTGACGATGGGGCTGGGGTTCTATTGCTATTGTCATCTTCCGTTGATCGATTTTCTGCCGTATAAGATCGGGGTGAATATCCGCGAGGAGATGCACGCCTCTTCTGCGGCCGGTCCCGAGGGAGAGTTGCAGACCGTGCTGGTTTATCGCAATCGCATGACGGGGGAGGAGCGGGAGTTTGCGCTCGATGATACGGAGTGGCAGGACGATACGGTCTGGGAGTGGGTCGATACGAAAATTCTGGGAGAGGTACCGGAGATGAATCCGATGATCGAGGAGTTCGCTCTGCGCAATGGCGCGGAAGATGTGACCGACCGGGTGCTCGCTACTCCGGGACGGCTCTATTTGATCTGTGTGACGCGTTTCGACTGCATCGGCCGCAGGTGCGAGGATCGTTTGGAGCGGCTCGTGGAGCGTGCGTTGCAGGAAGGGGCGCATGTCGTCTGCATCACGCCCGAACCCTTGCAGGGAAACGCCATCCATTCGTTCGGGAAAAGCACGCCGGTTCCTTGCTACAACATCGATGGATCGACGCTCAAGACCATGTTGCGGGCTCATACGGGTATTGTCGTGCTCGACGACGGGGTAATCGCCGACAAGCGGAACTGTCGGGACATAGACTGAATCGGGCGTCAGTATTTCCGGTGCTATGCGCGGAAGCCGGGGTTGCTCCGGGCTGCGGAGGCGAGGGGTGAGTTCGGGTTCCCGACCTGCCGAGTACCGGGACAGACGTTCCGGGTATTATCGGAAGTAGAGAATATGCGGAAGGGCGATTCCTTCCGATAAAAGGCGGTGTGTCATAAAGGCGCACTGCTGCGTCATTATCGGGATGCGGGCGAAGTCATTTACGGCAGTAAATTCCTGTCGCCCTTACCCTCAATGCCTTGCCTTGCATCCATTCTGACAATCCTTAAGGGCTGTGCCTGAAACTTTCATTTCGACACAGCCCTTTCGTCGCTTTTTCGTAATTTGTAGTGCTTCGGCCTATTTCGTATTGACGATCGCGATTTCGTCGGCTACCGGAGCGATCTTGCGCAGCATCTGCACGCCGCCGCAATGTTTGTCGTGGGCCAGGTTGATGGCCCGGCTTACTTTCATCTGGTCGTTTTCGCATTCGCATTGTACGTTATAGACGATGCGGAAAGACTTGAAGACGCTGCTCGATTGTACGGTTTCCGTGTCGAGTTCACCCGATATGCTGAGTTCGAAGCGGGTCGGAGATACGCGCTCCTTTTCCATGATCGCCATCGCGGTCATGCCTGCGCAAGTTACGCCGGCCAGCAACATCAGCTCTTTGGGATTTAGTTGGTCGCATTTCTTGTTTCCTTCGAGGACATAGGTCCGTGCCGAAGTCATCTGTATAGTTACCTGTTGGATCATAACGATAAATTTTTAGGTTGAATTTTCTTTTTTTGTTTTTATCCGGCAGAATACGCAGGCGGTTTTTGCCTTCGTTCGTCGAAAAGATTCTTTTTTCTTTTCTGTCGGGCAACAATCGTTCCCAAATGGTGCGTCTGCCCCGGGAAATCGTTATCTTTACGGGAAATGACTCCGATTTGAACGAATGCACGGGACTGGGGCTAAATAAATTTGGCGCTGGGCCCGGCTTTCGCTATCTTTGTAGAAGATAGGATTCGGTTCGGCAATTTTCGAGAGCAAGTTCTCTTGGTTACCCTCGCTTTTCACTATCTTTGCAGAAGATCGGAGGCGGTTCGGCAATCTTTGCGTGCAAGCCCGCACGATTGCCCTCACCTTTCACGATCTTTGACATAGTCTTAGATAGGATGCGCCTCGGAAAATTGGGAACAAGTTTCCATTTTTCTCTCGGCTTTCACTATCTTTACCGAAAAAATATTTCGATTCGGACAGGAAGCGCCTCGGGCAGCGCTGAACAGGTCGGACTTACCACCGGGTGTTCGCTATCTGCGTTCGAATTATTGTGTGTGCGTTATGAAGAGAAACATCCTGTATTTATTGTCGATAGGCATTTGCCTGTTCACTTGTGTCGGGAGCCATGCTGCGGCACCGGAAACCCGGGCGCATCTGGAGCGGGGGCGTTCGCTTTTCGATCACGGGCGCTGGACGGATGCCCGTTATGAGTTGCTGAAGGCCCGCGAGGGAGCGGACCGGGACGACCGGCTTACGCTCCAGCAGATCGATTATCAGTTGGCGGTTTGTGCCTTGAAGCTCGGCAGCCGGGATGCCGAGGCGATGCTCGCCGACTTTTCCAAGCGTTATCCCGAGTCGGTTTACAACAACGACCTGCGGTTCGCCCAGGGGTTGCTTTATTGCAGCCGGTCGGAGTATGATAAGGCGCTCGCATGTTTCGGACGGGTGAACTACCGGGCTTTGGACAGAACCCGGCGCGAGCAGTACGACCTGCGCATGGGATATATCGAATTCGGCCGGGATGACTACGATCGGGCGATGACCTATTTCGACCGGATCAATCCCCAAAGCGAATTTTACGATCACGCTCTCTATTATAAGTCCTACATCGCCTATGCGCGGGAACAGTACGACTGGGCCAGAAGCGGGTTCGAACGATTGCTTAAAAGCGAGGCTTACGGGGAGGTAGCGCCCTATTACCTGCTGCAAATCGAGTTCAAGCAGGGGAATTACCGCTACGTGGTCGAGAACGGCGAAGAGTTGATCCGCCGGGCATCGCCCCGCCAGCGGGCCGAACTCTCGCGGGTCATGGCCGAAGCGTGGTTCCGCCTGGGCGAATATTCCAAACCGCTGGATTACCTCGACGCTTTCGTGCAGGCCGGCGGAGAAATGGGCCGGGATGAAAATTATCTCTACGGATTCTCCCTCTACCGTACGGCCCGCTACGACGATGCCGCAGAGTATCTGCGCAAGGCGTGCGGAGCCGACGACGCTCTGACGCAGAACGCCTCCTACCACCTGGCCGACTGTTACTTGCGCGGCGGGGACAAGCAGCAGGCGATGCAGTCGTTCGCCATGGCTTCGAATGCCGAATTCGATTCCGCGATTGCCGAGGACGCGCTGTTCAATTATGGAAAATTGCAATATGAACTGGGGGGCGGACGTTTCAACGAAGCGATTCAGGTACTCAACCGCTATGTCGCCCAGTATCCGTCGTCGCCCCGTGTACGCACGGCCAAAGAGCTGTTGGCGGCGGCCTATTACAATTCGCACAATTACGACGAAGCATACGAGATCATCGCTTCCTATCCCGATCCCGATGGCGACCTGCTGGCCGCCAAGCAGAAGATCGCCTATTTCCGCGGCTTGAGCGCACTGGAAAAGGGCGATACGCAGGGGGCCGGGCGTTATCTGGCGGAGTCCGCCCGTATCGGAATCAGTCCCAAATACAATGCGCTGGCAACCTTTTGGCAGGGTGAAATCGCTTACGGCAGGGGAAATTACGACGTTGCTCTGCGCGATTACGAGTCCTACCTGAAGCGGGCGCCGAAAACCGAGCCCGAATATGCGATGGCTTTCTACAATACGGGGTATTGCCACTTCTCGAAGGAGAATATGCCCCGGGCGCGGGAGTCGTTCGTTCGCTTCATCGAATTGTATCCCACTCAGGACGGTTATCGCACGGATGCCCGCAATCGTCTGGGCGACACCTACTATTCGGATCGCCAGTTCGACGAGGCGTTGAAGTATTACGGACAGGCTGCGGCCGCGTCCGACGACGGAGCGGATTACGCTCGCTACCAGCGGGCCGTTACGCTCGGTATTCTGGGACGTACATCTGAAAAAATCAAGGCGTTGCAGCAGATTATCCGCGACGGCAGGGGAGATTACCTCGACGATGCGACTTACGAACTGGGCCGGACTTTCGTAGCGCAGGAGCGCTACCGCGAGGGGGCCGCAGTGCTCGAACCTTTCGTCGAAACCTATGTTTATTCGCCCTACCGGAGCGCCGCGTTGTCCGAGTTGGGACTGGCTTACCTGAACCTGGGCGACAAGAAAAAGTCGCTTTCCTACTATGATATGGTGGTGAAGACCGCTCCCCAATCCTCCGATGCCAAGGATGCCTTGCAGGGGATTCGGGATATTTACGTCTCCGAAGGAGATGCCGGCGGTTATTTCGATTATGCCCGGAAGAGCGGTGTCGAAGGGGACCTTACGGCCATGTCGCGTGATTCGCTTTCGTTCGCTGCCGCCCGCCGGATCTATCTTTCGGGCGAGCCTGCGTCGGCGGCCAAGTCGCTGCGCAGTTATCTCGAAAATTATCCCAAGGGATATTATACGGCCGATGCGCTCTATTGCTTGAGCGATTGCTACCTGAAGACGGGCGAACGATCCCGTGCGATCGAAACGCTCGCGGCTCTGGCCGATGCGGGACAGAATCAGTACACGCATCGGGCTTTGAAGATGCTGGCTGGAATGACTTTTGCCGATGAACGCTTTACGGAAGCCGCGGCGGCTTACCGCAAATTGGCCGATGCCGAAAGCACCGCTGCCGGAAAAGCCGAGGCCATGAACGGCTACGTCCGTGCGACGATCGCGGCGGGGGACGAGGAGCGGATTC
>ENA-OXZV01000123-OXZV01000123.1-human-gut-metagenome-genome-assembly--contig:-NODE-123-length-16761-cov-5.808871_pt1 | contig 16761 bp, 21 predicted proteins | sample MGYA00244514_ERZ652813 | MGnify/ENA primary metagenome ERZ652813 (study PRJEB26926, sample SAMN06164426) | human gut metagenome | biome: ENVO:00009003; feature: ENVO:2100002; material: ENVO:00002003... | reverse complement strand
CGAGATCCTGAGATGTCTCGTGGGCTCGGAGATGTGTATAAGAGACAGATATGAAGTTAGAAGAAAATGATGATTGCCTGACTGGTTTAACTATGGACTATAATGAATTTATCACTGGGCAATCTACTCTGACTCCGGCTCAAATGTATAATATAACACAAAGTTATAAAAAAACTGGCGATCCAGAGATGATTCCTATGAGTTTTACTTATGCATATGCCATTACATGTTGGAAGGCCCAGGGTAGCGAATATGGAAAAGTCTTATTGTTTGAAGAAAATTTCCCGTTTAAAAAAGATGAACATCAAAAGTATTTATATACTGGAATCACACGGGCCTCGGATAAAGTCGTCTTAATTACTAAGTGAGCGGCCGGCGGTTATGAGAACGTAGAACCGGACGGCCGCGCTTGACTTTTAATCAAAAATATGATATAATATAAATATATAAACAGTAAAGGGGGATGATATTATATGAAGATGAGCTATCCCGGCAGTCTTCATAATTAACCATACGGATTTTAGTAACATCCGACTCAGGGATTCTATTAATCGGTATCAAGAGTTAATAGATTATGCTGTAGAGCTAGGACATAGCTGTATAGCTATTACTGAGCATGAATGTGTATCAAATTCTGTACAGGTTTTGAAGTATTATAAAGAAATTAAAGAAAAACATCCCAATTTTAAAGTTATCCTTGGTAACGAAATCTATCTTTGCCGCGATGATTTAGAGGCAAATACTTATATTAAAAAACAGGATAAGTTCTTTCATTTTATTCTTCTAGCGAAAGATGCTATTGGGCATCAATAGATCCGAGAAATTTCTTCCCGTGCTTGGATGCGTTCTTTTATGGATGGAAGAATGCGGCGAGTGCCTACGCATTATGCAGACCTCGAAGAAATTATCGGCAAAAACCCCGGCCATGTGATTGGCTCTACCGCCTGTCTAGGAGGTTTTTTACCTTCAGTAATTGTTACACAGAAAGAAGAACCGAATTGGGATTGTAAACCGACGGTCAATTCTTGGTTAGAAAAAATGCAGAATATTTTCGGAACAGAAAATTTTTATCTTGAAATGCAACCTCCAGCGCACAAAAACAATGAGCAAGATTATGTTAACCAGTATTTGTATAATTTAGCTATTGAAAAAGATATTCCTTATATTATAACTACTGATAGTCATTATCTGAAAAAAGCTGATGCATCTCTTCATAAAGCATATCTTAACTCTCAAGATGGCGAGCGTGAAGTTGATAGCTTTTATGCAACTACATATATGATGGATACTCAGGAACTGGAAAAATATTTTTCCGTATCTCCTGATATTAATATGGAATTCGCATATCAAAATATTCAGCATATAGCAGACCAATGCGAAGATTATGATTTAACTCGTCCATTAAAGATTCCTCAATTGAAATGGAAAAGTAGTAATACAGAAGTCTCAGAACAATGGCAGAAGTTAATCCCGATGCTTTCAACTTTTATTTCTTCTGATTATCCCGGTGATAAGCTACTAGCACAACTCTTGGTGGAGAAAATCGAGTCAGATCCTCGGCTACAGGAGCAGAAAATTTATGATGCGGTAGAAGAATGTTTAAATATGACATGGGAATCTTCTATTATTAATAAAACACACTGGTCAGCTTATTATCTGAATCTTCAGCGTATTGTAGAGGAGTGCTGGAATGCAGATACTATTGTTGGAGCTGGACGTGGTTCAGGTGTCGGATTTATTTTGCTTTATCTGTTAGATATCGTACAAATTAATCCTCAATGGGAAACTACTAAGACTTTTGCCTGGAGATTTCTTAATCCTAGCCGTGTATCAGTCTTGGACGTAGACGTGGATATTGAAGGATCCCGGAGAGCGATAGTTTTAGACCGGCTCAGAAAAGTATATGGAGAAGATCGCGTTGCAAACGTTTTGACCCTCGGTACAGAAAAAGCAAAAAGCGCCATCCTAACAGCAGCGCGAGGCATTGGTATGGATGTTGATGAAGCTCGCAATATTGCCGCCATGGTCCCTGAAGATAGAGGCCAAGCACGAACACTTAAACAGTGTTTCTACGGAGATGCAGAAGCTGGCTATAAGCCAATAAGCAGTTTTGTCAAAACGATGAAAGCTAATCCACAGCTTTGGGAACTTGCACAAAGAATTGAGGGCCTTGTCTGTAGAATCGGTATACACGCCGGTGGAGTGATTTTCGTAGATGAACCTTTTACCAATTCAACGAGTTTGATGCGGGCGCCTGATGGAACCATAATTGTCGGTTATGATCTTCATACTTCAGAGGCTTGTAGTCTTATTAAGTATGATCTATTGAGTGTTGAAGCACTTGATAAAATTCATATCTGTTTAGATTTATTACGTGATTATGGATATATTGAAGATGGCTCATTAAAAGAGCGTTATGAAAAAACTATCGGTATTTACAATCTTGATAGAACATCACCTGATATGTGGAAGATGGTTTGGGAACATAAAATTCTCTCACTTTTTCAGATGGAAAAACAAAGCGGCATTAAAGGAATTGCTACTTTGAAGCCAGCCTCTGTTGATGAATTGGCCGTCCTTAACTCTACAATTCGTCTAATGGCGCAGGAAGGCCAAAACGAAATGCCCACAGATAAATTGGCAAGATTTAAAAATTCTCCCAAAGCGTGGGATAAAGAACTCGAATTGCATGGATTGGGGCCGGCCGATAAAAAGATTCTTCAGCCGGTACTTCAGAACTCATATGGTCTGTGTATTACGCAGGAACAATTCATGGAATTGGTACAATTGCCAGAATTAGGAGGATTCTCTTTGACCTTCGCTGACTCTCTTCGCAAAGCTATCGCCAAAAAGAATCCCGCTGCCTACGATAAATTGACAGAAGAATTTTATGAAACCACTGCGAAAAAACATATTAACCCAGCCCTTGCGAAGTATGTATGGGACGTGCTAATCGCCATGAGTCGCGGCTATGGATTCAACGCGTCGCACACGTTGGCATATTCACTGATAGGTCTTCAAGAAATGAATCTCGCCTATCGTTTTCCAATTATTTTTTGGAATTGCGCCTGTTTGATTAATGATAGTGGTAATACTATTGTCGTGGAAGATAGCGAAGATGAAGATAGTGAAGAAAATATAAAAACTCAAGGTACAGATTATACTAAACTCGCCCGCGGAATTAGTAAAATGAAAGATGAAGGCGTTAATATTAGTTTGGTAGATATTAATAAATCTCAATATACTTTTGTGCCAGACGTAGAAAATAATACTATTTGGTGCGGATTAAAGAGTTTACTTAATGTCAATGATGAATTAGTTTATGAAATCATTAAAAAACGGCCTTATACATCACCGCAGGATTTTTTGACGCGGGTAAAACCCAAACGGCAAGCCATGATTTCTCTTATCAAAGGCGGTGCTTTTGATGAAATGGTAGATCGTAAAAAGTGCATGGCTTGGTATATTTGGACTGTATGTGATAAAAAAAGCCGCATTACTTTACAAAATATGCCCTCTCTGATGAAATATAATCTAGTACCCGAAGATGCATAGGAACTCAAAACCGCTCATCGTATATATGAGTTTAATCGTTATTTAAAAGCTGTCTGTAGAGAAAAGGCGGCTGATCTTTATTATACTCTTGATACTCGCGCAATTAACTTCTTAACCGAAATCGGAAAAGACATTTATATTGAAACACGAAATCAGGAACTAGTGTTAGAGGCAAAGCGGTGGGATAAACAGGTTTATCAGCCATGGATGGATGTTTACAGAAAATGGATTAAAGAAAATCATGATACTATTCTGCAAAATTTAAACGACACGATTTTCTTAGAGGACTGGCGTAAAGCCGTGGGTAAAAATAATTACTCGGCTTGGGAAATGGAAGTTTTATGTTTCTATTATCATAAGCACGAATTGTCTAATATGAACTTTTCTAAATACGGTATTGTTAATTTTAATACTTTGCCTGAAGAACCAATAATTGAGCATTCATATTATAGAGGAAACTACTTAGTTAATATTTATAAACTGAGTAAAATTTGTGGTACTTGTATTGCGAAGAATAAATCAAAGAGTATTGTCACGGTACTTACTCCTACCGGTGTTGTGGACGTAAAATTCCCTAAAGAGTATTTTACCCTATATGATAAACAAATCTCTGAAAAGCAACCCGATGGTACTAAGAAGGTTATGGAGCGCAGTTTCTTTAATCGCGGCAATATGATTATGGTATTAGGTATGCGCAGAGACAATCTCTTTATAAGCAAAAAATATGCTAATCTATCCACCCATCAATTATATAAAATTGAACAAATAGAACCTAATGGTGATGCTGTATTAAGACATGACAGATATAAAGGAGAAATGGAAGAGGACGATGGATAAGAAAAAAACAAAAATTGTGGCTTTATGTGGAAAAGCAGGTGCGGGCAAAGATTTTTGTCTGCACCAGCTAATGATACGTTATCCCGAATGGCATGAAATTATTAGTTGTACCACTCGGCCGCCCAGAGAGGGAGAAAAAGAAGGAGTAAACTATTATTTTCTTTCCTCGGACGAGTTTAAAGAGCGGCTGTTTAATGGCGATATGTTAGAGGCTACTGTTTTTCGCGGATGGAGCTATGGGACTGCCTTTAGCGCCTTAAATGAGAATACTATTAATTTAGGCGTCTTTAATCCCGCGGGTGTAGAAAGACTTCTTGATTATCCGGAGCTTGATGTGTGTATCATAGAGATTACGGCCGACGATAAAACGCGCCTTTTACGGCAACTTAGTAGAGAACAGAATCCCGACGTACATGAAATCGTGCGACGGTTCGGCACTGATGAAGAAGATTTTGATGATTTTCATAAAGAAGTTATAGATAATAGATACACAATTATGAATAGCACAAATGAAACTACTACTGTAGTAAATAATCTAATTCTTTGTATTCAAGAGCATTTCAAAGAGGCATAAATATGAATTATTTAGAAAAGCTTCGTTATTTAGAATACTACGCTTATCGCATTAATAAGCAAAAGGGGTGCCCGCGCCCTGTCTCTAATCAGGCGGTAATATGCGGCGTGGTTAGTAAATCACAAAAAAAAGGCTGCCACTATTATGCAACGAGTAGGTGCTACTCCTATACGTTCTGGAAAAGGCGGCCCTTATGAATGGGAGCTTGATGGGGAACGTTGGATATGGCTTAATGCTTCTAACGCTTGCCGCGGATATAGATTATATAAATGTTATCTTGATGCTATGCTTGATTTAGAAGCCATACAGCAGATTGTATGGCCCGCACTTGTATATTATTGTTGTGAATTAAAAATTGTAGATACCACAAAATTCTAACACAATATGTGGTATCTTTTGGGCAAAAGTGAAAAAGATATATACAAGAATTTTCATATATATTGAACAGCCTAAACATAGAAAGGGGAGAAATCATATATGAAAGTAATTAAACGAGATGGGACAATAGTCCCATTTGATATAGAAAAAATTATTGTGGCTATCAATAAGGCATTTGTCGAAGTGGATGGCGCTTTGTACGAAGAAGATACCGCAAATGATATAGCCTATGAAATCGGCTGTAAAGTCGCAAATATGACAGATTGCATTTCTGTAGAGGAGATACAAGATCTTGTCGAAGATTATTTAATGCGTTCAGAGCGGCGTGATGTAGCACGAGCTTATATCCGCTATAGATACAAGAAAGAAGTCGCTCGTAATAAAAAAGATGATTTTATTTAGGCGATTCGAGAAAAGCTTGATGCATCTGATATTAAGAATCAAAATGCTAATGTTGATGAAGCATCATTTGGCGGCCGCACAGGAGAAGCTAGCAGTGTAGTAACAAAACAGCTTGCTCTAGATTATCTTATATCGCCAATGGCGCGCAAAAATCATCTAAATAATGAGATTTATATACATGATCTTGACAGCTACTATGTAGGTAGTCATAATTGTTTAAGTATCCCATTTGATGACTTGCTTGCTAACGGATTTAATACCCGTCAAACAGATGTGCGGCCAGCGGGTTCTGCGAATACCGCATTCCAACTTGTGGCGGTTATTTTTCAGCTTCAAAGTCTGCAGCAATTTGGGGGTGTCTCCGCAACCCATTTAGACTGGACTATGGTTCCTTATATTCGTAGAAGTTTTTATAAACACTTCTTAGACGGGGTTAAATACTGCCAAAAAGGCCAGATGATTGGATTAATGGGAGTTTACGAAGATTTTGATTTATCTGATGCAAAAGAAACATGGATTAAAACTCGAGCCTCTATTAATGATGATGTATTTGTTAGAAATGAAATAGCTTATAAATATGCTATGGATATGACTATTAAGGAAGTTCACCAGGCAGCCGAAGGGCTTTTCCACAATCTTAATACGCTTTAGTCGAGATCCGGCAACTAGCTGCCATTTACCTCTATCAATTTTGGTACTTGCACATTACCAGAAGGACGAATGGTTACTAAAGCGCTGTTAGAAGTGTCTATTGAGGGATTAGGCCATTTACATCGGACAAGCATCTTTCCTTGCTCTATCTTTCAATGTATGAATGGTGTTAATAGAAAACCCGGAGATCCAAATTATGATTTATACCAATTAGCTCTTAAATCGACAGCTCAACGTCTCTACCCCAATTATGCCAACGTAGATTGGTCAGGCAATGCAGGATATGATGTTAATGACCCCAAAACATACTTTTCTACAATGGGTTTAGAATAAACTTAGCTCATTTAAAATCTTTTGAACTGCGCCCGCAGGTGTGGTATTTTTTAAATACTGCTAACGGTTAGGTCTAGAACAGATGAGACCGTGCTAAAATTCATTATAATTTACTGCTCAAGAAAGGAGGAAAAATAATGTGGATATATAAAGTTACAAATATACAAAATAATAAAATTTATATTGGGCAATCAAGTCGCAATGTAAAAGAGCGAATATCAAGACATTTTAATGATGCGGAATCGGGCCGATTGGATACTCATTTCTGTCGAGCCATACGTAAATATGGACGCGAATCATTTATATGGGAAATCATTGATGAAGCGGAAACTCAAGAAGGATTAAATCAAAAAGAGCATTATTGGATTGACTATTATAATACGGTTAATGAAGGATATAATGAAACAGATTCTATATTGAAATGTGGCGGCAATACCTATTTAAATAAAACGCCCGAAGAAATGGATGCCATTAAAGAAAAAATACGGCAAAGTAAATTAGGAGATAAAAATCCTAATCACATTAAAGTAAAACAGATAAATGTTGAAACTGGTGAAGAGATGATTTTTGGTTCCCAAATGGAAGGAGCCAGATACCATCATGTGAAGAATAAAGATTTTATTGCAAAAAGATGTTCTGGGCAAATTACAACGCCATACCATGGCATTTATATGTTTGAATATTATAATGAATAAAGTGTATCGACTATCCCTGATGAATGTAAGGGAGTAGGATGAGAGATAGGCACTCACTCGAAGCGGAAGACAACTCCATTTTTATGGAATGAAGATATAGTCAGTGCCCATGGGGACATGGGGTAAACACGTGCAGAACTGCAAATGGATATGACATTAATGGTTTTGGCCAACTAAAAGACGGTAGAGGGAATATTTGCCCTGTAACGATCATTATGCCGACATTAGCAATGGAAGCAAAAGAAGAGTATAATACCGATGTAATGATGAATAGAGGCGATAAATCTCTTATTGATCTTTTCCTTAATATTCTTAATGAAAAAATCTATGAAGCAAAAGATATGTTAATTGAGCGTTTTGAGTATATTTGTTCTCAAAGTCCGGCATCTGCAAAATTTATGTATGAAAATAATGTAATGGCGGGATATATACCAGAAGAAGGAATCCGCAGCGCCCTTCGCCACGGAACTCTCGCAATTGGCTAGCTAGGCCTCGCAGAGACACTAGAAATTTTGGTTGGATGTAATCATACTTCCGCAAAAGGCATGGCTCTAGCAAAACAAATTGAAGCTCTTTTTAAGCAACGTTGTGCCGAGTTTAAAGAAGAATATAAGCTTAACTTCGGAGTATATTTCACGCCCGCCGAAAATCTCTGCTACACCGCAATGAAAAAGTTTAAAGACAAATACGGAATTATTCCAAACGTAAGTGATAAAGAGTTCTTTACCAATTCGATCCATGTACCAGTTTGGGAACAAGTATCTCCCTTTGAAAAGATTGATATTGAAAGTCAATTAACGGGATATAGTTCAGCGGGTTGTATTACATATGTAGAATTAGATAGCAGCGTAAAGAATAATCTTAAAGCCTTGGAGCAAATCGTTAATTATGCAATGGATCATGATATTCCTTATTTTGCTTTGAATGTACCTTGTGACACCTGTCTTTCCTGTGGATTTACCGATGAGTTTAATGACCATTGTCCTGAATGCGGAAGTGAAAATATCCAACAACTACGTCGTGTGACTGGTTATTTAACTGGTAATTACAAGACAGCCTTTAATTTGGGAAAACAGGATGAAGTTTCTCAACGTGTGAAACATGTGGGGGTAATGGAATGAAATATGCCGGTATTATAAAAAACGATTTGGCCGCAGGCCCTGGAGTGTGTGTCTCTTTCTTTACCCAGGGCTGTCCGCATCATTGTCGCGGATGCCATAATCCTGAGACCTGGGACTTCGATGGAGGAAAAGAATTTACTCCCATAGTAATTGAGGAAATAGATAAGGCTCTAGATGCTAATAACGTTCATCGTGATTTTTGCCTCCTTGGAGGCGAACCGCTGTGTGATGAGAACCTTTTCTTGTCCCATCTTATTTTGGAACACGTTAAAATTATCCACCCAGAGGTAAAGACATATATATGGTCAGGATATACTTATGAACAACTTATGGAGCGTGCGGCGGCCAGTGCCTCGTTGCGACGAGTCTTGGAGCTTGCAGATATATTAATTGACGGTCCATTTATCCTAGAGCAACGCGATATCACGCTGCATATGAGGGGCAGCCGCAACCAACGTATTTGGGATTTAAAAACTAAAAAAGAGTTAAAGGAGCTAGAATAATGACAATTACTTTATGTGGCAGTACAAGATTTAAAGATACTTTCTTTCAGGTTGCAGAAGAATTGACTTTGGCAGGTCATATAGTTCTTATGCCGCTTGTCTTTCATCACGCCGACAATAAGGAGTTAACCACAAAGCAAAAAATTCAATTAGACAATTTGCATAAGCAAAAGATTGATATGAGCGATGCCATTTATGTAGTGAATCAAGATGGCTATATTGGCGAATCTACATTCGGTGAAATCGATTGGGCAGAGCGTAATAACAAACAAATTTTCTTTCTCGAAACTCCTGTTTCAGAAGACACTACTACAGAAGAGGAGGAAAAAGAATAATGAATATTTATTTAGCTGGCCCCATCTTTTTCTATGGAGATTACTTGCGCAACATCGAATGGGCCACTAAAATTCGCAAAGCATTTCCCGGCGCTTATGTATATTCTCCCGTTGAAAATACGGAAATTAATGGTGTTGAGGGTAAGAAAAAATTCGCTGACTCTCAAGCCATTGCCAATGGAGATAATGTACGTTTAGACACCACTGACATTCTCGTAGCCTGTATTGATGGTGACGTCTTACCATCGGGTACTTGTGCCGAAATAGGAAAATTTCATGAAAAGATTGTCCGCGGCGATAAGAAAGCAATAGTCGGCATTTGTACAGATACACGTCAGTGTTATTTAACCCACAGTGAGGCTAAAGATGAAGGCGGACGCTCGAGCCTCGGTGAACAGCAATATAGTTATCAGAATTTATATGTCACAGGCCTCATCAAACAGGCTGGGGTACTTGTATCAGATATAGATGAAGCAATTGCCGCAATTGCTGACTATAAAGAAAGGCTGGGTATTGATTAATGATTTATAACATTCAGGATAAACCGCCTATAGGAAAGCTGATAGCCTTTGCTTTGCAGATGCTCCTTAGCGTGTTTGTAGCCACGGCTTTAATCGCTCAAATTTGCGGCGTTCCAATGTCTGGCGCGCTGGTAGGAGCGGGCGCCGCCACATTGGTGTATATTCTAGTGACTAAGGGCAAATCGCCTATGTTTATTTCAAACAGCGGAGCCTTTGTAGCACCTGTTATGCTGGCTTTGGCGGCAGGCGGCTATACGGCGGTCGCAATCGGCGGTTTAACAACTTGTATAGTATATTGTCTTTTTGGTTTTATTTTTTCTAAAGTGCCGGTTGACAATATCTATAAGGTCTTTCCCAAAGCGCTCATAGGAGCAGTCACTGTGGTTATTGGCATTAACCTGATGCCATTTATCCTCACTTATGTACAGATCAATGGAGAAGCTAATATGTGGGGTGTAAGTGTAGCTTTACTTACTACTTTTGTGATCGCTGTTATTTCTCATTATGCTAAGGGTATGTGGAAAATACTTCCATTCTTAGTCGGCATTATGGTTGGATATATATATGCTGTAATTCTAACTGTCACAGGTATTTATCCAATAATTGATTTCTCAATCTTTGAGGGGATGAAACTTTTCCACACACCAACCTTTGCATTTATGCTTGTTGAGCCTATTAACTGGTCAATTGTGGCTTCTATTATTTTTGTTTATATAGCATATACAGTGTCAGCCATGATGGAATGCCTAAGCGACCATGCTGCTCTGGGCAATATTATTGGAGTTGATCTTTATCGTAGCCCAGGTCTCAATAGAATTTTCTGTGCTGAAGGACTTGCAAATCTCGCCTCTTCAACTTTGGGCGGCTTAGGTGCTTGCTCATATGGAGAAGGAGTTGCCTGTGTGGGATTCAGTAAGGTGGCATCTGTATGGGTCACAGGTTTAGCGGCTATTTTCCTGGCACTGCTTGGTTTCCTTGATCCGGTGCAGCTATTTATTGCTTCCATTCCTAGCTGTGTCTTTGCCGGTGCTGCCATTGTCCTTTATGGATTTATCGCCTGCTCTGGTATTAAAATGCTACAAACAGTCGATTTAAATATACAGAAAAACTTAATTATTGTATCATCCGTTCTTTCTCTAGGTATCAGTGGCCTCGTTGTAGGTGGAACAGCTTTTTCTTTGTCAGCTACAGCCCTCGCACTTGTAATGGGTATTATCTTAAATGCGATACTCAAAGAGAAGAAATAGGCTTGACTTAACCCAAAAAAAATGATATAATATCTATATAAAAAGTAATAAAGGAGAGAGCAAATAATGATTACTGTTCCGAGTAAAGAAATACTATTTGCTCTCCCACGAAAACCCAAAGAAAATGAGCTTGCTTGTGTTGAGAATTCTCACACTATTTATAGAGCTAATTCAGAGGGTAAGTGGGAAGAAGTAAAGGTAGATGGCGGTTTGACACTTAGTCTTTATGAATTAAATAAAACCGCTATGGCGCAAATGTCTGAAATGACAGCAGCGCAAAAGAAAGACGCAATAGAACTCATTCAAAAGTATACAAAAGAAGCAGCCGCTGGAACTTATTACATGCTGTTAGGGCGTGAAATAAATTATTACACTGTTTTTCCCGTTTTACCCGATAATCATTCTGCCACCCCTATAGCATCAACAGTACTGGAATGCGCAGCTAATGTCGGTAAAGTCGTAGATGTATCTCTTAATGATGTAAATGCGATTGAGATTTGGGTAAAGACACCAGATGATGCAGTATGTCTTGTTTTCTTTGACTATACAATGGGTGTAGTTCCAGTAAAGGTGGATTAAAATGAAAAAAATTATTTGTCATGTTGATTTATTTCAGCTAGAACAAACACCAGCTATCTTAGAAGATGGACAAGTGCGGCAGCTCGCCTCTTGTCCGCTAAAGAGTCTATGTGACAATATCATACAAGCTTGCTATGAGGAGAACGTAGAACACGTAACACTTTTTGGACTACATACTTACAATACTAAATTAGCAAATGAAATTCGAGAAGCAGAAATGTTAATGTATAACAAAAATAAAATAGAAATTGAGGTAATATAAAAACAATGGCAACATATTTAGTTAAAACTCAAGAAACTTATCGCGTTAGCACCGATGCAGAAGCTAACACTCTTATCAATGAAGCTAAGGAAGATCCCGGCTATACTCTTACTAAGTACAATTGTCAGTCTAAAGAAACCAAGTCTAAGGGCGAAATTATTGATGAATGGTATCAAGTAACTCTCTGTAAGGCATTTACTGAAGAGAAAGAACCAGACCGTAAAGTACATATTAATTATACCGAAGAGGAGCCTAATTATGGCACATTTTGAAAAAGTATCTCGATTCAAGAATCTCTCAATCGCCCTGCCCCAAAGAGGAACAACTGAGGCCGCGGGTTATGATTTATTTGTAGCAGAAGAAACTGTAATTCCTCCATATAAAGATTTACTTCATAATATGGAAGTTTCTGGCAATACATATGGTACTATATACACTTTGGAGCAAATGAAATAGCTCACTAAAATTACTGGATGTAAACCCACTCTGGTTTCTACGGGTATGAAATGTCAGTTAGAGCCGCATACTTATTTAAAAATTGTTCCTCGCAGTTCTACGCCGCTTAAGTATTGGCTTGTTATCGCCAATGGAGAAGGCATCATAGATGCCGACTACTTTAATAACCCGTAGAACGAAGGTGAGATCTTTTTGCAGCTCATTAACCTCAGCCCTTTCCCCATTAAGCTACAAGTCGGTGATTGCATCGCCCAAGGTATTATATGTAATTATGGATTAACTACAAATGATAAACCCATAGCAATTCGTGAAGGTGGCTTTGGGAGTACTACAAAATGAAAATATTAGCATTAGACCAAGCATCTTAGACTTCGGGATTTGCTATTATTGAAGACGGACACTTACTAGAAAGTGGAGCCTTTACGTTTACAGGCTCTCTTCCTTAGCGATTAGTAAAGATAAGAAAAAAAGTACAAGAGCTTATATAGCTTAATAATGTCAATAAAGTAGTTCTAGAAGATATCCAGCTTGAACGAGGTAATGTTGTTACTTATCGGGCTTTAGCAGAAGTAATCGGAGTACTTCAAGAACTTTTGACTGAAATGAAAATTCCTCATGAATTCGCGGCGGCCAGCTCGTGGCGCTCTAGATTGCGGATTAAGGGAACCGATCGTCCGACGCAAAAGAAAAATGCTTAGAAATTTATAAAGGACACTTATAACAAAGATTGTTCAGAAGATGAGGCAGACGCAATCTGCATCGGAACATATTATTTTAAAGAGCAAAAAATGGCCTCTGCGTTTTAACGCACGAGGTCATTTTTGATTATTTGACTTCTCCTAAAAGTTATATACTAATAGAGATGTAAATACTCTACATGAAAGGGGGAAGTTCTTTTGCTCGATTTCTTTGTTAAGTATTGGACAGAATTTCTATTTGGCATTGTGGCGGCAGGGATATTAGCTGGCGGCAGATATATATGGACGCTCTTTAAAAATCATTTAAGAGATAGTTTAGAAGAACAAATTACGAATATTACAGATGTTATTGCTAAACGTATGTCTGAAACTGACGAAAAGCTAGAAGCAAAAAATACCAGTCTGGCTCAATAGATTGGAGCATTACAAACTGATATGAAAATTATGCAGCAAGAAATTTAGACAAATAAAAACGATGAAAATCTAATTGAGAAAAAGATTGACACTCTTGAAGATAATTTAAATACTCTCAAGGATGGCATTCTTTCTCTACAGCGCAAAGAATTTAAAGAGGAATGCCGAAGACTTCTTAACCAGAAAGAATCCATAACTTACGAACAATATACTATACTCCAACGTGAGCATACTGTATACAATTCGCTAGGTGGAAACCACGAGGGCGATTAGCTATTTAAATTAGCATCTATGAGATATGCTAATACAAGTATCGCCCAAACAGAAAAAAGGGGAGAGCAATAAGCTCTCCCTTTTTTATTCTTTCATACGAGTAAATATTTTATTGGTTATATCTATAATTTCCTAACCATAAGTAGCAATGAGATCGGCTAATAATTCTTCTTGCTAAATATTTAATTCCACATTATAACTGAACATTGCGGCATGAGTTATTTCATGGCACAGCACTTTTCTCATGCGCGTTGATGACAAATTCTCGTTAATATAAATTGTTTTTGACTCATCATCGCATGAACCAATTGCTAATGAACCATCACTTCGAAACAATTTAGGATGAATGGTGGAAGTTAATACTACTCTCCACCATTCACCGTTAATCTAAAACATTTTATTTTATTTTACTTGCTAATGCCGTAATCTTGCTTTGAAGCATTTGCTTCTCTTCAGGTGAGGCATCATCAATCATTTCTGCAATATCCAGAGATAATTCTTGCATATAATTTTCTAAGTCTTTTAATTGAGTAGTTTTATCTTTATGCAATTCTTTAGATTCCATATACATTTTACGACTCATGGGACTACGCCCCTCACGCCTATCGCGTAATTCCATAGGATAAGGACGCTCAGTATAATATGTGGCACCGTTTGTTTTATTGGTCTCATAACCGCCAGCGCCATGCGTATCAGACCAGTCGCCGCCATAATACATGCGTCCATAATCCTTGTCCATATCTCTTAGATAATCTCTACTATATGGACGATAATATTCGGTATAATACTTCTTTTCCTCTTCACTTTTTTCCATAGCTTCAGTAATTTTTGCGTAGTAGCAGGCCTCTTCCATGTCCTTGATCATGTCTACTACTTCACCAAGTTCTTTTGCGTCTACCTGATCAAGTTTACCCATTTGGCCACTAACCTAAGCTATTAAGCAATCTTTAATACTTTTTAATCTTTCCATATTACGCCACCCTTTCTACGATCAAACTGGCGTTTTGAACATCTATTGCAACTGCGGATGTATTCTCAACACTAACTTGTGCGCAGCAGCCAGAAGGAACATTTAAGAACAATGTGCGTGAAACATTGAAAAATTCCCCTACCGCTGCAGGAGTTACTATCATCTGGGTCGCAGATACAGGCTCGCCATTAATTGCAATTGCTAGCTGAATTGGACCGGCAGTCCCACCAGTAGGTAATGCAATATTGGCGCCGAAAGTTACGCGGAATCTAGCGCGATTCTAATTGGTTATACCACGGAGGGTAACGAGACCGCTACCCTCTCTGTGTATAATGGAACAGCTACCAGGAACCGCCGTGTTAGTAAAAACTACATTAGAGCCGGCATTTACCGCCTATAAAGCATTAGCAGTTATTTCCATAATTAGTTACCTCCTTATTTATGCGTTGCAACCACAGCCAGAGCCGTATCCGCAACCATATGTGGTCATGGTACCTGTATAAGGATTACTTACAAGATAAGACGGTTGAGCCGTGGGGCGTAACTGTGCCAGCAGATACGCGCTTTGCTCACCCTGAGAAATCTGAGTACGTAACGCCGCATTCTCCGCATTAAGAGTATCAATTTTATCCTAGACTAAGAAATCAAGAATAGAACGAGTGTTATTATTTGCGTTTTCTATAACATCTCTCGCAGCATCCTGAGTCGTCCGACGATTTTCACACGCTTGCGAAGCCAAGTTATAATTAAGATCGGCAAACGAAGAAGAAATAAGCTGTTTAGTATCACAGCAGCATTGCGCCTATTGTGCTTGCATTGCAGCTAATTGATTATTTGTCTGATAATGCGCGTTAGTAATAGCAGACTCTATTGCGTTAGTATTTTGCAAGTTTGTCAGGCTCATAGAACAAATATCAGACTGTAGGTTGCGGGCGTTAGCATTGACGGTCTCATTGACACCGGCAAAACCGTTGCAAAGGCTAGACGAAATGCCATTAATACCCGACTTTAGATCACTCATATCAAAGCCGTAATTTAATTCCTCTCGAGTGGTTGAACCCTGATACATGGGAATATAGGTAGCGGTAGCTCCATTGTTGCCGTTACCTCCCCAGCCACCGCCCCAACCGGCGAAGCAGAAAAGGAAGAGTATGATAATCCACCAGGCGCCATTTCCGCCCCACATATCATCGCAGTTTCTGTTACCATTATTACCGCCGGTAGCAGCAGCAATATCAGAGAGACTATAACCATTGTTACTATTGAACATTTAAAATGTCCCCTTTCAAAATATATATTTTTACAACCCCCACTAATTGCGGAAGTTAGTAAATTCTGTATCAAAATCTACGCCCCTAGAAGCACATAAATTACGAGCAAATTGCTCTATACCTTGTGTGTTATCGGCCTAAGCCAATTCGTAAAGATTTTTACCAACAGGTGAAGTTTGCACCGTCTGTTGTAAAAAATTTAACATCATTTTCTATGGATTTTGACCATTCTTAATAAGTGATAAAAACTACATAGGATTAATTTGTGGCATATTTTATATCCTCCTTTGTGTTAGAATTGCGGCGGGGCGCCTTGTGGCTGCTAAGCAATTGGCTGTTCTGCTGCATTAGACCGAGCCGCCGCCAGCTACTTTATAGCCTCTTCAAATTCTGCCCGCGTAATATAATCATTTACTGTCTCTTTGGGTACTGGCTTTAACTCATACATATTAAGAGAGGCCGTACCATCCATATTAATTTGTTTAGTATATATTCTTTTATTGGCCAAATCAGGGAAATAGAACACTGAGCCATCAAAATCTATAGATGTAGCTCGGACTTCCTCCAGAGACGATACCGGTCGTCCTTTTAAGCCAAAAGAAGGCTGTCTATTAGGTTGTGTTGGATAATAATTATACCTGTCTCTTATACACATCTCCGAGCCCACGAGACATCTCAGGATCTCG
>ENA-OXZV01000118-OXZV01000118.1-human-gut-metagenome-genome-assembly--contig:-NODE-118-length-16967-cov-4.554813_pt1 | contig 16967 bp, 9 predicted proteins | sample MGYA00244514_ERZ652813 | MGnify/ENA primary metagenome ERZ652813 (study PRJEB26926, sample SAMN06164426) | human gut metagenome | biome: ENVO:00009003; feature: ENVO:2100002; material: ENVO:00002003... | reverse complement strand
GTCGCCTGGACGGGTACGGTCTGCACCAATCCCCCGATGTGCTACATCTCGATCCGCCCGGAGCGGCACTCCTACGACATCATCCGCCGCACGGGTGAATTCGTCATCAACCTCACCACCGAAGAGCTGGCACGCGCTACGGACTGGTGCGGCGTACGTTCCGGCCGCGACCACGACAAATTTCGGGAAACGGGACTTACTCCGGCTCCGGCGACCGTCGTCAAGGCTCCCGTCGTAGCCGAAGCTCCCCTGTCGATCGAATGCCGCGTACGACAGATCCTACCGCTGGGATCGCACGACCTGTTTCTGGCCGAAGTGGTGAATATCCAGGCCGACAGCCGCTACATCGACCCCGAAACGGGTAAACTGGAGTTGCAGAAAGCCCGCCCCATCGTCTATTCGCACGGCGAATACTTCGCACTGGGCCGTATGCTGGGCTACTTCGGCTGGTCGGTCCGCCGCAAAAAGAGAATCAAACGGGAGCGACAACCCGACAAAATGAAAAAATAACCCCTGCGGACGGAAAATTTCCGTCCGCTTCCTATTTCGGTACAGCCGTAAACGCCTATCTTTTTTCCGACAAGGCTGCGGCCCACTCCGGCTCGCGGAATCCGACCAAAATCTTGTCGGAAGCAATCAGCAAAGGCCGCTTCACCAACATACCGTCGGTCGAAAGCACGCGGATCAGCTCTTCGCGCGGAGCCGTGCGGACCTTTTCTTTCAGGTTGAGCGCCTTGTAACGCAGACCGCTGGTATTGAAAAATCTATTGACCGCAAGGCCGCTGCGATCGATCCACTCTTCGAGCTCCGCTTCGGAGGGATTCTGCTGCACGATATCGCGCACTTCGACTTCGATCCCGCGCTCCTGCAACCATTTAAGGGCTTTCTGACAAGTGCTGCAACGGGGATAGCAAATAAACAAGGGTTTCATTTTCATCGTATTTAGGAGTACAAATATAGTGAAAACCGAGGGCTGAATCAAATTTGCACGAACCTACGCTTATCTTCCGTAAAGACGGCGAAAATCGGATACAGACCAGATTCGCTCCCTGTCTTCGCCGAAGCGTTCCTCTCCGCATTCAATAAAGTACGGCACAAGACGAACGGCAAATCCAACTTTTCCTTATCTTTGTATGAAGAATAAGAGTACGTTTCGGACAAGCCCAAACGACCGACGCTCGAAGCATGCGCCGAATACACTCGTGAACTCTGCCATGCAAAGAGGAGGAAAACAGAAAGTTAAGTTTGGCCGGCCGCTTGCCTTCCATTATTTTTGCAGAAGATAGGATACGCCTCGGAAAACTGAGAGTAAGCTCCCGTTTTCTTCTCGACTTTCACTATCTTTGCAAAAGATCGGAAGCGGTTCGACAATCTTCGCGTGCAAGTCCCGCACGATTGCTCTCACCTTTCCCTGTCTTGGAAAAACGGAACCGAAGAATTTATGCTGCAACAAACCATCCGGAGTTGGATCGACCAACTGCTCGTTTACATCGGAATCTCTGCGGACAGCGCCCGCGGCATCGACCAATGGGTCATCCTGGCCATCATCGTCGCCATCGGCGTAGGGCTGGACTTCCTGATCCGCCTGCTGTTGTTGCAGGTCGTGCGACGCGTCGTCAAGCAGACCAAAGTCACGTGGGACGACATCATCTTCGACGACAAAGTCCTGCGGCGGCTGTGCCACATCGTCACCCCGATCCTGGTGGTGGTGATGCTGCCCATCGCCTTTCCCGATCAAAACGGCCTCGTCGTCCTGATCACGCGGCTGGTACAGATAGCGATCGTCATCGCCGTCCTGCGCTTCGTCAATTCCCTGCTGGAAGCCATATTTCAACTGATGGGCCGCCGGGAGGAGTGGAAAGGCAAGCCGCTGAAGGGCTTGATGCAGACCGGACAGGTCATCGCCTTCCTGGTCGCCGTCATCCTCGTCTTCTCGATTCTTCTCGACCGCTCTCCGGCGATGTTCCTCACCGGTCTGGGCGCTTCGGCCGCGATCTTCATGCTGGTCTTCCGCGACAGCATCCTGGGTTTCGTATCGGGCATCCAACTGTCGGCCAACAACATGCTCAAAGTCGGCGACTGGATCAGCATGCCCAAGTACGGCGCCGACGGCACGGTGGAGGAGGTCACGCTCAACACGGTCAAAGTCCGCAACTGGGACAACACGATCGTCACCCTCCCGCCCTACCTGCTGGTGAGCGACTCGTTCCAAAACTGGGAAGGAATGCGTTCCTCGGGAGGGCGCCGCGTCAAGCGCTCGATCAATATCGACATGACCAGCATCCGTTTCTGCACACCCGAAATGCTGGAGCGATACAAGCGCATCGACCTGCTGAAAGATTACATCGCCCGGACCCAGCAGCGGGTCGAGGAGTATAACCGGCAACACGACATCCCCTCCGGTGAAGACAAAATCAACGGACTGCACCAAACCAACATCGGAGTCTTCCGAAACTACCTGAACCTCTATCTCAGGCAGAACGAACGGGTCAATCAAAACATGATGGTACTCGTCCGGCAACTGCAACCCACCGAACAAGGCCTCCCGATGGAGCTTTACTTCTTCACCGACACGGTGGACTGGGTCCCGTACGAAGGCATTCAGGCCGACGTATTCGATCACGTGCTGGCCGTCATCCCCGAATTCGACCTGCGCGTTTTCCAAAACCCTTCGGGCAACGACCTGCGGACGCTGACCGGAAAAACCGATACCAACCATTAAGACGCTATGAAAAAACTGCTGCTCGCCCTCTTCCTCGTTTTCACCCTGCCCCTGTCGGCAGAGGAACAGCCTGCCGTACCGACAGCCGACGAACAGGCCGCCGCTCTGATCAACGCCCAGGAGTGGTTCCGGCTCGAAGCATGCTACCCGGAGATCCGCGACGAACTGTCGCCCTTCGTCCGGCTGCTCTGCGAAGCCTCTCTGGGCAGTCATTTCAACCGGCTGCCGGAGAGCTGCAATGCCATCGGAACGCTGCTCAACGACTACCAACAGGAACTCTTCGCCGATCCCGAAGGCTCGATGCTCGGCTGGCTCCTCTCCATGCTTATCGGCAACCTGCAGGAGCTGGGCGCCTACGAACAGGCGGCCGACCTGCTCACCCAGTTCGCTGCCGGACAGAGCGAGGAAGAGAGGGCTTCGACCCTGGCGACCCAACGGTGGTTCCAAACCATGGCCCGACATCCGCGCACGTCGCTCACGAAACCCGACGGCGAAATCCGGCTGCCGCTGACCGTCGGAAGCGAAACGGTCAAAAGCCCGCTGGACGGCACGGACAAAAAGGTCCATAACTTCTATACCGACATAACGATCGGCGGCCGCACCGAGCGCTTCATCTTCGACACGGGTTGCAGCGGCGCCAGCTTCGTTTCGGCGGAATTCGCCAAGCGCCACGACCTCGAAATCATCTGCGATTCGATTCCCGTGAGCGGTATCGGCGGCAACGGATTCGTGAAATTCGCCACGACCGACTCCATGCAGATCGGACCGGTCACGATCCGCCACCCCTACTTCATGGTCTTCGACAACGACGAGGCTTCGGACCAAATCGGCCATATCGAAGCCGTCCTCGGCACCGACTTCATGCGTCTGGCCGGCCAGATCGAGCTTCGCCCCAAAGAGGGCTTTTTCCTCCTACCCGCCACTCCGGAACCGACACCTGCAAGCGGGCGAAACCTGATGCACGACACCTCCTCGGGACAATATATTCTCAACACGCTGGTCGCCGGAAAAGACACCGTCCCGATGGTCTTCGACACGGGCAACTCCCGCACGGGACTTTCGCCGAACTACTACACCCTGCACCGCGAAGAGATCGACCGCAGCGGGAAAAAGCGGGAAACGGCCGCAGGAGGTTTCGGCGGAATTTTGCGAGGTACGGGTTACGACCTGAAGAATATAACCTTCACGATCGGCGACGGCTCCCGCACCCTGAAAAAGGTGACTGTCACAGCCGACTTCGGCCCCGCATCCGAACAACCCTATTTCGGTTCGCTCGGAATGGACCTTTTCGAAAAGTTCGACCGCATCGTCTTCGACTTCGGCCGGATGTTCGTTACGGCGGAATAAATCCGGCGGTTTCCGTCCCGCACCCTGCACGACCGAACTGCCCGTCCCTTCCTAAAAATTTTTCGCAAGACGATGAACGCAACGACAACCGTCCTTCAGACAGACAGTCTGCTCTTCCGCCCGACACTTCCCGACGATCTGGAGCGTATCTGCACGATCATCCGCCAGGCCCAGGCGCAGATGCGCCTGCGGGGAAGTCGCCAATGGCAGAACGGCTACCCGGCGGCGGCACATATAACGGACGACATCGACCGCGGATACGGCCACGTACTATGTACTCACACAGGACTCGTCGTCGCTTACGGGGCTGTCGTCTTCGACGGCGAACCGGCCTATGCCGAAATCGACGGCACGTGGCTCGACCAAGCCCCATACGTCGTCCTGCACCGTCTGGCCGTCGCACAGGAGGTCAAAGGACAGGGCATAGCGACCGAATTCATGCGCCGCACCATGACATTGGCCCGGGAGCGCGGCACAGGCAGCTTCCGGATAGACACCAACTTCGACAACCGTTGCATGCTCCGCCTGCTGGCCAAATTCGGCTTCGTCCGCTGCGGAGAAATACATTACGCCGGAGATCCTCGCATCGCATTCCAGAAAATCCTCTGACCGGCACATCCTGCCCCGCAAAACGTCGAACCGGTCGTTTTCTCCCACAAATATCCGGCTGCTTCCAGACACCCGAAAATGCCGACGGACGGTCCATCCGACCGTATTTATTCGTACCTTTGCCTCCGCTTTAGGTACTTCGCCCGGCAAAATGCCGATAAATTTACCTTGCACGCGGCTTTTTCCGCACCTTTGCAAGAGGATTCTTTTACGATGAAAGCAGGTCTGCGACAAATTCCGATACAGGGTGCAGCACCCCGTCTGGCCGGCAACAGGGAGTGGGACGGCCTTCCCATGCCGACCCGATTCTGGGGCATCCTCGCCGTAGCTTTCGGCGTATCGCTCTCGGTCATAGACGGAGCCATCGCCAACGTCGCTCTGCCGACTATGGCCCGTATGCTGGGCATCTCGTCGGCCAATTCGATCTGGATCGTCAATGCCTATCAGTTAGCCATCGTGGTTTCCCTGCTCTCGTTTTCAGCATTGGGCGACGTGATCGGCTACCGTAAAATCTACATCGGGGGACTGGGTATCTTCATCGTCGCCTCACTGGGCTGCACGTTGTCCGACTCTCTCGCCACGCTGGTCACGGCCCGCGTCTGCCAGGGATTCGGGGCGGCAGCCATCACGAGCGTCAATACCACACTGATCCGCCTGATATACCCCCGCCGGCACCTGGGACGCGGAATGGGCGTGAATGCTACGGTCGTAGCCGTTTCCTCGGTGGCCGGCCCTACGTTGGCTTCGGGTATTCTCTCCATCGCCACCTGGCCCTGGCTTTTCGCTATCAACATCCCGATCGGACTCATCGCGTGTTTGTTGAGCTACCGATTCCTGCCTAAAAACCCGGTACGCATCCGGGGCCGCCACTTCGACTGGCGGGACGGGTTGATGAACGCCCTCACCTTCGGATTGCTGATCGCTTCGATCGAAGGTTACTCGCACGGCCTCAAACCCAGCTATATCGGAATAAGCGTCATCCTGCTGGTCCTCATCGGCACACTGTTCGTGCGCAGCCAGCTCCACAAACCCTATCCGATCCTCCCCTTCGACCTGCTGCGCATCCCGATCTTCTCCGTTTCGGTGATCACCTCGATCTGCTCGTTCATCGCCCAGATGCTCGCTATGGTCGCGCTTCCCTTCTACCTGCAAAAGACATTCGGATATACAGAAGTACATACGGGCCTGATCCTCACTGCCTGGCCCGCTATCATTATGGTCGTGGCTCCGATCGCCGGCTTGCTGGTCGAACGGATCCACGCAGGAGCCATGGGCGGCGTAGGACTGCTTATCATGGCGGCGGGCGTAGTTCTGCTGGCTTTTCTGCCCGAGCAACCCCACGTCGCCGACATCGTCTGGCGACTCCTGCTCTGCGGCCTCGGATTCGGCCTGTTCCAATCTCCCAACAACAGCATCCTGATCGCCTCCGCACCGCCCGAGCGAAGCGGAAGCGCCAGCGGTATGCTGGCAACAGCCCGGCTCACGGGACAGACGACCGGAGCGGCTCTGGTAGCCCTGCTGTTCCATATCGACCCGGAAAACGGCTGCCATATCGCCCTGTTGCTTGCCGGAGGGTTTGCCCTGGCCGGTTCCGTCGTCAGCTTCTCACGGCTATCGCTCGCCCTGCCGCAGGGCCTTACCCGAAGCAAGGGAAAAGCCTGAATCCCGCCTCCGACACACTGTTTTGCGGATCCTCCCCTCCCTTTTCCCTATACCCAAAAGAGAGAAAAGACAACACCACCGGCATCGCTCGTGCCCGGCAACAAAATCCGGAAGTGTGCTACGAACGAACACATAAATATCACCGCTTTCCCAAACACCCCGGGACACGCACCACATTGACAAAAATATCCCGACCGATAAAGCCCACTTATCACCAAGAAAAAACAAGCATATTGCATTATTCCGGATTATTTGCATCAGACTGCAAGGTCCGAAAATCCTCCTGCGACAGTATATCCGGAATCCCGAATCCATTTCCAAACCGCGTCAGAAAAGAGAAGCTGAACCTCTCAACGAAAAAGGAGAATCCATACCACTCCATTTTCAATATGATCGCAAAATAAAAAGGATCGACCCGTAACGGGTCGATCCTTCACATATCTTGTCAGATCAAAGATATCTATTACAAATATCCCTGGTTCTGGCTACCGAAATTCGGGTTCTGCGTCAGCTCTCTATTCGGAATAGGCCATACGAACTTCGGGCTACCAGCAGTCTGTTTCATAGTCTGCAAATAAGACACCTGGTCAACCAAAGGAGCAAGTTTGGCATTGATATCACGTTTGAAACCTTGTCCCCAGCGCTTCAGGTCGAAAAGACGCGTACCCTCGGCAAGCATCTCGCGGCCGCGCTCTTCCTGAATAGCATTGAAAAGTCCAGATATCTTCGTGCCGTCAAGCAACGTAACATCATCCTTCACATCATCCGCCGTAAGGGCTGTCAGACCACGGGCCGTACGCAACTGGTTCAGCGGATCCAAACCTTTAGCAGGGTCCAAACGATACTGCGCCTCGGCATCGACCAGATACATTTGGGAGATACGGAACATCTTAGGTCTGTTGCGATAAACCAACGTAGTCGTATTGGTCTGGAAATTCTTGTTACCGCGGAACTTACCAATAAGAACTCCGACCCCCTTATTTCCACTGATCGTAACATTGGCATTCTTAACAAGGAAAATATTCGTACGGAAATCGGCATCTTCAAACAACTTGACAATATGCTGCTCCGGAATATAGGTAGGAGCATAGAAGTATACCCCCGAATTCGGCTCCCAGCTGCTGTTCAGATAGCTACCGAACGAGTTCACAGTCGTCATGGTCGTACGCAATACCTCCAACTGCAGGATATTCTCGGTAGAAGTATCCTCGCGCCACATTCTTTCGAGACCTTCAGCCGTTGTCACCAAAGGATAGGTGCCGTAAAGCGACTGGGCATACTGGCTGGCCTCCGTGTACTGGTGGAGATGCAGTGCCAGCTCGGCGCGGAATGCGGTAATGGCATCTTTGGTCAGGTAAATCTGATCCGTCGGAGTACCCTGAGCAGTCACGGTTTTTTCAGCTTCTACGAGGTCTGCCTCTACGTTCTCATACAACTTTGCCAACGTACCGCGAGCCAGTTTCGCTTCCGGCTCCCACTCTTTCGGATAGGGAAGACCCAACTGATCAGCGGCCTTGTCCGGATCATAGTCCTCACAGAAAAGCAGCGCGGCACGGTGCATTACATAGGCGCGGAAGAAATACATCTCGCCTTTGTAAACATCCACTTTCTTTTGCTCGTCGGGAGTAAGATATTCATAAGCTGCATCCATATGACGGATCGCATAGTTGATATGCATCATCGTCGTATAATAACTGGACCAGAACGACGTTACATCCTGATCAGTGGGATACAAACGCCAGTTGAAAGGATAGATACCCTGATTACCGCTACCGATGCAAACATTCAGAACATCCACATAAAGGTCCGGTATCGAGTAGAAACTACCGGAAAGGAGCGCTTTCAGGTCCACATAAACGTAACCTCTCACACCCTCGCAATATTCCATGGTGTACGCATCCTCGGGCCGGATCGCCGTTTCGGGGTCCATATCCAAGTCGCACGACGTCACAGAAAAGAGGGTAACGAATGCCAAAATCGAATTTATTATCTTTTTCATAGTCTAAGCCTTGTATTTATTTTTTTATAATGAACACTGAAAATTAGAACTTAAACTCAAGGCCGAAAGTGAACTCGCGCGTATTCGGATAAGTATCGACATCGACACCCTTCTCTGCAGCCTCAGGATCCAGGCCGTTATAGCCCGTCACAGTCCAGAGGTTACGGCCACCGACCCAAACCTTAAGGCCCTTGATGAACTTCGTCTTCTCCATAATATGGCTCGGGAGCGTATAAGCCAACTGGATATACTTCAGACGCAGGAACGAAGCCTTCTCAAGCATACGGCTGTCAAAATTGATCGCCTGGTCCAGACGGGGATATCTCGCCTGGTCGCCTTCCTGCTGCCAATAGTCCCATGCCAGGTCGCACTGGTTGAACTGGGAAGAGAGTCCCATATCGGCATTAGCAACGAAATACATCGTATTGTTGAGCGCGTAGTTGCCGTGAACCCAAGAGAAGTCTGCCGTCAGGCTGAGTCCCTTCCATGCGGCTGTCACACCGAAACCGCCGGTATAAGGCGCATAAAGCGAAGTACCCAGATTCACCAAAGCAGCCTGGTTGAAATTGGAAGTAATGCCGCCGTCTGCCGTAGTCCAGGTATCCAGACCGGTTTCAGGATCGACACCGCGCCACTCCTGCATTGTCCAAGTCGGGAACGGATCACCTACGCTGTAAGCCTGCAGACCGTTGCCCATATAAGCGAATTCAAGACCCGGTTCCCAAAGATCGGTCAGCTGGTTCTTGTTGTAGTTGAAAGTCGCGTGGAAATTCACGAACCAGTCTTTCGAAGCGTAAATATCGTAGTTCAACGAAAGGTCGATACCGGAGTTGCGCATACCGCCGACGTTACCGGCACGACCGCTGTAACCACCTGACGGAGCCAACGGAATGGACATCAGCATATCGTTGGTTTGACGGCGATAGTATTCAATCGAGAGAGAGAGTTTTCTCCACAACTCAATATTGGCACCCACGGTCAATGTATTCTGGCTCTCCCACATCAGATCAGGGTTACCGATACCGGATACCATCCAAGTCGTGTAACCGCCGTAAGCCGAACCCGCAGCCATATATTGACGGTGGTTGTAGTCACCGATACCGGAGTTACCCTGTGTACCGTAAGACACTTTCAGACTCAAATCACTGATAGTCTGATTGTCGCGCAGGAACGTCTCATTCTTGATATTCCACATACCGCCGACAGCCCAGAAAAGCGCATTGCGGTTGTTCTCACCGAAACGCGAGCTTGCGTCGTTACGCAACAAACCGCTGATGAAATAACGCTCTGCGAAGTTATATTCAAGACGGCCAAATACAGAATTCGAAGCTGACTGTGCGATGCTGTAGGTCGGCAGACCGCCGGAAACTTCCGTACCCATCGCGATATTCAGGAAGCGCGAAGAGGTGATACCGATCGAAGCTACAGAGAAGCTGTTGTTATTCCGATAGAGGGTTTCCTCACCGAGCAGCGCCGTAAAGTTATGAACCTCATTCCAAGTATGCTTGTACTCGGCGGTATTGGTCCAAGTCCATTCATAGAAACGCTGGAACAGTTCACTGGCACTACCAGTACCGAACTTACCCGAAGGAGTAGGAGTTTCAGGGCTGGAAGCACCGTGTGAACGCCAGTCAAAAGCATCCACAGCAAGAGAGGAGCGGATCGTCAGCCCCTTCACCGGAGTCAGTTCAATGAAAGCCATACCATTCATCGTAATACGATTCTGCCAGCGAGGCATATAGTCCGCAGTCATCAACGGGTTGATAGCCTGAGTAGCATCGAAGAAGTTGAGCATCTGACCGTTATCGTCATAGAGAGGCTGGTAAGGAGGCGTAATCAACGATGCCATCACCGGGTTCGATACATACAGACCGCCCATCGATTCATCCGTATCAGCAATCGAACTGTGCTGATAACCCAAACCGAGGTTCAAGCCCAAACGCAGCCAGTTGTTAGCCCTGGTATCGATATTCGTACGGAAATTGTAACGATCCAACTCCGAACCGGGCAGAATACCGGTCTTATTGGCATAGTTACCCGAGAAATAGTAAGAGGTCTTCGCCGAGCCGCCCGAAACCGACAGATCGACCTGATACATCGGCGCATTTCTCTCAAGAATCTCGTTCCACCACTTGTAGTCATTCATAGGATTATAGTTCTCATCCATGAACTTAGCCAGACCGAAATTACGGATAAAATATTGACGGCCGGACGCAATCTTATCAGGAGTCGTCAAGGCATCGCCCGACAAACGAACGGCAACAGCCGCACCGATATAATCCAACATCTCGTTCGCACTCATCATATTCAATTCAGGCGATACGGCACTCGACATGGAGTATTGTCCCGTAAGCGTCACATCGACACTCTCCTGGTTGCGACGACCGGTTTTGGTCTGCACATAGATAACACCGTTGGCAGCACGCGAACCGTAGATCGAAGTCGCCGAAGCGTCCTTGAGGACGTTCACCGAAGCGATATCGTTCTGGTTGATCGTCTGCAGCGTCGAAGCCTGAATCGGCGCACCGTCCAACAGAATCAGCGGCGACGTATCGGCACCCATAGAACCCAGACCATGAATACGGATCGAAGAAGTCGAAGTCAACTCACCGTTACCGGTCATAATCTGAAGACCGGCTACCTGACCCTGCAAAGCGTCCACGACGTTGGTGCTGGGACGGTTTTCGATCTTCTCGGACTTCACCTGATCTACAGAACCAATCACCGAACCGATCTTCTTACCCGTACCATAACCGATCACCACGACATCCTCGATGCCCGTAGCCTCTTCCCCGAGAGTCACGTCGATATGCGTCTTACCGGCTACGCTCACCTTCTGGGTTTCGTAACCGATAAAAGAGATCGAGAGCGTCGCATTGGCGGGAACCGTCAATGTAAACTGCCCGTCTCCTCCGGTCGTCGTACCGGCAGACGTACCCTCTGCCACAACCGTAGCACCGATGATAGGTTCTCCCTTCTCATCGGTAACCGTACCCGTCACCTGCTTGTTTTGCGCAAGAGCCAACGAACAGAAACTCAGTACAGTAATTAACGATAGTACAATTTTCTTAATCATAAGCGTTAATTTAAAAATTGAGTTTGAAATAAAAAGTTCCGAGCAAATATAGAAATTAATTGCTTCATAAGCAAATAACCGTATTCAAAATAATCAAAAAAAGCACGTATATTCGGATTTATCTCCTTTCAAATCCCATATTGACCAATTTAAGATCTGACTTGCGACAAAAACGGCGCGGAAAAGCCATTCGCCCGACAAAGCAGCGGAAAAATACCGGTTTTACACCCCGCTCTTATTCGACACCTTATAATATATAAAATTCGGCAGCAATGGATCGAAACGATTTTTTTCGTATCTTCGCGCCGAATCAAAACCTAAACAATTTATGGCTTTTACAGAAATATTACCCGGAATACACTACGTCGGCGTCAATGACCGCACCACGACCCGTTTCGAATCGCTGTGGTCGCTTCCTTACGGCGTTTCCTACAACTCATACCTGGTCATCGACGAAAAAGTCGCTCTGATCGACACGGTCGAAGTATCGTTCGGCGAACAGTTCATCGACAATATCCGCGCGATCCTGAAAGACCGGCCGATCGATTACCTGGTGGTCGATCACATGGAGCCGGACCACTCCTCTTCGATCAAAACCCTGCGCCTGCTCTACCCCGAGATGCAGATCGTGGGCAATGCCAAAACCCTTCAGATGCTCGACGGATATTACGGCATCCATACCCTCACCCGGGAAGTCAAAGAGGGCGAAAGCATTTCGCTCGGCCAAAAAAACCTCTCGTTCTATATGGCGCCGATGGTTCACTGGCCCGAAGTGATGGTCACCTATTGCCCCGAACACAAGGTACTCTTCTCGGCGGATGCGTTCGGCACGTTCGGTGCCCTGAACGGCGGTATCCTGGACAGCCAGCTTTCGCTGGACCATTTCTGGGACGAGATGCGCCGCTACTACGCCTGCATCGTGGGCAAATACGGCGCCCCCGTACAGAAAGCCCTCCAAAAACTGAGCGGCCTTCCCATCGAAACGATCTGCTCGACGCACGGCCCCGTATGGCAGCAGGAAATCGGGCGCGTAATAGGTATCTACGATCAGTTGAGTCGCTACGAAGGCGAACCGGGTGTGGTGATCGCCTATGGTTCGATGTATGGCAATACGGCCCAGATGGCCGAGAAAATCGCTCGGGAGCTGGCCGTACAGGGTGTAAAAAACATCATCGTTTACAACCTTTCGTATGCCGACATTTCGAATGTCATCCGCGACATTTTCAAATACGACACGCTGATCGTGGGTTCTCCGACCTACAACGGCGAACTCTTCCCCGAAGTCGGGTCCCTGCTGCAAAAAATCAGCGAACGTTGCATTCCCTGCCGGAAATTCGCCTATTTCGGCTCCTATACCTGGGCTGGAGCAGCGGTACGCCTGCTGGGAGAATTCGCCCAGAAAATGAAATGGGAGGCCATCTGCCAGCCGACAGAAATGAAACAGGGATACGACGATCAGGGGGCACAATGCTGCACGGCACTTGCCAAAGCCATTGCCGAAAAAATCCGGTAGAAAATCCCGATTCGTCCGCAATAAACAGGGACGGTGCCGTCATTGGCACCGTCCCTGTTTAGTTTCTATCTCTTTCTGAGTCTTGCGACCGCGGCACAAGCCCCTATTTCATCACCTTTACGACCGCCTTTTTGATCCGTCCCCGACCGATCATCGGAGCATGGGCGTCCTCGGGACCGAAAACGACGAACTGTCCGGGCCTGATCCCGACGAAAAGCTGCGGCCGGTCTGCAAAAAACCGAATGTCTTCTTCCGCATCGAAAGGCCCCCGGGGAACACGGCACTCCCGACGCTCCCGCCAACCCATCGTTTCGACTTCGCCGGCAATCAATACCTGTACGTCGATATATTTATCGTGCACCTCCAGCGAAGCCTCCTCTTCCCGTTTGAGCTCCCCTTCTGTCACTTTCATAAAAATTTCAGCTCCTTCGATCTCGTACCGCCCCGGCTCAAGAGTATTCAAATCGGCCGCAGCGAGGTATTCCAACGCCCGCTTCAACCGGGAATCGGCCCCGCAATAAAAAGCCCAGTTTCTCAATGAATCCAAAATCATAACAACAACTATCTTTTGACCGGCCTCAACCGGACCACGACCGGATAGTGATCCGACAAATCCACATCGTACAAAACCTGGTAATCGAGACACTCCAAATCTTCGGAATAGAGGACGTAATCGATCCGCAAAACATCCATGAATCCGCGAAAGGTATAGGAATACCCCTTACCGCTCGCCCGGAAAGCATCGTCGAGGTCTTGTGCCATCACCCGATAGGTATAGGACATAGGCGTATCGTTAAAGTCACCGCAAACGATCTTACAGCCCGGAGTCGCAGCGATCGCCCGAGCGATCGTGTCCGCCTGTGCCGCCCGCAACATGCTGTTGTCGCGGAACCTGCGGAAGATATTCTTGATTTTCGCTCCGCCAGCGGTATCCGTAAGAAACTGATGCTCCGAAAGATACTTATCGTCATGCACGGTAATTGCGGTCGAATGCAAGTGGTTGTTAAAGATCCGAATCGTATCGTCCCCCACCAGCAGATCCACCCATACCGACTGCCCGTCCTGCTTCATAGGACCCAATATCGAATGAGATTTTCCGAGGATCCGGTATTTGGTATAAAGCGCCAGCGGAAATACAGGATCCCGTCTGTTCCCCTCCATAACCACCGTACGATCGTAATCGGATAACAGCGAATCCAACTCTTCGGCCTTGCTCGAGGTACGGTTGAACTCCTGTAAGCAGACAATATCGGGATTCACACGGCGGATCACCTCCGTCACCCCGTCGAAACTCCACTGTCCCCGGTCGTTATAAAAACTGCGAACATTGAAAGTCAGCAGGGTGATCACCCCCCGGCCGAAGCTCGTCTCTTCGCCGTAATGACGGCGCAACTCCGGCTTCAGGAAGAGCGGCACCTTGAAAAGGCCCGCCAGCAACAGTACGACAAGCGGAAGGGCAATGCGCCACCGCCACCGAATGATCCAGTACAACGTTATCAGCAGGGTGAATACATAAACCGCCGGAGCGACCAGCCCCAACACCGGAAAAATCCAGATTCGCCCCGGGTGGACGAACGGCGCCAGCAGCGTTACGATCATGGCTGCACCCGTCGCGACCGAAAGGATCAGCATCACCCCGTTGAACACGCTGCCCGGCAAACTTTTCCGACGTTTCCGGGAAGCACCGTGTCTGTAATCGTCGTAATACTCCCTGCTCATCGATCAATAGCGGATCACCCCTTTGTGTTTCCAATAATAGAGCAGCAGGAATCCCCACAACATACCGCCGACATGGGCGAAGTGGGCGACACCGTCCATCCGGCCCGAAATGCCGAAGAAAAGTTCGATCACGCCATACACGACCACGAACCACTTGGCTTTCATCGGAATCGGCGGAATGAGCAGCATGATGACCGCATTGGGGTGCATTACGCCGAAAGCAAGCAGCAGACCGAACACGGCACCCGAAGCTCCGACCGTCGGCACCATCAGGGCCATCATACCGACATTGCCATAGCGGTATTCCAGCCAGCCGACCAACAGTTGCAACACCCCGGCACCGACGCCGCACACCATGTAGTAGGTCAGAAAGCGCTTCGACCCCAACTCGTATTCGAGCGTACGACCGAACATCCACAAGGCGAACATATTGAAAAACAAGTGGGAAAATCCACCGTGCAGAAACATATAAGTCACCAACTGGTAGGAATGGAACAACGGACTCTCGACGTTGAAAAGCGCCAGCGCCCCGACGATTCTGTTCCCGACAGGCAGCAGCTCGGTCGCAAGAAGCATCAACGCATTGATGATAATCAGGTTCAGCACTACGGGAGGCGTCGAAGAAAAATAGCGGCTATTATTCATAGACAAAGTAAGATTTAGATGCAAATGTAACGATTATATCCCTTCCGGCAACCTCTCAACCAAGTTTATTGCGGATTTCTTCCAGTGTGATTTCGGCCATGACCGCCTTGCCCGAAGGCGTGAAGCTGACATTCCCGCCTTCGCAGAGCTGCCCCAGCAGAGATTCGGCCTCCTCCGTCGAAATCGTACGGGACATGCTGCGGGCTCCGCTGCAAGCCATGACAGCGGCGATCTTCTCGCGCCGCAATGCCTGAACGTCCACAGGCACGGCGAACTCCTGCAGCAATTCGTAAATCAACCGGTCGATCGTATCGTGCGGAATGTCGGCCGGAACGCCCTTTACCTCGACGGCTCCGCCGCCGCAAAACTCCAGGTCGAAACCCAACGCCGCGAAATCGACCGCATTCTCCTCGAGCAACGCATATTCGTTTTCCGAAAACGCGAGACGCTCCGGGAAAAGGAGCTGCTGGCTGACCGACGATCCGTTGGTCAGGAGCAGCAGGTAATTGTCGTACAACACCCGTTCCCGCGCCCGGCGCAGGTCCACGACCACCCACTTGCCGCCGTACAGCGCCGAGGCATACCCGTTGCCGAGCACCGTCACACCGCTGAAACAAGCCGCAGGGCCATCCATCAGCCGTTGCTGCACCGGTTCCCCGGCAGAAGGAATGAACTCCATTTCGGTCGGAGCGAACCCGGCAGAAGGGATCATCTCGTCGTATCGATCCTCCGCCCCCACACCCTTTCCGGCAGGCATCTCCCCGTCGTAAGGAGCGTCGAAGCCCGAAAAATCCACGTCGGGCATCCGTTCCGACACATCGGAAGCGTAATCCGCACGAAAAGGGTTGTAACTCTCGTTCGACATCGCCTTGGGTTCACGGTAAACGGCCCCTTTGGTCAGCACCGGAATCTCGACGCTGTCCGTCTGATCGAAATCCATGAGCGGCACCGCTCCCGTCTTGGCGAGAGTTTCCCGCACGGCAGCGTTGATGATCTGCCACACGGCCTCTTCGTCAGCGAACTTGACTTCGGTCTTCTGGGGATGGACATTGACGTCGATCCGCGAAGGGTCGATCGTCAGGTAGAGAAAATAGGAGGGCGAACAGGCATCGGGAATCAGCTTCTCGTAAGCCTTCAGGATCGCCTTGAAAAAATAGGGGGAGCGGAAATAACGCCCGTTCACGAAAAGATACTGTTCCGAACTATTGCTCTTCTTGGCGGCAGCGGGACGGCCCACGAAGCCCGTCACCCGCACGATCGACGTGTCGGCATCGACTTCCAGCAGGTTCTGTTTGATATGACGCCCCACCACATCGACGATCCGCGAAGCCAGCGAAGCAGCGGGCAACCGATAGAGCGGCTGATCGTTCATCAGCAATTCGAACCCCACCTGCGGATTGCAGAGCGCGACCCGCTGAAACTCGGACTTGATCTGCCCCGTGGAAGTCGTACTCTTTTCGAGGAACTTACGGCGGGCAGGCACGTTGTAGAACAGATTGCGCACATAAAACTGCGACCCCACGGGACAAGCCGCGAGGGTCTGCGAAACGAACTCGCCGCCATTGACCGTCGTGAGCGTACCCACTTCGTCCTCCGCCTGGCGCGTACGCAGCTCCACCTGCGACACGGCGGCGATCGACGCGAGCGCTTCGCCCCGGAAGCCGAACGTCTTGAG
>ENA-OXZV01000097-OXZV01000097.1-human-gut-metagenome-genome-assembly--contig:-NODE-97-length-18797-cov-6.414844_pt1 | contig 18797 bp, 16 predicted proteins | sample MGYA00244514_ERZ652813 | MGnify/ENA primary metagenome ERZ652813 (study PRJEB26926, sample SAMN06164426) | human gut metagenome | biome: ENVO:00009003; feature: ENVO:2100002; material: ENVO:00002003... | reverse complement strand
AGATCCTGAGATGTCTCGTGGGCTCGGAGATGTGTATAAGAGACAGATATATATATATCTAAAATATTTTGTATATATTTGTTGTGAGTAAATAAATATGGACCTTGGAATAAAAGAAACTTGAAAAAGTACGGAGTTAGATTGTTAATAAGGAAGCGCAAATGTGAATAATCAACAAATGGAGCGTTTTAGCCGCGAATAATCAGACAATATGCTGGAGGCATTCGACATGAAGAGGTCGACGGAAAAAGAACAGCGGATGTCGCTCCCGTGCGGATACGATTTAATCGCCCGGAACGACCGCAAATACAGAGACTGAGGTGAACTGGTGGAGAAACTGGAGTTGAAAGACTTTGCAATGGCGCCGATATATGACGATAATAGGGAATTTTTCGACCGCGAGATGTTTTTTTTCGAGGAGGATATTGAACAACTCCGGTTGTCCCGTTGCGAAGTTATCGCTCATTAGGCAGTCAATATCGAAGCATTCGGTAATTTGACAGTAATGTCGGACGGTCGGATTTATTCAGATGCAACGGCGCCATCGCTTGGGACGATTGACGATTCGATATACGATTTCATTGTTCGTGAATTACAAGAGAATTATGCATGGCGAAAAATTCGCGACTCTGAATCCCGTAAGAATTGCGTTTATCAGTGGTTATGTCCGTCGCCATCGTCATATGAACGGATTGCAGGGAAAGAGACGGTTTGTACGTTCCGGGAAAACGGATAAGGTTCATGTTCGGACTTGCCACCCGAATACGAAAAAGCCTTCCCGCGAGGAGACAAAACCGAGTTATGACCGACTCAATAAGTTTAACCAAAACACAGAAAGGCATATGTAGAGATGGTAAATTGTCCAAAATATTAGATATTTCGGGCATAAGTATGGAAATAGAAATTATTAACTTAAAACTTAAAACTTATGAAAAAGAATAATTTTGAAGTGATCATTTCCCCAAAGGATGTATTAGGGGACGAAATGAAAGATGTGTTGGGTGGCAAAGTACAGACCGAAGCAGGATGCACAAAGTGCAAAAGGGTGCACTGTAACTGCGACGATAAAGGGAGGTCCATCCTCGAAACTGATTTGAACCCCGGATTTGTCGCAGTCGATGACGTCTTAATTGAAATAGACTAAAATTATCAACAAGTATGGGCTTATATAGCCCATACTTTATTAAAATCAAAACATTGCACTGCTAATCATGAAATGGTCAAAATATAACCATATTGCACGAAGCAGCAAATATGGTATTTTTATTTTTAATTCAGTTACGAATTCTTTTATAAAAATCGATTCTGAATTATTGGAAGAAATTGAAGCCGTGAAAAATTGGTCGATAGGCTTAAAAAAATTTGAAGACGATTTTGTCAAAGTCTTGTTGGCTCATAAAATTATTGTGCCTGAAGGTTTTGACCATGAGGTTTTTATGAAAAAAAAGTACCTTAAATATATGTCTTCAATTAAAACGCCAGAGGTCGGGCTAACGATCGCAACGACCACTGGTTGTAATTTCAGGTGCCCTTATTGTTATGAAGAAGGGGTGAAATCCATAAATATGTCCAAAGATGTTGAGGACGCTATTGTTAAATATATCGAAATGTTGAAAAAACCAATCGATATCACTTGGTATGGAGGTGAACCATTAATCAATTGGAAAACTATTCAACGATTAACCCGGAAAATTTCGGAAATTAAACCCAAAGAAAAGGTTAAGTATGCCTTGGTAACTAATGGCTACTCTTTGACTCCAGAGAAATGCGATTATTTTGCCAATGTTAATCTCCAACATATTCAAATTACGTTGGATGGTATTGAAAATACACATAATAAATCTCGGATATCAAAAAATGGGAATCCGTCATATCAAAAAATCATGGATAATATTGATTATGCTTTGAAGACATTACCCAATACATATATTGCAATCCGAGTCAATATAGGAGCACATAATAAAGACGATTACCCAATCCTTCGTAAGGAAATCTACGATCGATGGGGTGAATATCGAAAAAACTTGGGGGTGCATTTTGCATTTATTGTTGACTATAAATGTAATAATTCTTTATGTTTGACAACCAGACAGCAGATGGCATACGTCAGAGAGTTGTATGAAAAACATATGATTATTACTCGTAATATATTCCCTGTTAATAATTCGGGGGTTTGCTGCGCAAATAAAATAGATAGTTTTGTTATTGCGCCAGATGGTACTTTGTATAAATGCTGGGTGGATATAGGAAAAAAAGAAAAGGAAGTAGGGACCATATTCGAACCTGATAAAATTAACAATTTAGGTTTATTAAGCGAATATTTTGGCGATGATAAATTTAGCAATCCGAAATGTATGAATTGCTTTTTATTACCACTTTGTGGAGGATTATGCCCTGCTGTTAAGAAAGTTTCGCCTAAAAATAATCAATGTCCATACGACAGCAAGTACATTGATTCCATATTGGAAATTTTATATGAAATTATGCATAGCGCCCAAGATTCGGACAGTGCCTTAGTGAAGGCTGGGAAAGTTATGCCGATAGATACTCAATCCCGATAATATGAGAAGTCTATATATTGCGATTATCTGCTCTTTTATATCCGCCTATGCGTTCCCTCAGTGTATAGTCAGCGGAGAGGTGACCGATCATACGGGGCGTCGTATCAGTGGGGCTGCTGTTGTGATTATGAACGCTGCGGACTCCATGTCGATTGCCTGGAGCTACACGCAAGATGAACCTTTTCATATCGAATATACTAATTCAGGCAATAACAAGCTACTACTTTACATTGAGGCCCTCGGATACGAAAGCATATGCAGGGATTTACCCGAAAATGTAACACATTGCGATTTTGGACAATTGAAGTTGTCCCTTTTGAATACTCAAATTGAAGAGATTGCAATTACAGCAGATGCCCCTATAAAATACAGATTCGTAGCGGGAAAAAATGAATTCGAGATTCCTCGGTCGGTCGGAGAACAAGTCTTCGATTTGAATATGCTGCTGATGCATATTCCTGGTCTTGCCGTACATGGAGACAAGGTTACTGTGATTGGTCGTGGAACACCAGAATTTACCATCAATGGACAAAAACCTCGTCCGGGTGAACTGGAACAACTCGCTCCCAAAGATATCGCACGAATATCTATTGATCGAATGCCTTCCGCCCGTTATTCCAAAGAGGTGAAAAGCGTCGTTGATATCATTACGCGGAAGGTTCTGCGGGATCAGGTCAATGTTCGTTTAGTCAATGATTTTAGGATGGGTCATGAGCCGAGGAACGGAAGTGCCGTCGCGATAGATACCCGATTTGGAAAGTGGACGAATTATGCAAGCTATATGTATGATTATGGGCGGACGTATTACGAAACGATTTACGCAACCACGCTGCACTCCGAGCAGCATAGTTATGAGCGAATCTATTCTCAAAGACCTCTTTTCACCTCTCATGCCCATACGCTTACGTTAAGCCCTAAATTTCAAATCAATGATAAAAGCTTCATAGACCTGCAGTATCATTATAAACGAAAAGGTTCAGATGGTTCGCATCCTGAAACATTCGATATAGTCGGCTATGAAAAGAGCGAATCCAATGGCAGTTCCCGCGTCAACAACAATACACATAATCTGATACTCCGCTATTTTTATGAAACAGAAGACAGGAACCGTTTGGATCTGAACCTCGGATATTCGTCGGTCGGCGAAAAGGGCCATAACATTATCTCCGAATGGATCACCTCGTCACAGAGTACGCCCGAATTTATAAAGACCGATTACTCGGATCGTTTTGTTAGCGAAACAGTCTTTCTAACAGCAAATTATGAGCACGCATTCAAGTATGGTATTACGGCTGAAACAGGCTTGGAATTGGCCGAAATATGGAATCATGGAAAGACGATATACAAAGGAGGCGATTCTTTTGTAAGCAACACGGAAGAAACTCAGGGCGCGCTGTATATCAATTTGAGCCAGCAGGTTGGGAAGTTCAGTTATCGTTTGGGCCTTCGCGGGGAATATCTATATAAATATCGAGTGGAAAACAAAGATGTAAATGCCAATCCGCTCTCCTGGTTACCATCGGTCAGCCTGAGCTATGAACCGACCGACGCAATAAATTTGAACCTTTATTTCCGTCGGAGCACCGTCCACCCGACTATCAGCGAACGAGATCCCATCCTCCACTATGTCAATAAATACGAATATATGCGGGGTAACCCCGATTTAAAATCTTATATCGAGAATGAAATTGCGTTTCGCTGCGAGCTCCCTTACCATCTTTCTGTAGCACTGGAATACGACTTTGCAAAGAATCCGATTATCATGATGGATGATATTTACAATATCGAAAAGCAGCAAACGATCTTAACCTATCATAATTTCCCTGAAAAAAAGAATCTGATAGCCAATATCTCATGGTATAGGAGGTTCGGATTCTACACTCTTTATCTCGATGCGACTTACGATCAAAATTGGTCGAGAACCCCCTTTGGAAATGATTATCTAAATCTCCATAAGCCCCTGTTTGGTGCTTGTATTCAACAGACGGCGAAGATTGCGAAATATGCAGAATTCAATGTTGCCTTTAACTACCAAACCTCCTATGACGCTTTGTATACGCATAACAGTGAATCGTATAACATGGATATCAATCTGGCTTTGACTTTTTTCCAGAGACGATTGAATATCGTTGTTTCCTGCTACAATTTATTCTATACTGACCAGCGAACAAAAGAAATGTATAAAGGTATATCGACGGAAAATTGGAACCGTATGTTTGACCGGCAGTTCAGGATAGGAATATCCTATAAATTCAACAGTCTCAAGAGTGATTATCAACGAAATGATTCGAATGCCAATATTCTGAATCGATTACAATAGATATCTACATGGCAAACTTTCCCCACTACACCCAACTCGATGCGATGGATTGCGGCCCGACGTCGCTGCGAATCGTTGCGCAACACTACGGCCGCCACTACTCGCTGCAGACACTGCGCGAGCGGTGTCATATCACGCGTGAAGGGGTCTCGCTGCTGGGCATCAGCGATGCCGCGGAGTCGATCGGTTTCCGCACGACGGGGGTCAAGATCACGTGGGAACAGCTGCGCGATGCGGCCACGCTGCCGTGCATCGTCCACTGGAATCAGCAGCATTTCGTGGTGGTCTACAGCATCGCCCGGCACCGCGGCAAGTGGTGGATATATATCTCCGACCCGGCTTCGGGTCTGCTCAAATACGGCGAAGAGGCGTTTCTGAAGGCCTGGATCCAGAGCCGGGAGCTTCCTGATGCGGCAGAGCTATCCGACAAGGCGGGGGACATCACCCGTTCTTCTTCTCTATCAGCAGGCAAGGGCATTGCGCTGCTTCTGGAGCCCACGCCCCAATTCTACCAGGAGAAGGGCGACGAGGACAAGCGGCTGAAGTTCTCCGGTCTGGTGCAGTACCTGCGGCCCTTCAGGAGCTACCTGGTGCAGTTGGCGCTGGCGATGCTTACGGCCAGTGTGCTGAGCCTCATCCTGCCGTTCCTCACGCAGTCGGTGGTCGATAAGGGTATCGGGACGAACAATCTTTCGTTCGTGGTGATGATGCTTGTGGCGCAGGTGGTGCTGACGCTCGGGCAGCTGGCCAACAACCTCATCCGCTCGTGGCTGATGCTGCACATGACCACGCGGATCAGCATTTCGCTCATCTCGGACTTCTTGGCCAAGCTCATGCGGCTGCCGATCGCCTTCTTCGACTCGAAGATGGTGGGCGACATCATGCAGCGCATCGGCGACTACGATCGCATCCAGTCGTTCCTCACGGGTTCGCTGCTGAGCATGGGGATGGCCGTGCTCACGTTCGCCGTCTACGGGGCGGTCATGGGAGGCTACGACCTGACGATTCTCGGAATCTTCCTGCTGGGCAGTGCTCTTTACATCGGTTGGATTCTGCTCTTCCTGCGTCGGCGTCGCAAACTGGACTACATGCGCTTCCAGGAGGCTGCGGCCAACCAGAGCAACATCGTGCAGCTCATCAACGGCATGCAGGAGATCAAGCTCAACAACTGCGAGAAGCAGAAGCGCTGGGAGTGGGAACGCATCCAGGCGCGGCTGTTCCAGGTCTCGATCAAGGGGCTCGTGCTGGGGCAGACGCAGGAGGTGGGCGGCACATTCATCGACCAGACGAAGAATGTCGTGATTTCGTTTCTGGCGGCTTCGGCTGTCATCGAGGGCGAGATGACGCTCGGCATGATGGTCGCCCTGCAGTACATCATCGGACAGCTCAACGCGCCGCTTTCGCAGTTTATCCAGTTCGTGCAAGCGACGCAGGATGCGAAGATCTCGCTCGAACGCCTCTCGGAGGTGCAGGAGAAGGAGGACGAGGAACCCACCACAGAGGACCGAATCCGCGAGATACCGGATTCGGCCGACCTGGAGTTCCGGGGTGTGACGTTCCAGTACGACGGGCCGCACTCGGCCAAGGCGTTGGACGACGTGTCGGTCACAATTCCAGCACACAAGGTGACGGCCATCGTGGGGGCAAGCGGCTCGGGGAAGACCACGATGTTGAAGCTGCTGCTGGGCTTTTATGCCCCGACGGCGGGAGAGGTGCTGCTGGGCGACCGCCGCATCGGACAGTACAGCCCCTCGTGCTGGCGGCGGGCTTGCGGCACGGTGATGCAGGAGGGATATGTCTTCTCCGACACGATTGCGGGCAACATCGGCGTTTCGGACGAGCGCCCCGACATGGAACGGGTGCGCCGTGCCACGCGCATCGCCAACATCGACACCTTCATCGACGAGCTGCCGCTGGATTACAACACCAAGATCGGAGCCGACGGCCACGGACTGAGCGTCGGGCAGAAACAGAGGCTTCTGATCGCGCGGGCCGCCTACAAGCGAGCGAAATACCTCTTTTTCGACGAGGCGACCAACTCACTCGACGCGAACAACGAGCGCACGATCATGGAGCGGCTCGAACGGTTGTTTGAGGAGAAGACGGTCGTGGTGGTTGCACACCGCCTCTCGACCGTCAGGAACGCCGACAAGATCATTGTGCTGGATCACGGCCGGATTGTCGAGCAGGGAACACATGCCGAACTGACGGCGAAACGGGGATATTATTACGAACTGGTCAGGAACCAGTTGGAATTGGGAAACTAAACCTTAAGATAATCCGTTGCTGAGGCCTTGCCCGCCGCTGCGACGACAAAAAAAGCCTTCCCGCGAGGAAGTAAAACCGAGTTATGACCGACTCAATAAGTTTAACCAAAACGCAGAAAGGCATAGCAAAGATAAGCAATTTTTCCCGACTCAGGCGGAGCCGATGACGGAAAATGGCGGTTACGGAATATCCGTCGACAAGCAAAAGACTAACCGAATGATAAAAAAGAATAAAAGATTGCGATGATGAAAAAGAATATTTCTGAAATTACTCAGGACTGTGTATTGTCCGATTATGAAGCTGCTTCTATTACAGGCGGACATTGGGCTGGCAGAGCGTATAAAATAATCAGGAACGCTCTACGCGATGGTGCCATATACTCTGTTTTCGAGAAAATAACAGATAGCTTTACACTGGATATTGAACCTTCCCCAACGGGATTTGGAGCGTGCTGAAGCCGGTTATACGCATCTCGGCGGCAGGCAACCGTGGCTGTAATTAATCTATGGGAATGAAACCCTGGATAACCAAACTGGACATGAAACTAAGAGAGTTAAATCCTCTTAGTTTCATTCTGACAATGAGCGGAGCAATTTATATGTCCGTAATCATACTGCTTCCGCTGTATTATTATTTCCCCGACGGATATGTTATCGAAGCTCCGGGCGAACGAACCTTTATTTTTGACGTGATACTATTTGTTATCATTGCTCCATTCTTCGAAACGATTGTTTTTCAGATGATGATTATCAAGCTATTCAGAAAAATCTTCAAGTTTGACAATGCGGTGTTGATTATTTTATCCGCCGGAATTTTCGGGATAGCCCATTCTCCGTTCGTAACACAATGTATGGCGTTCCTTACGGGGTTAATATTGGCCTATTCATACGTCATCTATGAACCAAAAGACTTTTCGGCTGTAGGGATGGTAACGATTCTTCATATCATAAGAAATTTGCCGATTGCTATTCTTTGCTAAATACAAATAATGAATTCGCCATGCCGCAAAGAACGAATTTTTACAGCGAGGAGGCCCAGGCGATTCTGGGTCGGGTCCCGTCGTGGGTTGTGCGGTGGGGCGTGACGGTTGTTTTCTGCATTCTTGCAGGGATCGTATTGGGCTGCTATTTCATCAAATACCCGCAGACGGTCACGGCTCCGATTTCGATTACGACGATCAATCCGCCCTCGGACCTTGCGGCCCGCTACGATGGGCTGCTCGATACGGTCTGCGTCTCGAACGGCGATGCGGTGCACGCGGGCGAGGTGATCGCCCTCTTCACGACCGCAGCCCGCTACGGCGATGTTGCCACCCTGGAGCGTTCGCTTCGCGGGGCCGACACCCTGTCGTATCCGCTTCTGGTACGCTCGCCGTGGCTCGACAGGAGCTATGCGCTTGGGGAACTCCAATCCTCGTGGGCCGACTTTCTGCGGCAGTGCCGCGACTACCGCCACTACCTCGATATCGACTATTCGGGGCACAAGCGCCGGCTGCTCGAGGCGCAGATTGCCAAAAATGAGGAATACTACGACCGGCTGCTGACGCAACGCTCGCTGCTTGCCGCCGATCTGGACTACGGACGCCGCACGCTGGAACGCGATTCGCTGCTACTTCGCGAGGCGGTGATCTCCGAGGCGGACTACGAAACCACGGCACAGAACTACCTCTCGAAACGCAATTCGCAGGCGGGTTTCGATGCTACGCTGACCTCCACCGAGTTGTCGATACTCCAGACGCGGCAGCAGCTTGTGGAGCTGACGCTCGACGCGGCGAACGAACGGGCGGAATACGAGCGGGCGCTGGAGCAGTCGCGTCAGCAACTGCTGGCGCAGATTGCCCAATGGCGCGAACAGTATGTCATCACGTCGCCGGCTGAGGGGCGTGTCTCGCTACAGCGCTACTGGAGCCGCAACCAGCACGTGACGACGGGCGAGGTGATTGCATCGGTGGTTCCCGACGGGGAGCTGGCCGTCGTCGGGCGCATGCAGGTTGCGTCGGCCAGCTTCGGAAAGGTCCGCATCGGACAGCAGGTTCTTGTCAAACTCAACGGATTCCCCTACATGGAGTTCGGCGTGCTGCACGGCACGGTCCATTCGATCTCGGCGGTTCCCGAGCAGCAGCAGACCCAGAGCGGCACGAGCATCGTCTATACCGTCGAGGTGGAGTTCCCCGCCGACCTGCGGACCACCTACCGCCGCGAACTGCCGCTCATCCAGCAGATGGACGGAACGGGCGAGATTGTCACCGAGGAGATGCGCCTGATCGAACAGTTCATCCAGCCCGTTGTCTCCCTCTTCAAAAACCGATAGCCGCATGAAACGAATACGCATCCTATCAATTGGCATGCTGCTGCTCTTCGGCACTGCCGGCTACGCTCAGGAGCGGTGCTGGACGTTGGAAGAGTGCATCGCACATGCTTACCAGCAGAATATCGAGATCAAGACGCAGGAACTTGCAGCTGCGGAGAAGCGCCTCTCGCTCTCCGAATCGAAGTGGAGCTACGCCCCCGAGCTTTCGGCTTCGGCGGGCTACTCGCTTTCGACGGGACGCGTGCTGGACCCCACGACCTACGACTTCGTGGAGAATCAGACCGTATCGGGCAACAACGCCTCGGTCGGGGTGAGCCTGCCGCTTTTCAGCGGACTGCGCAACCACTACAACCTCCAGCGGGCGAAACTCGACCTGCGTTCGTCGCTGCTTGCCGTGGAGACGACGCGCCGCAGCGTGCGGCTGAACGTCACGGCCCGCTACCTGGAGGTGCTGTGCGCCGAGGAGACGATCCGCGATGCCGAGCAGGTCGTCTCCGAGCTGGAGGTCCAGGCCGGGAAAACGGAGCGGATGGTCGAGGCCCGCAAGGTGACGATGGCCGATCTGCTGCAGATCCGTTCCCAGCTTTCGGATGCCCGAAACGACGTGCTGACGGCCCGGAACACCTGCGAGATTGCCCGGCTGGAGCTCTGCCAGCTGCTTGAGATCGAAGACTACGCCTCCTTCCGGACCGAGGCTCCCGATACCGCCCGGTTAGTTCGTGGAGCTCCTGCGGAGGAGGGTGCCGTACTCGATGCCGCGCAGCAGCTGCCCGAAGTGGAGTCGGCACGGGTGGGGATTGAGTTGGCCCGGCGCGATCTGCAGCTTGCACGCACCGCCTACTGGCCGACCCTTTCGCTCGCGGCGGGCTACGGATCGAGCTACTCGGATGCGCGGCAGAAGATGTTTCAGCAGGCCGACGGGACCTATCGCTACGAGGCGTATCCCTTCTTCGAACAGTACCGGGACAATGCGAGCAGCTATGTGTCGCTGTCGCTCAGCATTCCGATTTTCGGGAAGTTCACGACGCGGAAGAACGTGCAGCGTCAGAAACTGGCTTTGCAGCGTGCGGAATATGCGCTGCGGACAGCCGAGAAACAGGTGGAGAAAGAGGTGATGCAGGCGCTTATAGATGCCCGGACGGCCTGGGCGCGATATCTTGGGGCGCAGGAGTATGTCGCCTCGGCCGAGGAGGCGGCCCGTCAGGTGGGCCGGAAATACGACCTCGGAGCAGCGACCGTAACGGACTACAACGCGGCGGTGACCACCCGGGTCAAGGCCCGTTCGCAACTGTTGCAGGCCAAGTACGAATATCTGTTCAAGATGAAGACTTTAGCCTATTATACACACTACTGCTATGGAGAATAAAGGACAGAAAGCTAAAAAGCAAATTATCTTAGGATGGTTACCTCCTGCGAATGTTTACATGCCATCGCCAGCTATGTCGGTGTTAAAAGTCTATCTTCAAAATTTTGGTTACAATGTTTGCATCGAATAATTGGGGCGTATTACAATAGTTATTTCTCTTGCCGAAAAGATTGTAATATTGATGAAAAGAGCCTTATTTCCATTGTCGATGAATTGTTTGCGAAAAAACTGATTTTCCATAATCGAGATTATTCGGGAATTGTTTCTGTCGTCGATATATCCACTTCAAAATGACAAAACCATGATTATTCGTAAAATCATCGGTCTGCTGTTCGCAGTCCTTCCGGTGCAAATCGGGGCCGCCCAAGAAAACCCGTATGACAATGCAATCGGAGAGGCTATCTCCCGGAGCGACTGGTTCGAAACGAGAGCCCGTTATGAACAGAGTGCCGACAGCCTGAGCGATTACATGCGGCTGTTCTCGGGGGCGCTGCTCGACCATAATTTCAACAATCCGGCGGGCGCCGTCGAGAAAATCCAGCACATGTACGATGAGTACAACGCCCAAATGGGCGGCAACTTTTTCTCATTGTTCTGGATGATGTCCGACAATCTGGCGAAACTCGGACACTTCAAAGCTGCCCACGATATTTGTACGAGCCTGCTTGCGCAAGGCCGTGACTATATGGACGAGGGGACGCGGACTGCTTTCGAGACCAATGCCGTCCTTTTCGGGCTGAAATCCCAGTGGCCCCGTATGGGTATATCGGATGCCGACGCGAATTACGACATACCGTTCGACATCGAAGACGAACAAATCAAGTTCACGGCCGTCCGCGGCATGCAACGAATCGGAGCGATGCTCGACTCTGGAGGTCAGATAACGATCATCGATAAACAGTTGGCATCTCAGTTGGAATTGCCCATGTCGGCGGATTCGATCCGGTTCAACGAAACGCGGTGCCCTCTCGCATTGCTCGACACCCTGCGATTGGGCGCGGCCGTGTTCGTCAATATTCCGTGCGTGGTTCTGCCGCTCGGAGATACGGGCGTTACGGATTGCGGTCTTATTCTCGGAAACGACATATTGCAACTCTTCCCCGAAATCGAACTGGACTACGAACTTCGGAAATTGCATTTGAGATCCCGGACGGTCTCTTCGCCCGATGCACCTCGGAATCTGATGCTCAGCAAAGTGCCTTATATTCGAGTGAAACTGAACGGAATTTCAGCAACGATGGTTTGGGATACGGGAGCCTCGAAATCATCGCTCGAGCCGGAATTCCATGAGGCGCATCGCGACCGGCTTCCATTATTGCAGGCACATGGACGCAAACGCGGAAAAACTGCGACCGGATACAAACCTGTCCTCGAATATGCTATACTGCCACAGATGAATCTGACAATCGGGGATAAAACAGGTAAGATGACTAACCTGTATGTGATTGAAGATATGCCCCATTCCCAGTTGATGGGAATACCCTTCGACGGAACATTGGGTGTACTGCCTCCCGCTGAATTCAAACGATTGACGATCAACTTTCAGGAAATGTATTTTGTCGTAAAATGATATGCGGAGAACTCCCGAATACTTGCTGGTAAACAACGTTATCCCCGTCAAAATTTTGACGGGGATAATTATATCCAATATAGTCAGGATAAAGTTGCAGAAACGACTACCAAACAAGATATAAGATAGCAGGCAACCAATCTGGCTATCTGTGGACTATTCTTTCAAAAAACTATGTCCGTAGATAAATCCAACCAACTTCTTATCCGTGAAGCGATCCGCAAGATAGCCCTTGGGCGCAGTATGGAGCGCATTGATCTGGCTCCTGGCGGCATGTCGGGAATCGGAACAGCTCGTATGGTCCACGGCTATGTAGCCAAAATACATGATAATCCTTCCGACAGTGAGTATTCGGAATACGCCGGCACTATCGACGTAGGAGAGTATCCGGATGAGACCGCATCCGCCGAGCCGGTCATTCATAAGGGGGTATTGCTTTCCGCCGCCACGAGCGATAAGGGAGGATTCCTCATTGTCCCCACACTCTTTTCCGACGTCACCATATTCATGGATGCCGCCACTCGTTATGCCTATGTGGTGAATTTCTCGCATGTGAATATTCTCCGCCTGAACGCTCGCCAAGAAGCAATCATCGGGGTTACGGAACTGGAGGAACTGGATTCTTCCAGCGATACTTCTCCGGATTACGACGAGTTGGAGGCTACGGGCAACGAAGCCATCACAAAATATACCCCGACCTCCGCAGTTACGACTGTAAAAAATGGCCAGGACAAGGAGGCTTCCGTTTCCATTGATGCGGAGACCATCACCCACACGGTGGACAAATCGGAGGTTAAACAGACGGCAGACAAGGTGGTGCAAAAGGTCAATTCCACAACCATATCGGTCGCGGACAACAAGGTTGCCTTGGGGGATGAGAACGCCACCGAACCGCTGGTGTTGGGAAACGAACTTGCCCAACTGATGCTTGACTTTATGACCGAATGCAGCAAAGTTATGACACCGACCTTGATGGGAACGATGTCGCCGATTAACTTCCCCAACTTTATCTCCCTGACATCCCGTATACAAAAGTTCCTTTCCAAAACCAGTTATACCAAATGAGTGTAGAACTACATCCCGATATCGAAGCATTGGACAAATCGAGCCTCTGTTACTCGATTTATTCCCAGCTATATCATAATTTTTTCAATTCCCAGCAGAAGAAAGATGACGAACATCCCTACGGAATTGTGGAGGGAGATGATACCAGCATTCGTCTGAAAAACACTGCGTATGGTTTTGCGTCCGCCATTGCGGGTGCCGTAGCCGGTGAAGGAGCTTCCGGGGGTGGCGGGCTGATGCTGGAGTATCTGAAAAAATCAGGCGGAGACATGACCGGCCTGTTGCGTGCCCAATATGGTTTTGAAGCCGGGGTACATAATACCCGAATTCTGGAGACCTATGTACAGGAACAGTCAGACGAGGAAGGGGTTGTTACAGGTGTGGAATATGGCATACGCTTGACCGGAACGCTGCGTATCGGTGGTGACAGTTTGTATCTTGGCGGACGTCAGGTACTTCGTTATGACGCAGACGGAGGCGTGGCAACCTTAGATGCCCCGACGATCGATTTAAAGGATGGCGAAGTCCGTTCCTCCGGAAAACTGATTTTCGGCGATGAGGAGAGCGGGATTGTCATTTCACCGACACACCTGCTGGTCGGAGGTATGCAGGTCTATCATCAGGGGAACGCCAACCTGGGACATGTAAACTGGGAAATGCAGGATGCGACCGTCCGTCGCGACCTTGCCGTGTCTGGTAATTCCGTATTGAAAGGAGGTCTGGAAGCCCTGCAAGGGGTGAGTCTCGGTGATGACGGCAAAAGTCTGCTTACCTTCTCCGGAGAAGATGTGGCTTTGAGCGGCTTCCTATCATTCCTGGACGGTTACGGTATCCGTATCGGCGGTACGCCCGTGCTTGTGCGTGCGGACCGGGATAAGATACAGTTGGGCAGTTTGGGTGGAGATCTGCTTCTGGGAACCGAACAGACCCCGAAGATCCGTCTGTTCTCGGGTCTCTCCGACCTGGACGGAGAATGCCTGATGCTTTCCCCGTATGGTAAAGCCTGTTTCCCGGGCTCTCTGACCGTTCGGCACAATTACGGTGCAGAACTGCTGTCGTCCTATCGTGTAGATGCGTCGGATGAAGGTATAGTCATTCATAAGAACCTTCGGCTGGGTTCATCAGGCGGGTTTCTGATACGGGGAGAAAACGGTGGTCTGGCCCTTTCTTCACCCGTCGCCTATGATGAAGCGCAATCGCAGGTTCTGATTCCCCGCCGCACATTTCTGGGACACCGGTCATCGACCAGTCTGTACGCTCCACAGAACCGAAGGAGCGAAAGTTTCTTTATTACCACGGACGGGGACTTTATCACGGTGGATACACCTCTGGAAGCACGCGGTCACATCGGCATCGACGGTTCGTACACCCGATTGACCGACGGAATCCTATACTTGACTGAAGCATTGCGTCTACAAGCCGTTACTGAAGGCATCAAGCACTACGGAAACAGCTTTTTCAAAGGAGCGCTCTCGTCCGAGTTCTTCTCCTCGGGATTTGCAGGAAGCGGGTGGGCCATACAGACTAACCTTACCACCGGCAGCGTAACCGCCACCTTTGACGAAATCGTGGCGCGCAAGAAGTTCCGTGCGTATGAGTTCGAAGTCATGAAGATAAATGCTACCAACGGTTCCCTTTGGGTCAGCGACAGTTGCTCGGGAGACCAGGTAGAAAAGATTGCCTGAACATGTCCGAATACATCTGTCCCAAATATAAAATCCGTATTGACCCGGACTCGCACAAGACACAAGGGTTACAGGCCGGAGATATCGTCCGGCGCCAATATGTGGCGCGGGATAGAAGCGTATACTCCCTGATGGCGGTGCTGGAAAGCGGCGTGGATGTTATTTCGGGCAAGGACTCTCCTTATTTTGTCGGAGCCTTGCTCGATGGAGACGAACCGTGCAGCGGAGAATTACTGGATTTTGTGCGTTTGACGAGTCTTTGTGACCTTTCACGCAGCGGAGCGCTCTACCTTACGGCAACCGACGATCAGGCTCCGTACATGGATGTCATTGACGGAATGGCAACCGAGCGCTCTCTATGCTTTCCTGTTCAGGACGGGGGAACGGTGGATATTCCCGATAAAACGAAATACGCCGTTTTCGGTGAAGGGATTGCGGCTGAATACCGGGCATCCGCCCCGGGTGCAGAGCGTATCATGCGTATGACCTGCCTTACGGCAGTAGATGGAACCCGAGGACTGAAACAGACACTGGAAGAAAACGTGGACCACCCCGAACGTCTACTGGTCTCCTTTCGTGCGCGCGCTTCAGCCGGTACAGGCAGCATGGCGCTCAAATTCGGTTACACGAACGGAGAGAAGTATGATGCACAGGGGACTGTTACCGTGTCGTCGGATTGGGAATTCAAGTTGTGGGTCTGCACGGTGGAATATCCCGGACGCTACAGCCGCAGTCTGGTCATGGACTGCCGCACCCTGCTTGACAAAGTCGGGAATTGGTGCGAAGTGGCCGATCTGAATATTGTCCGCCTTTCTTCCGTTTCGGGCTTTACCGGAGCCACCAAAGGTCGCGTAGGCAAGCTCTCCGGCATCGTGGATCCTGTATTCGGTCTTCTGGATGGGTACGGCGCTTACTTCCAGAATCTTTATGCCACCCGCAATGTCAATATCGCCGGAACATTGACGGCCGGCGACGAACACGGTTTCAGCTCAACCTTTTATGTGGGCAGGATACATAAAAATGTCTTGCCGAACAGCCTTTCTTGTGCATTCTCCGGTTCACGGCAGGTAGAAGAGGCTTCCCCGGCCGGTATCGGTCGTTGCATGTTGGTTGAAACCGACAGTTCGCTCTATGCCCAAAGCGGGGAATGGCGTTCCGCCCATCTGGGACAGCCCTGCTGTTTCTCGCTCTGGATTCGCCCGGATGAAGCCGGAACCATACGGTTTTATCAGGATGAACATCTGTTGGTGTCGTTGGAAGTAGTCCCGGCTGACGGATGGATACGACACAAGATGTCGTTTCTGCTCCGCCCCTCGGACAATCCTCAGTTGAGTATAGTCCTGTCCACATCGTTTCCCGTCTTGCTCTCTGCGCCACAGTTGGAGCTGGGAACTACGGCCTCTCCGTATCAGGCCACCGATGAGGTTCTGAACGATACCGACGACTACGGAGCCTGGTTCAACCGGGGCGGAATCGGCGGAACAATCCAGCATCCGTTGTTGAGCCTGAATGAAGACGGTTCAATAGTCTCCCGTGATGGTTCGTTTGTCATCAACCCCGATGGAACGGGACATTTCGCCGGTGGTCGTTTCAAATGGACGCGAGACACCATAGAACTCAGAGGCGTAACTATCCGTTGGGAGGATTTCGATGAAGAGACTCAGGAATTGCTTAAACCCCGCTCGGTATCACTGACCGGAGGCAGTGCCTTCCATTATTCCGATGCACTGACACCTGTTGTAGAACCCGCACAGATAGCTCTGGTTGCCGTGGAATACAATTTCGAACCGGAAAGCAGACTGTGGGAATATCTTGCTTCCGACGGTGCATGGAAAGATGCCGGCAATCGCAGTTCCCTGTTCGAGATGGCTCCTGCTTTTCACGGATGGGAAGGGCGTGATATGCTTACCCTGCGGTACACGGCAACCGTCGGAACAGAAAAAATCTGTGCCACCCACACTTTCTTCAAACTTTACGACGGGGATTCATCCTATACTGTTTATGTAGAGTCCGAAAATGGCACAACCTTTCGTAACGGAATTGTATCCACGACTCTCCGGGCCCGGGTCTACCGTGGTGGTGAAGAGATAACGGAGCAGATTCCGGACGGTAATTTTCATTGGACACGTGTCAGTTCGGATTCTCAGGCCGATGCGCTCTGGAACTGCGGACAGCATGAAGACCGCGAACTGGAAATCAGCGGAGATGATGTTTGGCGCAAGGCCGTGTTTGATTGCGAGGTAACCATATCGAACAAAATAGAATAACAGAATTATGGCATTGAAAATAGCACGCGGGCAAGTAACGATCATCGACCAGAACGACGCCATCTCCTTACAGGCGTTCATCGGTTCGTCCCAGCCCCTCACTCAGGTCTTCAACAAGGACACGAACACCTACGCACCCTCGTGGGCGGCCTCTCCCTATCTGATACTCACTCCTTCGCTCTATGTCAGCGGAAAGGCATCGGTCGATCAGATAACCTCCGTGGGCAATGCCTCCAACCTAACCCCCGGTATCAAGAGCGGTACGGCCAAGTGGTACAAGAACGGCACGGCCATCACCTCAGGACAGGATTCTTGTACCATCGGCGCCTCTTCCGCCAAATATGCGTTGACAATAAAGGCGAATCACATGAGCGTCTCCGACCCGCAGGTACGGTACGCGTTTGAAGCGATATATATCGATGCCAATGGGTTGGAGATACCGTTCCGCGCGGAAATACAGTTCACTCAGCACCTGAGTGCCGGAGCCACCATCGTGGCTGTGGCATATGCTCCGGACGGAGTGGTTTTTAAGAACGACGAAGTCCCGACGCTCAAGGCACACTGCGACCTTTGGCGCGGTGCCACGATAGACACGACGAACGTGACCTACGCCTGGGGCATCAAGGATTCCGCCGTCTTTGCTGACACCACGTTGACTGCAAAGGCCGATTCCGGGGCATCCACCATCACCGTAGCATCGGTAGCCAATATGGAGGCGGGCGGTAAAATCACCATCGGTTCGGCACAATATACCATTTCCTCGGTCAACACCCCCTCCAAGATTGTGACCCTGACCTCCACGCTGAGTGCCGCCGCCGAGAGCGGTGCCAAGGTGTCGTGCCCTTACTACAATTCGATGCTCGGTGCAGGCTGGGCCTGTCTTACCTCTTCCAATCCTCGTGGTGTCACTGCGGGTTGGACGACCAATGAAATCACCATTACGGCCGATGCCGTACTGAATTTCGAGACGTTCAAATGTGCCATCAAGGACACCGACACCTCTACCGGCAACGCATCCGCCAACAAGGTGGTTTGTGACATCATCTCTTTCACCGATATGTCCGACCCCATCACGGTTGATCTGGTCAGCCAGAAGGGTTTTACCATCAAAAACAACTCCAACGATGTGGATGTGCGTGCCGTCCTGTACCGCAACGGGGAAGAACTTGACGAAGAGGGCTCGGACTACACCTACACCTGGAAGTTGTGGAATGCCGCCGGCACCTCTGTTACCAAGACTTATAATGGTAAATCCATTACGGTCGCCCGGACCGACGTTACCGGGAAGGGCGTACTCATGTGTGAAGTATCAAAATAGGACAGCAACCGTATGTTTGCCTCTGGTTATATCTTATAAATTGGTTTGGTTGTGGCGGGATTAAAAC
>ENA-OXZV01000081-OXZV01000081.1-human-gut-metagenome-genome-assembly--contig:-NODE-81-length-20262-cov-6.043945_pt1 | contig 20262 bp, 31 predicted proteins | sample MGYA00244514_ERZ652813 | MGnify/ENA primary metagenome ERZ652813 (study PRJEB26926, sample SAMN06164426) | human gut metagenome | biome: ENVO:00009003; feature: ENVO:2100002; material: ENVO:00002003... | reverse complement strand
TTAATATATTTAAAGGCTATTGCCCAAAATCTTTAAAATCAGAAAGAACCCCATACTAAATCAACAGAAACTGCATCTTCAGCTGCTTTAAAGGTAAGTGAACCAGACTTTACCTTAACGGATTTAGGCTGAGCCGTGCCAACTTTACCAGCTAAGGAAGAATTAACTGATAAAGTATCGCCAGTTTCAGAGACATTCGTCGAAACATTATAGGTTAATTGATCTGTATTTAAAATAATAGTCTGATTTTTAAAGCCCTTTACACGACCATAATCATCAACAATAGCCTCAGCTACTGTAAAATTCTATGTAGCTTCACCAGAAAGCGGGGAATAAGATATCTTACTACCGGTAATAGGTTTTTCTTGTGTCATTGTAGACAACTTTAGATCAACAATGGGCTTATCCGCATTTTTATTGCTTAATGAAACGACAAGACTATTATCACTAGTCGTAAATTGCAGGCTACCTGTTACAACCTCACTACTATTCTTTAAAGAAACTGTCCTACTCGTAGCATCTGAGCCAAAAACGTAAGTAGTATCTTTGTCGGCTGGAAGCTCAATAGTCGTTGCTGTACCCAGCCCAGTAATATGACCATGTTTATCATAATTAATTGTCGGTATAGTAAATTTACGATCAACTAATTTTGTGCCCGAAGCAGACCCGGCGGTAATGCTATTTGTATGGCCGATACTTAATCCACTATCATTTTTAACGCTAATACCATCAACGCCCTTGACCATAACTGTGCCTGCAGTCTTGTTATTAACTTCATTATTTAGCTGAATCGTGGTGCCATTGAGTGACATATTATAGGTGGTATCAATGTCGTCACCAGAAGGAATAACTTCCCACTTAGCTATATCGCCCGCAGTACCGGCAGCGACGTCAGCACCATTGTAAATAATTAAATCACCAGTGTTAACACTAATAGCGCTACTACTAGAACCTATAGTAAAGCTCTCGGCCGCTTTATAAGTGTCACCCTTCTGAGGGCCTGTAATTTGACCAAACGCGCTCTTAGTCACTGTGCCGCAATAAGTCATGGCATTCATTTCAGACTTAGCCGCTGTAATTAATGTATCAACTTTGTCAGATGAATAAAATGCACCAAGATCTCCTTGATTGTAAACAGTCTTCTCAGCGCCGTCAACAGTAATTTTATGATATAAGTCCTGACCCGAGACAACTGGAGTCTCTACAGTCGTATTCTCATCTTTAATTGTAACTGTTATTTTGCCACTATTATCCGCACTAACGGCACTAACTTTTGTATCTTTGTCCCTGGGTAAAGTAATATTTTTTGTACCAACAGCAGTAACGTGACCATACTCATTCACCGATACGATAGGCATTAATAATGTTACATTACCAGAATCATCTGCTGTCGCATCAGCTGGAGTATAAGACGCCTTTGATGTTAAAGTTGTCGCATGAGCCAACTTGATAGAGCCATTTTTCCCGATAGTATTACTTGCAGCTATTAAAGCATTACCATCAACCTCAACAGCAAAACTACTCTCTGTCGTTCCATTTTGGTCTTGCAGAGAGGCCTTTGCTCCAGTGGTATTGGTAGTAGTGTTTAATGAATAAGTTGTATCGACGCCAGAAATTGTAATCTTATTACTACCATCAGCAGAAACTGATACACTACCTCCGCCAGCAAGCTCAACCTTTGCAGCCGCATTGGCACCAACGCCGTTATTCTTTAAATAGACTTGACTATCATTCTTTTCAACTTCCATACCTACATTGGTATCGGTAGTAATCTAGCCCAAATCAGTAGCTGAAATTACAATTTGCCCGCTAACATCAGGAGTTACAGGACTTTCATTATTTCCTTTTAAATCTTTTTGAGCCTGTTGAATTTTAATGTCATAAACAAGCTGTTTATTGCCCTATTCGTCAGTCTTAATATCTTTATTCTTTGCCACATTGATACTTTTAACATATGTATCATGGTCATCATTATGGTCGGGGTTAATCTGCACCCATTTGCCATTAGAATAAGTACAAAGAATATTCTCCGCCTATGCATAATAGAATTGACCCTCAGTGCACAAGCCGGGAGCATAGCTAGAGCTAGACTTATTAGAAAGGGCCTCAATCGCCGCCCAATTGCGATAAGAAATTACGCTTTGGCTAACTAAATCGGCTGTATTATTACCTGTACCTACATATAAACGATGGCTATCGGTTGTCAAATAAAAACAACCATCTTGATAAGCTGTAAGATTATTAAAGCCGCTTTGAGTGCCGCGCTTAAACATTACATTTGCCATTCAATCTTCCTCCTTTATTCTTATGCCATGTCTGACCATTTCATGCGGCCATCCAAATCATTTAAAATAGAAACAATTGTATCTCCCTCTACATAACGAGTAAACTTTGTAATGTCACCCACAGTGTCCTATAAACCAGTCACATTAGTTTCAATATTAGTAACACGCTGAATAAGAGCTTGAGTACCTGTCTTATCTTCAGCAATCCAATCAGCAATTTCCCTCAAAGTATCAAGAGCTGCCGGAGCGTCTTTAACTAAATTATCATACTTAGTTTCTATGCTGCCGACTCGAGTTTCTAAGCCGTCAACTTTGCCCAAAGTAGTAAGTTGTTCATCAGAAAGTGGGGTGGCCCAAACACCATCGCCACGCAAGTACTTGTCTTGCGCTCCTGCGGCAGGCGCCGGCACGAGTCCAGAAGTACCAGCCACGTCAACAGTAGCTCCGGTCATAACCTCTACCTATATTTCCGCAGGAGTCTTATTTACCCACTTCTTAGTCGAAGCATCATAGGCGAGTATTTGTTTATCTTGAACATTGCTAATTAAAACATTGGCCAAGTCATTGATATCCGTGACGGCAGTAGCAGAACCATTACCGCCTCCAATCAATTTATCACCCAAATATAAGGAGCCTTTAGTCTGATCTTCAGAATCATAGATAAAATACAGCGTATCATTATCTTTTGTTATGATTTTATCAAAAGCAGTCTTAGTACCGCGTAAAAACTTCACATAACCCGGTAATGCATTCGGCATTTAACATCTCTCCTTTCAAAAAATATGAAAATGTGAGTGAGCAAATTTTTTGCTTTTGCCCACTCACAAACTTCTTGCTTATTTAATTCTTAGCATCTATACCCAATATATTATGATAGCTTTTATATAACCAACCATCATTCTATTTAATATACGGAGTACAACGTGTTAAAGAAATACCAGAATCGGTGTCTTTAACATATATATAATACTGGCCAATTTTGCCATCAGCTTCTTTAATATACACAAATCCATTAGTATCACCAGCTTTAAGCGTAATTACGCTTTGATCACCGTTAATATAATTATTACATAAGATTTCAGCTTCTTGCGTGAACAAGTCTTTTAAAGACATGTAAGATTTGCCATTAAACTCCCAGCCAGTAAAACTTTTTAATAAATCAGCAATATTATCATAATTACTATTGCTGATTTCTAACCAGTTTGCGCCAGACCGATAAAAAATATACGGCGTCTAGTTGACCCAATAGACTCTTAGCGGAACATTTATATTAACTCCACCTATAGTTTCAGAATTACTAAGATTATATCCCTGATTAAAATGTAATATAATATTTTCTGAGTCAAAAGAAGGAATGGTTAATACTACACCATATTCATTTGAAGGTGGTATTGAAGGAAGCTAATTAAAGTTGCAAGTGCCGCCCTAATTTAGTTGTCTCCATTTACTAACTGAAATATAACGTAATCCAGTAGCTATAGGCAGGGGAGAAGAAGTCTCCTCACCACTTGCAAAATAAGAGCCGCATGAGCTGAGCGTCTTAAGAAATTGAGTTACATTATAAGAACTTTGCAATTCAGAAGAATTCTTCATCTAGAATTTTAATTCACTCTCATTAACTATACCTATTAGCAGCCTTTCACCTTTTGGCATAAAACAATTCCTAATAGTATCATAGCTGCTACTGACTAACCAACGTTTCATTATCCCATTAACTTGCCCGTATAGCGCACCATCATTAAGCGCCCAATCGAATGTTTTTATATTAATTTTGTATACAGGAAAAGTAAGTCGAACGGCGCGTGGGTGTTGTTCATCAGCTAACAAAGAGGCGGCCGATGGCATTGCTTTATAGAGCATATGGCTACCTTCAATGGTGGCATCACGAAACTCTGTAAAACCATAATAGTCTCTTAATTCCTCCCAAGAGTACTTAGCATTGGTTTTAAACAAATCAAGCGCAGTATCACCCATAAAAGTAATTGGAACTTCATAATATGTTGAATCACTAGAATAGAGTTTCCCTTCGGTACCTCGCCCCACAAAATGGTAGTAATATGCCTACTAAACTCCGGGCCTTCCTAATTTATAACTGTTATCTCCAGAGGCTATACGACTTTTCAAGCTACCTCCTAGCATATGCCATTTGTTATTTTGCATAACATATGGAATAGATTTTCCTCCTATATTTGGATTATCAATCCAAAAACCTACTCCATAACTATCAGAATCACCAACATTCTTACTCGGCACTTCTAAAGCATACTAAGTATTATTTAATAAATAATAATTTTTTAATATATCATTATTTCCAAGATCAAGGGCGGGTCCACCTACAGGATATAAATTTAAACCATCCCAGATTGAATAAGTGTCGCCTTCAAAGTAATATTTCTAACCAGACATATCACGCTTTTTACCAGTTAAATCCACAGGCGTCGTACACCAACCATAAACCATATAATTATAATTATTAATCAAGGTCGATTCTAGCCCCTAGCTATCAAGTTTCTATTGTCCCGGAGAAACATCCTATAAATTGCCCGAATAATTATTATCAAACCAATGGTATCTAATGCCATACGTAATTACATCTGCTTCAACTGTCACAGATGGATATCCAACAACTTTGAAATTATATTCAAAAGTACTCGCAAGATTAGAACTAAAAAAAACTATATAATAAGTTTTTCCGCCCTCTAAAGACAAATTATTAAAATTGTAAGTTAAACTACTTGCAGAAGGCCAAGTTTCAACTGCACCGGATTTTCTTTCATCACTTTGCTATTTAGCAGAATTTACCCAACCTGTAGGGGTATCATTTCCCTCTGGAAAACCATCACGATCTATAATGCAAGCCTCATTGGAATTATTATTACCAGCCATCCCTTGTCCATAGACAGTAAGTGATATAGAAGTTATTTTCTAAACTGCTTGTCCATTAATAACACTTGGAAGCTATAAACGCATAAGCCATACAAAATTGCCATTACGATTATGCCCATAGTAGCCGGAGTATCCGCCACTCTAATAAGACTTAAAATAACCCCACGTATTATAACCAGAGGTTCCACACCAGTGATCGTAATTAAAACTTGACATTAAAGGGAAGTTATCATAAGTTATTTTTTCTCCCATAACTTATACGCCCCCCTTAACTTTCCGCCACTTTCACAAAGAAAATAGTGTTTGCTGGTAAATTACTATATTTAGAGGCCTATATCGTAATATCGCCAGGAGCACCACCTGTAATATCGCTGGAAGATAAAATATAAGGCACACCTTCTTGAGATACAAGACGTTTTACTTCATTATACCGAACAGCATCTTGATCAACTCTTGGAGACTACCCTACCCTCAGACTGGTTGCTGTAGTATTAGTCATACTGATACCTTGGTTTGTATTCAAAAGAATATGCTCAAGACCGCCATGCAAAAGGAGAGAACTTGCGCCTTCTGCATCATGACTGCCCATCAAAAAAACATCTGTGTCTGCCCACGCAATTGAAGCAGCACTTATCATCGTACCACCAGTAAGAGGCAGAAAATCATCGCTAATCTTTCTTGAACCGGGGTCTTCTGTTATCTTAAGATAATTTAATGCCCAAGCCGTTTTCCCAGCATCACTCAAAGCTTTCCAATCAAGATTACCTAATACACCAATTACGCCATCTGCTTCAAGTGTGCGGCCGCCAGCTGTGATGTTGCCAGCAAGGGCATTTGCGCTCTGTACTATCTAAGCGCGGTTTGTCTGACCGTACATTAAATTATTCATGGATGCAACAGTCTCACCTAGTACTGGAAGATTAATCTCAACATCATGCTCTATCGGAGCGCCGACCTTTGTATAGTCACGAGTGCCAGCCGCTGAAATACTAATCGTGTTATTAGTAGAGGTTGGAATATAGCCCTTAAATTTATTATTATTAACATCAAAAAGCTCTTTATTGATATTGACTGTTGCCGCGCGGAATGTCGGGGTAACAGCGTCTAATATAGCCACTTGTTCATAATCGACGCCTTCGCTGGTTGCAACTTTGCGGAATACTTTATTAATTGTCAAAGAATTGCCGCTAACATCTACTGTTCTACTAAGAACATAACGCCCAATTAATACTCCATCTTCCTCGGCATGCGATTTCCGTGAATTCTCCATAGATAGCTCATCATTATCATAAGTCTTATCGAAAAAATATAAGCTGCTTATATCATTGGGGATAATTTGATTACCGTATATATTACTCATGCAACTGAACCCCCTGTCTCATAAATTACATCTATAATTAAATATGCTGTACTACTGTCACCTTCAAAATAACGCAGCAAGGTATTCTCAATTAAGTCTATTTTGCCCACAATTGAACCAGATGCCTCAATATCTAATTCAAATATACCGGAGGGGCCAATTATAATATTGGATAATGGAGAATCATTTATAGAAAACTCTACTCCAGGTATAGTCTATATCCCAATTCGTTTAATGCCAGAAGTTGGCATATCTAAAAAATTAATAGATTTAATAGCTCCATTTTCCCAAACAAAAGAAATATTATCACTATTTCTTGTGCCGCTAGTACCAGTCACTGTTGCTGTATCAGAGCTGGGAATTTGCATTAATCTATATTGTTTAACTGCTAATGACATACCTCTTCCTCCTTTAATAAATATTATCTATAACATTCGTGGCAGTAATAGACATTGTACCATTATAAGTAAGAGGAATAGTTAATTTAGAAACTAAATACTCTCCATTTATGCCACGAGTAGAATCAACAACCTAAATTTTAGTATTTACATCTAAATAATAAATGGGAACAGAAGTAAATGTTGCTGACTCCGTAACAAAAACTGATTCATTTAACATAGCAGTGAGAACTTCTTTCGCGCTCTTTTCAGTAGAAGCAATAGTAAAATAATCCTACATACTCCTATTAATTGTCAAATATGTATAACCTGTCATTGTCCTATCAAGTAATTCATCAGGGAATACGAAAAGAACGTTCGGAGCCTCCTCATAATATATAGATTTTACTGCTAAGTCATTAACAGCTTTTGGCCTATCGCCCATATTTTGAACAGAAAAACGAGCCAATTCTTCAGAATCACAAAAATCAAGCCAAAAATTGATAGCTGTAGGATTATCCTTTACATCAATATGCCACTAACCCTCAGAGGTAGATTTTTCAACATTCTTATAATAACGCTAATTGGCATCATAACCCTCTTCGGAAGAAAGATGATAATATTCTCCGTTCTTGGCCACATATAGTTCATTTTTCATCAAGGCAAAACTTTTTTCTGTAACCGACACTTGCTACATAATCCACTAATTTTCAGGCTTATATATCTAACGCCAAAAAGCCTACATGTCAGAATATAACATCTCATAGCCGGTGTAACCAGTTGGGTAGTACACAGGATTTGCGGCGCCCACTCTGTAGAGAAAATTATCGTCAGTATTATATTCATAATAATCGAGCGCCATTTGATATATTAATTCACGCCAATCTACTGGATCCTTGCCCTCTACATAATAAGTCTAACCATCACGAATAGACGTATATTCAACAGGTTTCTCAGAAATTAAAAAACGATAATGTACCGGAAGAGATTTTCCGTCAACGGCATCTCTAGTTCCCCATACTGAGAAATCATTCTTTAACTTTGTAATTTGTGGCGTAATGGACATTTGAGTAAATAACTCACTATTTTGAAAATTATACGAGGTTAACTCATCCATTAAAGCATGATTAAAAATTACACCGTCTTTTAATTTTTCAGTACCATCATGTAATGTTTTTAAATATTCATGAGTGGAAACTAAGCCCGTAGAAGAAGTCTAAATAATAGAGCGTTTTTTCTAAAACACAAAATGGCCATCAAGATCATAAAAATACTCAAAGTTACCAAATATCTTAGTAATATTGTCAAGTACTCCCGTAATCGCAGAACCAACTGCCGCCGTTAACTCACCAGGGTAAGTTAATAATGTCTAATGATAACCAACTAAACTGCCATAATCAAATTTTAACAAGTACCCATATTCTTTATTGTCATTATGCGCATTGGGCAAACTAATAAGAGAAAAACCTGCATTATCAATTAATTCAGAGTCTACACTTAGAGTATTTAATGAGGCAAATTTAAAAGAGTCATCAGATAACAAAGTATATAAAGGTACTGATTTATAATCTCCTTGCTCTTCATCAATAATTCTATGAATGATAGTTTCATCATCGAGAATTAACTATTCAATTTCATGTGTCGCTTTAGACATAACCATAAATAGAGTCTAGTCACCACGATACTCCCATAGCTCAACGCCATACTACTCAATGTCATTGATTAAAATATTATTATATGGTTCATTACCATAGACATGGACCAGCTCTCGAATTATATCACCAATCCATATCTTTTCTTTATTAGAAACTACAATTCGTTTATAATAAGAGCGAGATTCCATAAAAATATTTTCGGTATCTAATTTATATTCGCCACTGTCTTTATCTAAATAATAATATTTTCCGGCGCGATATAAAGTGGCGTCTAATTGAGGCTATTCTTCATATTCATAAGAAATATTTTCCACTTGCCCAAAATCAGTAGACAAAGCAGTTAGTGTGCCGCCAATATCGCCATTTAATAGACACATCTTATCCTTGCCTTGTAAATTTATAGTATACCCCGAAGCAGAAATAGAAGATGAATAACTGGTACATACAAAAATACCTTGTTTAAACCATATTATGCGCGGCCGAGTGCTGTAAAGAGAGGCGGGATTGCCGTAAAAAGGATTCTCAAGCCCCACCTCAAAAGAGAATTTGCTGTGAAGTCCCCAACTATATGCCGAAGTATCAATGACTGATGCCACCATAGAGAAAGAACAAGAGCGTCGAACCGCCGAGGCTCCATCAACATTAATGGAGCCTGACGTAATCTTACCCTCAATAGCCTCTATGGGCGATTCATCAAAGTTTAAAAGAGTTACCCGAGCATAGACAGTACGAGCCTTTGTATTATCCAAAGCATATAAAAAATCATAATCATTCATTAATTTTTCCGCCTCTCTTCTACTGCCTTAAAATATGCATTCTTAGCATAATTATATTTACGTTCAAGGACAATCTTATTAACATACCAATCTAAATAACTATCAGACGTAGCTTTGCGGCTGATGGGTTCATCGCGGCTCGCTAGCAAGCTTTCTTGCGCCGACTAGTAGGCCTGCCGCAAATTCATTAACTCTGTATCCGATTTATTCATTTCGTCCACAAAACTATTCTCAGCTGTTTCATAACCAGCTTCCATATATACTGCGGCACCAATTGAAACAGCGCTGATTTGTAAGTCTCCGCCGGAAATCTCTATGGGATGTTGCGGCGCAACAGAGAACTTCTGCACGCTACCATCACCATATGTGATTACTACATCGTACAAAGGATCATTTTTAAAATAATCAATGGGCAATAAAAACGAATTTTTCTCCGACCAACGATGAAAAGTATAATCATTAGAATTCGTTAGTTTATAAAAATATCCCAAATCAAAAACCTACATCTTAGCTTCTGATCCCGTTCGTGGAATATACCAAGGCAAATTATCACTTGTAAAATAATAAATCGGCAAACGAGAAATATAAGGGAAGGATTCAAAATTTGTATATTCCTAATTACCGTCTGAATATGCAATAATGGGCCGTTGAATATTATTACGTGTCTGTAACCAATATCTGCTGTCAGAGAAAATTAAATCTGCCCTATCAGCGGAAGATATTTTAATATGCTCAATTGGGCGTGGTAAGAAACGTAAATACCGGATAGCAGAAATATACTATTTTTTATTAATATTAGTGGCTGAATCCCCATTTAATCCCGGAGAAAGAATCAACGGAGCATAAGTATCTACAATGTTTTGGTGACCAATTACTGTATCTATGGGCAATTGCTGCACTGTCGCTTCTGTAATTTCATCAAAATCAGACGCTGTATAAGATTCATAAGCCACGGTAATAACACCGCTAATCGGGGCCGAGCCGTCTGTAGGAAGCTTAATAGATGAGAATGAAGAGCCGAAAGGTATCTCATACATACCCGTTGCCCCAATCATAATCTTTTCATCGTCTATAAGCACAGTAGAACCGGCCGACGCATGATCTATAGAAATACTCAAAATAGCACTACCTAATTCAATAAAGAGATTTTTACCTTTTTGAGTATCAGGAGTTATGTTAACTGAAGTATAAGAAACTACTTTATCTACAGTCTCACTGTCCCCTGAAATAATCCCATAAAAAAGAAAAGTATCATAATCACATTCACCGATCTCATAAGCCGTGCAAGAGAACGTGTGTAACATCCGGCCCAAAGTGTCCTCTGGAGTCAAAGAAGTATTCATTAGACGAACTAAATAATTACCCTCAGTAGGCGAGCGGAAAAGTTTCGGCTTACCATCCGTTAAGAAATCTAAGACCTCCATCTTAAATTGCCGCTCGGCATAAATATTTTCATCGGATAAGTCCGTTAATGAATATGGACTGGCCGCGCGACGGCTCGGCGTGGAATCACGTTTAGACGCAGGTTCAAAAGGTTCTAAATCGAAGCACCTATTCTCTAACCGAGAAATTAAACCAGAAATAGGGAACTCTTTATATGAGACAAAACCATTGCGGAAGATAAAAGGAAACTTGCCGCCAATAGTATCAGTCTTAGTTTCCAATACGTCTTTCTTAAAAGAGGACACCTTCGGGTTATAACGAATCCTTAATTGCCGCTCTCCATCATAGAGAAAGGCATCCTCAAAACTGGCGGATATTTTTGTCGGTCTATTCTGCGCGGCGGCTTGCTCTGCGGCGTTCGTCGGCACCGGCCCCAATTTTGCCAATACAGGCAACGAATAAACCCCTGCATTATTAATACGTTCAATCATATATTCATACTCGATGCCATGCTCTATAGTGTAATCATTATAGGGATTATTATCAGACAAGTCATAAGCTAAATTAATTTTCTTTAATTTTTCTTTTATCTAGACTCCGTCTTTTTCATAAGTCCGTGATAATAAATAAGTGCCAACACGGTCAACATCGCTATTACTATTATCTAGCTCTAAGGCAATATATCCGTAATCTGGATGTGGCGTAGCGTAAAATTGAATACCATTAAGCGGTACCATAGCACGTCTAATTATATTATATACTGGCGAAGTAAGGGTCATATTATTCGTCGTTTTCACAACATACTAAACCGTATACAGTTTATCTTTATTCATCTAAATTTTCGTAGAAAATAAATCAGAACTGCGAATAAATTGTCCGATAGCCGTTGAAGAAACTGTATCTGAATTACTATTGTGTATACTATCAGTTACAAAATCCACTACTTTACCATTCTCGTCACGTAAATAGAAACTGTAATATTTTACGCGCTCTGTTGGATCTGACGAAGAATATTCGCCTACATAATCTGTCTGCTGAGCGGCGGTGCTATAAGACTTCAATCCCTGAATCTCCACCGTCGGAACTGAGGTATATTTCACTATAGCTGCTGTTGAGAAGTATCCAACAATTGGATATAATTCACTCGTACTAATTAAAGTTTCTTGCCTACAAACCTCAATTGCACGCGTCATTTTATTAATAATTAAAGCCTAAATATTATTAAATCCTTCTAAAGTTGTAGGATCGTACTTTTGCGGATAAGAAACATGCTAATTATAATATTCCTTGCCTCGTATTACCACTTCATTATTATCACAATCTTTAAAAATATCTAATTCGACTCGATTATTATATAAATTACCTTTAGACAATACCTCAAATATAGAACGATATGCATTTGCCTCAAGATTCGCTTGATTAACCGTTTCTATATCAATAGAAGTAAGACTCGATTTTAAAGCCGCATAACGAGAGGCGAAATTTTCATCTGTAACCTCATTTAAATATGCATCCACTGCATTTTTGACTTTAGCTTTTTGCTTTTCTACTGAATTAGGATCTAAGTTTACTTGAGCAGCATTTTTTAACTGAGTCACAATATTTTGCTAAAGTTGTTGCAAACAAACTTGCGTCCAATAAAGCGACCAATCATTATCGTTAGAAACACTATATTGCCGCAATAAAACTTCATCGGCATCTAAATAAAATTTTATATAATTCTATAAAGCCTAACGATATAAACTATTTAATGCCTATACAGATTCTATAACCGTATTTGGGGTCGGAGCTAAATCCTTAACTTTCTATAATAAGACTTCTTGCTCAGTTACCGCCATTCTTTCAGATGAATACCCCTGCGGCAAATAAGCTATCTACAATTTATAATATTGTCCCACATTTAATTTATTCACTTGCTCCTGTGGCAAAGTAAATTTTACACTTTGTTTTTCTATATTAAAATTACTAGATATGATATTATTAATAAGAGCCGAATTGCTAGTAAGACTCTTAATCTATAACATAAACCCCTCAATTTGATCTCTACTAACCGTGCTATTCATAGAAAATGGGACTTCAATTGAAGTCCCATAAAAAGCTGGAATAGTATTTTCCAAATTGGGAGGATATAATCTCGTTGCCATTAATTATTCCTCCTTTTTCTCCTCCTTTGGGATTTGCACTGCGCTTACCGAAGCTCCAGTTTTTTCTAACTACTATGAGAAAACCGCTAGAGCACGTATACAATCTGCCATTACTAAAGTATCATTACCTTTAGTAGAGATTGACATTAAACCATTAATAATCTATTGTAAAGAAACACTCTCCATTTTTTCACCTTTTTTATTCCCAACCATATGTCTGGCTTTTTATTTCTGTGTTGCCTTCTTCATCAATCTTGACCTTATGTGAAACTTTGAGGCCACCGCTATAAAATCCAAAAGTTGTACCATCTAACTTATCAGAACCCCCACCAAGTTCTATACGTATACCGGCATCTGAAATAAAAAGTAAATTCTAATTACCAGTCAGTTGTCCATTAGAATTTTTCTAATTAACAGCTATTTTTACACCATAAGTTTTATAGGAACCTGCTGATGGATTACTAGAGTCTATCGGAGCTGAGCCAGTCTCTGTAGCTATTTGTCCAAATTCTACCCAACTGTCAGGGTTGCTAGAAATACCCTCTGATTCATCACCAATTAAGTTAAAACCTCGCGTAATACCTACTGCTACTGTTAAAGTACCAGCGCCAATATGGTCTGCATTTAACTTTCCTGTAGTAATAAGACTCGCATCTATCGCACCCGCATTAATATAATTAGCATTTAGCCCAGTTATAGTTTCTCCATTTTCACTCCAAGTAAATAGACCAGTTTTCCCTTTAGAAACCTCTAGCAAGTCCTCCCGCATCTTTTTAGTATTATAGGCATTAGAAGTCGCCTAATTAATTTTGTCATCTAGGTCTTTAATTGCGTTAGAATTAATAGAACCATTTGGAAAACTTATACTACCAGTCATTTGAATGCCATTACTGGCAATATTAATATAGGTATTCTAGTCGCCAATATACACGCCGTCTCCATCAGCTCTAAACTTGTCAATATTAATACTGCCATTACCGCTAATATTAACGTTACCAGCCCAGTCAACATTAAAGTTATTACCGATCCACAAAGGATTTTTTTCGTTACCAGCTCCAAAATAAGCCTAATTCGTACCCTAGTGGCAGAAAATATTTGCTTTATCAACATCAATTAGCATGCCGCTACCATTTATCGCATCATCATAGCCATTATTTTTAATAATAGCATTAGTACCATCAAAATTAATTCGTCCGTTGCCAGAACCAATAAACGCTTTTCCGTCCTCCGTAAAGGCGTATACCTATGTACCTTTGTTAAATCCATAAATACCAGTTAATCGTATGCTAGAATCAGAATCTTTTCCACTATAATCTCCCAAAGCCACACCAGTAAAAACCTTCTAACCAACATCAGCGTCTTCATATTTTCCTGCTAAAATACGCGGAGAATAAATAATAGCGTTATCCTCATCTATTTTAACCGTTCCACTATATTGTGCCATATTATCTATATAGGCTGATGCATAATGGCTGATTCGACAAATCACCGGAATCGTAGCTAAAAGATACCCGTAAGCAGTATATACTCGGACTCCGTAAACTTGACCATCCATCTCTGATAAGAAATAAGATAATGGAGTAAGCTCTACTTTTGAATAATCTGTTACTTTTTCAGGAGGCGTGTCATCAGTATATTTAACAGAGCAGGCAGTTAAAGTACCAAAATTTCTAAAAGATACTTGGACTTTGGCATTATCAATTTCAACACCCGAAGTCTAAGCTTTTGAACCACGCATATAAACAATAGGATCTTTATTACTAGCCGTCTAAATACTCCAGTTAGATGGGCTAGAAACTGTGATATTTTCTGAACCGGTTAACCAATCTGTGGTAGTACCGTATGCTAATGTTAATTTGGTAGTTGTCTATGGTGTTACGGTATCTATCCACGGCACTTCTGTCATATATTTCTAATTATTATGATTATCTTCTATCAATAATTCTAATCTATATGTCGGACCAACATCTTCAGCTCGCTCCGACATACGCAAATGCGGTAATCCGTCTGAGAGGTATACGATCTCAGTTGGCCCCTCTATAATATTATCTTCATTGTAACTTATAATCGCAGGCAAATAGCAAGCTAATTTAAGATTATTCGGATCTCCTTGCTTCATCTCGCCAACTTCTACAACGCCATATGCCACGCAAATATCTTGTAAATCCGGCATATAAGTAGTAAAACTACCAGTCTTTGTGCCCTTTAATTGCCAGTTACCTAGCGTCTCTTTTCCATCTATTATTATATGAGGAGTATATGTTTTCCCGGGGACTAAACTATGAACTTTTTCACCCGTCGTCCCACTCGTCCAATAGGCTGTCACAGTATGTGAAGTACCTAAACAATCATAATACCCAAAAGAAAGAGTCAAAGAATTTTCCAGTAAAATGTCCGAAGTATTACCATTGACATAGCATTTCGCTGAAAATATAAAAGTATTTTCGGTGCGCGCTGCCTCGTAGTAACGAGATGGTGTAAATGCAAGTTCATAGCCATTAACAACTACCCCATTTACATTAAAAGATTTATAAATTGCGTCCTATTGTGAAAATATCATAGAAGTGCGGGAGCCCGCCTGCGCGCAATAAAAATCCTCATTATTAGCAAGCATAGCCGGTAGTGTTGTTCGTTCACTATTTAAAGAGTAACAACGAATAACAAATCTCTTTTCTGCCCATTCTTCACGTATTAAACCACTACGAGTATAATAATTAAATTGACCGTGATTAGAAATAAAATCTTCTCCATCATAATAGCCGCAATCAAGATAGATATCATTTAACGCCTTTTGATTTGCAGAAATTAAATCCAAATCACTATATCTCTGGGCTGTTACTTTGTCAAGCGCTTTCTTAATCTCCTCTTGAGAGATTTCTTTTTCAGCATCACGCAAGTTATTTAATACTAATGCATTACTAATATATTGTTTATTTTTATAGGTTATAAGAGCCTTTAACGTCTCTGTATTTTGCGTATAATCTGGAACAAATATTAATTCGCCCGTAGATAGAAAATTATCAGTAGATTCACCGTCAATCTTCATATAGCCGATTAATTCCCATCCAGCAAGAAGCTCTGGTGGTAAGGCGTTGCTCTTGATTACGTTACCAGCTTTGGCTCGAAACCATTGAATAAATTCACTCTTAGCCTTTTTCCCCTCAGCGGTTGTGTCAAAAGGAGGAATAGACGAATAATACTTTGTCTTATCATCTTCTTTCACCGCAAAGCTAAAACTAATATACGGGGTATAACAAGTCAATTGCGACAGTAGTTCTGCAACAGCATCTTGTTTAGTCTACTAGCAAAAACTTGAACGATCAGAATCAGATTTCACTTCTGCCAACTGAGAAAAGAATTTATAATTTTTTAGCCAATTATTAATTCTTGTAAATTCTGCTAAAGAAAAATTTTTAGACATGGATTGCCATGCATTTTCTATAGCCATTTCATCAGAATTATTTTCACAAACTTCTTTTAATAATCCATCTATTGCTTCATTAAAGCGCCTCTCTATTGCGGGATTAGGATCAAGCGTTTCCGCGTATTCTGGTGAGTAATAAGTGTTACTACCTGAAGTTGTCGCAATCATGCAACGAGAAGCTGTAATTTCACTTTTAGTAGCACCAACACCAACAAAGAACTTTGTTAAAAAGATGTTTTTATCTGTATCTACCGGAGCTACCCAATCCTCATTAAAGTCGGCAAAATTATTTTTCTAATATAAATAAGCTTCAATCTTTATAATTGTCTTAGTAGCAGCCAACTCATAAACATGAGTTAGCCGAGTAGAATAAATATAATTATAAGGATTACCGAAATATTCGCTACTATCGAACTCCACTTTTTCAACAGTGCCGGTATTATCGGTAATCAATAAGCGAATACCATAATTACCATTTATAATTCCCAAAGGTTTTAGATATGAGGTAAATGTAGGCGCCAATCCCAATCTACTTACTCCGGCATAACTGCCTTCCCATGTGCCAATTAAAATCTCTGATATCGAGCTATTATTTGCCTAAATACCAAGTGTCTTTCCTGAGAAACCAATTAAAGAAGAATCAGAACCATGGAAAAATACCATATTATCTAACTCATCTATTATATTATAAGCGCCGCTACCTTCAGTCATGCGCCGCCCCACAATAAGCTTTGATTTATTATAATCTCCGCCGGGAATTAATACGTATACATCATCATTCTCTTTATAAACGGTAGAAGCATACGCCGTAAATTGCGAATAGCCACTACCTACAGTGTAAACGCCCTCTTTTGCACGAGAAGCATCAATAATAAAACCATCAATAGTTATATCATTATTGTTAGGCTGTGACTCAGCTATAATCTACATCGCAGTTAGCATATTTTCAGCCATCTGTTCAGAACTAGACATAGTTAATCTCACTCCTTTTTCACTTTACTCTATTATATCATAAAAAATCTGATAAGTCAATCATTCATCCTTGGCCAAAATAAAATAAAGGGGCACAATTAAGTGCCCCTTTACGGTTATTTTTTATTCGCATATTGTGAAGCAAGATTGATAAGATTATCAAATGCTTGTTCTATTTCCTGATGGCTAGTGGCATTCGGGAAATTGGCTTCAATATGCACATTCTATTCTAATGTTTCTGCGCGGGTCTCGATTCGTGGAAGATCAAATCTCCGTCCGCGAGAATATAATGCTTGCGCATCTATCTGTTGCACAATGTCACGAACAACATTCACTATGTCAAGCATATTGGCAGTATCAGAAGCATTTAAGACCAATTCTTTCTGATGTAATACAGCCAGTTTTCCATCTTGGCCCCATTCTCCGGTATACCCGCCAGTGTCATACTTTTGAGTAGTGCTATTATATTTATCCCATAAAATTGCAGCTTTTTCATCAGATATCTGTACACCGGCATCAACAAGATCCTTTACCATAGCTTCTTTAGAACCCCAAGTGTACTAGCTATAAGAGTTTGGATCTAAACTAATCTTCATTGCGCGGTATTCAGCGTACTTTTCAGCAGAGTCCATATCATTATTATTCAAAGCCTTGACCATGAGATCAAAATAATCCGCATTTGAATTGAATACTACCGCCAGTTTTGTCATCTCTTTGACCCACTCCTGCAAAGCTTCACCCATTTCTTTAATGGTATTAACTAGATTATCCATATTCTATGTAGTAGAATCAAAATTCTCTTGAGATTTTGTAATCGCGTTTTGCATATTCTATTGAGCCGCTAACATAGCCTTTGCAATTGCTTCTTTCATGCTCCCCAAATCCTTTAATACGCTTTCATCAGTTATACCCATCGCTTGGGCCAGGTCTCGATAGTATCCAATAGTTGCCTCATACTACTTTTGTATCTGTGCAAAGGTCGCATCTGCGCTGCTTGCAAAGCCATCATTGAATTTCTGCAAATTCTCATACTCTGGATACATCGTACCTAGAATAGTATCTTTGAAATTCATGCCACTCTATTTCAGGGCCTTATCATACTAATCAATATAATACGTTAGCTTCTTCATGGTAGACTCTCGGAGCGCTGCTTCTCTCTGATTTCTTTCGTCCTGGGTTAAAGAAGCATCTGTGTATATATCAGACAAAGCATCGTAGAACTCTTGCTGAATTGAAAGAATCTTCTCACCCGTATCACGCATTGTTTCTTCCTATATATCCTAAAGAGCCTACATTTTATCTTCCACATCTTGTTCAGCTTTAGAAACTTCTTCAGCGTCGGCGGTATACATATAGCCCCAATTGCCTTCATTATCCCGTACTAAACGAACTTGTGATTTCGCCTCCTGGGCTTCTTCTAGCGCGATTTCGGCCAGCCGCAAATCATACTTAGCTTGTAAGGTCTTTAATTCATATTCGCTCATCTATGCATTACTATTCTGTAAAGCATTAACCTCTTCAAGTACATCTTTTAGCTTACTCTTTGCTGCAATATTATCGGTTTTAGAAATATCCTATAATATTGTTCTATTTAATTTATTCAATTCATAAATCTTTTTAGAATTTGATAAATATAAATCATTTAAATCAGCTAAATCACCATATCTATCAACAGCATAATCAATATCGTTTAATAGACTCTTCTTTTGAACTGCTACGACTTTTTCTACAGCATCTACCCAATTATCTTCGATAGCCTATACAATATCATTAATGCTTTCATAGATTTCTTGCTGCGTCTCTAGCTACCGGTCAGTAGCTTCTTTTAATTGATTGTTAATGGCATCTTTAACTGCTTTTATGGAATCTTCAGCGAGAGCGGCATTCTCTGCTATCTTCTTAACTGAATCATTCGCCCAAAAAGATGAATCTCTTAAATCGTCTAATGAATCAATCCCTTCCACAAAGGTGGCTAAACGCTGCCAGTACTCAACTTCCCCAGTGGCACTGGATAATTTCTGCTAAGACATTCCTAACATGACTCTTTGATTCGACAATAATTTTTCATTGATACTATTAAAATTATCTAAATTATCATATCCCAATAGGTCAAGAGTATCACGAGTAGTTTCCATCATGTCATTTAATGTACTAATACGATCAATATAATAATCTAAATCATCAAAATAATTATCAAATACGGTTCCAATATCTTCAATAATAGAAAACTTTATATCAAAGATCTAATCATCTATGTCAGCTAAGGTCTCTTTGTACGTCCGCAACTATTCATTCTCTTCATCAGTCATTTCCAACCCACGGGCTTCATGCTCAGCAATGGCGGCCTATAAATCATCAATTCCCTGCTAGGTCGCAAGGCGTTTCTGCTGCAATTCTAGTACCTTTTCCTACTGTACTAAATAAGAATCATACTGGCGACGTTCAGAATTGGATAAACGGTCGAGTCTACGCTCTAAGAAATCTATCTAATCATCATGAATTTGGACTTTAATCTCTACAGAATATGTAATTTTTTCTAACTGCAAAGAAATTTTATCGTATTCTTGTTCGATTAATTTGTCAGCTTCAGATAGTTTAAGCTCTAAAGTTTCTTCATATTGATTGAGAATGTCTTTAAAATCATTATAAGATTCTTCAGCTTCGTCTGTGAGCGAGGCATTAAAGATATCTAACTATTCTTGCATAATCTATTCATAGTTAGTAATAATGCCATCTTCATCAAAAACCGCTCCATATGCGGCAATGGCCGCACGGTCTTGAGAATAATAAGAATTAATCTCATCGACATAGCGTTTTTGTACGGCGATCTATTCTTCTAGTTTCGCGGCTTCTTGATCCATGACCCGTAAACGGTTTGCACCAAAAGCACGGTCTTTGGCCGCGGACAAGTTGTCATATTCACGAGATAGATTGCCAATCTCTTTCTTAATCTGTCTCTTATACACATCTCCGAGCCCACGAGACATCTCAGGATCTCGT